>RCNF010000003.1_pt1 | contig 115549 bp, 102 predicted proteins | sample 2041311 | NCBI WGS metagenome assembly RCNF01 (sample SAMN09708228, study PRJNA481090) | Marine sediment metagenome, whole genome shotgun sequencing project. | biome: marine sediment; feature: ocean; material: sediment; isolation source: Sewage treatment plant 2 marine sediment (STP2) ...
ACAAACCCTGATGCCGGGCATGACTTTATCATTAAATCCTTGATGAACATAGTTATTCCGATATAGAATCATTCCAGTCTAAATCCAGTCTTCACAGGAAACTGCCTTTTAAAAAAAAATACCGGGGAATGATGAGACTCAAAATTAGCATGCGATACGTGCCGATCCTGCTTCTGCTTACGGTGCTGTCCTGCGGCGGCAATGATACGACGCAGGACCAGCCGAAGGAGATCGAGGTATATCAGGCATCGGAGAGCGATATACCTGTCTTTCATGAATTCATAGGACAGCTTTACGGCTACAAGGACATCGCCATAAGGGCCCGGTTGGAAGGGTTCCTCGAGGAGATACATTTCCAGGAGGGGTCGCGTGTCGGAGAGGGGGATCTCCTCTATACCCTTGAAAGCCAGCCGTTCGAGGCGGATGTGGCGGCGAAGATGAGTATGGTGGCCGAGGCGAAGACGATGCTTGCCAAGGCCGAGAGCGACCTGGCGAGGATACGCCCGCTTGCCGAACAGAAGGCTGTGAGTCAGAGCGATCTCGATACCGCGGTCGCGATGTATGAAGCGGCGATCGCTTCGGTCGATGCGGCGAACGCGAACCTCAGGGCATCGAGGATCCAGCTCGGTTATACAGAAGTATCCTCACCGATAGACGGCATCATCGGGCAGACGATGGCGAAGGTGGGCGACTTCGTCGGCCGGAGCCCTAACCCTGTGATCCTCAACGTCGTCTCCAGGATCGATACGGTGCTTGTCGAGTTCTTCATCACGGAGAAACAGTACCTCATGATAGCCCGTTACGCGAAGATGAAGCTCAGCGAGATATCCGGTGCCGGGGACGATGTTAGAAGCCTCGAGATGATTCTTTCAGACGGCTCGTTGTACGAACACAGGGGAAAGATCGATTTCATCGACAGGGGTATTGACCCGTCGACAGGGGCCATCCTGATCCAGGCCTCCTTCCCGAACCCGGACGAGCTCCTCAGGACCGGACTTTTCGTGAGGATAAGGGCGCAGATAACTATGATCGAAGACGGGATCAAGATCCCGCAGAGATGCATCAGCGAGCTGCAGGGCCGATTCAGCGTCTTTGTCGTCGATAAGGATGGCATCGTTGAGACGAGAGAGGTCACGACCGGCCCCAGGACGGACGATTTTCAGGTGATATCGAGCGGGCTTGAAGCGGGGGAAATGGTAGTGTATGAGGGGCTGCAGTGGATAAGGCCCGGTATGAAAGTGATTCCGATAGTAAAGAACATCGAACCCGTCCGATCCGACGGTCAATAGCAGGTATAAATGGATTATTTCTTTGTACGACGGCCGATAATCGCGATGGTGATCGCAATCACCATCATCATCGTGGGCCTCATCTCCCTGAGGACGCTTCCTACTGAGCAGTATCCGGATATCACGCCGCCTCAGGTAGCTGTCAACGCCAGCTATACAGGAGCGAACGCCCTCAGCGTCGAGCAATCCGTCGCCACTCCTCTCGAGCAGGAGATAAACGGCGTAGAAAACATGATCTACATGAAATCGACCAATTCGAACGACGGCAAGATGACGATCAACGTCTCGTTTGAGGTCGGTACCGATCCCGACATGAGCACTGTCTTCACCCAGAACAGGGTCGCCTCTGCAACGGCGAAGCTGCCTGAGGAAGTAAAGAGGATGGGGGTCACAACACAGAAATCGATGCCCAACATGCTGATGCTGGTGGCGCTGACCTCGGATGGCGATGAGTTCGACCAGGACTTCCTTGGGAATTACTCGCTGATCAACATCAAGGACCAGCTGGCCAGGATCAGCGGCATCGGGCGGGTCGACGTGATGGGTGCCTCCGACTACTCGATGCGGATATGGGTGAGGCCCGACCGGCTGGCTCAGCTCGGTATAACGATACCTGAGATCGTCGACGCTATAAGGGCCCAGAGCGTCATCGTTCCCGGAGGCAAGTTCGGCGCGGAGCCCGCTCCACCAGGCACCGAGTTTACATACACAGTCAGGCTCCCCGACAGGCTCCAGACAGAGGAAGAGTTCGGGGATATCGTGATACGTACCGGCGCCAGCGGCGCCCAGGTGAAGATCAGGGATATCGCCAGGGTCGAGCTGGGAGTCGAGAGCTATATGGCCTTCACGAGGATGAACGGCAAGGAATGCGCCATGATCGCCCTCTACCAGGCTCCCGGATCGAACGCGGTCCAGCTTGCCGAACAGGTGCGCGGCACGATGGAAGAACTTTCCGGGTCGTTCCCCGGTGGGGTCAGGTACGATATATCCTTCGACTCAACGGAATCGATAACGGCGGGCATAGATGAGATCATAGTGACACTGATCATAGCACTCGTGCTCGTTATCCTCGTCGTATTCGTATTCATACAGGACTGGCGGGCCACGCTTATCCCGACTGTTGCGATCCCAGTATCGCTCATCGGCGCATTCATCGTCTTTCCCATGCTCGGATTCACTATCAATGTGCTCTCTCTGCTCGGCCTCGTACTGGCGATAGGGATCGTGGTGGATGACGCGATCGTGGTCACCGAGGCGGTCCAGGTGAACATAGAGAGCGGGATGGATGCCAGAGAAGCGACGAACAAGGCCATGCGCGAGGTGATGGCGCCGGTGATAGCAACGACGCTTGTGCTGGTCGCGGTTTTTCTTCCCACGGTCGGTATTGCCGGGATCACTGGAAGGCTCTACCAGCAGTTTGCGATAACGGTGACCATCTCGGTTATCTTCTCTTCAGTCAATGCCCTGACGCTGAGCCCCGCCCTCTGCTCTCTCCTCCTGAGGAAATCAAAACCGTACGGCGGCCCGCTCGGCAAATTCTTCGCGTGGTTCGAGAGGGTCTATGAACGTTCCTCCGGCTCTTACATGACCCTGACGAATGTATTGACCCGCAGGATAAAGCGCGGCGTGGCTTTCATCGGTATCGCCGTTGTCGCGATGGTGGTTCTCGGGGGTATGGTGCCCACAGGATTCATGCCGGACGAGGATCAGGGATATCTCTATGTAAACCTGCAGCTGCCTGACGCTGCGTCTCTTCAGAGGAGTGACGCGGTGATGGAAAAGGTGGAAGAGATCCTTAAAAATCACGAAGAGGTCGAGTACTACACAGTCGCGACAGGATTCAGCCTTCTCTCAGGCAGCATGTCTACAAACAGTGGATTCGTCGCCGTGACACTGAAGGAATGGAGCGAGAGAGACAAGACCGCAAATGACCTGATCAGGATCCTCAACGGGGAATTCAGGGCCTCTATCATGGAGGCGCAGGTGTTCGCCTTCGGCCCGCCTCCCATACCGGGCCTCGGCAACGGTTCGGGCTTCACGATGATGGTCCAGGACAGGGGCGGAAACACGCCCGAATATCTCGCCGAGCAGACAACCAGGCTGATCGGGGAACTGACTCAGAGGGACGAGATCGGGGCGTCCTTTACTACCTTCAGGGCCGGTGTTCCGCAAAGATTCCTCGATATTGACCGCGACAAGGTCCTTCAGTCGGGCGTCGATCTCAACAGTATCTACACCACGATAGGAGCCTTCCTGGGAGGATCGTATGTAAACGATTTCAACAGGTTCGGCCGCCTTTACAGGACGTATATCCAGGCTGAACCTGAGTTCAGGCAGGACGAAGGCAAGATGGATCTCTTCTTCGTCAGGAACAGCGAGGGAAAGAGCGCGCCTCTGTCGGCCTTTGTCAATGTCCGGGATATTTCCGGGCCGGATTATATCAACAGGTTCAACCTGTTCAGGTCGATCGAGGTGAAGGGTGCATCTGCGCCGGGATACTCGTCGGCACAGGTTATGGACGCCGTCGAAGAAGTCGCTGCCCGGGTACTGCCTTCCGATATGAACATCGCATGGACAGACATGTCGTACCAGGAGAAGAAGGCCTCGGGGACAGGTGCAATAGTCTTCGTATTTTCACTGATATTCGTATTCCTGATACTTGCCGCCCAGTACGAGAGCTGGTCGCTTCCACTGAGCATCCTGCTGGGGACTCCTTTCGCCATCCTTGGCGCCTTCCTGGCCCTGTTTGTGGCGAGGCTTTTCAGCGAGAGTTACCTGTCCAATGTTTTCGCCCAGATCTCGCTTGTGATGCTTATTGGGATGGCGGCCAAGAACGCTATTCTTATCGTGGAATTCGCGAAACTCGAGTTCGATGGAGGGCTTTCTCTCTTCGACGCGGCGATCAAATCGGCGAAGCTTCGGTTCAGGCCGATCCTGATGACCGCGTTCTCTTTCATACTTGGAATAATGCCCCTGATTTTCTCGTCAGGAGCGGGAGCGGAGGCGAGAAAGGTCATGGGCATGGCCCTTCTCGGGGGCATGACTCTGGCGACAATACTCGGGGTCTTCTTCTACCCGATGCTTTTCGTACTGATAGGGCGGATAGCCGGATATGAGAAGGGCCGTGATCCCGTACAGGCCGATGCAACGGAGAAGTGATGAATAGATCGATCGGGACATGCATAATATTGACGGTTCTTCTTGCGGCCGGCTGCGCAATGGGCCCCGATTTCGAGGAACCAGTAGTCGAGACACCGGAGTCTTTCAGGGCCGACTCGTTTGATTCCCTGAGGATCGATCCCCGTATCGAGCTCGCCTGGTGGGAGCTGTTCGATGACGCGGTGCTCGATTCACTGATCGGAACCGCCCTGATGGAGAACAGGAGCGCGCAGATCGCCGCGAGCAGGATCGTAGAGGCGAGAGCCGCGCTGGGATTCACGAAGGCGGACCTCTATCCGAAGCTCGACATTGCGGGGAGCGCTTCGAGGGGTAATCTCGCCGGCACGAACCAGACCGAGGACATACGCGAGAATTATTTCCTCGCACCGGTCCTGAGCTGGGAGATCGATTTCTGGGGCAAGTACCGCCGAGCTAGCGAGGCCGCATTTTCCGAGTTGATGGCCACTGAGTACTCTCTCCGGAGTGTGCAGATCAGTCTCGTCTCGGAGGTTGCACGGACCTATTTCCTCCTGCTCGATTACGAGCACAGGCTCGAGATATCGAGACAGACCCTCGAGTCGAGGAAGGTGAGCCTTGACATCATCCAGCAGAGGTTCGACAAGGGTATCATCCCCGAACTAGACGTGAATCAGGCCGAGATCCAGCTCGAGATCGCCGCCGGCGCCATCCCCGTCCACGAGCGTCTTATCGTCGTGACGGAGAACGCGCTGAACGTGCTTCTCGGCAGGCCCCCCGCCGATATCATGCAGCATGGCGAGATATTAGACAGGACCGTTCCTCCCGACATCCCTCCGGGCCTGCCGTCCGGCCTCCTAGAAAGGCGTCCGGACATCCTTCAGGCGAAGTATCAGGCTCAGGCGCAGAACGCCCGTATCGGGGTGGCGCAGGCTATGCGTTTCCCCGCGATCAGCCTTACCGGGATATTCGGGCTAGCGAGCGACGACCTGTCGACTTTCACGACTGGAGACGCAGCGTGGTCGGTCTCCGGCAGCCTGGTCGGGCCGATCTATAACTTCGGCAAGAACGCCAGGCGTGTCGATATCGAGAGGGAGAGGGCATTCCAGGCTCTCCTGAATTACGAGAACACTGTCCTCGAGGCTTTCAGGGAGGTAGAGGACGCTCTCGTCGGGGTCAGGACCTACAGGGAGCAGATGGAATCGTCGGAGCGTAAGCTCAGGGCGGCGAGAAACGCAGCCCGGCTGTCGGCTGAGCGCTACGACAAGGGAGTGACGAGTTACCTCGAGGTGCTTGAGACCGAGAGGACACTCTTCGAAGTAGAGCTCGAGCTCTCAAGCCTCAGGCAGTCGTACCTCAATGCCTACGTAAGGCTTTACAAATCGCTCGGCGGAGGATGGGGAGGACAGGCGGCGGAAGCGGAAGCATCCGAGTGATGAAGAATTTTCAAATCCTTATATTTTCGGTTATTGTTTTTTCCGGTTGCGGCGGCGGGCCCTCAGTCGAGCCTGTCGACACGTCACTGATGCCCGAGATGGAGGCAACCGCCGCTGAATTGATCGACGGGATTAACAGCCGGGCTGACAGCATCAGGGGGATAAGAGCCGAGTTCGACCTGGGCTTCCGCCGTGCGCGCGGCGAAAAGATGACGGCATATCGCTGCGAGCTCGTCTCGCTCAGGGGCCGGAGTGAAGTGGATGGCTCGAAGATCTATATCAAGGGTTTCAGGGAACTGGATTCGACATTCTTCACCTTGACCAGCGATGGCACAGGTTCCTGGCTCTACTTCCCCGGCAGTAATATCGTTTTTACCGGACCGTACGACAGGGCCGAGCCTGCCGGCGGGGCGGATGTCGATATCAAAACCTCCGTCCTGGCGAAGGCGCTCTTCGTAGAACCGTTCCTCTCTGCAGACATTGCCGGATTAAGCGAAGAATCGGGAGTATATATCCTGACCCTGACCCGCGACGGCGGCCTGAGGCGGAGACTGTGGATCGATAAAAGGATGTTCGCCGTCGTCATGGAGAAATACTACGACCCGCGAGGCGCGGAAGAGCTCGAGTTCCGCAGGTCGAAGCACACACTTGCCGGCGGAACGCATTACCCACTTGAGATCACGATACTCGACCCTGTTTCGGGTGGAGAGACGATCCTGTCGATAAACGGACTGACTCTCAATCCATCCGGGATCCCCAACGAGACGTTTCAGTTCGTGGTTCCCATAGGGACCGATGTGGAGAGGCTCGAGTAGACGCAGCGATCCCCCTGTGAAGATCTTCCTTACCGATTCTGTTTTTATTCCTGCCGGGAACAATAACGTTACTGTGGCGTATCTAATTATATAAAGCGCATTCGGGTAACTGGTTATCCTGACAGGAGGAACGTGATGAAGAAGGCCCTTTTCTCATTGTATATGCTGGCTGTTGCCGCTGCTGTTTCAGTGGGAGCATCTGCCGAAACGGCAGGGTTCGATCCTGAACTGTGGGAGCTGCAGGGCGCGTCCGTTGTCGAGTACATGGGAAGAGAGAGCCTCGTCGGGTTCGCGTATCTCAAGGATGTGGAATTCGAGAACGGTGTGATCGACGTCGATGTGGCCGTCGACGGACGCCGCTCCTACCCGGGAATAAATTTCAGGATACAGTCGGCGAGGGATTACGAGCGCTATTACATGCGGCCTCACAGAACATGCGGTCAATACCCCGACGTCCACCAGTATACTCCGACCATAAACGGCATCGCCGGATGGCAGCTCTACAACGGAAACGGGTTCACTTCCTTCGGCGAGGTGCCGAAAGGAGAATGGGTGCATCTGAGGATCGAGGTTCACGGTACCCAGGCGAGGGTCTTCCTCGGCGATATGGAGAACCCTGTTCTAGAGGTAGATGAACTCGTCCACGGTATCAGCCGCGGAAGCATCGGGCTGAACGGGCCCCGGGACGGCTCGGCATACTTCTCCAATTTCAGCTGGAGGGTGGATGACGGTCTTGAATTCGAGCCGCCGACACCAAACTTTCCTCCTCCCGGTGTGATAGACGGCTGGAAGGTTGCCGGTCCCTACAAACTCAGGGACATAGATCTGGAGAAGCACCCCGGAGAGCAGGAGATAGGCGAGCCTGTCTGGATAGACGCCGAATGCGCGACGAGCGGGCTGGTCGATATAGCGAAATACTTCGGTCGTTCTGGCAGGGAGCCTGATGTCGCTCTCGCGAAAACGGTGATTGAGTCTGAAGGCGATGAAACGATCGAATTCAAGTTCGGTTACAGTGACGCTGCCGCAGTGTTTCTAAACGGGCAGCTTCTTTTTGCCGCTAACTCCTCGTATCAGTACCGGGATCGCTCCTTCCTGGGGATTATCGGCTACTTCGATGCTCTTTATCTACCCCTCGAGAAGGGTGAGAACGAGATCCTCATGATGGTCGCCGAGGGATTCGGTGGCTGGGGATTCATGGGGCAGGACGGGAAAGCCGTCTATACCGGTAAGGGTGTGAAGAAGGAGTGGGAAGCGGAAGGAGATTTCAGGATCCCCGAGACGGCACTTTATGATACCGAACGGGACATGATCTATGTGACGAACTTCGACCGATTTGCTTACGCACCAGGTGCGGGGGGGCAGTCGATCTCGAGACTTTCTCCCGAAGGAAAGATCGTGGATCCCGAGTGGATCAAGGGCCTGTCCAATCCTACCGGTATGGCGATGATGGGGAGCACCCTTCTGGTCATCGAGCGGAAGGCCCTCGTCGAGATCGACGTTTCCAGCGGTGAGGTGATGGCGCGTCATCCTTTGCTCACGGCAGGTTTTCTCAATGACATAGCGGTGGCAGGTGAAAAAGTATTCGTGTCCGATTCCCGTGCGGGAATCGTGTACAGCTTCTCGGACGGAGCTTTCGAGGCCTTCATTCCGGCGGGGCAGGTCAGCCAGCCGAACGGCCTCCACGCCGTTGCCGGTACCCTGTATGTAGGCAGCAATGGTGACGGGACCGTCAAGGCGGTAGACATTACCGATGGAACGATAAGTACATTTGCAAAACTCGGCCCGGGGATAATCGACGGGATCGAATCGGACAGCTCGGGAGGGATACTCGTCTCTCACTGGGAAGGTTGTATGTACCGCATCAGTACCGGCGGAGAAGTCTCGAGGATCCTCGATACTACATCTCCAGGGACCAACATCGCCAACTTTGCCTATGACAGTAAGAGAAAGAGAGTCATTATCCCTACATTCTCGAGTAATTCAGTGGTATCATACAGCCTGCCGTACTGAGCAGGGATGCTGATATATGGAAATAAGGAAATTCACAGAGCAGGACAGGAAGGCCGTTATCTCGCTATGGGAGAGGTGCGGTCTTCTCGTGCCGTGGAACCATCCCGACCTGGACATCGACAGGAAGCTTCAGGTGCAAAGCGAGCTTTTTCTTGTCGGAGAGATAGACGGAGAGGTCGTGGCGACCGCCATGGGGGGATACGACGGACATAGAGGCTGGATCAACTATCTCGCCGTGGAACCGGAGATTAGACACAAGGGGCTGGGGAGGATGATGATGAAGCGGATCGAGGTGGGTCTCAGCGAGATGGGCTGTCCGAAGATCAACCTTCAGGTAAGGGAGAGCAATCTCGACGTCATAAGATTCTACGAAAAGATCGGCTACAGCAGCGACCACGTCATAGGTTTCGGCAAGAGGCTTTCTGAGGACCCCCCGTACGACCCCGAGCAGGAATAACAGGATAATTGACAATTATTCTCTGCTGTTGCAGAATAGTGTCTGTATCGGTGTACGTTTAATCTCATAATAGTAAAGACAGAGGCGGTTAGATCATGAAGATCAAGACAGCTATTCTCATCATCGCTGTAGTGGTGATGCTTGTCTCCCTGGATGCCGGAGCCGAAAAGAAGGACGATAATGAAAAGCAGGCGAACCTCGATGAGACGATCGCATACCTGCTCGAGTTTGTCCGCACATCGGATGTCATATTCATAAGGAACGGCAAGGATCATTCGGCAGAGGACGCGGTCAAGCATATCCAGAAGAAGTACAATCACTACAAGAAGAAGATAAAGACACCCGAGGACTTCATAGAGAAGAGCGCCACGAAGAGCATGATGAGTGGAAAGCTCTACCAGATCAAGCTGAAGGACGGGACCGTCATCACATGCAAGGACTGGCTCACTGCCGAGCTGGAGAGATACAGGAACCCGCCCGCTGAAGCAGTTGCCGATACGACGGTTGAGGTCCCCGCTGATACTGCTTCGGTCGAACAGCCTGATACAACAGGAGAGAAAAAATGATGCGAACCAGGTTGATTGCAGCGTCAGCTGCGATCCTGCTTCTTGCCACCACGACAGGCCTTGCAAATGCGGAGACTGTCGAGATTCCGGAAAAGGGCGAGATGGTCCAGTCGATGAGCTTCCCGAAACTGTGGATGTTCAGGGCCGGGGCGTCGTACGTACTGAACAAGGTGGGAGAGGAGAATCACGGTGGGAGCGAGCTGAATCTGTCATTATACCGGGACCTGCTAAACCCCAATATGGGCATTCTCGGCGCCGTCGTGGAAGGGTACATGGGACAGTCGGGCGGTGAGTCACGCAACGGGATCAGGCTCATGGGCTCGATGAAGTTCTTCATGTTCCTGGCTGGGGCCGATTATTCGTTTTCGCATGAGGACTGGACCACCCTTTTCTCTTTCCAGTTTCCGATCAGGCGCGGGGGTATGTTCGGAAAGGGAGGGGATATACGCGTCGACTGGTTCCCGTGGCAAGGCAACTCTCTCAGCTTCGGGCTGAATATACCGCTCGGCCAGCCCTATATGGGCAAGACGCGTCCCAAGAGCGCCCACGTGACACTTCCGGGAAGGAGCAGGAAGAAGGATCCGAAGTTCGAGCCTTCCAACGATCTCGCTGGCGCGATATCCCAGGTCGAAAGATCAGCCGATCATATTCAGCGGTACACTACATTTTTCAACGACGATGATTACGATATCGAAAAAGAAGATGACGTCACGAAGATCGAAGATGGCGTCGTCGAGTTCAAGAAGGCTTTTCATACCACTGACGAGTTTCATCCGGATGGCTACACATTCAACGCGGTGATCAAAAACTACCATACTCAGCTAGAAAAGGCTTTTACCCTCGCATCAGGGGGAGACAGCCAGCTCGGCTTGAAGACGGCTGATATGGCGAGGGAGATCCTTCTCGACGAGATACTTCTCCCATACAACAGGCTGCTGGGGCAGCGTAAGAAAGAGGAGACGATCCTCGGGCTGGCCATCGAGGCGAAGAAGAAGTTTGCCGAGGGAATACAGTCCGATGCCGCGGTCAACGCCGATGAATACGAGACGTTGAACTATCTCTTCGCCAGGCTGATCGATATCGTTGAAACAAATCGCAAGGCACTCAAGAAAGACTGGCAGGATTCGAGGCTCGTCTGGCTTCCCCTTCACTACTCTTTCGATACGGATCAGCACGACTCGCAGGCTGAGTTGAACGCAATCGTGGAGAGGGCGGTCGGCAAACGATTCACAACCGGAAATGATATCCACTATGTCATCAACGAGCAGTTCCAGTGGGAGCTGGCCAGGATGATCCACGTGGCGGAGGACTATCATGTCCTCTGGATACACGATTACAGGGGGACGAACAATCTCGGTGACCCTGATCTGGTCGGTTACAAGATGTCGACAGGCGGATACATCAAGGCGATCATAGACAATGTCAGGGAGTATGACAGGACCGGCAAGATGCCTGTCTATACGATCATGCTCGACCAGTTCTACTTCGAAGCGGGGAAGGGCAAACTATGGCTCGAGTTCCTCGAGGATCCACTAGACAGAACCGTCGATCTTCCCAAGGGATTCGAGGAATGGGAAGAGAATATACAAAGCCTTCAGGCTGAGCTGTGGGCCGCTGTCGATTCATCCGAGGCCCTGAGCGCGGGGCGCGAGGCGTACGGTGAGAAGTGGTTGAAGAATCTTGTCAAGGTCCACATCAATATCACAAATCCAGCCGACTTCTCGTTCAGAAGCGCCAATATGTTCAAGTACCTCTGGTTCGTTCCCGACATCCTCTTCAGGGACCACAGGAAGATAAGCTTCTACGATCTGACCGAACTCGATCCGGGCAAGGGTGAGGGTATGTTCACTGGAATGGGTGTGGGCGAGCATTACGCCGGCGCCACGTGGGACGACAGGGCGATCCTCGCAAGGGGCCCCGCCCTCCTCGACCTGAAGACCGAGGCGCGTTTACTTCTGCTCTCGCAGGGATTCAAGGACAACGAGATTCCCGCTCCGCTGCGTCCCATCGCGAAGCCCGACGACTATGACGACAGGGTTCAGGAACTCGTGGACAAGGGCTGGACCGGGTCGTCGATGCAGCTTCACAACCACACGGGATTCGGTCAGAAGCAGGACAACGTGGTCAAGGGGGTCCTGTACAACCTGATGCCCTCCGGCACCTTCATGCTGATCCCCGATTCTCTATGGAACAGCACCTTCTGGGGATCGATGCTCTATGGTGCGGCGATGAGGGGCTGCAGGGTACATGTTATCGCCCCATCGCTGGCCAACGCTCCGAGCGACGGCATTCCGCAGATGGCGAGGGCGAACGAGCTTTTCACACGGTTTATTCTCCTGAAAAACGAATTCAGCGATGAACTGGAGTATGTCGGAGGGAAGTTCAGGGTAGGCGTCTACAATTACGATGGAGATGTCCAGGACCAGATCGGGCGGGCGGAAGCGATGCTCCGGCATATGGACGATTACGACTGGACAGACGAGGTATTTCCATCGCACGAGTCGGTAAGGGGATACATCGAGGAGGCTATCGATATCCTCAGGGAGGAAGACTACAAAACGACACATCTTACTGAGGATGCCGTCACCAGAAAGCCGAAGATCCACCTCAAGGCGCAGTTCTATTCCTCTCCGCAGGTGAACAGGACCCTGCTGCCTCTCGAAGCGTGGGGGCCTCTCTTCAGGGACTATATAATCGCCAGAGCGCAGCAGACCGCTCATGAGAACAGTAACGTCGATGTCAAGGAACTCCGGGAAGGACTTGCAAGAAGGACCCGTCACCTCATAGCGGAATGGGCGGAGACGATAAGCGCCGAGGACGAGGAGAAGCTGGCGCTCTTCCTTACGGTAGGTTCACAGAACCAGGACTATCGGGGAAAGATCATGGACGGTGAGGTCCTCTTCGTCACTTCCGGCTTAAGGGCAGGGGTGGCTTTTCTCGACATGATGGAACTGCTTCTCGTGTCGACCTGGGTCGATGACATCGAGACACTCGACGAGCTGATGCCTCCTTACACGGGATTCAAACAGAGGCTGAGCAGGTATATCAAGCTGGCGCTGTAGAGCGAAAGGTATCTTTTGAGAAACTCGGTCACAGCGTGCCTTTTCACGGTTCTGCTGATTCTGTGCTCTTCCTCATCGCTCGTCGCGCAGGCGGATGAGCCCGATACCCCGGCTGACGACTCCCACGTCTACGGACAGATCGTAGCCGAGATCAGGGTGATCGGCCTCGAGACGACAAGGCCGTATATCGTCGATCGCGAGCTGGCGACAAAGGTCGGAGAGCCGTTCACGAAAGAGAACGAGAAGAAGGACTACGAACGCCTCGACCGGCTGCAGATCTTCAGTGAGGTCAAGATATATACATCGCTGAACAACGATGGCGGGCTCGTTGTATTTATCGAGGTGAAGGAGACCTTCGCTTACCTTCCCGTTGTGAGTCTGGCCATCAGTGACGAGAACGGACTGTCGATAGGCGGCGGACTCAAGTCGGTCAACCTTTTCGGGAAGGCGACATATCTGTCCGGTGTGGCCAGATTCGGCGGAGAGACCACAGTAGAACTCGATCTTCGCAATCCATGGGTCATTGGAAACCGCATCGGGTACCAGATCGAGTATTACCACCGAAACAGGGATAACGTCGTCCATGGCTTCGAAGAGGTTGCCAACGAGATCTACCTGCTTGCGAGAGGGTATGTCGGTGAATACGGCAGAGCAGGCATTCAGATGTACTACCAGGGGATAAAGAGCGATACGGACGGAAAGACCCTCTCTTCCGACAATGTAGATCATGTCATCTACGGGAGAATTTTCGTCGGGTACGACAGCAGGGACCGGCACTCGAATCCGCATGAAGGCTGGTGGTCAGCGGTCGATGTCGTGAGATCGGGGCTGTTCGGCACCGACAGTGATTTCTGGCAGGGTAACTTTGACCTGAGGCGCTTTCACCCTCTAGCGGCGGATCACACCCTGGGGATCTTTTCCCTGTATACTCTTACGAGTGGTGCGGTCTATAACGAAGTGGCCTACTGGCAGACATTCGGTGTCGGCGGGAGTAACTCGATAAGGGGTTACGGGGTCGGCACGAAGGTCGGCAAGAACCAGTTCCTCAACACGGTCGAGTACCGATGGAATTTCGTGCAGCCGAGGCCTTTCACCTGGTTCGGGATCACCGCTTCTATAGGAATGCAGTTTGCGGTCTTCACCGATTTCGGATCGGTATGGAACACAAGTGCGGAGTTCAGCCCGAACTTCCTGTGGAGCGGCGGGACAGGGTTGAGATTAATCGTGCCATACGTCGGACTTGTGAGATGCGATGTGGGAGTCCAGGACAGCTATGATCCTTATGTGAGGTTCCATTTCGCCACCGGAGAGAAAGCGCAACGAGCGAGAGAGAGAGTAAGGTAGTAGAGACTACGGCTTGTCTGGCGGCAGAGGTTTCAGTATCGTCCAGAGAGGCACATGATCGCTTGCCTGTCCTCCCTCGAATTTGCCGGACCTGATCACTTCGAATCCTTTAACGAAAATATGATCAAGTTCCATCTTCCACAGCCCGAACGGCAGCACCCTCGCCGTCCAGCCCACCCCTGAATTCGCCCTTATGAATCCCGAGTCGGCAAATGATTTTTCTATGTCCTTCACATTTCTTCCGAACGGTGTGTTGAAATCCCCCGCGATGATGAGGTGAGAGTATTCCTTCGAAACTGCGCGCACGAGAGAGTCTGCCTGCTCGAGCCTCTTGTCGTAGTTCATCCAGAAGGTCTCGGTGTGGACACTGAATACCCTGATCCTCATCCCGCCGGCGACGACGGTTGCGCCGACCGCTATCCTTTTCTGATCGTCGGTCGGCTTCGAGTGGGGGAGGAGGACCTTCCTGAAATCCTCGATCGGCCATTTCGAGAGGACCGCGTTTCCGAAGTCCTTTCCGTGAGCCTTGTGGACAGAAGCGGGATAGTATACGTATTCGAGGTCGAGACTGTCGGCGATCGCACGGACCCCCTCTCCGTCCATCTCCTGGAGCAGGATGATATCGGCGCGGCTGAGGTATGGGACCGTTCTGAGCTCATCGATCGCCGTGTCGATTTTCTTGCCGAACTTGACGTTGTAGGAGATGACCTTGACCGTATCGGGGGCCGTGTCACACGGGACACCCTCCGCACAGTCCCCGTCTATCCTCGGCCCCTCGGGATCGAGGTAGTTGTTTATCGAACCGCATGACATCGCCGCAAGTGCGATCAGAAGTATGAATGTGCTATATCGTTTCATAAGGCTATTTCCGGGCATTCAATTATAAAAGGATTCCTTGACTTCAGTATTAATATAATAATAACTTACTAATAACAATGATATTTAAGTGGCACATCCCAGGGCCCTGGCGGTAGCGGATATTCAGCGATAAATGGGTCACAGGGTGGACTGGTAAAGAACTGCTGGAGGTGCAGAGGTGAAAAGAACGGTAGTCATTCTACTCGGTGTTGTGGCTCTGATGATGTCGGGATGTTCCTCGGTCAGTACATCCTACGATTACGACAGCCATACTGATTTTTCGAAGCTGCAGACATTCGCCTGGATGCCGCGCGAGGCCAACACGGGCGGAAACGTGCAGCAGGCACAGATGGATAACAGCCTGTTCGATAAAAGGCTGAAGAACGCAATTAACACCAACCTCGAGGCCAAGGGTTATTCGATCGATACTACTGAACCCGACTTCGTGATCGTCTATCACACCGGGGTACAGGACAAGGTCAACGTGACTAACTGGGGCTACACCTACGGGCCTTACTGGGGACCCTGGGGCGAATCAGTAGACGTCAGCCAGTACACCGAGGGGACCCTGATCGTCGATTTCGTCGATTACGTGACAAAGAGCATCATCTGGAGAGGTACTGCTCAGAAAGCCCTCACAACTGATCCCAAGCCTGACAAGGCTGACGAGAATATCCAGAAGGCCGTCGATCAGCTTCTCGCGAAGTTCCCTCCTCAGTAGAGGGCACAACAGGACATAGGTAATACTCAGGGGCCGCGTCTTTACCGGACGCGGCCCTTTTTATATCCTGATTTTCCTTTACCGCATGAAATCCCTGGATATAATCAACAGACTGGCCTGCGGGGCTGAATCTGGAGTGAGAAAGGAATCATGGGATTCAATGCAAAACAGGTTTTCAAGATGGCGGTCTTTCTGACCGTTTTTCTTGCCGTGGTTACCGGTTCAGCCGCAGCTCAGTCGGGTGGGCACTACCAGCCGGGAAGTAACGGGATGAACTCGGCCGCCCTGTCGCAGGTTAAGGATCACAGCTTCAAGAGCCTGACAGGACTGTATTATTCCACGAAATATGCCCGGGATGACGGCAGCGAGGTCGGTGTCGGCGGCAATATCGAGGTACTGTTCGGCGAGCTCAGGTACAGGTTTATGACAGGCAGGCGTCTGTTCGGAGCGAACTACGGGTTCGCTTTCAGTTTTATATTCGCGGAAGTGGATTTCAACGTCTCCAATCCTGACATACAGGACGGGCCCGTAGGGGTGGGCGATCCGGAGGTGACTCCCCTGATACTCGGCTGGGAATCCGGTCGTCTCCGCGGGATGTTCGAGTACAGCTTCTTCATCCCTGTCGGCAGGTATGATGAGGATGCAGTCGACAATGTAGGGAAGGGGCACTGGAGCCACCTCTTCTCACTCGGAGGGACGGGGTACGCGGGGGCGGACAGTACGTGGTCCGGTACATTGATAGCGAGATATGAACTCAATATGAAACTTGAAGACAGGGATCTTAAGCCGGGTGACGATCTCATTCTGGAGGCGGCATTCGGCAAGCGCCTCTGGGATGTCTTCGATATCGGAGCAGTCGGATACGGTGTATGGCAGGTGACCGATAATTCCGGCAGCGCGGTAACACAGGAAGCCGCCGGGACAAAAAGCAGTATCATGGCAGCCGGTATCGAACTCGCCTTGATAGTCCCCGACCAGCCCGTTGAACTTAAATGGCGCAGCTATGCACAGTTTGCCGCCAGAAACAGGTTTCGCGGGTCCGAGTCGATGATCGAACTTTATTTCTACTTCTAAAGGGAGCGAAGTATGCCGGGAACGCCATCGAGAAAAGACCTCCTGGCCAGGATAGCAGAGCTGAAGGGCCGCCCGGGAGATACCGAGTCGACATCTGCGTGGTGCGACCTCTTCTTCGACCTTTCCATAGACATGTTGTGCGTCCTTGACCTGGATGGCCGCTTTCTGCTGATCAACCCATCGTGGATGAGGACGCTGGGGTGGAGTGAAAAGGACCTCCTCGACATGGAACCGCTCGAATTCGTGCATCCCGATGATCATGAGATCACTATCGCTAACCGCAGGAGACTCGCCGCGGGTGAGGAGATCCAGGGATTCGAGAACAGGTACAGGTGCAGCGACGGTTCATACAGGTGGATCGAATGGAACTCCTTTCCGATTCCCGAAGTGGAATTTGTCTTCTCTGTCGCCCGTGATATCACTCGGGCCAAAGAGACCGAACGGGAGCTTCGCGAGAGCGAGACGAGATACAGGCTTCTCTTCGAACAGGCGAACGATGCCATCTTCCTTATGAAGGAAGACATGTTCGTAGACTGCAACCTGAGGACCCTCGATATGTTCGGATGCACGCGTGACCAGATCGTCGGGCATCCTCCGTACGAATTCTCACCTGCCGTACAGTCGGACGGAAGAGACTCCAGGGAAAAGGCGCTCGAGAAGATCACCGCTGCTATCGAGGGGCACTTCCAGCTCTTCGAATGGGAGCATAAACGCGCTGATGGATCATTGTTCGATGCGGAAGTCAGCCTCAACAGCCTTGTTCTCTCCGACGAAGTATTCATCCAGGCGATAGTGAGGGATATCACGAAGCGCAAGGAGGCCGAAGAGGAACTGGAGAGGATGAGATCCCTTCTGACAGCCGCTATCGAGCAGAGCTCGGCGGGTATCCTGATCGCGGACGCTCCAGACGTCAATATCAGGGTCGCGAACCCGGCGGCTCTCGGCATACGCGGAGACAAGAAGGCCACCCTTACCGGAATCCCCGCGGAGCTGCATCCTGTCAACTGGCAGGTCTTTCACCCGGACGGCTCGATCTTCGAACCCACGGATCTGCCCCTTTCGAAAGCGGTACTCAATGGGGAGATCTCGCGGAACGTCGAAGCGATAATCAGGCGCCCCGATGGTGAGGACAGGTGGATACTGGCCAATGCCGCACCGGTTAGAAATGCGCGTGGAGATATCGCCGCGGGTGTGGTCGTCTTCACCGACATCACAGAAAGAAAAGTAGTCGAGAATGCACGCATGGAATCGGAAGAGAAATTCAGGAATATCGTCGAAGCATCGCCGATGGGCATGCATCTCTATCAGCTCGAGGCCGACGGGAGACTGGTCTTCATCGGAGCCAATCCAGCTGCCGACACTATCCTTTCCGTTGACAACAACATCTTCGTCGGGAAGACGATAGAGGATGCTTTCCCGCCGCTTATCGGCACCGAGGTGCCGGACAGGTACAGGACGGTAGCGGCCGATGGAAACCCATGGAAGATGGAACAGATCGATTACGATTTCAAGGGGATCAGTGGAGCGTACGAGGTATATGCCTTTCAGACTGCGCCGAGAAAGATGGCCGCGATGTTCCTCGACATCACGGAAAGAAAAAGAACCGAAGAGGCTTTGCGGGAGAGTGAGATCAGGTACAGGCGGATATTCGAGAATGTCAGGGAGATATATTTCGAATCGACTCTCGAAGGGGAGGTCATAGAGGTCAGCCCATCCGTGGAGGACATCCTCAAGGTGAAAAGGAAGGACGTCCTGGAGAAGAACGCGACATTCATGTATGTCGACCCCGAAGCGAGAAAGAGGTATATCGACACTCTGAAAAGCCAGGGTTCAGTGACGAACTACATCGTCGATATGGTCGACAGCGAGGGGACGGTGCATCCTGTCTCGATCACGGCGACTCTCATCACGGTCGGGGGAGAAGAAGCTCCGAGGATAGTGGGGTCGATGCGTGACATCACTGAGAGCAGAAGACTGCAGGAGCAGCTTCAGCAGGCACAGAAGATGGAAGCTGTCGGAACACTGGCCGGCGGGATCGCCCACGATTTCAATAATATCCTCACTGCGATCATCGGGGGGACCGATCTCGTCCTCGGCATGATAAGCGAAGACGATCAGGCATATCCGACGATCCATGACATACACAGGACGGGGATCAAGGCCTCCAGGCTGACAAAACAGCTCCTCGCGTTCAGCAGGAAGCAGGTTTTCGAGGCCAGTGTAGTAGATGCCAACGTGGTAATAGAGGAACTTCAACCGCTGCTGAAGAGGCTTCTCAGGGAAGATATCGAACTTATCATTCACCTTGATCCTGGAGAGAAAAAGATAAAAGCAGACCCGACACAGATCGAGATGATGCTCATCAATCTCTCGATAAATGCTGTCGACGCGATGGTGGATGGAGGCAAGCTGATCATTGAGACCCAGTCCGTCGAGATCGAGGATAGGATTGTTAAGGCTCACTTCATAATCGAGCCGGGTGAATATATCCAGATATCGGTATCCGATACCGGTACGGGGATGGATGACGGGATCGTCGACAAGATATTCGATCCCTTCTTTACTACGAAGGAGAGAGGAAAGGGGACGGGACTCGGGCTCGCGGTAGTGTACGGGATCGTCAAGCAGCACGGCGGATACATCTACGTTTACAGCGAGCCGGGAGAGGGGTCCAGCTTCAAGCTCCTCTTCCCGCCGACAGGCGGAGAGATAGTGAAAGAGGAGAGTTCGAGACCAGGTGATGTCGCTGTCGGCGGCAGCGAGACGGTCCTGGTCGTTGAGGATGACCGGATCGTCCTCAATCTCGTTGAGAGAATACTGAAGGAACGCGGGTACGATGTTCATTGCGCCTCGGAGGGTGAGGATGCGCTCGAGATAGCGAGAAAGATAGCCGGCGGGCTGGACATCCTCGTCACCGACGTGGTGATGCCCGGGATGAACGGCCGGGAACTGTATCGCCGGGTCGTGGAGTACTGTCCTGAGGTGAAGGTCCTATTCATGTCGGGTTATACGGACAACGTGATCATTCACAAGGGTTTCGTTGATGATGGTGTCAAGTTCCTCCAGAAGCCGTTTACGGTCAGGGAACTGGCCGACAAGATACGGGATGCCCTGGAGGATCGATGAGCGCTCGCCATTCCGGAAACGGTCCATCCATACGGTTCGACCTGCCCTCACGGCAGGGAACGTATATCCTCGTCCTGAAACTTCACTGGGAAAGCGTGATCGATGTCGGAGGATTGGGTGAGCTTACCTTTCCGGCGGGGACCTGCCTTTACTGCGGGAGCGCGCTCGGACCTGGGGGCCTGGCGGCGAGGATCGCCCATCATGCCCGTTTCCCCGGCAGCCCGAGATGGCACATCGACTATCTGAGGTTCGCCGCCTCTCCCGTCGAGGTGTGGTATATCGAATCGGAGGAAAGATTCGAGCACGAATGGGCGGGGATACTGGCCGGTCTCGACGGCGTGGAGGAAGCCGCGCCCGGGTTCGGGTCATCCGACTGCGACTGTCCGTCCCATCTCTTCCGCACCGACAGGACAGATATATTCGAGGCATTCACCGGTCTCGTATGCGGAGCGGTGAAAAGGTCGACAGCCGTCAGGTTGAGCGAATGATCTCCGAGAATGCCGCCTGGATCTTTCGGGTAAGCTGACCAGGACTGCCGTTTCCCACTTCTATTCCGTCAACCGATATGACCGGCATGACCTCCCTGCTTGTGCTGAGCAGCATCATCTCAGCTGCGCGAGAGAGTTCATCCTCCCTGAACGGCCTCTCGGCGACCGGTATCCCGGTCCTTGCGCAGAGATCGAAGACGACCTTCCTGGTGATCCCCGGCAGGACGACGTTGGATTCGGGATGTGTCACGACCGTTCCGCTGAATACAGCGCAGAAGGTCGAAGCGGAACCTTCCAGTACGTTTCCGTTCCTGATGAAGATCGCTTCGCCGGCGCCGGCGTCCTCAGCCATCTGTCTGGCGAGGATATTGGGAAGCAGGGCGATCGACTTGATGTCGCACCTGTTCCATCTTGTGTCAGGCACGAGAATCACGGGTATGCCCTTGTCGCGCTGTTCGAACGGAGGATCGAAAGGGACAACGTGGGCATAGACAGTGGGTGCGGTCTCCGGTACGGGGAACTGATGCGTACGGGGCGCTGTGCCCCGGGTGATCTGAACATAGACAAGCGCTTCCGATCCGGCAAGGTGGTTGCGCTCGAGTAATTCGGGGAGCACATCTTCTATACCGTCCGAGGCCTTCCCGGTCATGCGTATCTCCCGCAGGCTGCGGCGGAGACGCTCCATATGGGCCGCCAGCTCGAAGAGTGAGCCTCTGTACGACCTGATCACCTCGTAGACTCCGTCGGCAAACATGAATCCGCGGTCCAGCACACTGACCAGCGCTTCATCCCGCCGCACGAAATTGCCGTTGAGATAGACTGTCTCTTCTCCTGAACCCATGGATCACTCCCCCGGTTTTTCGTATGAGGCCCTGTTGATCTCGTCGACAGTCTCGAACTGTACCGGCGGATCGAGATGCTTCGCGAGGAACTGCCATATCTTCAGTCTTATCTCCCTCGCTTCCTTCGTATCCATCCTGTCGAATGAATGCCCGCCCGGAACCGCCTCGTAGATCTTGTACTCGAACTTCTTGCCCTCGGCCTTGAGAGCTTTTATCAGATGTTCGACTTCGAAGACGTTCACGTCCGCATCGGTTGTATTCGTATGAATCAGAAGCGGGGTGCTCAGCTTGTGCGCGTTCCATGCGGGAGAGCGCCGCCTGTACTCGTTGACATCCTCATAGGCGGTCTTGCCGATATGGTAGTCGACAGAGTAGAGGTCCCTGTAGTCCTGGGTCTTGTACCCCATGCGCGCGATGAGGTCGCTGACCGGGACCCCGGCGAAGGCGACATTGTAATCGCCCGGATGCTCGAATATGTTGTGGAGCGCTATGAGGCCGCCGTGGCTCCAGCCGATTATCCCCACTCTTTTGCTGTCGACGAAACGGTAGTTTTCGATCATGAAGTTCCTGCTCGACCAGACATCTTCCGTCTCTAGGCCGCCGTAATCGATCTTCTCGTAATGCGATCTCCCGTACCCTGTGCTTCCCCTGTATTCAGGAGCTATCACGATATAACCCTGCGCCATGAGTTCACGGATGATATGTGTGTAATATGTGACGAAGCTCGCGTGTACTCCGCCATGCGGAAATACGATAAGAGGGTACTTCTTCGTCATATCCGTGTCGCGCGGAACGAATATGTACGCCCAGAACTTGACCGGATTGCCCGCTCCCTGTGCGGTAGGATTCTTCTCCTCACGAAGGGGAGGCCCTGTGATGTACACCTTGTCTATAAACGCGGCATCGTCGACCCTCTCGAACCAGAGCAGGTCGTCGATCTTCTTTTCGAGGATATCCAGCCTGTGTCCGAGGTTCTCGTCGATATTACGTAGTTCTTCCAGTGCGGGGTCCGTCGCGTTCTGTGCCGCGCAGGGCACAGAAAACAGCAGGACAGCCAGGATTATTGCAACTGCCGGTCTGTTCATCGTTCGTTCCTTCCGTTCGATTTGCCTGTCTTGCAGACTGTCTTCATACCAGTATATTGAAGAGGTCGGCCAGTTCAAGACCTATTCGGTGATCAGCGGACATATTGAGGGTAAAAAACCTGTGTCGAGACTCTCTTTACCATGTTATCATTCTGCGGCGCGGTATCAATAACGGATTTACTGGAGAATACAGGATGAACGTTTACGATATTCTGGAAGAGAGAGGATTCATCGAGCAGTGCTCCGACACCGAGCGTGTGAAGGGGATGCTCGACAGTCCGCTCACCTGCTACATCGGCTTCGACCCGACTTCTGACAGCTTTCATTGCGGGAGTCTCGTACCGATCATGGCCCTTGCCCACATGCAGCGGGCCGGCCACACCGTGATCGCGCTCGTCGGCGGAGGCACGGCGATGATAGGCGACCCGAGCGGAAAGACCGAGCTTCGTAAACTTATGACGAATGAAACGATAGAGTCCAATGCGGAAGGGTTGAAGAAGCAGCTGTCCCATTTCCTCGATTTTTCGGGAGGCGGGGCATTGATGCTGAACAACGCCGACTGGCTCCTGCCTTTGAACTTCATCGAGTTCCTGCGGGATATAGGGCGTCACTTCAGCGTCAACAAGATGCTCGCCGCCGAGAGTTACCGTATGCGGCTCGAGACCGGACTGAACTTTATCGAGTTCAATTACATGCTCCTGCAGGCATATGATTTCCTGCATCTGTACAGGGATAAGGGCTGCACGCTGCAGATGGGCGGAAATGACCAGTGGGGGAATATCCTCGCCGGCACCGACCTTATAAGAAGGGTCGAGGGCGGCGACGCGGAGGCTCTCACCTTCCCCCTGCTTACCACCGCTTCGGGCGGCAAGATGGGCAAGACGGAAAAGGGTGCTATCTGGCTCGACGCGCAGCGCACTTCTCCGTATGATTACTATCAGTACTGGATCAATGTCGATGACAGGGATGTCGGGAAGTTCCTCGCACTTTTCACGCTGCTGCCGATGGATGAAGTGAGGCGGCTTTCCTCGCTCGAGGGCGCGGAGATAAGGGAAGCTAAGGAAGTCCTGGCAAAGGAATGTACCGCTATCCTTCACGGTGATGAGGCGGCTGCCGAGGCGGGGGAGGCATCGAAGGCTCTTTTCGCCTCTGGTGGAGCGCCTGCGGGAGACGCGATCCCTACCGTCGAATTCGAACTGGTGAAGCTGGAAGAAGGCGTGCCCGTATTTGTCCTTTTCTCCGAGGCCGGACTTGTTAAGTCACGGGGAGAGGCAAGGCGCCTCATCCAGCAGGGAGGCGCGTACGTAAACGGCCGGCGCATCGAGCAGTTTGACGAGAAGATCGCGGTGGATGATATTGAAGATGGATTTATCCTGCTGAGAGCGGGAAAGAAGAAATACATGAGGCTCCTCCCGGTCTGACAGCCGGGTCGGATGGAGGTCACGCAGGATGTCTGAAGACTGGAGAAAAAAATTCGATGAGGAGAGGGACCGGCTCAACGAGACCGTTCTCTCATCGGACAATATGGGGATAAAGAGATTCTTCGCCCTCGACACGCAGGCATACTCGGATGGCGCGCTCGACTCGATGACCAAGGAACTGATGGGGCTGGCGTCTTCGATGGTGTTGAGATGTGACGACTGTATTAACTATCATATAGCGAGATGTTTTGAGGAAGGTGTCACTAAGGAGCAGTTCTACGAAGCATTCAATGTGGCGCTGATAGTAGGCGGCTCAATAGTCATCCCGCATCTGAGGCGCGCGGCCGCCAGGATGGAAGAGCTTTTCGGCGGGTGAACCGGCCCGTCGCTGGAAAGGTGTTCCGATGGGGTTCAGACTTCTTGATTTTCTGATAAAGAGAAGGCGCACGATACTCACCGCTGCCGTGGTGTTCGCCGTCGCCGGATCATTGTATATCCTGATCGCGGATCCCGTCTATGAATCCAGGACGATGCTTATGCCGCCGATGGAGGAGGGGGGCGAGGGCCTTCTCACGGCCTGGATGGCCTCGATGAACCTGCCCTCGATGATCGCTCCCATGACGGGCGGCTCGATGTCAGCGGCCGTGATGACGGACATCCTTAACAGCAGAGGCATCGCGGAAAAGGTCGTGACCGATGTCGGCCTGATGGAATGGTACGGGGCCAGCACGACGGATGACGCCATCAGGAGACTCAAGGGGTCGATCTCAACAGGGTCGTCACAGGTCGGTATCATCACGCTGAAGGCCCGTGACAGGGACCCTGCCATGGCGATGAGGATCGCGGCATCTCATATAGCGGCACTCGATTCTGTCAACCACAGTCTCCTCAACGAGAGGGCCGCGGGTACGATCAAGTTCACGAAAAAGCAGATAAAGTCATACAGGATACGCCTTGTCGAATCGAGGGCCCAGATCGCCGCGTTCCAGGAGGAGCACGGAATAATCAGTTTCGAGGAGCAGGTGCGCGGAGCGATGGACGTCGCTTCGGCACTCAAGATCAGGGCCGCCATAACGGCGATCCAGATCGATATCCTCAGCGAGTTCTCAAGGGACGACGCGATCGAGCTGAACAAAAAGAAACTCGAACTGAGGAATATAAACAATCAGCTCGAGTTGATCGTTAAAGGCGATTCCTCTACCTCTGTCTTTCCCCCTCTTGAAAAGCTCCCTGCCCTTCACCAGGAATACGCTGCCCTTCGCAGGGATCTCGAAGTCAATGAGCGGGTATACTCCTTCCTGCTGCAGAAACACGAGGAGAGCGGGATCGACCTTGCGAGGACCACTTCCTCCGTTCAGGTCGTGGACGCGCCGAGAGTGCCTGAAAAGAGAGCCGGTATCCCCCGCTGGGCATTTATCCTGGCTGCTTTTATCGCCGGTGGAGCGTGGATGTCGATCGTTCTCGCGTGGTGGGGCTGGACCAGCATGAAGGTCAGGTCGGGTGAGGAGGACGAGGCTTTCAAGAGTGTGGTGGACCAGGTAGGCCGCGATGTCTCAGAGATCCGCAGACGGCTCCGCATCTGACTGCTGATCACTGTCGTTTTCCCCTGACATATCTTCGATCCTCGATATGAGTCCGGGCAGGACCTCGCCGGAAGGCCCTTCCAGAAATATGTCCGCCAGCGGAGTTATCGCGGAGGGGACTGTGTTGACTTCTATCACGGCGGCCCCGGCCTCCTTCGCGATGAGCGGCAGGTGGGAGGCGGGTGAGACCAGGCCGGACGTTCCGACTACAAGCATCACGTCACATCTTTCCGACTCTAGAAAGGCCCGTTCGATCTCTTTCTGCGGGAGCTGTTCACCGAACCAGACGACTCCGGGCCTGATGATCGAACCGCAGCGGCAGAGAGGGGGTTCTTCTCCCCAGCCCGGATCGTACTCGGCCGGGTGGGCCGCCTCGAGGCACCTGAATTTCTCGATATTCCCATGAAGCTCGATTATGTCTGAACTGCCCGCCTTGCGATGAAGGTCATCGATGTTCTGGGTCACGAGTACGAAACGCGGCAGTATCTCCTCCAGCCGGGCGAGGGCGTAATGTCCCGGATTCGGTTTCTTCGTCCTCGCGGTGAACAGCCTCTCCATGTACCACCGCCAGACGAGCGCGGGGTCGGCGAGGAATCCCTCCAGTGTCGCGAGGTCCTCGGGGCGGTACTGTTCCCAGAGTCCCTCGGCATCCCTGAAGGTGGGGATCCCGCTTTCCTTTGATATCCCGGCGCCGGTCAGCCCGGCCGCCCTTGCCGAACGCGCCAGGATCGATGCGGCTCTTTCAATATGGTCATCCATGAGGCGAGGGTAAGTTATCGGGTCGGATATGGTCAAGGGGATGGAATGTACCTTGCAATCAAACAGGGCATTGAATAGCCGGACGTCCGGCCACCGGACTGCCCTATGGAGGCCTTTGATAGATGGAACTGTACAAAAGCATATCCAGAATCGTCGCAACTGCTTTGTTTGCATCGAGTCTGGTCGTTGTGTCTCTGGCCTTTCCCAGATCAGGAACACCTGATCCGTCTATCCAGTGGTCCGTTTCTATTAAAGACTCCCTTCTCAATGTAGTTACCGTAGAGGGAAAGGTTTTCGGCCGCACCGGCAGAAAATTCACTTTTTACACGGCCGAAAGGGAGGCAGGCGGAAAGATCGAGCCGATCGGACTTGCTGCCTCCGGCCTGGGCGGAACTCCCCTCGAGGTAAAGTCGACAGAGGAAGGATGGGAGGTCGTGTGCGGGAACGAGGATTTCACGATCCGGTACGAACTGGTCGTGACCATCGAGGACAGGTACTCCCCCGAAGTAAGAGGGATGCTGAGCCATCTCGGCCATGACAGGTCGAGGCTGATGGGAAGGGATATCTTTATACAGCCCGGACATCATGTGGCCGACAGGATCATCGTCGATATAGATATGCATGGCGGGACCATGATCGGGTCCCCGTGGGAGACTCTCCGCAACAGGATGATAGTCCCAACGGCCGATGAACTTCCGATGACTCTTGTCGCGGCGGGCAGCTACCGGTTTCTCGAGACCTTTGTATCAGGTGTGCGTCTCGTCCTCGCGATCGGCGGATCATGGGACTTTGAGGATGCTGAACTTCTCGAGACGGTCCGCAGCATCGTCTCCGAGGAGATATCGATGCTTGGTTCGTCGCCGAGGGAAAGGCACCTGGTGATATGTGACCACAACCCTGTCAGGGGTGGAAAGGGATTCGATTACTACGGGGTGCATTTCGGAGGCACAATTCTGCTGCTTCTAGATCCCTCGATAGACAGGAGCGAACTCTACGGGATCCCGATGTCGATAGTCGCTCACGAATTCTTCCACAACTGGAACGGGGAGGCACTGAAGCCTGTTGACGATTCGTTCATGTGGTTCACCGAAGGCGCGACAGTCTACTACTCCTACCATGTGCTCCTCAAAGCTGGCATCATCAACGGCCGTCAGTTCGATGCAGCGGAATCGATGATACTGGATCGTTGCCGCAATAATCCACTTCGCGGCTCGGTCAACCTGTCGATGGCTGGCAACAGCGATCTTTCTAACCGGGAGATGGTCAACCTGCTCTATGATGGCGGTTTTGCCGCCGCGAGGGCTCTTGATGAGAAGATCCGGTCTGTTTCAGGTGGACGGAGCGGACTGATAGATGTCATCAGGAGGCTCTATATGGAGGATTCCGGCGGCAGGGAGATAGGGGCTGCCGAGCTCCTCGATGCCATCCTCGCCGAGACCGGAACGGATCTTTCCCTGTTCATCGAGAGGATACTCGCCGACCCGCTGCCCGATCAGGGACCCGACGTATCTGCTTGATTTGCACCGCCCGCTGTAATAAAGTTTCTCCCCATGAAATATACCTACGAAAGGGTCGTGATGAATATACGCAGAACAGCCGTTTCGGTCATTCTCCTGACCGCTTTTTCGACGATGATCCCCGTCGCCGGGCAGGCGGAAGAGTTCGATGAGAAGGAAAAGCAGGGATGGCTCGAATCGGGCCGCAAGATATCGATGGGCGGGCTGACCCACCGGAAGGATGAGATCCCTCCCGGCCGTTTCGAACTCCTCATGCCGTCGGGCGGTGTCAGGGCGATCCTCGCTGCCGGCGACTCCGTGTGGGTCGGTACGGATGGCGGACTCTTCATATGGGTACCAGGATCAGATACGATACTGACGGAAAGAGGTTCGCGCCTTGCCTCCGTAACGAGCCTGATGGCAGGCGAGAACGGGGAGATATGGGTTGGTGGAGAAGCGGGTCTCAGCGTGAGATATGACTGGGGCTGGGACCGTTTTACCGGCCGGGACCATTCTTTCTTTTCGCGTATCACAGATATCAGCCACGGTGAAGGCAAGATCTGGATCTCCACCTGGGGACAGGGATGCGGATACGTGGTCGGGGATACATTGACGATAATGACGAGAGCGGATTCTCTTCTCGATGACAGGGTGACATGCGTTGTCGAGCAGAGCGACAATACTATCTGGATCGGAACGGACAGCGGCGTCTGCAAGTCTGACAGCTTCAGCTGGACATCGATGAGGTATGGCAGCAGGATCCCAGTCGGCAGGGTTCGGGACATCATCCTCACCGAGGAAGGCGATCTCTTCGTTTCCATCGCCAGGCAGGGGGTAGCGAAATACAGCCTGGGCAGAGTGAACAGTTACGGGCCCGGGCAGGGCCTTCCCGACAGGGAAATATACCAGTTCGGCATGGATGCCGGGGCTCATGTCTGGGCGGTCGGACGCAACGGTCTGAGCACCTGGGACGGTTCCGGGTGGACCCCTTTGAGGCTGGCCGGCATCTCGCTGGGAGATCACGACTATCTTTCAGTAGAGCATGATCCGGAGGGAAATACATATCTCGGTACCACGGCCGGGACCCTCGCCTCGGTGGCGCGGGATTCCTACCGTGAGACGCATATCCCGGCCAGCGGCCCGGAAAGTATGATCGGGTTGATCGTGAGTTCAGGCGGGACGATGTTGCTGGCTGGAAACAGGGCAATATACAGGTTCGATGGAGGATTTACCCCGATCGGGCTGCCAGGAAAATGGTACGAGGGGACAGTGACCGGTATGGTCCCCGAACAGGGCGGCAGGTTGTGGCTGTCGACAAGATTCGGCATCCTTCATCATACCGGAAACACATGGGAGATCTTTGACCGGAGACAGGGCCTGCCCACTGAACATTTCACCTGTGCCGCGGGCCTGGACGGGGAACTCTGGTTCGGCACCTTCGACAGAGGCGTACTCCGGCTTACTTCCGGGGGATGGGTGCACTACAGGAGCAGGCACGGTCTCCCTGACGAGAGGATATCATCTATCGCCGCCGACCGTTCAGGAACGGTCTGGCTGACGACGATGTCAGGACGGATAGCGCGATTTACAGGCGACGAGTGGGAGACACTCGATATTGCCGGCACATCGCCCGAGCAGGGAGCGATCGTGATGCCGGCGGACTCGATCTTCCTCGACGACCCCTCAGTCAGGATACTTCCCTCCCGGAGCAGCGAGATGGCCGGTTCCTTCGCCCCGGTGATCGGGCTGGACGGATCGGGGAGATGCATGTTCTGTACGATGGAAGGGATAATCCTCCAGTCAGAAGCCGGGTGGAGGATCCTCGATATCCCGCTGCACAGATCAGGTCCCAGGCCTACAGCACTGAAGGGGACCACTGACGGATCCATATGGCTCGGTACGGACGGTGAAGGAGCCTGGGTCCTGAAGGACGGCAGATGGCTTCACGTCGACAGTACCAGCGGCCTGGGAGACGACGATATCCTTTCGATCGAGGAGGACCCCTCAGGAACAGTCTGGATAGGGACTAGAGCCGGCGGGGTAACGAGATACAGCAGTCATCATTGACAAGGGGGACCGTAAACGGTATATTGATAATGACAAAGGAGTCTTATAGAGCAAGCGTTACTGTTTTTCTGTATCTGTCAACATCGAACGCGGCATGACGTACGGAAGGACGGCTAGCGCGTTTTTTGTTTTATGGAAGATTATTTTAGTTGAAGATTTTCCATTATGTGTTATCAATACATGACTTCGCTCATACGGGGGAAACGGGGAAATGGATACTTTCCTGAAACTGCTTATCTTTACGATAATAGGCCTTATCGCCTATATCTACGCCGGATACCCCCTTATTCTGGCCTTTCTGGGCCTGTTTTCACCCCGTCGATTCGACCGGGGTGGAGATCAGCTGCCCTCTGTCACTCTGATAGTCTCCGCTCACAACGAGGAACGGATAATCCGGGAAAAGATCGAAAATTGTCTCAAACTCGATTACCCGCGTGACAGGCTGAAGATCGTCATCTCGAGCGATGGCTCGGAGGACGGTACGAACGGTATCGTCAGGGAGTACGAGGGCCGCGGAGTGGTCCTCAAGGCTTTCGACCGCCGCGAGGGAAAGAGCGCCACGCTGAACAAGACGGTCCTGGGACTGGAAGAGGAGATCCTTGTATTCTCCGACGCCAACGCCTTCTACAAGGAGGACGCGCTGCTCCGGCTCGTCGGCAAGTTCGATGTCGCGGAGACGGGATGTGTCGTGGGAAGGCTGATATATCTCGACAATGAATCGTATGTCGGCAAGGGCGAGTCTCTCTACTGGCGCTACGAAGGGCTGCTCAACAGGCTCGAGAGCAGGCTCGGCTCGGTCCTGGTCGCTACCGGGACGATCATGGCGATACGCAGGGAACTGTTCAGGCCCGTGATGAAGGATGTCGCCAACGATTTCCAGATCCCTGCCGAAGTAGCCTCCCAGGGGTTCGCAGTCGTCTACGAACCGGGTGCGATAGCCCACGAGCGTTCGACATATTTCTTCAGGGAAGAGTTCAGCCGCAAGCGCCGGATCATCGTCAGGGGGCTCACGGGATACAGTCACCTGAGGAGCAATTTCGGCGGCGGGCTGAGGACCTTCCAGTTTATCTCCAGGAAACTTATGAGATGGTGCGTCGGCATAGCTCTTCCTGTTGTCTACACGGCCAGCATCTTCCTTCTCGATGAGCCTTTCTTCATGGGCTTTTTTATCCTGCAGAATATCTTTTATATCTTCGCCGCGATAGGCGCCATCCTGAGAAGGGGGCATGTCAAGACGAAGATATTCTTTGTTCCGTTCTACTTCATCATGGTCAACGCGGCGGCCACAGCGGCGATATTCACCTTCCTGTCGGGAGGCCGGCTCTCCTCCTGGGAGAAGGCCGAAACGACAAGGAACGTCGAGGAAGATTCTTTCGTCGAGCCGGTACTGAAGGTAATAGAGGGAAGAAAGAAACTCTCCGATCCAATCGAGAAGTATGAACGGATTACGTGATCAAGGTCCCTGGCCGGGTTTGGTCATTTCGGCGATCCTGTCGACAGCCTCCACTATAAGTCTGTAGATCCTGCGGAATTCACCGAGATCTTTTCCATAGGGATCGGATATTGTGTTGCTGGGCGGGTGCAGGAGCGATCCGATCCGGAATATCTTTGATTGCGTTTCCGGGAACATCTTCGAGATCTTCGAGTATATCCTTTCATCGAACACAAAAATGACATCCTGCTGCCGGACGATCGCATCATCGATGACTGTGGATCTGTGACCGGAGATATCGATTCCAAGTTCTCCCGCAGCCTGGACAGCTTCCGGGGGTGATTCTCTTCCCGTGGATTCATAGTACCCCGACGAGCCAGTTATTATTCTGCCTGGGAAGATCGATCTGGCGTAGTATTCCGCAAACGGGCTGCGGCAGATATTCCCCTTACAGACAAAGTGAATTCTTTCCGACCGGGAGATGATCTCTCTCATTTTCATCGAACTCTCAGCTATCTCAGGGATTCCGGATTTTTTCGCCCTTCTGAACAATCGCTTCAGTGCGGTTCCGGCAAGTTGGGCTGTCTGGACAAGCGCCGGCATCATATCATCAAGGACAAATGTGTCACTTCGCTCTCTCAGGGAGACCACATTTTTTACTTCTGATATCACCGAACGAAGAGGAAGTGTATTGAGCGTCGTGTCAGAGCGGTTGCTTCCGGCATTGGACAGGTTCCAGTGGAGATCACTTGCAAGATTTCGGCAGTAGATCCCGGTTTTGTATTCCTGCGGGAATTCTCGGCGGTCCTCGACAAGCATCTGGTAGAGATACCAGGGGAAATCAGCGCCTGAGGCAAGGGCAAGCGGGAGGGATCCCCAGAATCTGCCGTTGATCTCGAGCAACCGCCAGTCTCCCGAGGCATTATCGTGTCTGAATTCGAACATGGCGACGCCCTTGTAATCCAGGGCGGAAACGATCCGGCGAGTGGCGTCCAGCATGTCATCGTCAAGCGGGATGCTCCTCCTGTATGATGATCCGCCTCCTTTAAGGGGTTCATGGATACGCTCGTGTTGAAAGGCGAAGAGGATCCTGCCCGAATCGGCTATGATCTCGATCCCCGTCCCATGCCCGGGCAGAAACTTCTGTACGACAAACCTTCCTCTCAGAAGCATGGTTTCCACGAAGTCGGCCAGCTCGTCCAGGTCATGTGCCGTCCGGACCTTGTTTTTGGTCGCGACATCGACCGCTGAGAACGAAGATACCGGTTTCAGAATAACGGGGAAACCCAGGGACTCAGCTGCTCTGACCGCCTCTTCCTTGTTTTCGATTTCTATCTCTTCCGGAACAGGTACGCCCAGCGAACTCGCCAGCGCGATGGTCTGTACCTTGTTTGATACGATCTCGTATGTATCACCGGGTAGCAGGTAGAATCTCGCCAGGCGCCGCAGTTCATCGCTGGCCGATCTGAGCGGTATTATCGTCTGATCGGTACATGGGATGACAAGATCAAAAGGCCAGCTTTCAAGAATTCCGAGAAGATCGTTTTTCCACGATCCGGATTCAGAGGAGAAGGGCCTGATATGGTGAGCTTCAGTGATATATCGTGACGCCAGGGCAGGAGAATCAGATGGACACCATCCAGTGTGGACCTCGATCCCCTTTCTGCCAAGCGACCGGATAACAGACAGGAAACTTCTGTCGTCGTCACCGAGCACGAGGACCCTTCCGCGCATGTCTTCTCTCCCGTTGTGAAAAGCCCTGTTAAGCTTCTTTCGTGAACCATTCATGGTATTCTGTAAGTGTCTTTCCTGTGAAACTTCCCTTCGCCGTCTCGAAGAGGAACTCGATGTCGCGGTAGAGAGCTTCTATGCTTTCTGCTGTCCTGAATCTGGGACTGCCGCCAGGCATCAATTCAGATGAATGGAGGATAAATTCTGCATAATCCCGATTCGTGCCGATTACTTTCTCCAGTATCATCTCCATCCGGGCACGGTTGGCCCCATCAGGCCTGAGCCAGGAAACAGGCCTGTTGAGACGGTTAAGGACTCTTGTGGCAAGGGGGCTCCAGCCCACGGTACGCGCAAGTGCGTCTCTGGTCCGACCGCCTCTCTTTACTATCGAGACGGGGACCTCGAGCAGGGGAAGTCTGCCCTCACGGCTGATATCATCCGGATCGAGGAAGTACGATCTGTCTGGAAAATCCCTGAAGTCTGGGCCTCCTCGACCGGCTGGATCCCCTTTGTGTCTGCTCCATGATACATGCGGTGTAACCGAGCAATCGACAAGGTATCCTTTTTCAGACAGGATTCTGGCGTATCTGGTATCAAAACCCCAACGACCGGCCCTGTGGCTTGACATTGAGATCTGGAAGGTGTCCTCCAGAAGACTGGTCATGAAATCGATCTTCTGCTCCATCACTCCATCGGAATATTCGGTGAGGTACGGCTGATTGACATGATCATCGTTCGTTAAGGGAAAGTGAGGTGGAGTGTTCCATGCGTGCAGGTGCATGCCGACTTCACCGGTTTTTCTTTCAAGGACATCAGATGCGAATTCGATGAATTCCCGCGATTTTGCCATCTCATAGTCGACCAGCCAGGTGGGCTTCAGTGAATATTTTTCGCAAAGCTCCTGGAATCGTGGCAGATATCCTGTGTTATGAGTACTGATCTCCCTGCCACCTGACCAGAGATCGTCACCCTCTGTATCGATGGTTATCAGGAAGAACGGTTTCTTGTTGACGGATATCATAGGCAGGATTCTACGTTGGACTTAATCTGGCTGCAAGCAATAGTGGATCTAATCTCTGCATAAAAGACATGGAGTGAAATGAAAATCGGTTCTCTTAATATTTTTATCGGTATATAATACGACAGATCGATCAGGAGGGATCAGGAAGCTATTGAAGAAATGAAAGAAAGACTCAGTATCCTTATTGTTACAAGTTCGCTCACCGGTGGTGGGGCGGGAAACCATATTCTGAATCTGTGCAGATATCTTGGATCTGTGTCGATAGATGCGCACGTTATGTCGATTTCTGCAGAGAAACACGAGTTAGAGGATATTTTCAAGAGCGAGGGAATACCTGTCTTTCATAATCCTTTAAAATCAATTTCCGGTATGATTTCTCGTAGCTGGATCTCCCGCCTGAAAGGAATTATCGACTCAATCGATTCTGATATCGTTCATGGACACCTGTATCATGGAGAGATAACAGCTTCCCTGGTCTCACATCTGACAGGATTGCCCATGGTCACAACAAGGCATAGCTCAGGACTTGAATTCAACGGGAGCAGAAAATGGTTTTCCAGGATAGCGGCAGGAAGAATAGGATCCGCCATAGCGGTGAGCGGGGACGCGGCCCTGGAAGCAGAAGCGACCGGAATTCCCCCGAGCAGGATCACTGTCATACCAAATGGAGTCAATACCAGGAGATTCAGGATGCTCGAAGAACCTGACAAGACTCGGATAAGGGAGGAGTTCATCAGGGAGTTCTTTCCGGGAGATCCTCCTGCCGAACCGGTGCTCATAGGAGTAGCCGGAGCTCTCAAGACTGTAAAGAACCACTCCCTCTTCATCAGAATGGCATCTAGGATCCTTTCCTCAGATCCCGGTTATCGTGAGAAGCTGAGATTTATCGTTGCAGGCGAGGGAGAGCTGAGAGAGAAGCTGGAAGCACAGGTGGCTGATCTGGAAATGAAACGCTATATATCGCTTCCGGGGTATATCAACGGGCTTGAGGACTTTTTTTCCAGTCTCGACATCTTCCTGGTGACTTCGAGGTCAGAGGGTGTTCCGATCGCGCTGCTCGAGGCAATGTCTTCAGGTGTAGCTTGCGTCTCGAGCGATGTCGGTGATATCGCTGAAGTTGTGGGGGATGCGGGATATATGCTCCCATCCGAGGGGGAGGATGAGTTCGTCGACACCGTAACGCGGCTTGTTAAGGATGATGTCTTGAGGGTCGAGCTTGGAAGAAGATCCAGGCTCAGGATCCTGGAGCATTTCGACATCGAGATATGGGGAAACAGGACCGTCGAGGTCTATGAAAAACTGATCGGCCGGAACGGGCATCAATAATCCTGTAGGACTTATCAATAAAAACTGAAACTTTTTAACCGCTCCGGGATATATGGGGGAGAAGAGAGTCACGACCCCTTTCCATTGTGCCCCTGAGGAGGTGATCGGTCGGCAAGAAGTCCGGCCGAGGAAGATGAGGAAACTAGCAATACTTTCACTGGCTGTTTTCGTAGCGGTATCGCTTTCATTGACAGCCTTCGCGTTCGCGCAGACGAAGACAAAGACGATCGTGATCGAGGACAAGAAGATCAACAAGATCGAGGAAAGGGGAGCCTTTCTCGGTATCTACATGGAAGACCTCGACAAGAAAATGATAAAGGAATTCGATTATCCCAAATCGACAGGGGTCCTTATTACGGGGATCATAGATGACAGCCCCGCAGAGGAAGCGGGACTGAAGGAAGACGACGTCATATATTCGATTGCGGGCGAGAAGATCTCTGATTCGAAGGAACTGGGCAAGCTCATAAGTTCGAAGGAGCCCGGGGACGAGGTAAAGGTCGTCGTATACCGCAGCGGAAAGAAGAAGACCTTCGACCTGGCCCTCGGAGAGAAGAAGACCGCCTATGTGACGATTAATATGGATGATTACGAGAACATGTCGCAGAAGGCATATATAAAGACCCTCGGCAAGGGCGGCAACATCTGGGTCACTTCCACCGGCAACGCCTACTCCGTGTACGGCGGGCGCGGCAGGATGGGAGTACAGCTTCATGAGCTCGATGCCGACCTGGCTCCGTATTTCAAGGCCAAAGAGAATGGGGTCCTCGTGCTGAAGGTCATGGAGGATTCTCCCGCCGAAGAGGCGGGCCTGAAGGCCGGCGACGTTATCGTGAAGATCAATGACGAGGAGATCGAGGAGATCGACGACGTATTCGAGGCTATCAATGAGGCGCATGTCGAGGTGGAGGAGACCGAGGACGAGGAAGAGACAAATGTCGATGTGACCGTTGATATGCAGGTCACCGTGACCGTTCTCCGTAACGGCAAGACGAAGGTCTTCGAGGTCGAGCTCGAGGAAGAATTCGCGATGCACAACGAGTATATCATCAAGGGCGGGCCCCACATGGAGCATTACGAGATGCGTGCCCCCCAGATGAAGGCGATAAAGATCCAGGGAATGGAAGAGGAGAAGCTCGAGGCCAAGATGAAGGCCCTCGAGATGGAGATGGAGAAGCTTCAGAAGAAACTCGAAGAGATGGACGAAAAGGACTGATAAACCAGTAAGATTCCAGCGTATAGTGGAGCCGGTCGCCCTTGAGGTGGCCGGCTCCTCTCTTTCTGAAGCAGGATATTGACAGATGGGCGAAAGTAGTTTATTTTACAATTTGTTCCTTTCCTGAGGTGCGGCACCCGAGCGGGCGGCCGCCGGAGTCTATTCAAGGGTAAAAGGAGTGGAAAGATGAACGAGAACCCGGGACGTAACCCCCAGGAAATGGATGAGTTATCCCCTTCCGGAGAAGGCAGGGGCGGATTTGTGGCATCGCTGATCGACATATTCATCGATCCGGTCAAGGTCTTCAAGAGGATCAAGGCCGGTCTTCCGTGGTGGCAGCCCTACATAATAGTGGCGATAGTCATTGCAGTGATCTCATACTTTCAGATACCGATAAACAAACAACTGGTGATGCTCAACGAGCGGGGACTTTCTGCCGAGCAGCTGGAGACCCAGGTCGAGATGATGGGCAAGTTCGCCTTAATCGGCGTTATAGCGGCTCCTCTTATGGTCCTGCTTATCTACGTCATCCTCGCAGCGCTCTGCAATGTCACAGCGAATCTCGTCAGCGGAAAGTCGAGCTTCAAGAAGATGCTCAGCCTGCTGACCTTTACGGGCTTTGTCGGCCTCATAGAGCAGTCTTTGAAGATGCTGATACTTCATATGAGGGGAATAGAGAACATCGCTTCGCGTGACGACCTCTATTCGGTCTCATTCTCTCTGAACAGGTTTATTGAAAGCGATGGTATTCTCCGCGCCGTGCTGGAGAGTTTCAGTATATTCCAGATCTGGTTCCTCATACTGTTCACGATCGGAGTCTCTGTCGTATACGAGATAGACAGGAGCAAAGCCATAGTGCCGACGATCGTCATATGGGTGCTCGGAGTACTGGGGATCATGCTGCAGGGTCTCGGCGGAGGCTGAGCAGTTTAAGGAAAGGTAATCAAACTGGAGGTTGTCTTGAAGAAGTTTTCGATCGACTTGATAAGGAACATCACCTTGGTTGGGCACCAGTCGTCGGGGAAAACGATCCTCGGCGAGGCGATTCTCTTTGACACGGGTGTAACCAGCAGGATGGGTAAGATCGAGGATGGAAACACCGTTTTCGACTCCGCTCCCGATGAGATCGAGAGACAGGTATCGATCAACGCGGGTTTCGCCTGGTGTGAGTACAACAAGACCAAGATCAATCTCCTCGATACTCCAGGGTACGAGGATTTTGTGGGCGAGGTCATCTCGTCAATAGCAGTCACCGAGGGCGGCGTGGTCGTAATCGCGGCGGATTCGAGCATCGAGGTCGGCACGGAGAAAACGTGGAAGCTCCTCGAAGCGAAGGGCATCCCCAAGATCGTATGTGTCAACAAGATGGACAAGGAACATGCCGATTTCGACAAGTGCGTTTCAGACGCGCAGAGCTATCTCGGGGCCAAGGTAGTGCCCCTTACCCTTCCGATCGGCCAGGGTGACTCGTTCAAAGGCGTTATCAACGTCCTCAAGAACAAGGCGTTCATCACCTCCGGCGGCAAAGTAACCGAGGAGGACGTTCCGGCCGACATGGAAGGCGCCGTCAACGATATGCGGCAGAAGCTGATGGATTTCGCCGCCGAGTCGGATGACTCGCTTCTGGAGAAATTCTTCGAGACCGGCGAACTGAGCAACGATGAGCTCGTAAAGGGCCTTTCCGCCGGTTGTCTGTCAGGTACGTTTGTGCCCCTCGTCGCCGTATCGGCGACAGAGAATATCGGCGTACGGCAGCTCCTCGACCTCATCGTCTCAATGCTTCCGTCCCCCGAATGGCGCACCGAGATCGATACGGTCAAGGGCGAAGAGATCGAAAAGACGAAGATCGGGGCGGGAGAGCCGACAGCTGCGTTCGTCTTCAAGGCGCTCTCCGAGAAGCATCTCGGCGACCTCTCCATCATCCGGACATACTCCGGAGAGATGAAGGTCGGAGAGGACCTGTACAACTCCTCACTGGATTCATCCGAGAGGATCGGCCAGCTCTACTTCGTGCAGGGCAAGGAGAGGGAGGACACCGACTCGATACCGGCCGGAGATATGGGTGCGGCAGTCAAGCTGAAGTCGGCCAAGGTCGGCAACACGCTCTGTCCGAAGTCGAAGCAGATCATCATCGCGCCGGTCGAATATCCTCAGCCTTCGCTCCACACTGCTATCGAGGCGAGGGCGAAGGGCGAGATGGACAAGGTCAGCGCTGGACTCACGAGACTATCCGATGAGGACCAGACATTCACAGTAGAGAACAACGCCGAGCTGAGGCAGACAATACTTTCGGGACAGGGCGAGCTCCATCTCGAAGTCATCCTCGGCAGGCTCAAGAGAAAGTATGGCGTCGAGGTCGACATGATCGCCCCGAAGATCCCCTACAGGGAGACTATTGCGGCGAAATCCGAAGCGCAGGGTAAGCACAAGAAGCAGAGCGGCGGCCGCGGCCAGTTCGGAGACGTATGGCTGAGGCTCGAGCCCCTGCAGCGCGGCGGCGGGTTCGAGTTCGTCGACTCGATCGTCGGCGGAGTCATCCCGGGCAAGTTCATCCCCGCGGTTGAGAAGGGCGTAAGGGACTCGATGAAGAACGGCGTAGTGGCCGGGTACAAGTTCCAGGATGTCAAGGTGACGCTCTACGACGGCTCGTTCCACACAGTGGACTCGTCCGAAGCGGCCTTCAAGACGGCCGGATCAAAAGGGTTCAAAGCCGCTGTCCAGCAGGCCAAGCCTGTGATCCTCGAGCCGGTCTACGATGTAGAAGTGCTCGTCCCCGAGGCGTACATGGGAGACATCATGGGCGACCTGTCGGGACGCCGGGGCAAGATCCAGGGTACCGAGCAGGAGGGAAGCCTCCAGAAGATCAAGGCACAGGTGCCTCTGGCCGACCTGCACAGGTACTCTACCTCGCTACGGTCGATGACCCAGGGAAAGGCTGTTCACACGAGGACTTTCTCGCATTACGAGGTCGTTCCGCACGATATAGCCCAGAGGCTCATCGCGGAGGCGGAGGCGGAGAAGGAAGAAGAGAAGTAACAGCAGCATTTGGAGGCAACCGTTGTCAGGACATTCCAAGTGGAGCACGATAAAGCGTAAGAAGGGGAAGGCCGACGCCGAGAGAGGCAAGGTCTTTACCAAGCTTATAAAAGAGATCGTTGTCGCGGCCCGCGAGAGCGGCGGCGATCCGGATACCAATCCGAGACTCAGGACCGGTGTCCAGGCCGCGCGTGATGCCAACATGCCCGTGTCTAACATCGACAAGGCGATCGCACGTGGTACCGGCGACCTGGCCGGCGTGGTCTATGAGTCCGCGACCTTCGAGGGATACGCCCTCGGCGGAGTGGCAGTACTCGTCGAATCGCTGACCGACAACAAGAACAGGACGACCGCGGAAGTCCGCCATATCTTCACCAAGCACGGTGGACATCTCGGCGAGCCCGGTTCTGTCGCCTACATGTTCGAGAGCAAGGGCATGGTCGTCATCGATCAGGCTGCAGCCGAAGAGGACAAGGTCTACGAGATAGCGCTCGAGAACGGCGCCGAGGATATTAAGACTGAGGATGACCATTTCGAGATCATCTGTCCGCCCGAATCCTTCGAGGCAGTCAGGGAAGCGATCGTATCGGCCGGCATCGAGTACCAGGTAGCCGAGGTGTCCCTGCATCCCACAACGACCGTCGGCCTCGAGAGCGACAAGGCGGTCAGGGTGCTCAAGCTCGTATCGTCTCTGGAAGACAACGAGGATGTTCAGCGCGTCAGCGCCAACTTTGATATTTCGGATGAGATTCTCGGGAAGATAGAGGACCAGATATAGCGCCCTGCGGAGGGAGCATTGGCTGTCATCATCGGTATAGATCCCGGAAGCCGCGTCACCGGTTACGGCCTGGTTGAGAAGCGGGGCTCCGGGATCGTCTATATAGGGTCGGGAGTGATCAAGGTCAAAGCGTCGGATCCGATGCCGTTGAGGCTCGCCGCCATAAAGAGCGGACTCGATGAGGTGCTGAGGAAATACGAACCTGCGGCTATGGCTGTCGAGGAAGTCTTCGTGGCGAAGAATCCGAAGAGCGCACTGAAGCTCGGGCAGGCGCGGGGCGTGATCATCCTTGCCGGTGCCGAGGCGGGGCTCGAGGTATTCGAGTACTCGCCCCGAGAGGTAAAAGCAAGTGTGACCGGCTCCGGCGCGGCGCACAAGAGCCAGGTAGGATCGATGGTCGTAAGGCTTCTGAGGCCCGATCATGAGCCGGCAAGTGAAGACGAGACAGATGCCCTCGCCGTCGCGTTCTGTCATACGCTGAGGGCCGGATCGCCAGTGGGGAGACTTATATGATATCGTCGGTGGAAGGGATACTGGCGGGCAGGACCGCGGCAGGCGTCATCATCGAGACCGGCGGCTTCGGTCTCGAGATATTCGTTCCTGCACCCGTTGTGACAGGGCTCGGGAACATCGGTGATAGGGTAAGACTCAGTACATATCTGCATGTCCGCGAGGACGCGCTCACTCTTTTCGGGTTCGCGGCCGAATATGACCGCGGAGTATTTACCGCCCTTCTCGGGGTGAGCGGTGTCGGCCCCAAGGCGGCGCTGACGATGATGTCGATAGACAGCGCCTCCGACCTGGCAGGGATGATAAAAAACGAGGATGTCCGTTCTCTCGTCAAGATCCCCGGTATCGGGAAGAAGACGGCAGAGAGGATCGTCCTCGAACTGAAGGACAAGATCGAGGTCTCGGGAGAGGCCGCCGGACCGGCGCGGGCCTCTGACCGTCCCGAAACTCTTGAAGAGGCCGCCGCGGCGCTGATGTCGATCGGCCTCACAAGGAGCAATGCGGAGAAGGCACTTGAGAGGGTCTATTTCGAGGGCGACGCATCTGGTTATTCGGTCGAGGATATAGTCAGGATGGCTCTGAGAAAGGTGCCTCTTTAGCTCGAGGCACGGAAGGACCTGATGGAGGAGAAACTGATAACCGATCCGCAGGCGACTCGCGACGAACTCGTGTCCGAATCGACACTGCGCCCCTCCACCATGGCCGATTTTATCGGCCAGAGCAAGGTCAAGGAGAACCTCGCCATATTCATCGAGGCCGCCAGCCGGCGCGGCGAGCAGCTCGACCATGTTCTGCTCTACGGCCCTCCGGGACTGGGGAAGACGACGCTGGCACATATCATCGCCTCCGAACTCGGAGTACATATAAGGAGCACTTCCGGGCCGGTATTCCAGAGCCCGGCAGATCTTCTCGGAATACTGACACAGCTCGAGGCGAGGGATGTCGTCTTCATAGACGAGATCCACAGGCTCAGCCACATCGTCGAGGAGCACCTCTATCCCGCGATGGAGGAATTCAGGTGCGAGCTGATAGTAGACAAGGGACCGCACGCGAGGCATTACTCGCTCCAGATAGAACCGTTCACACTCGTGGGAGCGACTACGAGAGCGGGAATGATAACACCCCCGATGCGAAGCAGATTCGGAGTCGTGGCGAGGCTCGATTTCTATTCGCCCGATGATCTTTTCAGCATAGTCAAGCGCTCCTCAGGCCTGCTCGGCGCACAGATAGACGACGAAGGAGCCGCCGAGATCGCGGGCCGCTCCAGGGGGACCCCGAGGATCGCCAACAGGCTGCTTCGCCGGGTGCGTGACTTCGCTCAGATCAAGGGCGACGGTACGATTGACCTCAAGATGGCGAGATACGCGCTCGGGATGCTTGAAGTCGATGATCGAGGACTCAATGAGATGGACAGGCGGATCCTCTCCGCCGTCATAGATAAGTTCTCCGGCGGCCCGGTCGGGATCGGCTCCCTGGCCGTAGCTGTTTCCGAGGAGAGCGACACGATCGAGGATGTCTACGAGCCGTTCCTCATACAGCAGGGCCTGCTCCAGAGGACCCAGCGAGGCAGGATCGTGACCGAGGCCGGGTACAGGCATCTCGGCGCCGAGCCGCCCGCCGGTGATGGAAAGCAGGGAAGGATCCTCTAGGGCCCTCGCGGCCCGTTCCCCCGGCAACGGAAAGCATTATGAGAATAAGTGACTTCGATTATGAACTTCCAGAGGAACTGATCGCGCAGTATCCGGCCGAGCGGCGGGACGAGAGCCGTATGCTGATGCTTGACCGCTCGAGAGATGAAGTGCGAGAGGCGAGGTTCTCGAATTTCCCGAGATATCTTCATGAGGGGGATATCGTGGTCGTGAATGACACGAAGGTCATTCCGGCCCGCCTTATAGGGAAAAAGAGGACAGGTGCCGAAGTGGAGGTGTTCCTCGTCAGGCGCCTCGAAGAGGGAAGATGGAGGGCTCTCTGCCGTCCTTCGAGGAAGCTGGACGCCGGGGACGAGGTCCTGATCGGCGCGGCCGGCCACGTGGTGAAGATAGAGGAAGAGATCGGCGGGGGTGAATGGGACGTATTGCTGCCGGAGGGAGTCTCCGATTACGGTTTCATAGAGAGTTTCGGGCACGTCCCCCTGCCTCCATATATAAAACGGGAGGACGAGGAACTGGATCGTGGACGCTACCAGACTGTCTACGCCAGGGCCGAGGGCTCTGTCGCCGCGCCTACAGCCGGGCTGCACTTTACGCCGGAGACGCTCGAGGCTCTCCGCCGCAAGGGGATCACCATAATGCCGGTGACGCTTCATGTGGGCCCGGGCACATTCAGGCCGCTCGAGAAAGATGTGGTCGAGGAGAATGTTCTTTCATCCGAGCATATCACGGTGAGGAAGGACTACCTCGAAGAGATAATCTCCGCGAGAAAAAGCGGCAGGAAAGTGATCGCGGTCGGCACGACGGTGACACGGACGCTCGAGGCAGCTGCCTCGGGAGCTTATGACGACGGGGGAACCGTCGTAACAGATGGTGTCGAATATCTCACAGGATGGACCAGGCTGTTCATCTACCCCGGGTTCAGATTCAATGTTGTCAATTCGCTGCTGACGAATATGCATCTGCCCAGGTCCAGCCTTCTCGTGCTCGTGTCGGCCTTCGCCGGCCGCGAGAGGACTATCAGCGCCTACCGCTGGGCCGTTGAACGCAGGTTCCGCTTCTACAGTTACGGCGACGTGATGTTCATCCGATGACAGAATAGAGGAAACGGATTGAGTTTCGGATTTGATCTTCTCGGGACAGAGACGGGCGGTGCCAGGATCGGACGTGTGACGACCGATCACGGCGTCATCGAGACGCCGGCATTCATGCCGGTAGGTACCCAGGCGACAGTCAAATCACTGGCGCCTGCCGATCTGAAAGGCGCCGGAGCGCAGATCATCCTTTCCAACACATATCATCTCCATCTTCGTCCGGGAGAGGAACTGATCAAAGAGGCGGGAGGTCTACACAAATTTATGTCCTGGGACGGCCCCCTCCTTACAGACAGCGGCGGATACCAGGTATTCAGTCTAGCCGACCTGAGAAAGATCTCCGACGATGGTGTCAGTTTCCGTTCCCACATCGACGGTTCGCGCCGGCACCTCACTCCGGAGAGTGTTGTCGATATTCAGCTCGATATCGGTTCCGATATCATGATGGTACTTGATCATTGTGCGGAGTATCCGTGCACCTACGAGACCGCCCTCGAGGCCGCAGAGAGGACGACGCAGTGGGCCGAGAGGAGCCTTGTCCCGTACGGGCCGCGGGTCACGAGGGACGGGTATGAACGTGTCCTCTTCGCCATCGTCCAGGGCAATGTCTTCGAGGACCTGAGGGAGCGGTCCGCACGCGAACTCGTCGCTCTCGATTTTCCCGGCTACGCGATAGGGGGGCTCTCGGTAGGAGAGTCGAAGGAGGATCTCTACGGTATGGCGGGGCTGGTGGCGAAGCTGCTCCCCGAGGAGAAGCCGCGTTACCTGATGGGAGTAGGGTTCCCTGAGGACCTGGTCGAGGCGGTATCGAGAGGCATCGATATGTTCGACTGCGTGATGCCGACGAGGAACGCCCGTAACGGAACCGTTTTTACCTCGCGCGGCAGGGTCATCCTGAAAAACGCTTCGAACAGGAACGATTTCGGCCCCCTCGACCCCGATTGTGACTGCGACACGTGCAGGAATTACTCGAGAGCCTATCTCAGACATCTCTTCATGGCGGGTGAGATGCTCGGCCCTCGTCTCGCGACTGTTCACAGTATCCGTTTTTACTTGCATCTGATGGAAGAGATGAGGCAAGTTATACGGGAAGACCTTTTCAGCCAGTGGCGGAAGGAATTCTACGGAAAATACGCAAATTCAGACGGTTAGCGGCCGTCCTGATTTCAGCAGAGACTAAGCACTTTTTTTATTTCACAATGGAGGAATCATGTCAGCACTTTTATTCGCGATGTCAGGCGGCGGCGCCGGTGGCGAAGGCGGAAATCCGCTCACGATGTTCATCCCGATCATCATGGTGTTCATCGTATTCTACCTTCTTCTTATCAGGCCCCAGCAGAAGAAGCAGAAGGCGCATCAGGCTCTTCTGACCGATCTGTCCAAGGGCGACAAGGTCGTTACCAACGGCGGGCTTTACGGCACGATATCAGATGCCAAGGACCATGTAGTAGTCCTCAAGATCGCCGAGAACGTCAAAGTCGAGGTAGTCAAGAGCGCTATCGCTTCAGTGATCGAGAAGAAGAAGGAATAGTCTGCCGATGGGATCGCTGAGGATAAAGATATACGGCGAAGAGATACTCCGGAAAAAAGCCGTCGACGTCGAAGCTTTCGACGAAGAGCTCGGAGAGCTTGTAAAGAATATGGTGGAGACGATGATCGTCGAGGAGGGCGTGGGACTTGCCGCGCCCCAGGTCGGCGTATCTCGGCGCATCGCCGTTGTGAATCCAGATCCATATAACCCCGGCACTCTGCTGACCCTCGTAAACCCGCGTATCCTATCATGCAGCGATGATACTGAATGCGTCGAGGAGGGGTGCCTCAGTGTGCCGGGTGTGAGGGGAAAGGTCGACAGGCCGATAGAGATAGAGGTTGAGTACCAGGACACCGGCGGGAACACGCATTGCATCAGGGTCGACGGGCTCGTATCGAGGATCATCCAGCACGAGCTCGATCATCTTGACGGTGTGCTGTTCACCGACCGCTTGTCGTTCGGCAGGAAAACGCTGGTCAGGGGAAAGCTCAGGGACCTCGCCCGGCGGGGAAAGAGTGAGTGATCGAGCGATGCCGCGGATCATTTTTTTCGGTTCCCCCGATTTTTCGGTTCCGTCACTGACGGCTCTGCACGAGTCGGCATACAGGCCCGTACTCGTTGTCACCCAACCCGACCGCCCCGCGGGCAGGGGAAGAAAGAGTTCTCCGACCGCAGCAAGAAAAGCCGCGGAAGAGCTGGGGCTTCCGGTAATGGTCATGAAGAGCTTTCGGGACGAGGGAGCCTTTGAAAGACTGGTCGGACTCGAACCCGATCTCTTCATCGTCGCGGCATTCGGCCTGATTTTCCCACGCAGGGCCCTCGAACTTCCCACTGTATCATGTGTTAATGTACATGCATCCCTTTTGCCGAGATGGAGGGGAGCGAGCCCTATCAACATGGCAGTCGCGGCAGGTGACCCTCAGACCGGAGTATCGATAATGAAGATGGTCAAGGCCCTCGACGCGGGACCCGTTTATGCCGGCAGGTCCGTTTCGATAGGGCCGATGGATACTGCAGGCGACCTCTTCACGAAACTGGCCGAAGAGGGAGGGCCTCTTCTCATTGAGACACTTGACCGGATCACCGGTGAAGGGCTCAAACCTGTCGAGCAGCCTGAGGAAGGTGTGACATTCGCGCCGCTGCTGAAGAAGAGCGACGGGTTGATTGACTGGAACAAAAAGGCCGCTGTGGTGCATAATCAGATAAGGGGGATGAACCCCTGGCCGGGCAGCCATACGAGAGCGGGAAAGAGGCTGATCAAGATCCACGGATCGGAACCCCGTGACAGCGGGACAGCCGGAGCACCACCCGGAAAGGTCATCGCGGCCTCCGACGGGATCATCGAGGTCGCCTGCGCGCCAGGCGCGGTGAGACTGACCGTACTGCAGGCAGAAGGAAAAAAAGCGCTGGCGGCGGAAGAGTTTCTGAGAGGATCAGGTATCGCGGAGGGAACGGTACTGGGAGGAGATGGGGATGAGTGAGGGGAAAAAGGGATATCACCCCTTTCTGATATATATCGCGGCAGTGGCGGGGATCTTTATCCTCGGCATGGCCGTATTCAATTTCGTGATACTGCCGATCCTTACCGGCCGTGGAGATATCGTGATCGTACCTGAGCTGAAGGGTGTCTCTCTCGAAGCGGCTGAAGAAGCGTGCAGGGAGGCCGGCCTGAATCTCATGGTGACCGGCGAAAGATATTCAGAAAACGCTCCGTCGGGATATGTGCTCGATCAGGACCCGTCTCCCGGCGAGGGCCTGAAGGGCAGGCGGACGGTCAAGGTGATAACAAGCTCCGGGATGCAGATGGAGGAAGTCCCTGACCTGACGGGAAGATCCCTGCGGGAAGCGGAACTGGGCCTCGAAAGTGCCCGCCTGAGACGGGGCAGCCTTTCAAGGGTCTTTACCTCCGAAACAGGGCCGAACAGGGTCGCAGCATCGAGTCCACAGGGCGGTTCGCAGTCTGCTGTCGGGTCATCGGTCGACCTTCTCCTCTTTATGACGGGCGAACCCGCTGTCTTCCTCATGCCCGACCTTACAGGCAAGGACCTCCTTTTTGTAAGGGAGCGTCTTGAAAGGGGAGGCTTCCACATCACGCGGGTAGTGAGCAGAAGGGATGAGACGAGGTTCCCCGGAACAATACTTTCGCAGAATCCTCCAGCGGGTTATTCGATAAAGGAAGGTGGGACGATTGAGCTCGTCGTTTCTACAGTCGATTGAAAAGGGGAAAGCGGCGGTCGCCCCCTCGGTACTCTCCGCCGATTTCACGATACTGGCCGATGAGATCAGGGCGGTCGAGGAAGCGGGCGCCGACTTCCATCATCTCGACGTAATGGACGGCCATTTCGTACCCAACATCACATTCGGGCCGATGGTCGTAGAGGCTATCGCCCGTGTCGCCGAAAGGCCGCTGATCACTCACCTGATGATCAGTGATCCGGCTAAATACGCGGAGGGTTTCGTCAAGGCTGGAAGCGACGTTGTGTCATTTCACTATGAAGCGGTAGAGGATGGGCACCTCGAGATCATCAGGATCATCCGCGAAGCTGGAGGAGCTCCCGGACTGGCGATTAATCCCGATACGCCGCTCGACAAGGTCAGGCACCTGCTCGGTGATATCGATCTCCTTCTGATAATGACGGTCTTTCCCGGTTTTGGAGGACAGAAATTCATCGTCGATGGACTCGACAAGATCCGTGAAGCTGTCGCTGTCAGGGAGAAAGAGGGACACTCTTTCGTTATCGAGGTCGATGGCGGCATAAAACCGGAAAATGCCGGTGTGGTACGGGAAGCGGGGGGCGAATGCCTCGTGGCCGGGACCGCGGTATACAGAAGCGGCGACTACACGGAAGCCATAAAGGCTATAAAGGGCTGAAAACCCCATTTTCACTATAAAGCGGCCCTCCCTGTTTTCCCTTGCCTGTCATGGGGAACCGTGTTATTTTATGTCTTTTACGACCAGGATGTGTTCCTTTGTTCCAGGACTTGGGAAATAAGTTCGCACGCGTCTTCAAGGAGCTGCGCGGACATGGAAAGGTTCGCGAGAGCCACATCCAGGACGCTATGAAGGAGGTCCGCAGGGCCCTCCTCGAAGCCGACGTTAACTACAAGGTAGTAAAGGAGTTCGTCGGCCGGGTCGGTGAAAGGGCAGTCGGCCGCAAGGTGCTCGACAGCCTCTCTCCAGACCAGCAGATTATAAAAATAGTCAACGAGGAACTCGTTGAACTTCTCGGCTCCACACCGGCCGGATTCGATCTTTCGGGATCACCGGCAACGGTGATGGTGTGCGGTCTTCAGGGCGCTGGGAAGACGAGTTTCTGCGCGAAGCTCGCCGTTTCCCTCATGAAAAGAGGGCGGAAGCCGCTTCTTGTAGCGGCGGATATTTACCGGCCGGCTGCCATCGAGCAGCTCAAGGTGCTGGCAGGCGAGATCGGCGCTTCGATATACGCTCCGGGTGACCATGTCGCGGTCGCGGATATAGTCCGCGGCGCGGCGGCGGAGGCAAGGAAGACCCTGAAGGACACCATCATCGTCGATACGGCGGGACGTCTGCATATCGACCGTGAGATGATGGACGAGCTCTCCACTGTCCGGGAGATACTCGACCCTGAGGAGATACTCCTCGTTCTTGACAGCATGACGGGCCAGGAAGCCGTCGGTGTCGCCGCGGAGTTTAAGAAAGAGATAGATTTTTCCGGTGTCGTCCTCACCAAGCTCGACGGTGATTCCAGGGGCGGCGCCGCACTATCGGTTCGCGCGGTAACGGGCGTGCCGATAAAATTCGCCTGTGTCGGCGAAAAGGCTTCGGATCTGGAGGCCTTTCATCCCGACAGGATGGCGGGGAGGATCCTGGGGATGGGGGATGTCATGTCCCTCGTAGAAAAGGCCCAGGATACGATCGACGAAAAGGAAGCCAGGGAGCTCGAGCGCAGGATTCGAAAGGAGTCTTTCACCCTCGAAGACTTCCTCGACCAGCTTCAACGGCTGAAGAAGATGGGCCCTGTGGACCAGCTTCTCGGGATGATCCCGGGGATGAAGGTCGACAAAGCTCTGGCATCCGGCGTCGGTGACAGTGAGATGAAGAAACTGGAGGCGATTATTCGCTCCATGACCCCGGATGAGCGGCGTTCCCCGCAGCTCATCGATGGATCGAGGAGGAAGCGGATCGCGAAGGGGAGCGGAACGAGCGTTCAGGACGTCAACAAACTGCTCAACCAGTTTCAGCAGATGCGTAAAATGATGAAGCGTTTTTCCAAACTGTCGGGCAAAATGCCCGCGGGATTTCCCTTCTCGTAGTCGAGAGGGATACCTGATACGGAGGTCAAATTGGCAGTCAAGATCAGACTGAAGAAGATGGGCTCGAAGAAGAGGCCTTTCTACCGGCTCATAGCGGCTGATTCGCGCTCACCGCGCGACGGACGGTTCCTCGAGACCCTGGGACATTACAATCCTATGGTAGAGCCCCCCGAGATAAAAATCGATGAGGACAAGGTCTACAAGTGGCTCGGCAACGGCGCGGTGCCGACAGAAAGCGCCGCGAATCTGCTCAAAGTGGAGGGTATCCTGGAGAGATGGGAGCTGTTCAAGACCGGTCTCTCGGTAGCCGAAGTAAACGCGAAGATCGAGGAGAGAAGGACAAAGCAGCCCAAGGCCCAGGTCAAGGAAAAGGTCAAGCTTTCGAAGAAGGCGATAGCGGCCGCGAAGACCGCCGAGGAAGAGGCTGCCAAGGCTGCCAAGGCTGCTGAGGAAGCGGCAGCGGCGCCTGAAGCGGCTCCCGAGGCTCCGGCTGAAGAGGCGGCTGCGCCTGAAGCGGCTCCTGAAGTTCCTGCAGAAAAGGTGGCTGCGCCTGAAGCGGCTCCTGAAGCTCCGGCTGAAGAGGCGGCTGCGCCTGAAGCGGCTCCCGAAGCTCCGGCGGAAGAATCCGGTGAGGAGGAGAAGTCCTGACGGACTTTTCAATACGATTGTCTCCTTCGAAGGTAAATGAACAATGAAGACTGATACGATAAGTACGATGATCCGGCGCATCTCCGAGATGCTCGTCGATAAGCCGGACGCGATCAGGCTATCAGAGGAAAGCCGGGACGGGATTACAATACTTGTACTTTCCGTAGACAAGGCCGATGTTGGCAAGGTCATCGGAAGGAACGGGCAGACCGCCAAGGCTCTCAGGGCACTGGTCAACGCTGCCGCCACGAGAATGGGCGAAAAGGTCCTTCTGGAGATCCGCGAATAGGGAGCGGAGGATGACGGGCGTGACAGTGACACTTGGCAGCATAGTGAAGGCCGTGGGCCTGAAGGGGGAAGTCAAGCTTCTCCCCAGTCCTGATTTCTGGGCCGAAGCTCTGGCGTTCGATGGACTGGACATGGTGTCTGTGAATGATGATCACAGCACTATCCGGGTGGAGAAATACAGGCCGAAAGGCAATACGTATATACTCAAGATCACCGGCATCGAATTTCGCGATGACGCGGAATCGGTGATCGGGAGCAGGCTCGATATCTCGACGGATTCTCTTACCGAGGCGGAAATGCCCGGGGAGCTCAAACCTTTCCAGGTGATGGGCGCCGAGGTGAGACTGAAGAACGGGGATCGCGCGGGGACGGTAGTGGACATACTGATCGGACCGGCGCAGAGATGCCTGATAGTCGAGACGGAAGCGGGCAGAAGAGCTGTTCCCATCGTGCCCGAGGTCGTCGTAAAGACTGATCTCGAGAGCGGCGTGATAGTAATCGATCCTCCCGAAGGACTACTCGATTTAGAGTGGTGAGGAGCGGCAGGGAATGGAGATCTGTTTTATCACGATCTTCCCGGGGATGATGACCGGTCCTCTGACTTCGGGGATGCTTGACATCGCCGTGCAAAAGGGAGTCGCGGAATATACGGTCGTGAACCTGCGGGATTTCGCGGTCGACAAGCACGGCTCGATCGATGATTATCCTTACGGCGGCGGCCCGGGTATGGTCATGATGGCTTCCCCGGTCGTTGATGCCGTTGAATCGGTCAGGACCGCCGAGGAGGCGGAAGAGGTCCCCGTGATCCTCATGTCGCCCGCGGGCAGGAGATTCGATCAGTCGATCGCTGTCGAACTCTCGAGGCACGAAAAGATCATTTTCGTCTGCGGACGATACAAGGGGATCGACGAGAGAGTCGAAGAACTGGTAATAACCGATACCGTATCTATCGGTGATTATATACTGAGCGGCGGGGAACTCCCCGCCCTGGTAGTGGCCGACGCCATTGTAAGGCATCTGCCGGGAGTGATAGGCGACGAGCGGAGCAGGGACTCCGATTCCTTTTCGTGTGACAGGGAATTCATGCTCGACGCGTCTTACTACACAAGGCCCACTGAATACAGGGGGCTGAAGGTCCCGGAGATCCTCCAGTCGGGAAACCACGCGAAGATCGACGAGTGGAGGGAAGAGTCGGCGAAGGACAGGACAAAACGGCTAAGGCCGGATCTTCTGGACAGGCAAAAAGAAAGTTCGGAAGAATAGTAAAATCTGAACGATCGTTACATTACAAGGAGTAGAGATGGATATACTCGATCAGATTTCCGCGAAGCAGATCAGGGACGAGATCCCGCCGTTCGCAGTAGGTGACACCGTCAAGTGTGACGTCAAGGTCGTCGAGGGTGAGCGAGAGAGGGTACAGGCGTTCCAGGGGATCGTGATCCAGAAGAAGGGCGCTGGAGTAGGCGCGACCTTTACCGTAAGGAAAGTAAGTCAGGGTATCGCTGTAGAGCGTATATTCCCCCTTCATTCGCCCAACCTCGCCGGACTCAAGGTCCTGCGCAGAGGCAAGGTCAGAAGGTCCAGGATCTTCTATCTCCGCGGCCTCAAGGGTAAGGCTGCGAGGATCAAGGAGAAGACCGACAGGACGCGCCGGTAATGCCATCGTCCCGCGCTCGTTTTGAAGACCTCGTGCTGTTCGACCGGCGAAGGGCCGGAGCAATGCAGGGTTTTATCGCGGGAGTGGATGAAGCAGGAAGGGGCGCACTGGCGGGGCCTGTTGTCGCCGCGGCAGTCATATGCAGCCCCTGTGAAGAGCTTCGCGAGGTGAGGGACAGTAAACTCGTCTCGGAGAAGATGAGGGAGAGGCTCTTCGAGCTGATCCTCGAGAAGAACACAGCGTGCTCTACAGGTATCATCGAGCATGACGAGATAGACCGGATCAATATCCTCCGGGCCACATTGAAAGCGATGAAGATAGCGGTCGAGGGGCTCGGAAAGAGACCTTCGCTCGTCCTGGTGGACGGGAAGCAGTTGCCTCCTCTTTCAGGGCGCTGCGAGGCGGTCAAGGGCGGAGACAGGCAGAGTTTTTCGATTGCCGCCGCTTCGATTGTAGCCAAGGTCACGAGGGACCGTATAATGCGGGGGAAAGCTGTCGAGTATCCCGAATACGGGTTCCTGAGGAACAAGGGGTACGGGACGCTCGAGCACAGGGAAGCGATCGGACGACACGGCCGGACCCCGATACACAGGAGGAGTTTCCAGGTAAAGATCTGAGGGAAGGGAGGAGGATGTGAAGGGGAACCCGGAATGCGGACGGATCGGAGAGGCCATAGCGGGCCATTACCTGACTCTCATCGGATACGGGATCATCGAGAGAAATCTGCGGGTCGGCAGAAACGAGATAGATATCGTTGCTTCGGACGGGGACTGTCTCGTGTTTGTCGAGGTAAAGACAAGAAGAAGCAACCGGTTCGGCTCCCCTGCCGATGCGGTTGGAAGGGAAAAGCTCCTCGGGATGAGGAGGGCGGCCGGGAGATATATCAACCGGCCAGGCAACTTCAGCGAGTTTGCCGAAATCAGGATCGATGTGGTCGCTATCGAGGTCGACCTGCCTGCGGACAGGATGACAGTGGACCACCTGAGGGGAGTATCCTAGAAAATTCTTGATTATGCGGAGTTATGTCTCTATTTTGATTTTGTGAATAGATGAACGGTCAGTAAGGAGGAATCGATTGAACGGCAAGAGGTTAATACTACCGGCACTCTGCATTCTGCTTCTCATATCGGCCTGCGGCGCCTACAAGACAATTGACAAGGATATCCCGCTGGAAGAGTCGGACGAGCTCAACGAGGTTTATGTCGGCCGTACCGCCTGGACACGGGCACTGATCGTCGACATCAAACAGACCGGGGTCGTCGACCGCGGAACCGAGGTCGAGATAGTGGAGCTCGATCTTCACTGGGGAACAGCGGTGGGGGTCAGGGGCCCGGACAAGCGCAAGTACAGGCACGCTCTCGAACTCGAACGGCCGGTCACCAAGGAAGCCTTCGAGCAGGCGATGGAAAGGCTCTTCTGGTACGACAAACCTGAAAAACGTTACAGGATGAACCTTCGCGAGTACGGCAAGCGGACCGCGCGGGCTATCAGGGACAACGAGCTCTTCAAGGGTATGAATAGTGATGCGGCGATCGCGTCGTGGGGATGGCCCGATGAGATGCTTACAAACGATATCGGCGGCGTGGTCTCAGAGCAGTGGATCTACAAGGATCCCAGGCAGCGCACCAAGAAAAAATATGTCTGGCTGGTCGATGGGTCAGTCGAGAAGTGGGAAGAATAAAAGCTCCATTTACGTACTTTGAATAAATGAAAAGGCTCTTTCATCGGTCGATGAGAGAGCCTTTTTTTGTCCCTGTATAAAAAAGCCCCCACTGTTACCGTGGGGGAGAAGCATTCTGGATCAAACTCTTCAGAATTGAGCCCGCGGATTTTTACTCCAAAACCTTTCTCCTCACCAATTCAGCAGGGACTTCTATATGAATTATACCCGCTCTTTGCATATGTGTCAATGATAGTATCTAATTATAGTTGATACTACCTATGGGATATCTTATCCGGGGACCCTGAGGGCCTTGCTTATCCCCCGAAAAGCTTCTTCTTGTACCTCTTGTGCTCCCTGGAGAAGTAATCGGTCGTCAGTTTCTTGACGACTCCCGAGAGGGCGAAGAGCGCTATGAGGTTAGGTATCGCCATCATACCGAGCGCCGTATCTCCAAAGCCCCAGACGAGCTCGAGAGAGAGGACGGTCGCGAGGAAGTGGACGATACAGAAGACTATCCGGTACGGCATGATATAGCTTCGCCCGAAGAGGTACTCGATCGACCTGTCACCGTAGTATGACCAGGATATGGCCGTTGATATCGCGAACATGAATACCGCGATAGTCACTATATAGTTTCCGCCGCTCCAGATAGGATCCAGGCCCCTCTTGAAGGCCCAGGCCGTGAGAGGCGAACCGTTCTGCATCATCGCTCCCGCAAGCTGGATCTCCTCGCCCGTGACTGACTGGCCGAATGCATCGGTAAAGGCCGGTGTTCCATCCTCACCGACCTCGACCGTACCGTTGAACGGCTCGTCGCCAAGGAGCACGACTGCGTCATCGACGAAGCTGTCGTTTCTAACGAATGAGACCCCGGAGGCCTCCCCGCGGCTGACCGTGAAGGAGCCGCTCATCTTGGCCGAGTCCTCGAAATGCCCGTTGGCGCCGATTTCCGCCGAGCTGACAAGTATCGAGATGTCGGATTGCTTGTTGAACGGTATCGCCTCTATCTTTTTGCTGTGCCATACACCGACTGTGACGATGACGAGGCCGGTCAGTGTACAGATGAGGAGGGTGTCGATGTAGGGGCCCAACATCGCGACGAGGCCCTCGCGGACCGGCTCGTCGGTCTTGGCCGCAGCGTGGGCTATCGGAGCGCTGCCCTGGCCCGCCTCGTTCGAGAAGATCCCTCTCTTTACGCCCCAGACCATCATGAACATAAAGGTCGATCCGAAGAATCCTCCGACCCCGGCCTTGGCTGTGAAGGCGTCGTTGAATATCGTCATGATCGCGGCCGGTATTCTCGGAGCGTTGAGAAAGAGGACCGTAATGGCACCGAGGAAGTAGAGGATCGACATGACAGGAACGAGCCTGCTCGTCACGCGTCCGATCCGCTTGATTCCGCCGATGATGACCATCGCGACGAGCGATGCGCTGACCGCTCCTGTTATCCAGGTAGGTATCCCGAAATCAGACCTGAACGAGTCGGCGACAGTAAATGCCTGTACTGCGTTTCCGCTGCCGAAGGATGATATGACTGCGCAGGCCGCGAATATGATCGCGAGCCACTTCCAGTTCTTTCCCATCCCTTTTTCTATGTAATACATCGGCCCGCCCGATACCGTTTCGTCCTCATGGACCTCGCGGTAATGGTTGCTCAGGGTGCATTCGGCGTATTTTGAGGCGCATCCCAGGATCGCGGTGACCCACATCCAGAAGAGGGCGCCCGGGCCGCCGTAGTGGATCGCTGTCGCGACACCGGAGATGTTCCCGATACCTATCGTCGCCGACAGGGCCGAGGTGAGGGCCTGGAAGTGACTGATCTCACCCTTGTCCTTCGGATCGTCATAGTATCCCGCGACGATAGCCAGGGCGTGAGAGACCTTACGGACCTGGATGATCCTGAGTCTTGTCGTAAGGAAGATGCCGGCGCCGAGCAGCAGGACGATGAAGTAGGGGAGCGCCTCGGGCCAGTCCCACACATACTTGTAGACCGAGTCTATTACCTGCTTGATCGCATCGCTGTTCATCTGGCGCTCCCTTGCTGAACGTAAACCGCGGCATTATCCCGCGACAAGGTCCTTGATCAGGAAGAAAAGTACTATGGCTATCGCTACGGGGCAGAAGAATCTCAGAAGAATGAGGATCACCGGCGCCCAGGCGTTGTAGCCGGGACATCCTTCCTCGATTTCGGCGGTAGATTTCGCCCTCTTCCAGACCCAGCCGAAGAAAATCGATATGAAGACTGCTCCGACGGCGAGCATGACATTGCCGAAGAGCCAGTCCATGAAGCCGAAGAAACTCATCCCGACAAGCGGCAGTTCCTCGAGCCAGGCGACCGCTCCGAAGGAGAGGGCCGATGGTATCCCGAAAAGAAACGCGACGGCCGCCACGAACCAGACGGCTTTCTTTCTCAATATATGTTTTTCGTCTACGAGGTAGGCTGTGACGACCTCGAGCAGAGAGATCGTGGATGTCAGGGCCGCTACACTGAGCAGAAGGAAAAAGGACGCTCCTATCAGTGTCCCGCCCGGCAGTTTCGCGAAGATCACGGGAAGGACCTCGAATACGAGGCTCGGTCCGGCGTCGGGGCTTACGCCGGCGAAGAAGAGGGCGGGGAAGATAAGCAGCCCGGCCATTACGGCTATCAGTGTGTCGAAGAATGATACGAATATACCGGACGTGACGACATTATCCTTTTTCGACAGGTAGCTTCCGTACGTGATCATACAGCCCATTCCGAGGCTCAGTGAGAAAAAGGCCTGTCCGAGGGCTGCGAGGAAGGTCTTTCCCGTTATCTTGCTGAAGTCAGGTTTGAGATAGAAAGACAGTCCTTTCGAGGCTCCCTCGAGCGTGACAGAGCGGATGATCAGTATGACCATCAGGATCAGCAGAAGGGGCATCAGTATCTTTGCCCATCTCTCGATCCCGTTCCTGATGCCTCCCTGTACGACGAGCACTGTCAGTACTATAAAGAGAAGGAGCATGGGGATCGTCGCTACCGGATTTGCGGTGTATTCGGCGAAAGAAGTGGTGTTATGCGTGACTGTCTTGGCGATGTATCCGACCGTGACGCCGGCGATCACGCAGTAGTAGGCGAGAATAGCGAGGCCGGTGAAGACTCCGAGGAAACCGACGAACCGCCACGGGCTCCCCGGTTTGATCGCTTCGAAGGCTCCTACAGGGTCCTTTCTCGTGTGCCGGCCGATAGACAGTTCGGCTATCATGACCGGCAGACCGATGAAGAGTATGCAGAGTAGATAGAGGAAGAGGAAGGCTGCGCCTCCGTTCTCTCCTGCCGTGTAAGGGAATCTCCAGATGTTGCCCAGCCCGATGGCGGAACCGGCCGCGGCGAGGATGAAGCCGATCTTCGAACCCCATTCTCCCCTTTCAGTCGGACTCGATGACAATTCGTACCTCCCTATATGGTCCGTTTGTAGCAGCGGAGTGTATCAGAAGAGACGGTACAATATACCGTTAAAGGGCCGCAAGTCATTTTCAGGACAGGGCTCGCCGTTCAGTTTTCCGCTGTGCGATGTAGAGGCCCGCGATCACGACCGCGCTTCCGGCGAGGAACCAGAGGGTTACCTCTTCACCGAAGAGGAGCCAGCCGAAGAAGGCTGCGAAGGGCGGGTTGAGATATATGAAGGAGGCCACCGACGAAGCCGGCATGTGCCGGAGGGCCAGGTTCCATATGAAGAATCCGAGCAGTGTGCTGGCCAGGCTGAGATAACCGAGAGCAAACCAGTGCGAGGGCTCCATCAGCGCGGCCTTCGCAAAGAAATCCGGGGTGGCCAGAAAGAGGAGGGGAAGTGTGCCGATGACAACAGGCAGGCATGTCACCACTGCCGGGGACCTCTTCGAGAGAAGTCCCTTGCCGATGATCGTATAGAACGACCAGCTCAGGGGGGCGAGTGTCGCGAGAAGCATATATTTCACGTCGGCGTGTTCCACCCCCGTGATCCTGCCCATCCCGATCTTTCCCCATCTCAATACGATGAAAAGTCCGGCGAACGCTATCAGCATCCCCGCTATCCTCCTCGCCACCACCTTTTCCTTCAGGAACAGGATCGCGAGAATCAGCGTGAAAAGGGGGGCCAGCGTCGTAACGAGAGCCGCAGCGCCCGGCTTTATCTCGCTCTGGCCGAGGTAGATGAAATAGTTGTATCCGGTCACTCCGAACAGTCCCATCCCGATCAGTTTCAACGGCGCTTCCCTGATCGTATCGAAGGTCTCTTTCCTTATCGGGCGGCGGGACATCAGGCAGATCACACCCAAAACGAGGACGGGAAGGAAGCGGGCAAGGACAAGTTCCATCGGCCCGAAAATTTCCCTCAGGTGCTTTATAGCAGTAAACGCATTGGACCATATCACGAAAAGCCCTATCATCATTAGCTTTACAACCCATGAAGATGGTCCGTTTTTCAGGGAATCATTAGGCACAGGAAGAAATCCTTCCGGATTACGGGGAGCGGCTTGAAACGGCAAGGACGTTTGTGCTATAATAAGTATCAGCAGGGTCAAGTGTACAGCAACTTTGGAACGACATCGAAAGGAAGTACAGCGATGTTGAAGAAACTTGCCCTGGTTGTCCTGCTTGTGGCTCTTGTAGCCGGCAGCGCCGATGCGAGCATCTATCGCGGAAAAAGAGGGCGCAGATACTGCCGGAGACAGGGGCTCGTTCTTTATCTGCACAGTGATGCGCTCAAGATCTACGAACAGTATGGTTATCCCATCCACAGACTTCGTGAAAGAGGGATCGATCAGACCATCGAGCGCTGGACCTACTTTGAAGCGGGACGGACGTTCTACTTCAACGAGGACCAGAAACTCGTGCGGACACAGAAGTTCTTCCCCGAAGACAAGAGAGAGCGGATGAACCGTTGGAAGAAGAACAGGAAAGTAAGGAATCCGCATCCAGGACGTACGGTAAAAAGATAGACAGGGTTCGCGGGAGAGTGAAGCGGGTGACACACCTCACCCGGGAAAGGGCCGGGAGCTGATGCTCCCCGGCCACTTTCCCCGGACGATAGATACGGGGACGGGTCCCGGCTACTGGCGGCGCTGATCGAAGAAGCCACTTCCATTGCGCCGCAGCCGCTCCGGTTCGGAGTTGCCGGGACCAGGTCCCCCTTTCTTTGCCCCCCCCCTTTTTCAGGTTGGACTAATCCGGTAAATCTGATATATTGATTTGACCCTGTCCGGCGGACCGGGCCTTAATTAACTCAATCAGTTGTAATAGAACAACTTGTCCAGGAGAGGTGTCCAATGAGCGGGAAAGGCATCACTGTAGCCCCGGGCGACGTCCACAAGACTCTCGAGCAGTATATGCTCGTAGACGGGTTTCCCTTCGTCCTCGATCTCGAGAAGAGCCACGGCAGCTGGCTCTACGATTCGGTGACCGAAAGGGAATATCTCGATTTCTTCACTTTCTTTGCTTCACAGGCGCTTGGTTACAACCATCCCGCGCTGACAAGCGATGAGTTCCTCACGAAGCTCGGCAAGGTCGCGGTGAACAAGGTCTCGAACTCTGATATCTATACGACAGAGATGGCCGAGTTCGTGGCGACATTCGCGCGCATTGCCATCCCGAAGAATTTTCCCCACCTCTTCTTCATAAGCGGCGGCGCGCTCGCGGTCGAGAACGCCCTCAAGGCTGCCTTCGACTGGAAGGTCAAGAAGAATTGGGAGAAGGGTATCAAGGGAGAGAAGGGCCAGAAGGCGATACATTTCCGCGAGGCCTTCCACGGCCGCACCGGATACACGATGTCGCTGACCAACACCGATCCTGCCAAGGTCGACCTCTATCCGAAGTTCGACTGGCCGAGGATCGACAACCCCAAGGTCACCTTCCCTCTCGAGGATAATCTTGATGAGGTCATCGCTGCCGAGAAGGTCGCGATAGGTCAGATAGAGAAAGCGATCGCCGATGACGGCGACGATATCGCCGCCATCATCATTGAGCCTGTCCAGGGCGAAGGCGGGGACAACCATTTCCGCAAGGAGTTCTTCCAGGAGCTCCGCCGGATAGCCGATGAGAACGACATCATCCTGATCTTCGACGAGGTCCAGACAGGCGTCGGCATCACCGGAAAGATGTGGGCGCACCAGAATTACGGAGTCGAGCCCGATATCTTCTGCTTCGGCAAGAAGTCGCAGGTATGCGGCATCGCGGCGAGCGCCCGCCTCAACGAGGTTGACAGCGTATTCAAGGTATCGAGCAGGATCAACTCGACGTGGGGCGGAAACCTCGTCGACATGTATCGTGCGAAGAAGATATTCGAAGTGATCGAAGAGGAGAATCTCGTAGAGAACGCCGCGAAGATGGGAGATCTTCTACAGGATACCCTCAGGGGATTCGAGAAGAAATATCCCGGATTCGTCGGCAATGTTCGCGGCCTGGGACTCTTCTGCGCCTTTGACCTTCCTGATTCAGCCTGCAGGGATGCCTTCATCACGACAACGATGAAGAAGGGCCTAATAGTGCTGAAGTGCGGATCCAACACGATCAGGTTCCGCCCGCCTTTGAACGTTACAGCCGAGGAGATCGAGAAGGCAGCAGCCATCCTCGACGAGGCCCTAGCCGAGTCGGACAAGCCTGTCTGCGACGGTGACACGTCAGGCGCCGTGCATACTGAATAACACCAGTAACAATGCGTTCTCGTACGGGCGCGTGCATAATAAAAGAGCCTTCCCATCGGGGGAGGCTCTTTGTTTTTTTAGTCGGGTTGAGATCCTCAGGCGCCGCAGTCCTTCTTCTTCGAGCAGCCGTCACATGATGGTGAGGATTTCGATGATTTTTCCTCTGCGAGCTTTGCCTTTGAATAGGCGTCGCCGCGGTAGTCGGTCCTGTAGAATCCCGATCCCTTGAGAATATGGTTGACCGGGTGGATCACGCGGAAGACCTTTCCCCGGCATTCGGGGCAGCGGCGGCGCGGAGGATCCGTTATCTTCTGTATTAATTCAAAATTGTGCGCGCATTTCTCGCATTCGTATGTATATGTCGGCATCATCAGCTCCAGTTCATCGTTCAATGTCTGTACCGGTCAGTCAGAATAATCTACAGTCTAGTGCGGCCGAAATCAAGCGTGCGGGAGGGCGCCGGTGCCGTAAAACGGGAGAGTTCTTTATGAATTCAAGAAAGACAAGGCGTTATTGACATTGAAGATGCTGCAGTGATAGAATTATAATCTATATGCGGACACTGAACCGAAAGGCCGTACCGGATGCGACTGCTGGCCCTGGCCCCCGCTTATAACGAGGAGGGCAACATCGAGAAGTTGATCGAGGGGCTCAGGACCGAGCTGCCTGAAGCGGATATCCTCGTGATCAACGACTGCTCGACTGACGGGACGGAGAGGATACTCTCCTCGGCGAAAGGCATACGGTACCTCGATCTGCCATTCAACATGGGGATCGGCGGGGCCGTTCTCTCAGGATTCACCTACTTTCTCGAAAACGGGTACGATCTCCTTATCAGGCTCGATGGTGACGGGCAGCATCCTCCCTCCGAAGCGGCGAAACTCGTCTCCGCTCTGCAGGAAGATGGGGTAGACGCGGTCATCGGCTCGCGATATCTCATCGAGGACGCGGCTTATTCTTCCAGGACGCGGATGCTGGGGATCAAGCTGCTTGCGAAGATGAGCCTGATCATCCTCGGTAAAAGATTTACTGACAATACCTCGGGATTCCGCGCGTTCAGGCGGGCAACGGTGGAATATCTTGTGAAGGACTATCCATATGACTATCCCGAGCCGGAAGAGATATATCTCCTGACAAGGGGGGGCTATAATATCAAGGAAGTGCCGGTGAAGATGCTCAGCCGCGAGGCGGGTGTCTCATCGATCGGCGCCCTCAGCATGTACTATTTTCTTGTGAAGGTGCTTCTCACGATATTCATCAAGTATATGATCGGAGGAAAGAATTGAACCACATCTACTACATGACCAGGGTCCAGTTCTTCAGCGTGCTTGGAGCGATATTTCTCTTGGCGACTCTCGTCTTGCTGATCCGCAGGAAAAAACTGCTGGTCGAGTATTCGATCCTGTGGCTGGGCATCTTTGCGGTATTCACCCTGATCGCGGTATTCGGCGGGCTTCTCGGCCGTATCTCGGCCTTTTTCGGTATCCTCTATCCGCCGGCTGCGCTCTTCATCGTCCTTCTGACGGGTGTATTCCTTCTTCTTCTCTACTTTTCTGTTGTAATATCCGAATTGAAGAGGAAACTGAACGAACTGGCAGTCAGAAATGCCCTGCTTGATGAGAAACTCAGATCGATCGAGGGAGATAAAGAGCGGAGTTAAGCCGCCCGGAGGGTGACCTTGAAGAAGAGGACTACAATAGGCCTTCTGATAAGCGCGCTGCTTCTCTACCTCGCGTTCAGGAAGGTCGATTTCCATCTGCTCGGCGACTCCCTGAAACGCGCGGAGTACATATGGCTCCTGCCGGCCTTCTTTCTCATGCTGCTCAGTGTCGTATTCAGGTCCCTGAGGTGGCGATACCTGCTCAGGCCTATCAAGGAAACCGAATTCGTCCATCTCTTTTCCGCGTCGGCGATCGGCCTGATGGCGAACAACCTTCTGCCCGCAAGGCTGGGCGAGATAGCCAGGGCCTGGGTGATAGGGGAGAAGGCGGGGATCAGCAAGACATCGTCGTTCGCCACTATCGTCGTCGAAAGGGTCTTCGACGGCTTCACAGTGATATTCTTTCTAATCATCGTCCTTCTCTTCGGCAAACTGGATATATCCGCTCACATGATCAAGGTGGCCTATGCAGCGGTCTCCTTCTACATCCTCGCGATCGTCTTTCTCGCCATGCTGCGGTTCAACCGGGAACGGACCTTCTCGATCGTCAAGACTATGACCACGCGCCTTCCCGAAAAAGGGGCGGCGAAGGTGGACAAGATTCTCAGCTCTTTCATGGAGGGCCTGACAGTTCTTAAAAGGCCCCGGGATATAGCAGCGGCGGGCTTTTATTCTTTTCTCGTCTGGATCCCGAATATACTCGTAATGCACCTGGTGATAAGGTCGTTCGGGCTCGACACCTCGGTTATTGTAACGCTCACAGTATTCATCATCGTCACGTTCGGGATCATGATTCCGTCGGCGCCCGGTTTTGTCGGGACGGTCCAGTACTGTTTCGTCATAGGGCTCGGACTCTTCGGGGTGGGGGAATCGGAGGCTCTGAGTATATCGATAATCTATCACGCCGGGACGTTTATCCCGATGACAGCAGCGGGGCTCTTCTGCCTCGCCAGGGAAGGGATGTCTTTTTCCAGCCTCAAGGCCGCGGTCAAGGAGGGGGAGGAAAAGACAGAAGAACAGGAAGAGACAACTGAGGAGGAACATCGATGAAGATCCGGCGCACATTTATTCTTGTAATGATATTGATCGCCTCTGCGGCGGCCGGGGCGGCAGCTGAAAGCACGACCCTTGTCAGGGCCGGGCTTCCAAAGGGAGCAGGTTTCGGAGATCTTACCAGCCGCGGGATAGAGGTGCTTGCCGTCAACAGGGACGGAACGTTCGATATGGTCGTCACCGCGGGGCAGCTCGACTGGCTCAGGGCAGGCTCGATGCGGGTGGATATACTCGCGCGGCCGATGCTCGGCGCAGCCGCCGCCCTCGATGAGAACCTGGGACTCTACCATACATACGAGGAGATGCTCGCGGCGCTGGAGCAGATGGTCCTCGATTATCCCGCCCTTGCCGTTCTCGATACGATCGGTACGACGCATGAGGGGAGGGTGATCGTTACGCTGAAGATCTCGGACAACGCCGCCGTTGACGAGGGTGAGACAGAGGTGCTGATCGTCGGTTGCCATCATGCCCGTGAGCTGATGTCGGTCGACGTCCCCCTGAGGTTCGCGCGTTATCTTCTCGATAACTACGGGGCCAGCTCGTTCGTGACTTCGATGGTCGATAAGCGGGAGATCTGGATCGCGCCGATGATCAATCCGGACGGTCACGTCTATGTCCAGAACAACCATACCGGTGACTGGTGGAACTGGTGGAGGAAGAACAGGAGGGTCAACGGCGACGGCACTTTCGGCGTGGACCTCAACAGGAACTACGACTTTCACTGGGGATACGACGATGCGGGCAGTTCCCCCGATCCTGCGAGTGTGCTCTACAGGGGCCCCTCCGGGTTCAGTGAGCCTGAGACGCAGGCAGTGAGGGACTTCTGCAATTCGCGGGAGTTCTCCGTGGCTCTTTCCTATCACTCATACAGCGAACTTCTGATCCATCCGTGGGGTTATGCGGCCATTTTCACCGACGACCATGAGATGTTCACCGTGCTCGGTGATTCGCTCAGCCGCGGCAACGGCTACCTGGTGGGCTGCACTGCCACGAACATCCTCTACCCGGTAAACGGCGATTCGGACGACTGGATGTATGGTGAGACCGGTACGAAGAACAGGATATTCAGCTACACTGTAGAGCTCAACTCATACGCCGAGGGAGGCTTTGCCCCGCCGGATTCGCTCATCATACCGACATTCGAGAAGGTCCTGCCGCTGAACTTTACAATCCTGAGCAGAGCGGCCGACCCTTACTCCGTCCTTGGGCCTTTCCGCCCTGATATCGACGAGGTCACCGATCTTTCCGGCTCCTCACATCTCATTTCATGGTCGGGCGCTGAAGCTGGCGATGTAAACCCGCCGGTCGCCTGGGAAGTTCTCGAGTATGCAGGACTGGAACCTTCTGAAGATGATGGAAGCGGTGAGGGAGGTATCTGGGAGCTTTACGGGTTCACCGTCAGCGGCGCCAGGTACGGGACCCCGTCTGCGAGCTATTACTCGGGGCGCGATGACGGCAGAGAGTACACCCTGTCGATGATCGAGCCTTACCCCGTCGATCAGTTCGGTGATACCATCAGGTGTTCTGTATGGTACGAGATCGAGACGGGATGGGACTATGCCTTCCTCGAGATGAGCCAGGATGGAGGACTCACCTGGACGACAGTGCCCGGAAACCTCACGACGGTGCTCGATCCGAACGGCAATAACCGTGGATACGGGATAACGGGATTCTCCGGAGGCTGGACGTCCGCGGAATTCTGGCTGGGGCAGGCAGCGCCTCTTCAGCCGGGAGATGAGGTGACCCTGAGATTTACGTACTCCACCGACGCGTCCGTTAACGAGGAAGGGATATATATCGACGATATATCTCCTGTTCCGGCCTATGATTCAAAAACGGTCATCGCAGCGGCGCATGTGGATACATTCATCGTCATCGATCCGGACAGCATCGATACGTACGCCTACAGAGTAAGAGCGGCAGACGACGAGGGCCATATGAGCAGATGGAGTTACCTCGCCTTTCATACCGTTACCATATCCGTCGATTCGGAAGAGATCCCTCTTGCCAGGTCCGGCCTGGACAGCGTATATCCAAATCCGTTCAACCCGATGACGACAGTCAGGTTCACCGTCGGCAGAGACGACGTCTCCCTCTCAGGCCGCGCTCCGGTCCGACTCGAGGTATTCGACGTAGCAGGCAGGAGGGTATCGGTCATCGAGGACGGCTACAGGGAGCCCGGTACATACTCTGTCACCTGGGCCGGCACGGTCTCGGGGGCCGGGACGGCAGCCAGCGGGATCTACTTCATGCGGCTGACAGTAGGGCCGAGGTCGTTTTCCCGTAAAATGGTACTGCTGAGATAATCACAGCCAGGACGAATTCTCCATATTGACCTTAATCGGCTGATGTGCTTATCATGTCAGTCCGCGCTGAGCCGGGGTGTGGTGCGCGCGGGATGGAAAAAATATTCGATGGTACTGTATGCAGCCGGAAGGCAGCAAAGGAGGCAGGAAGATGGACAAGCTGATGAGCGCAGCCAAGCAGGCAGTCACCGGCTCTCTCAAGGTGAAGAGGGGCGAGAATTTCCTTATCGTGACCGATCGTCAGAAGATGAAGATCGCGGAGGCCCTCGCATATTGGGGCAAGAAGAGAGGGGCGGAGGTCACCACATACCTGATGACCGAGACCCTCCGGCCGATCACCGGTCCGACGGAGATGTTCAAGCAGATGATGAAGAAGGCCGACGTTTCCGTCTACATGCTTGACGCGAGGGTTGAGGAGAAGCCTTTCCGCGGATACATGGTCGGGCAGGGCGGCAAGGGCGGCCGCATCTGTATGATGCCCGGCATCACGGTCAGTATGATGGAGAGACTCGTCAATATCGACTTCAAGAAACTCGACCAGCTGACGAAGAAGACGATCCGCGTGCTCAAGAACAAGACTGAGGTCCGTGTGACAAACCAGCTCGGAACCGACATAACATTCAGCGTAAAGGGCCGCAACTGGGAGCCCGACAACGGCGACATCAGCAAGATGGGCAACCACGGAAACCTGCCCGCAGGCGAGTGCTACACCTGTCCAGTGGAGAGCACTTTCACCGGCAAGCTCGTCATCAGCCTGATCGACGACAAGATCGGCCGGGGCACGATGATATTCGAGAAGGGCAAGCTCGTCGATTACAAGGGCAAGGGCGTTTCCCAGATCATCAAGCAGATCGGAAACGACAAGACCGGTTTCATCGTCGGTGAATTCGGAGTCGGCACCAACAAAGGCGCGAAGATCTGCAAGAACATGCTCGAGGCAGAGAAGGCCTTCGGAACGGTCCACTTCGCTATCGGCGACAGCTACGGGCTAGGCAAGAACAAGAGCCAGTGGCACTTCGACGCACTCGTCGAGAAGGTCACCCTGACCGCCGGAAAAACGACGATTATAAAGAACGGAAAATTCCTGCTGAAGTAGGGATGACCGGCAGATCCATGGAGACGGCGGATAATCGATCCGTCATTAGGGAGCGGCCCCGAGCCGCTCCTTTTCTATTTTCCCCTTCTGGATCACGTTATATGTGGCGATGATCAGCCCGAAGAATATCCAGATAAAGAAAACATACTTGTCGTTTCGAAGATACTCGATCTTGATCTGGTCGATGACGAACATCACGAAACAGACGTGCAGCACACTCGCCTACTACAATTTTGCCGGGCGTAACAGGAAGGAACCAGCAGATCCCTCTCTGCTGGCTGATGCGGTAGAAGGAATTATGATGGATCCGCAGAGATACCGAACGCTGGCCTCATTTGTGAGGGAATATGTGATAGACAGGTACGACTATCGTGCCGGAGCTGTGAAACTGGAAAAGTTGTATGAGGGAGCCTTAAAATCGCCTCCGCTTACTCTCATGGAAAGGGTCAACCCGGGTGTTACCAGATGGATCCTGAGTTATGGGAGATGGTTTTACAAGGGATGCAAGATAGATCAGCGGAACAGACTACGGATGGGGCCGCAGGTGAGCGAGCATGGCATAGATAGTTGACAGCCGTTTGTCCAACCGTGTTAGAATCCTGCGAAGTCATCTGTTTACGGACAGGTTAGGACATTTCATAAGGCAAGGAGGAACAATGGAGCAGAGTAAAGGTACCGGTAAACTTCCGGCGAATGCCTACACGGTGCTCGAGCCGGGCGAGGATTATATTCCTTACATTCCTACAGACAGGACTATTCCCGAGATAACAACTCGTTCTGTGACGCTCGGTCTCTTCATGGCCGTTCTCTTCACGGCTGCCGCTGCCTATCTCGGCCTCAAGATCGGCCAGGTCTTCGAGGCGGCGATCCCGATCTCTATCCTTGCCGTCGGTATCGGTGGACTGTTCGCCAGGCGCTCCACGATCCTCGAGAATGTGATCATCCAGTCGATCGGTTCTGCGTCAGGGGTGGTCGTGGCTGGGATGATATTCACGCTGCCTGCAATATTCATCCTCGACCTCGAACTTAAATATTACCAGACATTCATAGCCGCCATGCTCGGCGGATTCCTCGGCATACTCTTCATCGTCCCGCTGAGGCGCTACTTCGTCAAGGAGCAGCACGGACATCTGCCCTTCCCCGAGGGAACGGCCATCACAGAGGTACTCGTCTCCGGAGAGGCGGGGGGAGAACAGGCCAAGGTCCTGATCAAAGCCGCGATCATTGCGGGGCTGTATGATTTCTGTATCGCCACGTTCGGCCTCTGGCGGGAGGTCATCTCGACTCGAGTCATCCCGCCGCTGGCGGTCGTGGCTGACAAGGCAAAGCTCGTCGTGAAGGTAAACGCCGGAGCCGCGGTGATGGGGCTCGGATATATCATCGGCCTTCGCTACGCGACGATAATCGCGGCGGGGAGCTTCCTTGCATGGCTCGTCTTTATACCGGCTGTCTTCTACTTCGGCAGGCATATCGGTGCGCCCCTGGCGCCGGGTGAGGTGCCGATCGCCGAGATGACGCCCGAGCTGATCTTTACGAACTATGTCCGCCACATCGGCATCGGCGGTATCGCCGTCGCCGGTATCATCGGTATCATAAAGAACCTGAAGATCATCGTCTCCTCGTTCAGTGTCGGCATCAAGCAGATGTTCGCCGGCAAGGGGCATGCCGAGGAGAAGACCGACCGCACCGACACCGATATGCCGATGTCTTCGGTCGTCTTCCTTCTGACAGTCACGCTGATCGCGGTTCTACTATTCTTCGGCTTCGGCGTCGTCGACTCGTGGAGTATGGCTCTTATCTCACTCGTCGTAGTTACGGTGATCAGCTTTCTCTTTACCACCGTTGCCGCAAGGGCGATCGCGATCGTCGGGATGAATCCCGTATCGGGGATGACCCTGATGACGCTGATCCTGTCCAGTGTCGTGCTGGTAAAGGCAGGCCTGTCGGGGCCCTCGGGGATGGTCGCGGCGCTGATCATCGGAGGGGTCGTCTGTACGGCCCTCTCTACAGCCGGGGCATTTATCAGCGATCTGAAGGTCGGCTACTGGCTCGGTTCGACGCCGAAGAAGCAGGAGACATACAAGTTCCTCGGCATCCTTGTCGCCTCGGCGGCCGTGACAGGAGTGATCCTGCTCCTCAACAAGGTCTACGGCTTCGGGCCCGACAGTGTGCTGGCCGCACCGCAGGCGAACGCGATGGCGGCTGTCATCAAGACACTGATGTCGGACGCGAGCGCTCCGTGGGGCCTCTATATCGCCGGCGGATTCATGGCGATCATACTCGAGATCCTCAAGATATCGCCCCTGGCATTCGCTCTCGGGATGTACCTCCCGATCCATCTCAATACGCCGATCCTCGTCGGAGGACTCGTATCGCACTTTGTAATCAACAGCAGCAAGGACCCCGCTATCAGCAACAGTCGCAAGGAGCGCGGCACCCTCATTGCTTCCGGTTTTATCGCCGGCGGCGCCCTGATGGGTGTTGTGAGCGCGCTCATCGCCTTCATCGGGTTGCACGAGGTGCTCCACACCGGAATCGGCGAGACAGCGTTCGGAGAGGTGCTCAGCGTGATCCTGTTTACGGGGCTCTGCCTCTATGTCTATTGGGATTCCAAAAAGGCCGCGTAGGCCGGGTGGCGCTAAAGAGAGTTTAAGAGGGAAGTGACATTGGCCGGACCGTTTGCCAGGATGATATATGCCGTCGACCGTATCCTTCCCGGACCGAGGGTCGGCGGCAGGGATTCGCACGAGGCCTACTCGGAGTGGGAATACGGGACAGGAAGATCCCTCCTCGAAGAATATTCGCGCTGGTTCGGCGCCCTCGAAGGAAAGAGGGTGCTCGACATCGGCTGCGGCCTCGGCGGGAAATCTGTCGCCTACGCTGAGAAGGGCGCGGCCGTAACTGGTGTCGATTTCGATCCGGTGCACGCCTCCGGGGCGCTCGAATACGCGGAAAAGAGGGGAAACCCGATAGATGTCGTCACCGGTGACGCGGCCGATCTTCCCTTCCGCAAAGGTTCCTTCGACATCGTCATCGCGAATGATTCGATGGAGCATTTCTCGAGGCCCGCTCCGGCACTGGAGGAATTCGCCAGGGTGACGAGGAGCGGGGGATCGGTATTTCTTTTCTTCACGCCGTGGGGATCGCCGCTCGCTTCTCATCTATATGATCATATCCATACACCCTGGTGCCATCTGCTCTACAACGACAATATGCTCGAGCAGCTCCTCGAGCTGTCGCTTACGCGGCGCGGGGAGGAGGACCCGCGGGGCGAGGCGGCGAGGATGATGAACGACTACCGCATTTCGAACAACAGGATCGATGTATCGAGCTACAGGCGGATCCTCGATGGGGTCCCGTCTCTCGAAACGGTCTTCGAGGAGCTGAAACCTCCCCGGTTCGGGTTTCTCGGCCCCCTTACGTCGATTCCACATCTTGGTGAACTCTTTACCGGAACGGTAACAGCAGTTCTGCGTAAAAGGTAATAATCGCCCGGAACAGCTGCGGCGAGGGAGCCGGGCCGCAGGGCCCGGTGGGCATTCCGCCTTGACGGGGCATACCCTCTGATGTAACTTCCACAGGCGCCCCGTGGTGCGGGGACGGAACGGAAAATTATGAAACGCGCATATCTTGCATACATTCTGCTGTCCGCCTTCGCCCTTCTTGCTGTGACGGGTGGGTGCGGCACTGACGCCGAGGGGCCGGTCACCAGGCCGTTCCACGAATCGGGATGGTACAGCCCCGATGCGGGGGATACGGAGAGGTATGTCGATACGATGAGGAGCGTCTCGATGATCGAGATTCCTTTCGGTATCGGCGAGAGCTCCACCCTGAAGCTCGGCGAGGTCCAGGGCATCGTCTATACGACGCTGCTGATGCAGTTCAATTACGATTCACTGGTAAATTACGAAGGCCTGACAGTGGACTCGGTGATACTCGACCTGCCGGTGATCATCGTGCAGGACACACTCTTTCACCTCGGTGTCACATTCAACGAACTTCTCGAGGATTTTTCTGAGTTTGACACGATCACATCTCCTCTATCGTACGATCCTTTTCCGATCCTCGGTGCGGACGGAGAGACGGTCAGGGATATCAGCTTCGAGAGGACCGAGTTCTCTATCGACGAATCACTCGTCCAGGGATGGGTGGACGGCACATCGACGCCGTGGGAATACGGGATCTCGATCAACTGGGCATACGAGCCCGACACTCTGGGCCTGATCGAGATGTATGCCCAGAACTACGGCTCGAACCCGCCGGTCCTGAGGGTAAAATTCAGCGATGGGCAGGAGGTCCTGCTTCCTGATGTCTCGGACTACGCGATCACAGCCGACCGTATCGCTGCTCTCGCTGCGGCTGGAGGGGTGGCTCGCAGGATATTCTTCGAATTCGACCTGGCCGGGGTCCCCGAACTGGCCACACTGAACTACTCCGCGCTCGTCTTCCACACGGACGGGTCCGCCGGGCTGGGAGCCACATACGGCGAGCAGCTGATAGGCGCTCAGACAGATTTTTCCTACTACATTTACGCTCCCGATTCACCCGATCCTGACGATCCGGGGATACTCGAAGGCACCGGGGTCTCAAGGAACCTGCTGCCTGTAAATATCGACGCGAAGATCAAGATCCCGCTCGGGCAGTATACGACCGATATCCTCAGCGGGGCGCGTGTCAATAACGGCCTCGTCCTGCAGTCCGATCTTGAGACGTCGAGGGTGCAGATACTGGCGCTGTTCGGACCTGCCGACGGTGATTCACTGAGGCCGTATCTAGAAGTGATATACACGATGCCGACGGACTTCGGGGGGCGCAAGTGAGGAATTTCGCAGCGGCCGCGGCAGTCATCCTGATCGTGCTTCTTCCCTGCGGGGCGAAGGCGCAGTCGATCTACGGTATGAACTATATCGGCGAAGCGGTACACATGGGGAGTGCGAGGCACGAGGCGCTCGGTTTCTCCACGGTGGCCGTTCAGGACACGCTCAACTCGGTCACATCCAACCCTGCATCGACGGCTGACCTGGGCATGATGACCCTGACGATACAGCAGGTCATCAGCGGAAGCAGGGTCTATTTTCTCGACTATGAATCGAAACAGACCCGGTACACCGTTCCGACATTCACAGCTTCTTTTCCTTTGAGGAACGGCCTCGTAATAACCTCGGGGTTCAGGACCCGGTATTACGGCAGGGCCGATTTCGCTTACCAGATCGATATCGAAAACGCTCCGACCGGTTACCAGAACTACAAGCTCGACAGCAATCTCTACACTATCCCGGTGATCTTCGCGTGGAGGCCGATAAGTTCCCTCCGTGTCGCCGCCGAGGCGCAGTTCAACCTCGGATCTGTTATAGACAAGGTCAATGTCTGGTTCGACGACCTCGATTACAAGAACGTAGATTCCAAACGGAGGCGCAGCTATACGGGCCTCTCATGGGGGGCGGCAGTTCTCTGGGAGGTGCATCCCCGGATCTGGCTCGGAGCGAGCGTCGACGGACCGGTGAACTATAGCGTCGAAGAGGAGATCGATAATACGGCGTCGGTCCTCGATACGACATTTTCGTATGACTATACCCTGCCCCTCGCCTTTGACGTGGGATTCGCGATTAACCCCATAGGCAGATGGTGGCTGTCATCCTCCTACTCGATGAGAGCCGCGTCGGACCCGGTCGGGTACCCTCAGCTCGAGGGAAGTATCGTCGATGAGACGCATATCGGTATAGGTATAGAGAGGCGCGCCAGCGTGGAGGGACACGTCCTGAACCAGATTCCGATAAGGCTCGGGTTCTACATGGACAGGTCCCAGGTCCAGTTCCCCCCGGGACAGGATGTCACCTCGACGTTCATCACGGTCGGCTCGGCGGTACCGATGGGGAAAAAGGCGGGATCGATCGACTACACTCTGGAGTTCGGAAGGATTGGCTCGCAGGAGGAGAATTTCGTCGAGGAGAACATATTCCGGTTCGGGCTGAGCATCAGCCTCGCGGAGCCATGGTCGAAACGGAATACCGAGAGACATTGACGGCCCCTCCGGCTGTTCAAGGTGAGCGATATGAGATCGACAATAATCACGATAACGGTCCTCACACTTGTGACAATCTTCACATATGGAACATCAACAGGGCAGGCCTCCGATGAGACCGCCGACGAGATGCCGCTCTCTCAGCAGCTTGAAGGGCTCGGGCCGCAGCCGAGGCTTGCGTACCTGCGTCACCTTCTTCAGGGTGGGAGGGCCGATGCACAGGTCATGTTCCAGACGGCTGTCGCCTTTCACGAGCTCGACCTGACCGATTCCGCCCTATATTACTATGACAGGGCGATTGCTATCGATCCGAAAGATTTCAAGTCGCATGTCAACAAGGGAGTCCTTTTTGACGCTGAGGGCGACTACGCTAACGCAATCAAGAGTTTCGCGATGGCGGCAACGCTGAATCCCGATGATGTCCTGGCGCATGCGCATCTCGCGTTTCTCCTTCATCAGAATGGCGACCACAGGGAAGCATGGGGCCATCTGCACGCCGCTCTCGAACTCGATCCCGGCCACCCGCAGCCGCATTTCTACCTCGCTGTCTTCTTCTGGGAGGCGAGGATCTTCCGGGAGGCGATGAGGGAATGGGAGACGGTCATGGACCTCGAGCCGGACGGCTTCCTTGCCCTCAAGGCCCGCGACAACATAGTGATGCTTCAGAAAGCCCTCGAATCACCCTCTCCGGAAGGTGACTGGCACCCCGAGAGGTAAAATAATCTACACCTTGACAGTTCATGCACCTTTTTCTAGATTTAAAGCAGGTAAAGGATTATTATCAGGAACTACGAAGACTGACCCCAGTACATGAAAGGAAGATATCGTGACAAGACTTCTGTCCATAATCGCCGTTCTGGTGATTTCAACAATGGCTGGATGCGGCGGATCAGGCGGAGGCACCTCTGTCGAAACGGATCCCGCCGCGAATACGAGTGGCGGAGGCCAGACGACAGATTCGCAGGGATTCACGCGCAACATGGGGCCTGCTGAGATAGCCTATCAGTCGGCCAAGCAGTTCATGTCAGCCGGAAACTACACCGAGGCTATCGCGAACCTCGAAAAAGCGGTCTCGATCAAGCCGACCTATCTCGAAGCCTGGTCAGACCTCGGCAGGGCCTATACAGACCGGAAAGATTACGAGAAGGGCATCGCTGCCTATCAGAAGGCTCTTGAGCTTTCCCCGGACAACGAGGCGCTCATCGCATCGATCGGGTACAACTATCTCAATCTCGAGGATCTTGACAACGCCGAGACCTATTACCTGATGCTGGTCGAAGAAGACACGCTCGACTACAGCGGCAACGTCAACCTCGCTTTCATCGCGCAGAGACGCGACGACACCCACGGGGCGATAATGTATTACGAGCGCGCGCTTCACTCGAATCCGAATGACGCTACGACACTCGGTACGCTTGCCGGCCTTTACGGAAAGCTCGGTAACAAGGAGAAGAAGTACGAATATCTCCATATGGCTATCGATGCCGCTCCGGAGAACCACCAGTTCAAGAAGCAGCTGGCCAAGGCGTATTTCACAGAGAAGGATTACGAGAACGCGATTCCTCTCTACGAGTCGCTTGTGATGGAATTCCCCGATGATGCGAGTTACCACCAGAGACTCGGATTCGCCCTGTCCCAGACCGACAGGAAGGCCGAGGCGCCGGCCGAGCTGGAGAAAGCTGTAGCTATAAATGGCGGAGACGCGTTTACATTCGCGATCCTCTCCAAGATATACAACGAGAACAAGATGTACTCGAAGGCGGCCGGATCGGCAAAGAAAGGCCTCGCTCTGAATGACGGTGAGGTAGCGTTCCTTACCTACCAGTGGGGCGAAGCGCTGTCGAAGCAGAACGACTACGAGGGCGCCATGGCCAAATTCGAGAAGGTCTCCGGTATGGGTGATCCTCTCTGGTCAGGACCCGCGACCAAGCAGGTCGACCGCCAGCTGAAGCTGATAAAGATTCGGGAGGCCAAGAAGGAGCAGGAGCAGTACGAATAGAACCTGGCCTGATCCTTACATGACCATTGTTCATTTCGAGGCCTCCCCGACAAGCGGGGAGGCCTCGTCTTTTAATAGACGGAGGTGAGATCGATGGTTTCTTCCGGGAAGACGCGCAGGCGCCGTCCGGGAGCACTGTTGGCAGTACTCGTCATCCTGATGTTTGCCGCCACTGTTCCCGTTGCTGCCGCCGATACCAATGCCGTACTTACCGAACCACTATCCCCGCAACAGGAGACCCAGGCCGCGGCGACAGCAGTCGCTGGCGCCCAGGAAGAGGGTCCGGAGAAGCCGGACGTTCCAAGGGTCGTGATCGTCCTGGACAAGGGCGGGGAGATCGTGATGGAACTGATGCCTGAGGAGGCCCCGCTGGCGGTGGAGAGGTTTACTTTCCTCGTCAACGAAGGCTTCTATGATGGTCTCAAGTTCCACAGGGTAGAGTCATGGCTGATCCAGACTGGAAAGAAGGATACAGAACTCGCAACGATCGAGGGCGAGATGTTCTTCCAGAGCCTCAAGCACGACAAGGGGATGGTGGGAATGGCCCGCTTTCCTGACGACTACGATTCCGCCACAACGCAGTTCTACATCCTCAAGGAGTGCAAGAACGCGCTGAACGGCGAATACACGATCTTCGCCTGTGTGGTCGAGGGGATGGATGTCGTGATGAATATCAAGAAAGGAGCGAAGATAAAGGAGGTCAGGTTCGTCGAGTAGCTGTTGAGGACCTGATAACAAGGCGATAGGGAAATAGCCTTAAAATATGTTTTTCGTCCATGTAAAGCAGTCAGGTACTTGACCTGTGAACCCTTTTTCAGGTATATATATATGGCTGCGAGATATTTGACTGCTGGCTATTGCCGGACCGAAAAGTGAAGGACGGAGAATGCGTTTTACCGCTATGTTCAGGTATGGCTTGAGGGCGTTGGCTGTGATGTCCGAGAGATACGGAGGACAGCCGGTCTCAGCGAAGGAAATATCGGAGCTGGAGGATATCTCATCCAGCTTCCTCGAGCAGCTTCTTGCCCACCTCAGAAGACATGATATCATCGTAGGCGTAAGGGGCCCGGGTGGAGGCTTCAGGTTGAAGAGGCCGCCCGAAGAGATCAAGATCGGAGACGTGGTTGAGGCGCTGGAGGGCCATTTCTACGTTGCGAGCTGTCTCAGCGGTGACTGTGAGGGGGAGCAGGAGGTTCCCTGTGAGAAGTTCGATGACTGTGTCGTCGTGCCGATGCTCAAGCAGCTGGAAGGTGATATCACGAAAGTCCTTTCGTCATATAACCTGTCCGATATACGGAAGCTCTTTGACATGGAAAAGACCGGCTGAGTCCGCTTCGCCGGTCATGAGATAAATCTGCCGCCGAGTGCCCTTGCTGTCAGCGAGAGCTGTCGCTGGATTCGAGGGCTGTCATCGCCACCGGAGTCAATCAGGCTATGAACGATCTGAAGCGAAGGGTCTATTTCGACCACAACGCCACCACGTACATGAGGGAGGAAGTCATCGAAGCGATGCTTCCCTTCCTTCACACGAGATTCGGAAACGCGAGCAGCCTCCACTTCTTCGGTCAAGAGAACAGGGGTGTCATCGACGAGGCGCGCGAGCTTGTCGCTTCATTCATCGGGGCCGAGCCGGCGGAGATCATATTCACATCGGGCGGGACTGAATCGGACAACATCGCTATCAGGGGAGTCGTCAGGGCTCTGCGCGAAAAGATTCCCGAGCCGCATCTCATCACATCCGCCATCGAGCACCCCGCTGTTCTGAGGACATGCGAGGCCCTCGAAAAGGAGGGTGTGGCCGTCACCTGTCTTCCCTGCCGCAGGGACGGGTCGATCGATGTGGCCGATCTCGAGGCTGCATTGAAAGAGAATACGATCCTTGCCAGCATCATGGTCTCGAATAACGAGACGGGGGTCATCCAGCCCCTGAAGGAAATATCAGCTATCCTCAGGGACAAGGGTATCATCTTTCATGTCGACGCGGTCCAGGGGATGGGGAAGATCCCTGTCGATGTTGGGGAGCTCGGCGCTGATCTTCTTTCGATATCGGCCCACAAGTTCTACGGACCCAAAGGCATCGGAGCACTCTACGTGAGGCGCGGAACGCCGATCGAACCGATTTACACGGGCGGCCACCAGGAGGAGGGCCTCAGGCCGGGTACGGAGAACATCCCCGCTATCGTCGGATTCGGTGAGGCCTGCCGGCTCTCGGCAGCGCATCTCGATGCTGAGATGGCGAGGATAGGCGGACTACGCGACAGGCTCCAGGAGGGGATCCTCGAGAAAGTGCCCAACATACATATCAACGGGGACGGGGCTCCGAGAGTCCCCAATACCTGTAACGTCACCGTACCGGGCATCGAGGGAGAAGCGATGTCGCTCAACCTCAGCATGCTCGGATTCGCACTGTCAAGCGGTAGCGCCTGCGCTACCGGCGATCCCGAGCCGAGCCATGTCCTCAAGGCGATGGGCCTCGATCCGGTTGAGGCTCAGGGCGCGCTCCGGATCAGCCTTGGTATCTGCAACACAGACGAGGATGTCGACGCCTTCCTGGAGACCTTCCCTGAGGTCGTCAAGAGGCTCCGCGAGCTGTCGCCCATCAGGGGAGAGAGCTGATCTCTTGACCTATCCGACCCGATCTTTCCTAAAAGTGATACCTGTCCTTGCAGTGATGCTCGTCCTGTTGTCAGTGGCCGGGCCCGCCATCACATATGACAGGAATTTCGTCGAAAGCCTCGATGGGTATTACGCGAGACCGGTCTCGTGCGGGAATCATATCATCTACTATGGCGACAGGGGAGAGAAGCTCGCCATCGAGATCGAGAAGATACTGTGCAGGGCCGCAGGAGATATCGCGGCAGGTGTCGGGCTGGAGAAGGTATCCCCGGTAGCGTTCATAATCGCCCCGGATACTCCGGCGTTCAGGAGGCTGCACGGCGGACGGCTGCCCGAATGGGGAGAGGCATTCGGTGATTCGCGGAGGATGATCATCGGTATCGACGCGTCGCGTGTCCTTCTGTCAAACCGGCCCCTCGAGACTGTGGTCAGGCATGAACTTTCGCATGTCTTTCTCGCCCAGCGAACGGGGAGAGCGCCATGCCCGTCCTGGTTTGTCGAAGGTATAGCGATGCGGCAGTCGAGGGAGTGGACCCTCGGCGATCAGTGGCGCCTGGCCCTGGCAGTGGCCAGGGATGATGTGCCCCGTCTCGAGGATCTTCAGGGCAGGTTCCCGAAGAGCTCGGGGAAGGCTGCCGTCGCTTACCGTATCAGTTACGCGGCGGTCGAAGAACTGATCGGGGCAGAAGAGAGGGATATTGTCACATTTACGGCCTTTCTGAGGGACACGAGAGATTTCGAGAAAGCATTTACACTGACATTCGGCGAGACGACCGCGGAGTTTTCGGGCAGGTTCGAGGCCTCGATGAGGAGCAGGTACCACAGGACCTCGCTCTTTCTGAACATATCACCTTACGGGCTGATGTTGTCGGCGCTCTTTCTTTTCGTGTATTTCTTAAAGAGGAACAGAAGCAGGAAGAAGGTCGAGGAGTGGGAGAGTGAGGACCCCGGGCCCCCGGCGTCCCCTGCTTCCCCGACATCTCCAACGGTGCATTAAAAGTGATTCCGGACTCTCCATTGCGGGAATGCCCGTCTGCTCTTGACAGCCTGAAGAACACTTCTTATACTAACCGGTACCTTCCGTCGTTCTGCGGAAGCGGTTTTTTTTGGAGGGCTAGTCCTAATTGGTAAGGCAGCGGATTTGAAATCCGCCGGGCGTAAGCCCTTGGGGGTTCGAGTCCCTCGCCCTCCGCCATAAAAAGATGAAGTTTTGCGGAGAGGTGGCCGAGCGGCTGAAGGCATCCGCCTGCTAAGCGGTTGTAGGGCTAACGTTCTACCGAGGGTTCGAATCCCTCCCTCTCCGCCACTATTTGAGATAGAATAGACAGAATATGCGCCCATAGCTCAATTGGATAGAGCGCTTGGCTACGGACCAGGAGGTTGGGGGTTCGAATCCTCCTGGGCGTATTTGGTTCTGGGCCGGTGATCGATGATCACCGGCCTTTATTTTGTAAATAATTATATGGCAAGGGGATATGGAGGCTATTTGGAAGGCTTCTGTTCGTGGAGACCGTGAATACCCTTCGGGATATTCGTGAAGACCTGCGTAATACCTGGAAATATTTTGCGGAATAATCATGAATACCCTTCGGGAATATGTTGCACCTCAACCATATAAACATTAATTTATAAGAGATAACTAAAAAGCACTTGACGGGCGGTATATGCCCGTTGTAGTCTGTTTCCGGGAATTCCCCGTCCGGGAACTCCCGGCTTCTAACAGAAAAACTCACAGAAACGGGTAGCCGTCAACCCACTGGAAAGGGACAGGATATGCTGGAAATCAGGACCCATGGCCGCGGTGGCCAGGGATCGGTGATCGCCTCGGAGATCCTGGCAGACGCTTTTTTCCACGAGGGGAAGTTTGTCCAGGCATTTCCCGCTTTCGGGGTCGAGCGCAGAGGCGCTCCCGTAATGGCATTCACCCGTGCCTCCGAAGGTGAGATCCGCGAGAGGTGCCAGATTTACGAGCCCGATCATCTCGTAGTACTCGACCGCGTCCTTCTCACGACCGTCAATATCACCGACGGCCTGAAAGAAGGAGGCTGGATCATCATCAACACGAACACGGAGATCGAGTGTTGCGAACTGGAGAAGTTCAAGATCGCGACTGTCGACGCTGCGAAGATAGCCCTGAGCCACAGGCTCGGATCGCTCGCAGCTCCGATCGTGAACACCTCTATCATCGGCGCCTTCGCCGGGGCGACAGGCCTTGTCGGACTCGACGCGGTAAAGCAGGCGATCGAGGGCTTTGTGCCGATCAAGAAGGAAGCGAATATGCAGGCGGCAGAGGACGCCTTCAACGAGGTGAAGATCATCTCGGGGAAATAGATCCGGGCCGATGACAGGTCCAGGGCCGCTTAACAGGCCCGGTCCCGTTAAGGGATCAATAAGGCTGGAGGCTGAATGGTCAAGAAAATCGAATTCGCAAGTTACAAGGAGATGCCGATCCGTCCGATGACGACAGGGTCCATGATGTGGAACCTCACCGGATCGTGGCGGAATGTCAGGCCTTTCTATGATTTCAAGACGTCGCCGTGCATCCTCGGATGCCCCACTAACGAGAATATACAGAAGTATATCTATCTCGTTACGGAGGGAAAGCACGAGGAGGCATGGAAGACGATCATCGACAGCAACCCGATGCCCGCTGTGACCGGACGGGTCTGTTTCCATCCATGTATGACCAAGTGTACGCGGGAGGACTACGATGAGGCGGTAAACATCAACGCCATCGAGAGGTCCCTCGGCGACCTGGGTCTCGAGAACGGCGGGTGGATGGAGAAGACGAAGGCATCGAAAAAGGAGAAGGTGGCAGTCGTGGGAAGCGGCCCCGCCGGACTCTCATGCGCCTTCTACCTCGCCCGTCAGGGATACCCGGTAACGCTGTTCGAGAGGGACAAGGCTCTCGGCGGAGTCCTGCGGTGGGGCATTCCCGAGTACAGACTCCCCAACGAGCTTCTCGACAGGGTCGTGGGGCAGATCCTCGACTCTGGACCCATAGAGGTCAAGGCCGGCGTCAATGTCGGTACCGATATCGCTGTCGATCAGCTTGAGAAAGATTTCGGCGCCGTATTCCTCGGTATGGGGCTGATGAGCAGCCGCGGCCTCGGAATGGACGGCGAGGACAAGGAAGGCGTCGAGCCCGGTCTTGAGTTCCTCCGCAGGGTCAACAGCGGAGAGAAGGTAGATCCGGGCGCGAAGGTCGTTGTCGTCGGAGGCGGAAACACCGCGATGGATGTCGCCAGGTGCGCCCTCCGGTCAGGCAGCGAGGTAACGGTCGTCTACCGCCGGACGCGGAACGAGATGCCCGCGATCTCCGAGGAGATCGAGGAAGCTGAGACAGAGGGAGTGGCGTTCCATTTCCTGGCAGCTCCGAAAGCACTCGTGATCGAGGGCGGCAAACTCGTCCGCGGTATCTTCCAGAAGATGGAGCTCGGCGAGCCCGACGATTCGGGAAGGCGCAGGCCGGTAGCGGTAGAGGGCGAGACGATAGAACTCGAAGTCGACAAACTCTTCACGGCGATCGGCGAGCAGGCGGACCTGGAGGGTTTCGACTCCGCGGTCGAGACCGAATGGAACCTCGTCAAGACCGGCGGAGAGACCGGCGATACTTCGAACCCGAAGATCTTCGCCGGTGGAGATGTCGTCACGGGAGCAGCGAGTGTGGTCGAGGCGATCGCGGCGGGCCGCAAGGCTGCCGAGCGGATAGGCCGCATGCTTGTCGGCGAACCCGAGCCTGAGACGGAAGAACCTAAGACCGTCGGCATCGAGGATATGAACACTGACTATTTCACACACTCGAAGAGGAACCTCGTTCCGGGGATCTCCACCGCTGAAGCGAAGAAGGGATTCTCCGAGATAAAGACGGGATTTACTCCGGAGATGCTTGCCGCTGAGGCGGACCGGTGCTTCTCATGCGGTGTGTGCAATTACTGCGATAACTGCTGGGTATACTGTCCCGACGTCGCGATCAAGCGGCACGAGGACGAATATGAATTCGATTACGACTATTGCAAGGGCTGTCTCGTCTGCGTTTTCGAGTGCCCGCGCAACGCCATATCGATACGGGAGGAGGGAAAATGAAGAAGGTCGTCATGGGAAACCACGCCGTAAGTCACGGCGTAAAGGCTTCAGAGGTCAAGGTAATCTCGGCCTATCCAATCACTCCGCAGACCCATATCGTGGAGCTCCTCTCCGAGATGTGCGCGAACGGTGAGCTCGACGCAAAATTCATCAAGGTCGAGTCGGAACACAGCGCGATGGCTGCGGTCATCGGAGCGTCTGCCGCGGGATCGAGGACCTTCACCGCCACATCGTCCCAGGGACTGCTTCTCATGCACGAGATGCTGCACTGGGCCGTCGGGGCGAGGCTCCCGATCGTGCTGGCAAACGTCAACAGGGCCGTCGGCCCTCCGTGGTCGATCTGGACGGACCAGAACGACTCTCTCTCCCAGAGGGACGTCGGCTGGCTCCAGATCTACTGCGAGTCGAACCAGGAGGTGCAGGATACGGTCCCCCAGGCGTTCAAGATCGCCGAGGAACTGCAGATGCCGGTAATGCTGGTTATGGATGCCTTCTTCCTCTCTCACACATATGAGATAGTGGATCTCATCGAGAAGGAACAGGTCCGGAAATTCCTGCCTCCATACAAGCCGGAGATCAAGATCGATACAGCCGACCAGCATTCGTTCGGCAACCTCGCCGGGCCGGAGAACTACATGGAGCTTCGGTACATGATCCAGGAGGCGATGGAGAGGGGCCTCGACGTGATCAAGAGGGTCGACAAGGAATTCGAAGAGGTGTTCGGCCGCAGTTACGGAATCATCGAGCCTTACCGCTGTGACGACGCCGAGACCATACTGGTGACATCCGGCACAGTTGCCTCTACGACGAAGGCCGTCATCGACGAGCTCCGCGACGAGGGGGTAAAGGTGGGGTCGCTGAAGATAAGGGTCTTCCGTCCCTTCCCGATCGAGGAGATCTTCGCGGTGCTGTCAAAGGCGAAGAAGGTCGCCGTGATCGACAGGAACATCTCGTTCGGCGCGCATGGCATCTTCTACCAGGAGATCAAGAGCGCGCTGTACGGACGAACTGACATACCGATCCTCGGCTACATCGCCGGCCTGGGCGGCCGCGACATAACTCCGAAAGTCATCCGCGAGATCGCCGAAAAGGCGATCGGCGACAAGGATCCGGAGAGATATATCAACTGGATAGGGGTGAAGATATGAAAGCGCCGCGTATTCCGATGGAAGAGCTGATGGGCTCCGGGCATCTCGCCTGCCAGGGATGCGGAGCTACTCAGGCTATGAGATTCGCGCTCAAGGCACTCGGTCCGAAGACAGCGCTCACCATCCCGGCATGCTGCTGGGCCGTGATCGATGGAACGTTTCCTCACTCGGCCGTCGATCTGCCGATATTCCATACCGCGTTCGAGACGGCCGCGGTCGTGGCTGCCGGCATCAAGGCGGGGCTCGAGATGAGGGGCGACGAAGAGACGACCGTGATGGCCTGGGCGGGCGACGGCGGGACATACGATATCGGCCTTCAGGCGCTCTCCGGCGCTGCCGAGAGAAACGATGATATCATCTACGTCTGCTACGATAACGAGGCGTACATGAACACCGGTATCCAGCGTTCATCCTCGACGCCTGTAGGTGCATGGACCACGACCACGCCGGTCGACAACTACAAGAAAGAGCCGAAGAAGAACATGATCGATATCATGGCCGCTCACTCGATCCCCTACATTGCCACCTGTTCGGTTGCCTGGCCGGAAGACGTGATCGCGAAGTTCCGGAAGGCGAAAGAGATGAAGGGAACGAGATACATACATATCTTCGCGCCCTGCCCGACGGGGTGGAAGCTCGCTCCCGAGCTCTCGATCCAGATGGCGAGAAGGGCCGTCACCTCGCGTGTCTTCCCGATACTCGAGATCACCGAGCATGGTGAGAAACTCGAGGTCTGGAAGGACTTCGAGCCGACATCGGTCCGTGAATACCTCAAGCCACAGGGGCGCTTCAGGCACCTGAACGAAGAGGAGATCGAAGGGATCGAGAAGGATGTCGAGAGGAAGTGGCACAGGCTGCTGGCCAAGGAAAAGATGATGGCCTCCATCCCCGGGATGGAGTAAGCGTTTTTCAAAAAGGTCAGAGAGCCCCAAGTCTCATGAACATCAAAGGGCCGCTCAGGAGAGCGGCCCTTTTTTTATCGTCCCTATGTGATCATCATATGATGATCAATCGTTGCTGTTGGTCCATTTCCACTGGTGCGGCCAGTTGTTCGTGTTGTCCCTGACCACCGTATGGCACACGTGACAGTTGATGATCCGGTCGGGATCGGCGGTGCCGTGTTTTTCATCGAATTCATGGATGTCATCGACATCACCGCGCGAATCGTCGTGACATACTCCGCAGCTTCCGATCGTCTTCGCTCCGCCCTGGTATTCGATCGGCTGGTAGTTGTCAGCCTCCAGGGTGGAAGGGTACATCGCGTGCGGCGAGTGATGGCACGCGGCGCAGTTGACCGATCCGTGCCCGGTGGCGTTACGGAAGAGAGTGCCGGACGGTTCCAGTTCCGGCACGCCGGTATGGCACGAGCCGCATGACGGTTCGTCAGCCCACGGGACCCTGCCGCCCGTGATGGAGGATGCTACCTCGGCCATGTCGCCGTGGCAGGCCTCGCAGTTTCCATCGGCCGCTGTGTGTTTCTCGCTTCTCATGCACTTCGTGTTTACGCCGGGGTGGCAGTCGTAGCACGAGGCCTCTCTTCCAGCGTGAGCTCCATGCACCGCTTCGGAGAGGTAGAGGCCGGCGCTGCCCGGGCCGACCGTACCGAGCGCCGGGCTGCCGTGGCAGGAGGCGCAGAGGAAGGGGACCGAATCCGCGAGACTAGTCATGTGAAGCCGGTCATGGTCGGCGATCGCGTCTGCCCATGCGTCGGCCCCGTGGCACTTGGCGCAGTTCATCTCATCCGATACCGGCGCGGTAGCCCTCGTTGAGGCGAGCACCGTTCCTTCACCGTCCTTGACCGTGATAAGCGCTATCTGATAGGCGGAGTATTCCGCGGAATCGTTGACTGGGACAAGGGGGATACCCTCGGCTACAAAGTGGTCCGAGGCAGCTTCCATGTGTCCGGAGAGTCCTGTCCCCGTGAGCCCGACATTGTTCGGCGGAGCAGTGAATCCTGGATTGAAGCGGAAGATCTCGTCGGCGTTGTCCCAGAATCCGCCGTACTCTCTCTTGCCGTATGAGAAAGTATTATTCTCTATCGCGAATTCGACCGTAAGTCCGGCCGTGACGACCTTCGGAGGATCGCCCCTCTCGATCACCTGTGCCCACACATTATTATATGGGGGGAGGATGACTGCCTGATTGTAGGTATCGTTGAGGCAGTGCATGCCTAGATCGTTCCATGCGAAGACGACATACTCACCGGTAAGGGTCGACCCGCCGCCATCTTCGCTGGGACTCGTCGAATCGTCCGAGCATCCGGCAAAGAGGATCAGAAGCAGAAAAGGGATAAGGAAGAGGCGGAACATCATTACCTCCCTCGTTTGTGATCGCGCAGGGTCTTTTCTGGAATGAAGACAGGAACAATTCTATACAAGACGTATCAGGATTTCAATCTGATTCAGCGGCCCGGTCCCGCCCGGTCAAGGGCCCGATTCACCGTTAAACCGCTTCGATTTCATCCCTGACGGTATCTTACAGGATTATGAGGAAATTCCCCCGACCTGTTTATTAATGCGGTTTCCTGCTCCCTGTGATGCCCCGGAATGTTGTAATGAATCCTCATTGTTCGTATAACTTCTTTAATAGCAATAGAATATGACAAACGGCACTTCCCCTTTTGCAACGGCTTGTCGCAATATGATACACAGCCGGAAAATCCCTTTTTCGCGAGCGGCGGCGTAACTATTTATCAATATTGCGATTATTTAAAATAATTTTTGCGGCACGGGAATAGCGTATGCCAGTACCGGAGACAAAAAAAGGGGATATCCGCAGACAGCATATTTAGCGGAAAGAAGTGGAAAAAATGAAAACTGAAAGAAAAAACAGAGGATTCACACTGGTAGAGATGATGGTTGCCATCTCGATACTGGGACTTGTTCTGGCAATGGGCGTTCCTCCGGTGGTGAAGTTTCTCAGGCACCACGAATCGAAGGATGCCGCGCATATCGTGATGGGCACGTTGCGGGAAGCCAGGGCCAGGGCGATCCATGAAAAGAACGACTACGTCGTAGTTTTCAACACGGCGGACAATACGATCACCATGATCGATGATGATGGCGGCGGCGGCGGCAACCCTTCGGTTGCGGGATTCGTCGCCACAAATCGTGGAAACGGCCGGGCCGATGCCAGTGAAAGGGTCTTCGGGCCGATCGAACTTCCTACCGGACAGGTTTTCGGCATGATAGCCGGATCGGTGAGTGGGGACGGCGAATATGTGACGAAACCGGTCACTTTCTCAGGCAGCCCTCCAAGGGTCGTATTCTATCCGAATGGATCGACCAACGAGGAAGGGCTCGTCTTTGTAATGCCCGACATCGAGTTCAGGGAACAGGCAAAAGGTACTGACCAGATGATGACCGTCAGAAGGTCAACCGGCACCGTGATTCTAGATAAACCGAATTATAACTGACAGGACCTGGAGGATGCTATGAGACGAAAGATAGCAAATATGGATAACAAGGGTATGACTCTGGTCGAGATAATGGTCGGTATGACGATCTTCGCGGTCGGTCTTCTGGGTATCAGCCGTGTGACCTTCAGCGTGATGCATGCCAACCTTACATCGAAGCATACTGTGATAGCGACCAATCTGGCGCATCAGCGGATGGAACAGATAGTCGGTTCCATCAGGTATTCCTCGATCAATACGAACAACTTTGCCAACGAGGACTATGGAAATATAGGCGGCGGGGCTGAGGAATACGAAATATACAGGAGGACCGTAGCCGTAACTGATTCACTCAACGCTGTCGGCAACAGCGTTATCAAGGAAGTCACCGTACGTGTCGAGTGGCGCGATCGCGGAGGTGTCCGCGATGTCGAGCTCAGATCGTGCATCAGCCGTTTCAAAGATATCAACCTGTAATCGCATGGAGACAATGTCATGAAGAAACACAACAGAAAGAACGGCGGTTTTACCCTGGTCGAGATGATGATCGCGCTGTTTGTCGGCGCCCTGCTGATCATGATCTCGTACAACGTGATGATGGGCCAGAAAAAAGCCGCGGACGCTCAGAACGAATATATCAGCGCGCAGCAGAACGCACGCATCGCCCTGGAGACGCTCGAGAAGGAGATCCGTATGGCCGGACTCAATATCGACGATTTCAACGGGCAGCCTGTGTTCATCGATGCAGCTCCTTACCAGGTCATCTTCAATGCCGATATATCACCCGGCGTTCTTGGTGTACCCGGGATGAACGTAAACCAGGCGGTCAACAGGTCGGATGGAACGCCGTATATCCCCGGAGCGTTCCCCGGCGAGCGTCTCGGCGCTCTTACAACTTACAACAACAATGCCGAGACGATCAGGTACACGCTTGATGTAAACGATGACGGCTCTGTCGGGGTTGCTGACCGGTATACGGAAAGCACCAATCCGAACGATTACGCTGTCTACAGGGAAGAGAACGGCTGGAAGAAGGATGTCGTAGCATATGGGGTCAGGGGACGTGACAACTATCCGGACGGCCAGTTCCCGTATCCTGTATTCTCGTATTTCGGGGATTTCAGCAGCAACGGGACAATAACTCTCTGGGGAGACGGCAACAATGACGGGATCCTCAGTCAGGCCGAAATTGCGACACTGACGCCCGTCCCGGTAGCCCAGCTGGAGCAGATACTCCAGGTCGAGATCACAATCGAGGCTGAGTCGGCGAAGCTGGAGGCCGGTTTCGGCGGTTCGCACAGCACAGCCAGCATGAACAGAGGGTATCGTCACGTGACGATGTCATCGAAAGTGAGGCCGAGAAATGTCGGCACCGGTTCGATGAATCTTCATGCCTGCGGTGATCCTCCGAAATCCCCCAACAATCTTTCTGCCGTGGATACTCCGGAAGACGACGGCGGCAGCATAACGCTGACCTTCAACGCTTCGTTCGACGAGGAATTCGGCGAAGAGGATATTGAGAGTTATACAGTCTATCGCCGGTCGGACGGCGAAAATCCGTGGCTGTGTATCGGCTCGATGCTGCCTAAGCTGCAGAGCGCATACGTCTTTATCGATGACGATCACTCTGCCGGCGGAGCTCCCGAGGACGGGGAGCCTTATGTCTATTATGTTTCCGCATGGGACTGCAGGCCGCAGGAGTCCAATCCTTCGAACACGGCGGGCCCTGTCCTGTCCTTGCCCAACGGACCATCTCCCCCTGCGATCGTACAGGTCTTCGATACTCCGTGTGATGATATCGATGAGATCACAGTCGTCGTGCACAAATCGGCCGATGACCAGGGAGCAAACAATACCATCGCTTTTTACGAGATCTTCCGCGGTGAGGAAGAAGGAGGCGGCACGCTTTCCAAGATGCTGGTCGGCAGGATCACGGCGGATGGTTCCGAGTATTACAATTTCCTGGACAACGAGACCCACAACGTCTCAGGACTGCCTCCTGAGGTTGACAAGTATTATTACTACGCCGCGAAAGCGGTCGAGGCAGGAGACAGTATCAACTCTGTCTCATCCAATGAATCGGATGCTTGCTACTATTCAGGGACGGTATCGAGCTGCAGGCTCAAGACGGTCGAGGACTACCCCGACGATGACGGCGAGTCCCTCTATATCGTCTGGGATAAGTCCCCTTCGGAGAACTGCACCCCGAGCGATGTCTACGCATACGGAGTGAGGCGCAAAGCGATATTCGACAGCGACTACATCGAAGTGGTAAAGATACCGGCAACGATGTCGTCCGAGTACGCCATTGTCGATGACGACCTGACGACAGGTGCAGAGTATACATACTGCATCTATACGTACGGGACGAACAATGAGGAGGTGCCTTCCAACAAGAAGAGCGCCATACCGCTGCGCAACAATGAGATCGAGCCGCCGCAGCACCTTGCCTGCGAGGATATCCTCTGTGAGGCGACCGGTGCGGTCAACGTGACCTTCGAGCATTCACCGCAGGATGTCTCGACAGGCGGCAAGATCACAGATTATTACATCTACCGCATGCGTGAGTTCGCGGCGTGGGAGAAGATCGGGACAATCGAGGCCAACGGTTCCGAGACCTATCTCTGGGTCGATGGCATGGCTGAGAACCCGTCCAATCCTCCTATCATCGGAGAGTACTACTACTACCGGGCCACCTCTTATGATGCAGATGGGGACCGGGAGTCGGCTCCGTCAAACGACGACTATACGATGTCAGACGGAGAGCCGGGTGCTCCCCGCATCACAAACGGATTCGACACTCCGAACGATGCCGGCAGCAGTATTACGGTCATCTGGGACCGGTCGGCGGATGATGGACACTGTACCAACAACGTTATCACGTACAGGCTCTACAGGGCCGAGAGTGAGATCGGCCCGTTCGACCAGGTAGTCGGCGAGCTGACTGCTTCCGGTCAGCTTGAATACGTATTCGTAGATGAACAGATCTACAGCTACAATCCTCCGATCGACGGAATGGGGTATCATTACCTCGTGAAGGCCGTCGAATCGGGCGGGGAGGAATCTGTCAACTCGAACATCTGGGGACCCATTTACTCGATCACCCAGGACCCGGGATCGTATATCGTCTTTGAGGATGATTTCGAATCGGACAAGGGCTGGCAGCATTTCCAGGTCCGTACGCAGGATGACTGGCAGCGCGGGACCCCCGGTGGTAATGGTGACGGTGACATGGGAAGGCCCGATCCGGATCACGCATACTCCGGCACAAACGTCTACGGCAACGATCTCGGCGTTGGCAACTGGAACGGATCGTACAAGAACAATGTCGAGAATACGCTTGTCACTCCTCCCGGCGAACTGAACTGTTTCGGGAAGACCAATCTCGTGCTGCATTTCCAGCGCTGGCTCAATGTGGAGGGGCCGTCGTACGACCAGGCTACTATCGAGATCAGCGTCAACGGCTATGACGGGCCATGGACGCAGATCTGGAGTAATCCGGCCCGGGTCACGGATCAGAGCTGGGTATTCATGGAGATCGATATCTCCGATATCGCTGACGGCAACAGCGACGTGGCGATCAGGTGGAGGCTCAAGACAGACGGAGACAACACCTACGCAGGATGGAACATAGATGATGTTTCGATCAGAGAGAACGCTTCCTATATTCCTTGATCCATCAGGATGGTGATGAACTATGAGTAGTTACAAGAAGATCAGAGGCAACGAGGATGGCGCCGCGCTTGTTATAGTCATCCTGATACTTCTCGCGCTGACCGGGATCGTGATGGGCGTAAGCCAGATCTCAGTCAACGAGACCCAGCTGGCGTCTAACGAGAAGCTCGACAAGCAGGTGTTCTACCTTGCCGAGGCTGGAGCCGAGATAAGCATCAGGCATCTCTCGGAGCTCAGCACCCCGTTTATCGGGACCGGATTGAACAAGGATGAACCGGCCCTGCTTCTCGATAATGTCAAGGTCTATGACCAGGGGACAGTCACGACATATCTCGACCCGCTCGACTCGAATACCGGAAATCCTTCGCGATTCATCGGTGTAACGGTCAGGGCCACACTTGCGGGGACAGGAATGACGAAGGTGCTGCAGGTCAAAGTCGGTCAGCAGAACTTCTCGAGATACGCATACTTCTCGGATATGGAGAAGTCCACCAGCGGTTCGACTATATGGTGGTACTCTAAAGATGAGCTGCACGGCCCCGTTCATACGAACGACCAGCTGCACATTAGCGGTGACCCGAAATTCTTCGAAGAGGTGTCGAGCTGCGCGTCTGACGTAGACTATTACAGCGGAGGCCCTCCGAATGACAATCCCGAGTTCATGGAGGGGTTGACCCTCGATGCGTCGGCGATAGACCTGCCGGTAAATACCGACATGCTGTATGCCGAAGCAGCCAAGCCTGATGGCCTGCAGCTGTCGGGCAATCCCGTGATCATCAGGTTCAGGACCGATGCCAGCGGGAAGCCTTATTTGCAGGTGACAGCCGGCGGATCGACGACCACCAAGTCGTATCCCGCTAATGGAGTGATCTACGTCAACGGCAACGCCCAGGTCGAGGGGACCGTACGAGGACAGATCACAGTCGGCTGCGACGGGGATATCGATGTCATCGACAACCTCGTCTACTACACGGACCCCCGCGTCGATCCGTCGTCGACAGATCTTTGCGGCCTCGTTGCGGAAGGCAACGTAATGATGGCCTATAATACCGCCAACATGGACTCAGCGGATGAGACGGTCATGGCCGCGATAATGGCGCTTGATACTTCATGGGGGGCGAGAAGCTACAGCTCAGGCAGCCCTCGCGGGAAACTGAACGTCTATGGCGGTGTCATACAGAAACAGCGTGGAGCAGTCGGAACGTTCAGCGCCAGTTCCGGAACAACCGCCTCAGGCTACGAAAAGCACTACGAGTATGACTCGAGGCTGATGGATACTCCGCCGCCGGCATTCCCGACGACCGGACAGGTCGAGAAGATCGCGTGGAACGAGATCGATCCGTCGACCGACATCTCGCGGAACTTCTGGTAGACCGGGACTATTCGCGGATCAGCGGATAGACCGCACAACAGTCGATCGATCATGCCCCACTGGACCCGGTCCGGTGGGGCTTTTTCATGTCTCCCCCGGGCCAGGTCCGGCGGGCTGTTCACAATGCGCAGGCAGAGATCGCTGATGTAGATCTTATCTCACTCTTTCTTTTTGAACCTTTTCATATGTTGGTTTCCATAGACACGTTCGGCTTCGAGGCGATTGTGTTTCCCGCAGAGGAGACGCAGGTTGCCCGGTGAATTATCCCCTCCCAGGGCGAAAGGGACGATATGATCTATTTGCAAATCCCATTTAGAATTACATCGTTTGCCATCGGTGCCTTTGAAGGTGCATCTTCCTCCGTCACGCAGGAAGACCTCATCCCGGACCTTTTCGGGAATATTACGTGTCCTGCCTTTCGCCCTTCGGGGATCCGGTTTTTCGCCCTGGCCGGAGTCTCTGATGGTTTTGGACGCTTCCCGTTTTTCCCTCCTGGCTGCTCTGCCCTCAGGGGTGTGACGTTCGATGTATTCATCCATCAGCAGCGTGAAGAGATCCTCGAAACTGATACCCTTGGGATATCTGCCGGAGAGAAGGGCCTTCATACGTTCGAACTTCTTCTTGAACTCGTTGTTCGCGGCGAACTCGAACTTGTACTTTCTGCTGAGCATTACGCGCTCGATCGGCTCATCATGCTGAGTTGCCCGGGTACTGTTGGGGAAATTTTCACTCCCGGCGCCGGGACCGGTACTTCCGGCAGTGAATCCAATGCTCCTGCTCCCGGCGCCGGGAGTGGATGATCCGGATGTATCTGCTGAACCTCTGATATTTGCGGGCTTTTCGGCGGGCTGAGGAACCATGACACATACCGGCCTTACCCTGTCCGGGATCTTCCTGGCCGGCCTGTATCCGGCGACGAGGGCCTCGACCTCACGGGTGGACCTGTTTCTCGTGCCCGCGACGACCTCCCGGAAATTTTCCTCGGTCAGGATCCCGGAGATCAGCGAAAGGGCATAGAGATTAATCTCTCCGTTAAGAAGATGCTCCTCCAGAACGGAGTACTTCGCGAGCGTTCTGGCCGCCGCGATCCTTCGTCCCGCGGCGGACCTCGAGTATTTCATATGCTGCGTGCAGAACTCGAAGAGTGATGAATATCCCCTCGGCAGATAGAGTCTTCTTCGCTCCATCTCCATGAGGTGCCGGAGTACAGCAGCGAGAAGATTGCGTTCCTTTCCCCTGAGGGATTCGAGCTGTCTGACCAGTCTGTTGTCTGAAAGAGTGCCCAGAGAATCGAGCCGGATTGATCCATTCATACTTCCTCCTCCCGGAGTCCACCCATCACGCACCTGCATTATAGCACGGGATTGCAGGAAGGTAACAGAAGAAGGTAGAGACGCGTTCCGGGGCATAGACGGGGGGATTAGATGGCCAGCCTGCTGAACGGCCCTGTCCCGGCATCCATGGGGCTCTGAGGGGCACCCGGTGATTCAATCCAGACAGGCTGAAAAAAGCACGTAAAATGCTGTCAAAAAAGAAATTAATTAAGATATACGACTTATCCTAAAACTGGCTGGAGGCAGGCTGTTCCATGTCGGTCAGATGAGGGTGCGAGAGGGGGCAGAGTGGCCGCAGGGCACCGCACAGCCGGTCCAGGGCCCGGGAACGGTCGCGCCCGATACGGATTGACAGCGCGATAATCACACTGGTATCTTTCAGAGCGTAAAAAAGTCCTTCAACAGAAACGTGGAGTGAGAGATGAAGAAAATAGCATTACTTCTGATAGCGGTAGCTGTTTTTGGCCTGGCTGGATGTAAATCACAGCACCCGGCGAGCGTGACGGTCGAACCCGATTTCAATCCGGGAGAGTACACTACGATATTGGTCGTACCGACGGTAAGTACGATAACAAAGGGCGAGGACCCGAAACGCGAATCTGAGAGGATCCCCAACAGGACCCTGTGGGAGCTGGTCTCGGAGAGATATGACTACAAGTTCCTTTCACCCGAGCAGTTCAGGATGGTTGTCGCGAAGGCTGGTCTCGGAGACAGGAATGAGGAATTCAAGGAGAAGTGGAGCCGTGATCATGTGGTAGATCTGGATCTCTGCAGGGCCATAAAAGCGGAGCTCGACGTCGACCTGCTGATGGTCCCGGTCGTTTATCTCTGGCACAAGGATGAGACCGACTACCGCGAAGCGGCAGCGGCATCGGTAACGCAGGTAGGCATGACCCTGAGCCTGATCGATCCAATGACAGGAACGGTCGTCTGGGATGCCTCCGATGAGAATTACAGGGAATCGGTGCGCAGTGAAGGAGACAGGATCCAGTCTTCATCGGCCGGCATCGACAGAAGGGTTTCAGGGACTTCGGTCACGGGCGGCGATATCTACTCGGCGCCGCCGTTCGACGATGTGGCGGTGCTCGTCCTTGAGGCACTCGTCAGTGCGATACCGGAGCGGACCGACTATTAGCGGCCCGGCCATTTATCGATGCAGTGGATCATCGACTCTATGGATGACGCGTCAGTATGGCACTGAGAAATAATCCGTTCGATGAAAGATAGATCCGATGGACGAGAAGTGGATGAAGGAAGCTCTCGCCGAAGCGGCGCTTTCCCTCGAGGCAGGCGAAGTTCCCATCGGTGCCGTGGTAGTCCTCGGTGATGAGATCATCGGTCGGGGACGCAACGAGGTAGAGGCTAGGAAGACGGCGACCGCTCATGCCGAGATCCTCGCGATAGACAGCGCCTCGGAGAAGACAGGGGACTGGAGGCTCGACGGCTGCTCCGTCTATGTGACGTCGGAGCCGTGCCATATGTGCCTCGGCGCTCTGTATCTCGCAAGGGCGGAACGTGTCGTCTATGGGGCGAAGCAGCCGAGAAGCGGAGCCTGCGGATCAGTCGGTGATCTTCACCATGCGGACCTGTATGGCCACAGGCTGATCGTGAAGGGCGGAGTTCTCGAGGAAGAATGTCTTTTGCTTCTGAGGAAGTTTTTTACTAGATTACGTGAAGACTGATACGCACCCCGTTGATATTGCAGGCGATGGTGCGTGGACCGGACCTGGACGACTTGGGCCGGCCACAAATAAGAATTTTGCGGAGAGATGCGAGAGCTGGCTTAATCGGCACGATTGGAAATCGTGTGAGGGGGTAACTCCTCCGAGGGTTCGAATCCCTCTCTCTCCGCCATATTTATATCCGGAATCATCCCCAGCACCCACCGATACAGATCAAACGCCCCGAGAACACTGATGGTGCGATCCATGAGACTATGGGGTATGTCATGAGACCAAGAAGCCCTTCATGAGACTAATTCGAATAAACAGCAGGCAATACGACTCTCCGCTATTGATATCTGCGTGCCGATTATATATAGTTTCCGCGGAGAGATGCCGGAGCGGTTGAACGGGACGGTCTCGAAAACCGTTGAGGGGGCAACCCCTCCGAGGGTTCGAATCCCTCTCTCTCCGCCATTGGATGAGACTGCCGGGCCGCGGGAAAGCGGGCCGGCGTTGATGATAAAGGGTGGGGATGTAGCTCAGCTGGGAGAGCACCTCGTTCGCAACGAGGGGGTCGTCGGTTCGAATCCGATCATCTCCACCATTTGTTCCAGGTACCGTACCGGACCCGCATAGGTCCGGACCGACATATCCTGGGTCTTTTAGAGATCGTGCTAGGCGGGGAGGTAGCGGAGCCCTGTACCCGCAATCCGCTATAGCGGGGCCGAATTCCCGGTCGAGGGAGTGCTTTCTCCGAGCGATCGGCGGCGGGAAGTGGCGTTGAGTGCCAGGACCCGCGCAATGAGAACCTGCCAACCCCGTCAGGACCGGAAGGTAGCAGCGGTACGCAGACATTCTTATGTGCCGCGGGTATCCTGACAGGAGCTAACCCTGCCGGAAGAGCCGGAGGAGCCTTTCGACACCGGGTGCACGGTCTCCTGACCTTTCTTATCCGGGGGACTACACGCATGTCATATCTTGTACTTGCCAGAAAATGGAGGCCAGGGACCTTCGGCGAAGTGGTGGGGCAGGATCATGTCACATCCACACTGCAGAAGGCTTATGAGAAGGGCCGGCTCGCGCATGCATACCTCTTCTCAGGGCCACGCGGCTGCGGCAAGACAACGACGGCGCGGCTGCTCGCGAAGATCATAAACTGCGAAGATCCAACGAACGGCGAACCCTGCAACAAATGCTCCTCGTGCGTCTCCGTCAACAGCGGCAATCACCTCGATATGATCGAGATCGACGGTGCATCCAACAGGGGCATCGACGAGATCAGGGACCTGAGGGAGAAGATCGGCTACGCGCCATCGCAGTCCAGTTCGAAGATCTACATCATCGATGAGATACACATGCTTACGCAGCAGGCATTCAATGCCCTGCTCAAGACCCTCGAGGAACCTCCGGCGCATGTCTACCTGATCTTTGCGACTACGGAACCCCACAAGGTGCCGGCGACGATCCTGTCGCGCTGCCAGAGATTCAATTTCAAGAGGCTCGAGCTTGCCGAACTCTCCGGTCAGCTCATCAGGATATGTGAAGCAGAAAAAATCGAATTCGATCCGGAGGCGTTGACGTTGGTATGCAGAAGAGCCGATGGCTCGATGCGTGACGCGGAGTCTCTTCTGGACCAGTGTATCTCGGCTGCCGAAGGAAAGATCGATCTCGAGATCGTCAGAAAAGTCCTGGGCCTGGTAGATTCACAGATAGTATCCGGCCTTCTCGACGCCGTAAGCCGGCACGACAGGGAGGGAGCCTTCGCGGTCGTTGACAGCGTCTCGGCATCCGGAATGGATCTCGAGGAGTTCTTCATCGCATTCATCGAAGGGATCCGCAATCTCCTCGTGATCTCAGTCTCAGCAGGCAGGACCGAGTGGCTCGACCTGACATCGGATGAGATAGAAGAGTTGTCGGTGATCGCCGGGGAATTCAATATCGAAGATCTGCTCTTTCTTTTCCGCTCGATGTCGAGGGCCCATCGCGAACTCAAAGGTACAAGTAATCCCAGATATCATATCGAGGCGGCGGTAGCTGAAGCGGCTTCATGGGAATCTGCCGTGGAGATCGGTGAGTTGATCGGGAGGCTCGAATCGGGAGCGGGCGGCGCCTCTGCCGCGCGAGGAGGCCAGGCAGGCGCATCCGGGACAGCGGGGACGAACAGAAGCAACGCGTCGAGTGCCGCGACGGATGCCGCGACGGATGCCGCAAAGGGTGCGGCGACAGATGCTGCGGATAAGAATGCTCCTGCGGAACAGGTGGCGCCCCGAACAGAAGATAAAACTGAGGCTGCTCCGGCCGATACATCTTCCGGAGATGTGATGTCATCCGCGAAGGTGGACGGCACTCCCGCGCCTGCTTCCATGGAGATCCCTGAGGCTCCGGTGAAGGATAATCCCCTACTGGCCACGCTGGGGGGAAAAGATGAATGGGAGCGTTTCCTCGCCAAGGTCAGGGAATCCAAACTCACTCTCGGAATATGGCTGATGTCGGCTGATGTTGCCGGTATCGAGGATGGCAATCTGATCCTTTCATTCAGCTCGCAGAACAGGTTTGCGCTGGAGATGATAAGGGATCCGAAGAACAGACGGCTGATCGAAAGCCATCTCGAGAAGTTTTATGGCAGAAAATTTACCGTGGAAGCGTGCGAAATCGACGTGGTAGATACTGGTGTGAAGCCTGACAAACAGGCTGAACTGGAAATGAACGCGAAGACAGAACCGCGGAAGGACGCCCCGGCGGCAAAGGAGTCGCCGAAAAAATCCGACGCTGACGCCCCGGCCCCGGGAGCTTCGGTCCTCGATCTGTCAGATTCCGCGAAAGCCGTTGATACCGGGAATGGCGGCACGGACAAGAAATCAGACAAGAACATGGATAAAAGTGCGGAAAAGAAGACGGTCAAGAATAAGACCGCCTCTGCCGCGAAAGTGGATAATCCGGCGCTCAACAGGATCATGGACAAACTTGACGCCGAGCTTCTCGACTAGACAAGGAGACAGGGATAATCATGAAGGACATGGGCAAGCTTCTCAAGCAGGCACAGCAGATGCAGGCGAAAATGGCTCAGATGCAGGCAGAACTGGCTGAAAAGACAGTAGAAGCCTCAGCAGGCGGAGGGATGGTCAAGGTAGTCATGAACGGAAGGCACGAGGTCGTCTCGGTGGCTATCGATCCCGAAGTCGTCGACCCGCAGGATGTGGAGATGCTCGAAGACCTTGTGGCTGCTGCGGTTACAGAGGCTGCCAATCGTGTTGAAGAGATGACGAAAGAAGGGATGAGCTCTATCACGGGTGGAATGGGCCTTCCGGGGATGTTCTAGACCTTCAGTCCAGGAGATGTCGCCGCAGGGAACACCATTCTTTTTCGCGGCTTATCTTTTCCTATCGTTACTCTAAACAAGGCAAGATTCTTGCTAATCACATGGAGGAACCAATGGATCAGGGTCTTCCGCTGCTTCAGGAACTGATCGATCATTTCAGGAAACTGCCTGGAGTGGGGGAGAAAACGGCGCGTAGACTGGCATTTGCCATCCTCGATATGGACGAGGGGGAGGTCAGGGGTTTTGCCGAAGCGCTCAGGCGAGTCAAAGAAGAAATCGGATATTGCAACAGATGCGGGAACCTCGCAGAAGGCGATATCTGCTCGATCTGCAGCGACTCGGGGCGGACCGAAGGCATGTTATGCATCGTTGAACGGCCCGGTGACCTTTACGTTCTTGAAAGATCGGGCCATTTCAGGGGCCGCTACCATGTTCTACACGGAGTTCTTTCACCACTTGATGGAGTGGGACCTGAGCAGTTGAACCTGAACGCCCTCAAGGAGCGTGTCGAAAAGGAAGAGATAAAGGAAATCATCATTGCGACTAACCCGAGCGTCGAGGGAGATACGACGATCCTCTACATCGCGCGAATGTTCAGGGAGAGCGATGTGAAGGTGACCAGGCCGGCAAGGGGACTTCCCCTCGGCAGTTCCCTCGAGTTCGTTGATAGAGGAACGATAAGCAAGGCCCTCGATGGGCGCGAAGAAGTCGGCTGAAAAGGTCGGCGACAGGTGGACCGGAAAAGTTGATAAGAGGCGGACCGATCCCGGGCAAGGGAAAGAGAGAGCAGGATGGTCAGAACGAACTGGAAAGTATTCGAAGAAGATTACTGGGCGATCAGTACGACGCTCCAGGAATTGCTGAAGAACTCGAACGCCACCAGCGTGCTCCTGCTGGACAAGACCGGGCAGCTGATCTCGAGTGTAGGGGAAGAACTGAGATTCGACCTGCACAGCTTCGCGTCACTCTGCGCGGCTGATTTCGAGGCGAACGCCCAGCTTGCCAAGCTTATCGGGGAACAGGATTTCTCGACCCTGTACCACCAGGGAAGTAATGAGAGCATGTACCTGGCCAGGGTGGAGCGGGACATCATCCTCGTGGTGCTGTTCGACAAGAAGACCACGCTCGGCCTGGTAAGGCTCCGGACGAAGAAGGCGGTCGAGGGACTCGCCGTGGTCATCAGGGGTCTCTATGACAAGCTCGAGTATGAGAATGAAGATTACAACGCGGAGCTCGGCGAAGAATTTACCGCCGAGGCCGAGATGGAAATAGACAGTCTGTTTTCAGACTGAACGGGAGGGGCCTGAGTGTCGCTGATAAATTACTCCTCGCGTGAGATCAACGTGAAGATCGTCTACTACGGGCCGGGCCTGTGTGGAAAGACGACGAACATCCAGTACATCTACGACAAGGTGTCGCCGGAAACGAAGGGCAAGCTGATAACGCTCGCCACCGAGATGGACAGGACGCTCTTCTTCGATTTTCTTCCGCTGGAGCTCGGAACGGTAAAGGGTTTCAAGACACGGTTTCATCTCTACACGGTACCGGGACAGGTCTACTATGACGCGTCTAGAAAACTGATCCTCCGTGGAACGGACGGAGTAGTCTTCGTAGCCGATTCCCAGACGAACAGGTATGACGCGAATATCGAGAGTCTGTACAACCTCCACGAGAACCTCGCCGAGTACAATCTCAAGCTCGACGAGTTGCCGTACGCTATCCAGTACAACAAGCGGGACCTGCCGGACCTGATCGAGGTTCCCGATCTCGAGGAGGAACTGAATCCCAAGCACTACCCCGCGTTCGAGGCCGTCGCGGTCAAGGGCGTAGGCGTATTCGATACGCTCAAGGCGGTAGCCAAGGGAGTCCTCCGGAATCTCTCCTAGGATCATCTTCTGCCGGACGGCACTGTATCCGGTGATCTATATCCGGCGAATATCTATCCTGTGATTATTTCATTGCCGTTTGCTGCTTCTGCCTATACTCTGCCATCTGTACCCATCAAAGGATGCAGATGAAAAAGTTTCTGGTCACGACATTCGGCTCTTTTTTTTATACGGGGTTCTTCCCGATCGCGCCCGCCTCGTTCGCGAGCGCCATCTGGTTGCTCATCTGGCTGTTTGTGCCTGGAGCTCACTGGATGACTCACTGGATCGCCATTGTCGGGCTCCTGCCGATCGCGGTCGTCCTGTCAGATATCATGGAGAAATACTACGGTGAGGATGCTTCCTGTATCGTCATCGATGAGGTCGTCGGCATGCAGATCACACTGGTCCTTTCCCCTGTCTCATGGAAGGCCGGAGTGATCGGCTTCGTTCTTTTCAGAATATTCGATATCGTCAAACCTTTCCCCGCCGGAAGATCCCAGAAACTTCCCGGAGGCGTCGGTGTCGTGGTCGACGATGTGATTGCGGGTATCTACGCACTGGCTGTGATGGTACTTCTAGGATATTTCACTGAACTGCTATGAGAATCGAGATCATAACGGTCGGCGACGAAGTGCTCCGCGGCGCGACCAGGGAAAACAATGCTGTCTGGCTGTCGATCGCCCTGACGGCGGCCGGGATCCCTCCTTCAAGACAGACCTCTATTCCTGATGACATCGCCATGATCCGTGATGAACTCTCCGCCGCCGCGGCGAGGAGTGATGTAGCGATCGTGACCGGCGGGCTCGGGCCTACCGTTGATGACGTGACCCGGCAGGCGGCGATAGATGCTTTCGGAGGAAAAGTCGAGACCCGGGAGGAGATCGTCACCGGGATAGAAAAGCGATTCGACGAACTCGGATTCACGATGCCTGAAGGATACAGGGATCTGGCGAGGATACCGGCAGGGGCGGAGGTGCTCGACAATATCGTCGGTGCCGCGCCGGGGCTGGCGCTGGAGCCAGGCGGCAGCAGGCTCTTTCTCCTGCCCGGTGTACCGTCAGAGATGAAGGAGATATTCGGACGTCTCATCCTTCCCCGGCTGTCATCGGAGCCGGAAGACGAGAGAAAGGTCCTGCGGATATACGGCCTTATGGAGACCGCCGTGGAGGAGAGACTCGCGCCCCTCTTTAATTCGGACGAATTCGAGAGGCTTTCGATCATCTCATCTCCGGCCGGCATCAGCGTATATCTTCCAGCCGGCCTCGACGCCGGAACCGTCGCTAAGATCCGGGAGAGTCTCGGCGACGACCTGTTCGGGGAAGGCAGCGAAAGTCTCGAAGAGACAGTCGTCGGAATGCTCCGCGACCGCGGACTGACCCTGGCCACCGCCGAATCCCTGACGGGAGGGATGCTCTCATCGATGATCGTCTCGGTACCTAGTGCGAGCGAGACCTTCCTCGAGGGATATGTCACCTACAGCAACGAATCGAAGACAAGGATCCTCGGAGTGGAAGCCGGTGCCATCGATGCCGAGGGAGCGGTCAGTGAAGAGGTGTGCGCCCAGATGGCAATGGGGGCGAGAAGGATCTCCGGAGCTGACGTCGCCCTCTCCACGACGGGTATAGCCGGTCCGGGAGGGGCGACCGCGGAGAAGCCGGTAGGGCTCGTCTGGATGGGTCTCTCATATGGGGACATGACGGAGTGCCGGAAGGGAAAGATGGGAGGAACCCGAGGTATGGTCAGACTCAGGACGGCCTGCATATGCCTCGACATGCTGAGGCGGAAACTGCTCGCGGAGAGTCGATGAAGAAGAACCGGGAAATGATGAAAGAGGAACGATGAGATTCTTTTTCGCCATTCATGCCGGTGACGATATAGCTGATCAGGTAACAGAGGTCATCGAGGGATCCCCGATCCGGCGCGCCCCGTGGAGATGGATCCGGCCGGAAAACTATCATTTCACACTTAAATTTCTCGGGGATGTAGAAAGCAGGACGCTTCCGTCCCTGCACGAAGCAGCAAGGCGAGCGGCGGCTGCATCGAATCCTTTCCGCCTGACCATGGGAAGGCTCGGCGGTTTTCCGAACCTCGACAATCCCCGGGTGATCTACTACGGGATAAAAGAGGGCTTCGAGGAACTGCGGGATCTTGCCGGATCGATCGAGGATGAATGCGGGAAAGCCGGATTCGAACGTGAGAAGAAGAGGTTCCGGGCCCATCTGACCCTGGCCAGGGTAAAGCGGCCCCCGGAGCGGAATGTCCTCGAGGCCCTGAGCACCTTTCGGTCCCTCGAGGGGGCAGCGGTCCTCGATGCGGGCCATTTCGTCCTGATGAACAGCCGGCTGACCCCCTCCGGGGCGGTCTATGAAGAGGTCGGCCGCTTCGACCTGGGCCGCTGAACTCTTCCAGCCAGCCCCCTTTTAAGCATGAAATTCGTTGAACAATCGACTGGTTGGTGATATAAAAGCAGTCTGACCGTCCGGCCTGTCGCCGGAACGGGATAAATCAGCCGCATGAGAGACCAGGGGGATGAAGTGGGAGGAAGAAAGTGAGCGCTGACAGGTTCAACAGGAAGCCCAAGACCCCGAAGGCACCCAAGGTGACAAAAAGTACCAAGCCGGAAGACAGGGGCAAGGCTATAGACCTTGCCGTCGACCAGATAGAGAAACAGTTCGGTAAAGGCTCGATCATGCGCCTCGGTGAGGACGGTGCGCACCAGGAGATCGAGGCCATCCCTACCGGCAGCCTCGCCCTCGACATCGCGGCCGGTATAGGCGGAGTGCCGCGTGGAAGGGTTATAGAGATATACGGTCCCGAAGGGTCGGGCAAGACGACTCTTGCCTGCGAGATCATCGCCAACGCCCAGAGACTGGGCGGCGTGTGCGCGTTCATCGACGCCGAGCACGCTCTCGATGTCGGTTACACGCGGAAGATCGGAGTCGACATCGACAACCTGCTCATCTCACAGCCCGATACGGGAGAGCAGGCGCTCGAGATCGCCGAGGTCCTCATTCGCAGCAACGCACTCGACGTCGTGGTCATCGATTCGGTTGCGGCGCTCGTGCCGGCAGCCGAGATCGAGGGAAACATGGGCGATTCACATGTCGGGCTCCAGGCCAGGCTGATGTCGCAGGCCCTCAGGAAGATCGCCGGCGCAGTCGCGAAATCGCGCACGTGCATGATATTCACCAACCAGATCCGTATGAAGATCGGCGTGATGTTCGGAAATCCCGAGACAACGTCTGGCGGAAACGCCCTGAAGTTCTATGCGACGATGAGGATGGATATCCGGCGCATCGGACAGATCAAGGACCGCGAGAGCATCATCGGCAATATGACAAGAGTCAAGGTCGTCAAGAACAAGGTCGCGGCACCGTTCCGCCAGGCCGAGTTCGAGATCCTCTACGGTGAGGGGATCAGTCTCGAGGGCGATCTGATAGAGCTTGGAGTCGCTTCCGGTATTCTCATGAAGATGGGAAGCTGGTACTCCTGGGGCGAGACGAGACTCGGCCAGGGGAAGGACAACACGAGGATCTTCCTGAAGGAAAATACCGATATCCGTTCCACGATAGAGACCAGTGTGCGTGAGCACTACGGGTTGTCCGCTTCGCCTGTGCCCGCTTCACCGGCGCCCTCGGCAGCGAAAGAGGCGGCAATACCGGCGGATTCCGGAGAAAAGACCGCTCCGGACAAAAACGACGCTCCTGAATAGGGCTTTGATCCGGACCATGGAATTGAACTGCGGCAGCATCGAGATAATAACCGTATCAAGAAGCACTGGGTCGCTCCGCAGGGTCGCGACTTCGTCCGGACGGACGTATCTCGTCCTGAAGGGCCCGGGGACCGAACGATTCCTTGAAGAGGGAACAGTCCTTGACGATGGCGATATCGAGGAGCTCGAAGGGCCCGTCGCATGCGCGGCGGGGCTTTCATTCGCGCTGAATTTCCTTTCGAGGCGGGAACGTACGGAGCATCAGGTACGCACCGCTCTCGAGGCGGAAGGTATAGATAATCAGGCCTCGATGGATTATATTGTCGAGACGCTCAAGGCGAAGAAACTGCTTGATGACAGTCGGTTCGCCTCGGAGCTGATCGATTTCAGGCTGAGGCACAACCCCGCCGGGCCGGGCCTTCTGAGAAGGAAGCTGTCCACGGCCGGGGTCCCGTCCGTTATAACGGACGAACTTCTCGCTGAGGCTTTTCCTCCGGGTGAGGAGGAGAGGCTCGCGATGAGACTTGCTGTCGAAAGGCTTGCTCGCACCGGGCTGGCCCGCGGACCGGATGGTCAGGCCGGACGGGCCGGCAGGGAAAAAGCGGCGCGCAGGCTCGGCGGCTTTCTTTCGAGAAGAGGCTTCTCGGCCGGAATCACAGGAAGCATCTGCGTTGGAATACTTAGAGGAGAGATCACCGGAGAGACCGATGAACAGTAATATCAGAACAGTCAGTGAGATAAGAAAAGCGTACGTTGATTTCTTCCTCGAGAGGAATCACACGGAGGTTCCGAGTGCGCCCCTCGTCCCGAAAGGTGACGCAACCCTGCTCTTTACTTCAGCAGGGATGGTCCAGTTCAAGGATTTCTACCTTTCGCCGGACAACCTTCCATACACGAGGGCGGTCAGCGTCCAGAAGTGCCTCAGGGCGGGCGACCTCGAGAGCGTGGGCAGGACACTGCGCCACCATACCTTCTTCGAGATGCTCGGTAATTTCAGTTTCGGCGACTACTTCAAGGTCGAAGCGATAGAATGGGCATGGGAGTTCGTCATCGAGGTACTCCAGCTCCCCGAGGATCGTCTCTACGTCAGTATCTTCGAGGACGACGATGAGGCTTACCAGATATGGAACGAACATATCGGGGTCCGGGCCGACAGGATCGTCAGACTCGGCCGCAAGGATAACTACTGGGGCCCCGTCGGCAAGACAGGCGTCTGCGGCCCCTGCTCCGAGATATACTATGATGCGGGTGAGGACAGGGGATGCGGTACTGCCGGGTGCGCCCCCGGGTGCGACTGTGACCGCTATCTCGAGTTCTGGAACCTCGTCTTTCCGCAGTTCTTCCTCGAGGAGGATGGTACCTACAGGCCCCTTGAGAAGCCGGGTATCGATACCGGCGCCGGCCTCGAGCGGATCGCGATGATAATGCAGGGAGCGGAGGATAATTTTCATACTGATATATTCCAGCCCCTTGTCGACGCTGTAATAGCGCTTCTGCCCGAGGGGACGGACACATCGGGCGAGGCGAAGATGGGGATCAATATGATCGCCGATCACGTGAGGGCCCTTACCTTCACGATCTCCGAGGGGATCTACCCGTCGAACGAGGGAAGGGGATATATCCTCAGGCGGATCCTCAGGCGAGCCCTGACGAGGCTGCATACATTCGGGATCGACGGGCCGGTCATGCACGGACTTGTCGGCGAAGTCGTCAAGGCGATGGGAGACTACTATCCCGAGCTCGTCGAGAGGGCGCCCGATACCGCGATGATTATAAAGGCGGAGGAAGAGAGCTTTTTCCGGACCCTCGAAGACGGCAAGTCGAGGTTCGCCGTGATAGTCGACGACATCAGGAAGAAGAATGAAAAGGTAATCGATGGAAGACAGGCATTTCTGCTCTACGACACGTATGGATTTCCTCTTGAACTGACGATAGCGCTTGCCGGGGAAGAGGGGCTCGATGTAGATGAGGAAGGGTTTGCCTCCGCGATGGAGGAGCAGAGGAAGCGCGCCCAGCAGAGCAGCGCGTTCGATGCCGGCGAGCAGGCACTCGTCGAGATGACGGAGCTGTCCGAAGGGGAGAGCTCTATATTCACCGGGTATGAATCTGTCGGCGGTGAAGCGGAGATCCGCCGGTACAGGATATTTGCGAAAACAGAGAGAAAAGATATCGCCTGGGCCGCCGGGACCGGCGACGCGGTCGAACTGATCCTCGACAGGACACCGTTCTACGCCACTTCGGGCGGACAGATGGCAGACACAGGATGGATCGAGACTGCCGGGCACCGTCTGGAGATCCGTGACGTGTTCAAGAGGGGCGGAGAGATAGTCCATATGGCCGAACCGGGCAACGATGTTTCAGATATCGTGAAACTCGTCGTGGATAATCCTGAAATAAAACTACATATAAATAACACAGCGCGGCTCGCTACGGCTGCCAACCACTCCACGACTCACCTGCTTCATTCCGCTCTGCGCGAGGTAGTCGGCGGACACGTCGCCCAGGCCGGATCACTAGTGGGGCCGGACAGGCTGAGATTCGATTTCAATCATTTCCAGGCGGTCACCGCTGAGGACAAGAGGAAGATCGAACAGCTGGTCAACGGGTGGATAAGGGATTCACTGGAGATCAGGACAGAGCTGCTCGATTACCAGGAAGCGATCGACGCGGGGGCGATCGCCCTGTTCGATGAAAAATACGGGGCGAAGGTCCGCGTTGTGAGGATGGGAGATGTCTCTACCGAACTCTGCGGTGGGACGCACCTCTCGTCTACAGGCCAGGCCGGGTTCTTTCTCATCGTATCGGAGAGCAGCGTCGCCGCGGGCGTCCGCAGGATAGAGGCAGTCACGGGGCAGGGAGCGCTCGGCCACTTATACGAAGTGTTCGACCGCGAGGAAGAGACCGCTTCGATCCTCAAGACGACACCTGCCGAGGCGGCAGCGAGGGCCGGCGCTGTCCTCGAGACACTGGAAGAGCTCAAGAAAGAGATCAAGCTCCTCGAGAAGGGCGGCGGCGGACAGCTCGACGCGATCCTCGGAGAGGCTAAGGATATATCGGGGATGAAGATCGCCGCCGGCAGGCCCGGCGCGCGGGATGTCGGCGCCCTCAGGGGAATGGCCGACTCGTTCAGGGAAAAGGTGCCGTCCGGCGTAGCCGTTCTCTCGATGCCGGACAAGGGAAAGATGCACTTCGTGATCACTGTTACTGACGATCTTGTCGAAAAGGGAGTCACGGCCAACGGCCTCGTCAAGGAGCTCGGTGAACTGGCCGGCGGAGGCGGAGGCGGGAAAAAACATCTCGCCCAGCTCGGCACGAAGGACCTTGAAAGCGAAGCAAAGGTATTCGAGGCTCTCCCGGAATTGATAGAGCGGTTGATTAACGAACGGTGAGGAATATGAAACGTACAGTCGTGATGATCGCGGTCATATGTACCGCTCTGCTGGTCCAGGTCGGGGATTCGCTGGCGCAGTCCAGCGAGAACGAACTGCTCGATCAGGCCAACCAGGCCGAGCTCGAGAAGAAGGAGTCGGGATACGGCCAGGTAATGGAGCGCCAGAGGTCGAGTTATGACATCCCGAAGCTCGAGCAGGCGATCGACCCCGACAAGTATATTCTGGGACCATACGACAGGCTTCTCGTCAACGTCATCGGGACGGAGTCAAGGACCTTCGCCATGATCGTTCTTCCCGAAGGCGATGTCTTCGTGCCGAGTGTAGGCGCGATAAAGGCTGACGGCCTGTCCCTTACCGAGTTCAGGAAGAGACTGGACGAAGAGGTCAACAGGTTCTTCAAGAATGTGAAGATATTCTGCTACCTGCAGGAACCGAGGGTCTTCCGTGTCTTCGTGACAGGGGAGGTCGAGACACCGGGAGCAGTCAACGTCTCGGCGGTGCAGCGCGTCTCGGACGCGGTGGAACTGGCGGGCAGTATCATATCCGAAGGTTCGAACAGGCGGGTCATGCTCTACCGGAGTGCCGACACCCTCGAAGTGGATATCCTCCGGTATGTCCTGAAGGGTGATTTCTCAACCAACCCTTTCCTCTCCAACGGGGACAGGATACATGTTCCCGTCGCCCAGCGGCACGCCACGATAAGGGGAGCCGTTCACAAGGGTATGAACTATGAGGTCCTGCCTGACGAGTCGATCGGCGACCTGATCGATCTTGCCGGCGGATTCAGGGCCGAAGCGGTCAGGGACAGGGTGCTGCTTACGAGGGTCCATGAAGACGGTACCGTCAATACCATACCGGTACTGGCGGACGAATTCGACATGATCCTCAATGACCGTGATGAACTGAACATTATAGACGGGATGACCGGTACGAACAGGGTGTTCGTGTTCGGAGCGACGTCGCAGGAGGGCACCTACTATATTACAGAAGGCGAGGGTCTCAGGAGCCTGCTCGGCCGTATCGCGATCTATAATATCGACGCCGACCTTACCGCCGCGACGCTTGAAAGGGAGAACGGCGAGCTGGTCAGTGTTGATCTCAAGGCATTCGTGCCTCCGAGTACCGTCGAGGACATCCCCCTGGGAGACGGAGATATACTACATATTCCGACAGTCAACCAGACAGTAGCAGTCGGCGGCCAGGTGCAGCTGCCGGGTAGAATGAGATTCGTCAGCCACTGGACGGTCGCGCAGTACGTAGGCGCCGCGGGAGGTCCCACTCAGGAGGGCAGCATCGACAGGGTCATTGTGATCTCGAAGAACGGCGAGTCGATAACTACAGACAGCCACTATTACCCGAACAGCGGTGATGTCATCATCATCAAGCGGAGCAAGACACGGATATTCGCTGATATCTTCACCGGGCTGATAGGAGTCGGGACGCTGATCATCTCGATCGTGGCACTCTCACGGTCGTAGTCCTCAGCCAAAAGGGAAGAGATGGAAATGAACGACAAATATATCGCACAGGTCCTCGGGGAACTCGATTCCCTGAAGAAAGCGCTCGAAGCGTTTCCACGCAAGCAGGCCGAGGTACTGGTCGAAATGGCGCAGCTGATGGCGAACGCGATAGAATCGGGCAAGGTCGTCCTGACATGCGGCAACGGCGGAAGCGCCGCGGACTCACAGCATATCGCCGGCGAACTGGTCGGGAGGTTCCGCAGGAAGAAACTCAGCGGATACAAGGCCTTCGCCCTGACGACGAACAGCTCGATCGTTACGGCGATCGCAAACGATTTCTGTTACGACGATGTCTTTTCCAAGCAGATAGAGGCGCTTGGCAGCCCGGGAGATGTGCTGCTGGCGCTCTCGACGAGCGGCAACTCGGCCAACGTCGTAGAGGCGATCTCAATGGCCTCCAGTCTCGGCATGAAGACCCTCGCTTTCACAGGCGCTGGGGGCGGGACGATGGCAGTTGAAGCCGACCTGGCGATCTCGGTGCCCGAAGAAGATTTCGCCCGCATACAGGAGATCCACATGATGCTGGGCCATATCCTCTGCGGGCTGGTCGAGGAAATACTTACTACACCCGGCCAGGCGTGACAGCCGGCCGGTCCTCAGGCGGAGGGGCGTCTTGAAGATTCTTCAGCTCTGCGCCGTAGATTTCACCGCATACCATCTGCTCAGGCCGCTCGGCCTCGCTCTTCGTGACTCCGGTTACGATGTCTCGTTCTGCTGCTCGCCGGGCGAGGGACTGGATCATCTGGAGGAGGAGGGATTCGACGTCTACAGGATCCCTGTCTCGAGGTCGTACAATATCTTCTCACACACGGTCTCCCTTTTCCGGCTCTATCGGATGATGCGGGGTGGGGATTTTGATATCGTTCACACCCATACCCCGGTCGCCGGGCTGCTCGGGCGGATCGCGGCAAAGATCGCCGGCGTGCCATGGATCGTCTATACGGCGCACGGTTTCTACTTTCACGAGGATATGCGCGGCCCGGTACGGGGAATAGTGCGCTCGATCGAGAAGTTCGGGGCCTCGCTGTCCAGCCTGATCTTCGTGCAGAGTGGGGAGGATCTCGAAGAAGCGATCGAATCGCGCATCGCCACACCGAAGAAGCTCGTACATATCGGCAATGGCGTCGATCCCGCTCTCTTCGGACGCGAGGTGAACCGGGAGGCCGCAGCCGCTGTCCGGGAAGAGCTAGGTATAGCGGGAGGGCCCGTGATCGGGTTCACCGGTCGCATCGTGAGGGAGAAGGGAGCTGTCGAATTCGTAAAGGCTGCGGGGATAATCTCGCGCACCCTGCCGGAGGCGATTTTTATTATGATCGGCGCGCCGCTCGATAGCGACCGAGACGGTTGCCTCGGGGAGATAGAAGCGCTCAGAGAGAGCGAAGGACTTTCGGGACGGCTGATCATGACGGGTTACAGGAAGGACGTTCCGGTGATCCTGTCGATTCTCGATATCTTTACCATGCCGAGTTACCGAGAGGGGATGCCCCGTTCACTTCTCGAGGCGATGGCTTCGAGTCTGCCCGTTGCGGCGACCGATATCAGGGGGTGCAGGGAAGAGGTAGTCGATGGAGAGACGGGCCTTCTTGTCCCTCCGCGGGACCACTACGCGCTTGGTGAGGCTGTGCTGAAGATCCTGTCCGATGATAAGATGGCTGCGCGGATGGGTGAAGCGGGAAGGCAGAGGATCGAGGACCTCTTCGACGAACGGGCCGTGACCCGGCTTCAGGTAGAGAAACTGGACGCGCTCACTGGCCGGGACCGGCTGAGGTCCCGCGCATCCCGAGATACATGACCTCGTAACGGGCGGTAACAGCGCCGATCTCGTACCTGCTCTCGATCCTTGCCCGGCATCGTTCGCTCAGCACTTTCCGTTCCCCGCTGTTTAAATCAAGAATCTTCTTCCAGCCGGCGGCGAGCGCCTCGGGATCACCGGGTCCGACAACCTCACCGTAGTCTCCGACGATCTCGGCAGAGTCTCCGACCGACGTCACAACGCATGGTACGCCGCATGACATCGCCTCTCCGATTATGTTGGGGAACCCCTCGCCGCTCGAGGCCGAAGAGGAGGCGATATCGAGGGACGCCTGTATCCGGGGGATGTCGGCGCGCCTTCCGAGAAGGAAGGCTGTATCATCAAGGCCGGCTTCACCGGCGAGCCGCGAAAGGTCCCTGTTCTCCGCAGTCACTCCTTTTCCACAGAGAACGAAACGCACCCGGGGCATCTCGGCATGAAGGATCCCGGCAGCCCTGAAAAATGTCTCGTGGTCCTTCTGGGGGTGGTGCCTTGCCACCAGTCCGATGAGCGGCGTATCCCTGTCGAGCCCCAGTTCCTTGCGGACCGAATGACGGGCGCCGCTGTCCGGGACGAAGAGGGTAGTGTCGAAGCCGTTCGGGATCACGATCATCCTCTCTCTGTCGTATCCTATTACTGCGTGCGTCTCCATCGAGGCGTGTGAACAGCAGACGATCCTCACCGGCAGCCGCTTCGAAAGGCGGGCGCACCAGTTCGCGACGCGGATCGTCCGTTTTTTCATATGGTCCGGGTCGAGGTCGCTGTGCCGGATGTTCCACGCCACCGGTATCGAGCCGGCGAAAAGGGCGGCCAGCCCGCCCGTGAGATCGGCATGATACATCCATGTCTGGAGGATATCGGGGCCTGTTCGGCGGAGGTGCCGGATCAGCCTTACCATCGCCGCCGGGTCGAGTCCGCTTTTCGATGCCTCGATCGAATGAAAGGAGATCCCTTCGTCGATCATCTTTCTGCCGATCTCTCCAGCCGTTGTCAGGGAGATCACGCTGACGTCGAATCTCTTCCTGTCGGTACGTGAAACGAGCTTGTAAAGCATTGTTTCGGCCCCGCCGGTAGATGTGCCGGTAATCAGATGCGCAACGGAGACCTTGTCATTCATTATGCTGTAACCCTCAGAAACATGGGTAAATATCCGGATTCCAGGCCATATTAATAGCAGGCAGGCTTACCGGCAAGCATATTCACAACATCCTGCCTGAGGCTGATGAACAACCGAAATCGCTTGTCCGCCCCGATTCCATAAAGTATTATCAGGCTTTGCGGAAAGCGGCATTTCGCCTGGGAAGCACTGCATGCGTGAACTTCTGTTTTTTCTTGAGGCATTGCTCATCTCGTTCCTCATGACGGGGGCGATACTGCGCTATTCGCTTCGCCGGTCGATTCTCGACATGCCGACTGACCGTGGTTCGCACGAAGTGCCCAAGCCGCGTCTCGGCGGTGTCGCCATCGTTTTCTCCTTTTACCTGACGATCCTGACGGCAAGGCTCGCCGGGTACGATCCTCTTCCCGGAATAGATTCAAAAGCGGGCATCCTGGGCGCGGGCGCGATGATAGCCATGGTGGGCCTGCTCGATGACCTGCGCGGGCTGGACGCGAGACTGAAACTGGCGGCGCAGGTTGTGGCGGCCGGAACGGTCATCGCCTCAGGGCTCGTACTCGATGAGGTGATGATACCCCTCGTCGGTACCGTTTCCCTCGGTCCGGCGGCGATCCCCGTCACGGTCATCTGGATAACGGTGATCGTCAACTTCTACAATTTCATAGACGGGCTCGACGGTCTGGCGGCTGGTGTCGGCATGATAGCTGCCGCTTTCCTCGTGCTGCTCGGGTTCGCTACGGGAGATCCCGCCCTCGGCATCATCTATGCCGTGTTAGCTGGCGCCCTCTTCGGGTTCCTGAGATTCAACTTTCCGCCTGCCCGGATATTCATGGGCGACAGCGGCTCGACCTTTATCGGATTCATGTTCGCCGTACTCTCCGTAGCCGGGGCGCGTCACGGGGTGCCGGCATTCGTGACGATACTGCTGATGGGTGGGGTGCTGGTCGACGCGGCCCTGACCCTCGCGAGAAGGACGATACAGAGAAAGAAGATATTTACCGCCCACAGGACGCACTACTATCAGAGACTGACCGATCTCGGCCTTTCCCACAAGCAGGTCACCCTTCTCGAGTATTTCATCGCCGCCCTCCTCGGAGGGAGCGCCTTTCTTCTGGTCAGCGGCGAGAACGAGTTCGTCTCCGGCCTTGCCGTCATATGGGCCGGTTTTTTCCTCTGGGCCGTGATCAAGATAAGGAAACTTGAAAAGGGCGGGGAAGTGGGGAGCGCGCGGAGGATATTTGCCGCCGCGTTCACCGATCTCATACTGATCGCAGGGAGCTACATACTCAGCTATATGATCCGTCTTAACTTCAGCTTCCCTGAAGCGGAGACCAGGACGATGCTCATCAGCCTGCCGATAGTCGTAGTGATCAGGACCGCGGTCTTCTATTACTACGGACTCTACAAGGACGTCTGGCGATATACGACATTTGACGACATCGTGAGGATATTCAAGGCGGTCGCTGTCGGTTCGGCGATAATGGTGGTCCTGTTCACCTTCCTGTTCAGGTTCCAGTCCTTTCCACGCTCGGCATTCCTCATAGACCTCTTCATCCTGACAGTGTTTATGGCGGGAGCGAGAGTAGTCACCCGCTGGTTCCACGAGCTCCCCACACACGAGGAGGTCGAGGGCAGAAGAGTCGTCATCGGTGAGACCGGACATGTCGCCGAAGCGGTGCTTCACCAGGTAAAGCAGACGAAAGGCCTGCATCCTGTCGGATGGCTCGATGACAGGCGCTCGATGCACGGGCGGAACATACACGGCATCCCTGTTCTCGGGAGCATGGGGGAGATAGAGAGCATCGCGGCGCATCACGGAGTCGATGAGGTCGTGATCTCGGCATCGTACGCCGGCAGGGTCCCTCCGGAAAGATTCGATCAGCTCGAACGCTACGGCGTTCCCGTCAGGATCCTCGGTGATCCTTCTGAATCGGCGGGCAGCATCCCGGCAGAAAAGGGGCCGTTTGAAGGTATGAAAGTCGCGGCCGCCGGGAACGGGCCGGTCGTGAGAGGGGCACCTGTGAGGTTCGGCCGCTCGGCGAAACTGTCCGTGATAACCGACGATCTCTTCATCGTAAGGGAGAGTTCCGCTTTTCTCGAGACGCCGGACGGGGCGTACCTGGGTCTGCTCGAGGACCGTATGGCAACGATGAGGCTCATAGCGGAGATCTCACCCGACGTTGTCGTCGCCGATTTCGACCTGCCCGCGAGGGAGCTTTCGAATCCGCTCGATGCCTGCATACGAAAAACGGTGATGCCGCTCGAGAGGCTGGCCGCCGCGGCGGTCTCGGCCCGCTCGATGCTCGTTGTGATCAGCCGCGGAGGAGCTCACAGGAACGATGATGTCAGGCGGGCATCCCTTCTCGGTGAGGCAATAGCACGGAATATGTTCAGGGACATGGAGGACAGGCTGCTGATAATACGCACCGACGGAAAAGCCGGCACAGCAAGTCTCGCTCAGGCCGCGGGCCGAGTGTCCGGGGTCGAAGGGACAATATGGGAGGCCCTGGTGCGGGAGAACGACGGGAAGACGCTGCTCGAACCTGTAGAGGCGGCCCCTGTCCCTGCCGATGTCTCCGGCGTGCTGATGGAGATATCGAGGGCCCTTGCCGAAGGTAAGGGCGACAGGGTGTCGGACATCCTGCTCGATTTCACGAACAGCATCGGAGTGGAGGAACATGACAACGGCTGACGGCCGTCAGGCCGTTGTCCGCCTGCGGCAGGCGGCACTGGTCTTCTTCGGCATCCTCGTCTTCGCTTCGACCTTCTCGATCGCGATCAGCCAGATATCACTGTCCATAATGGTGCTTCTCTTCACCGCGCTATGTATTCTCGACCGGTCTTTCTGGCCGGGCCGGCTTCCCCTCGCACTCCCTTTCGCGATCTTCACGCTGTTGACGGTGATCTCGGCCCTGCTCTCCGGCGACCCGGCAGACGCTTTCGGAAACATGAAGAATTATCTTCTGTTCGTGATCGTCTGGATCGCAGCGTCCCTGGCTGCTGACAGCAGGGTGCGCGAAAGGATCTACTACGTCCTGCTTGTCTCGGGAGCTGGTTCATCCCTTTACGGAATAGTCATCTATTTCATGGGGATGGGCAGAGGGGCGCTTCACAGGACCCCCGGAACATTCTCCAACTCGATGACATTCGGCGGGATCATGCTGCTGCTGCTCTCGCTCTACACCGCGGTGTCAATAGCACCACGGATACCGCGAAAGATGAGGATATTATCGATGATCGCCGCGGTTCTGTCGTTCGCGGCCCTTGTGCTGTCACAGACCAGGTCGTCATGGCTCGCGATGTTCGTATCCAGCATAGTGATATTCGCGGTCCTTCGCCGGCGGTGGATCCCCGTATATATCGCGGCGCTGGCCGCCCTGATACTTCTCGGCCCGAGCACCTACCGCGAGAGGATAAGTACGATAATCGACCCGCAGTACAGGACCAACATCCAGAGGATCAATATGATCAAGGGCGGTATATCGATCTTCAGGGAGAATCCGGTCATCGGTACGGGGCCGGTGGATCTCGGGGAGATCTACAAGGAGCATATGCCTCCGGGCGCCAAATACGTTCACGGCCACATGCACAACATATTCCTCCATGTAGCGGTCACCCTGGGAAGTCTGGGGCTGGCATCTTTCCTCTGGCTCCTGGTCTCGATGTTCAGGATAATCGGGAGGAACCTTCGACTCGATCTGCCGCCGCCGCAGAGGGCGCTGACAGCCGGATCCCTCGGAGCGATGGCCGGGTTTATCGTCAACGGGCTGTTCGACTGGAACTTCGGTGACGCCGAGGTGCTGACTATGATGCTGATAATCGTCGGGTTGAACGCGGCCCTGTTCGGGGAGCTGAGAGCCGGCTGGGCGGCGGCCCTTGACCGCCAACAGTGAGAGAATGTATAATATCTGACATGAAAAAGATCTGGTACCTCATAGTCTCGATGCGGCCCAAGCAGTGGACCAAGAACCTGGTCCTCTTTGCCGGCATCGTTTTTTCGAAGCGATTTACCGATCCGGAGCTCGTCCGCCTGAGTCTCTACGGGTTCATCGTCTTCTGCGGCCTGTCCGGAGCGATCTACATACTAAATGATCTGTTCGACCGGGAAAGGGACAGGGAACATCCCAAGAAGAACGCCCGCCCGATAGCCGCAGGCATGATCGGACCCGGTCTCGCGGCCGGATTCGCGGTCCTCCTGATCGTCGTGCTCCTTCCCCTGTCATGGACGTTGGGCAGGGAGTTCTTCCTTCTCGTGGCGGCGTTCGTCGGAGTGAACCTTGCCTACTCGCTCGTTTTCCGTAATGTCGTCATTCTCGACGTGATTGCGATCTCTTTCAGTTTTCTTATCAGGGCAGGAGCTGGAGTAGCGGTCCTGCACCCGGTTCTCCCCGACCTGGAATTCTCTCCATGGCTGTGGATATGCACCCTCTTTCTTTCTCTTTTCCTGGCGATCTGCAAGAGAAGGAACGAGATCACACATCTTGTCGCGGCAGGTGATCATCGCGTATCGCTCAAGGATTACTCGGTGACACTTCTCGACCAGCTGGTCAGCCTCTCCGCGACAGCTTCGATCATCTCATATTCGATCTACACGGTCTGGCCCTCGACCGTTCTGAAGTTCGGGACGAGGGACCTGGTCTATACGATTCCCTTCGTCGTATTCGGTATCATGCGATACCTCTTTCTCGTCTACAGCCGGCACGAAGGTGGAGATCCTTCGGGCGTTCTCCTGACCGAAAAAGCGATCATCATCGACGTGTTCCTGTGGTTCGCCGTGGTTATTTATATAATAGTGAGATAGACCGTTGGCTGGATGTTCGTCACGGTTTCCGGAAAGAGGCCCCGATAATATGAGCAAAGTAGCCGTACTGAGAACGACCCCGGACAGAGTAGTAGAAGATTACCACAGGCTGATGGATATGGCCGGAGCCGGTGATGTCCTAACGGCGGAGAGGGACCTGCTCCTCAAGCTCAACCTTTCCTGGACCAAGTATTTCCCCGCCTGTTCGAGCCAGCCCTGGCAGCTCGAGGGCGTCGTGAAGGATCTTCTCGGCAGGGGCTATACGAAGGATTCGCTTATACCCGTCGAGAACAAGACGGTGGTGACAAATCCGAGGAAGGGAGCTGTAAACAACCTGTGGATGCCTGTCCTCGATAAATACGGACTTCCATTCATACCCCTTACGGAGGTCGAATGGACAACCTACGAATTCCGCTCCGACCTTCTCAAGCTCGGCGAGATCTTTCCGGACGGGATC
>RCNF010000004.1_pt1 | contig 110056 bp, 102 predicted proteins | sample 2041311 | NCBI WGS metagenome assembly RCNF01 (sample SAMN09708228, study PRJNA481090) | Marine sediment metagenome, whole genome shotgun sequencing project. | biome: marine sediment; feature: ocean; material: sediment; isolation source: Sewage treatment plant 2 marine sediment (STP2) ...
TGGATGACCGGCCGCTTCTGGCCGACAGCAGCCGCCCAGATGGTAAACAAGCGAGAGACTTGCTTTTGACCGGAAGCGGACGGCCGAGGTAACGGAAGTGACGGAGAGTTTGTATGCTAGCGAGCGTAGTAATCTTGTACATCCTTCTTTCCTTGGTAGCGACGGTCGTAATTGTTCGATCCGAACATTTGGAACGTAGTCAGTCGATTGTCCAGAGCTGCGTGGTCTGGCTGGCGCCGTTCGCCGGCGCTTTCTTTATTCTCGTGTTTCACTCCGTGGTCCATAGAAACATGACTACAAAAGCCAAGCCGACTCGTGAATCAAAAAACAGCGACGAGGTAGCCGCTTATGACCTCTACACGGACCTGGATTGATGGAAGGCTTTTCCTCTTGCGACAGTCCGCTTCTGGCCGAAACCAGCCCCTGGGCTGTTAGAATGCTGAGAGGCTGCTACCGATTGAGATCGCAATCCATAGCGGACACTGGGTACATTCCAGAGTTGATGGAATTTTCCGGCTCCCGCATGAAAAGCAGATATAATCGGCAAAGGCATGCCTGACCAAAGTCAGGGACGCAAAGCCATGGGTCCTCGCCTTCCTCCGAGAAACCACGGAAGACCTCTTGAAGGACCCAAGATCGCTGGGCTGCCGAAGGTAATCAAGTCGATTCGGGAGAAATCAATGAAAAAATCAGCATTGCCTATAAGACTTATCGGGGTTGCTGTCGCGTGCTTATCAGTTGGTGCTTGTACAACAGAGTTTTGGGGGGCTGTTGCTGAAGTCGAAACGTTTAATTTTCGATTTGTTGTTGCTTCACCTTCACCTATATTGTCAGGTAACTGGACATATCAAATCGCTATGGGCAACGGGCCTTGTCAGCCAGTGACTTTGAGCGATATTGAGATGAAGACAATGCTCGAGACTGGTATGCATATCCACGCGGGCGTGTCCTACACTTTTGAGCCAGACATGCTGACCGCTTGCAATGTCGGCAGGTACTATCTTGGTGATGCGGAAATCAAGGCTCTCCGCAACTCGGTACCCAAGATGTTGGACATCAAGCGACCCGGCGGTGGCGCGAATCCAAGCGGCATTGACTTTACGATCGGTTTGACGCAAATGGTTGTTTATAACACCGGTGGCCCATTGGTCTCAGGACCGATGGATGCAATTCCAAGTAGTCCATTTGAATTGCCGGCACGTATCGTAAATGAGAGCGGTGCCGCGTTTAGTCCGTTAAACGGCCCGTCAAGCGCAGAATTCTTAGAGTTTACATTGTTAGATCTTCTATCAAATCCGGATCGCATAACAGCAGAGTTCATGTTTGTCGCGCGACAGCCCGGGGGCGATTTACGGATTTTGGTTTGGGATGGTGAGATCGTGCTGCAAGAGTAGTGCCGTTGCTGATCACCATCGTCAACTTCTGACCGATCTGAGACGATCGCCAGGAGCTGCCGTTCAGAATACGGCGAATTCGAAATCACGATTCGCCTTTCCGCCAGCGATCCCACATCAGGGTTTTGTCGGCGAGATATGCAATCGACTGTTCGAAGATGCTTCGCAGCTCGGGGTAGCGATATATCTCGTAGGCGAACGCCTGCGCGATTGATTCGGGTCGACCGGTATCCAATCGCCTGGCATGCTGAAACTAAGCGACTTTACGTGACCACAATGACCAGTATAGTTGCCGAAAAGTAGGCTCCTCTCCGTCAAGAGCTCTTACCCAAAGTTCATTGCTGCTGCCGATCAGCTGATTCAGTTCAACCAACTGGCACGCACTGTCCCGTTAGGCTTGCGATTCCGCAATCTCTTGTTCCTGCTGTATCTGCAGGCCGACAAAAACGAGTGAGGCTACGAGCGCTATCATACCGATCAGCTCTGCAACGGTTCTCCAGTTGGGACGGTTCACTACTGCTGCTCCCCAATTCCAACGTCGAAAAGTTTGCAGGCGCGGCAGCATATCTCAACTGTCCGTCGCCGAGTGACCCGTTCTGACCCAAAGCTCTTGCTGTTGCTCTGCTCGCCAGAAGTCGCGCGAGGAGCCGTCTGTCGGCAGGTGTGGCTAAGTGCATTGCAAGGCTGACTCCACTGGACCGATACAGGAATCAGGGCCTCGCCCGGAACCCCGGGCCCTACCGTAGCAACGACGATAAATATCGTAATTCAGTAAATAATTATTGTTTATCAATAAATAATAGCCTATTATCAATATATCTACCCGTGCACCCAAAGGTTTCGCAGCATGTCCACAGCACCACATATCCCTCTGACTAAAGTAGTAAAGCGCATGCTCGACTTCCTCCGGATCCTCGCGGTTGTCAGTTTGATTTTGTGGCCACTGGTCGTGGTGGTTATGACTATCGGGCAGTATTCTCATCCAGAGACCTGGGGTGTCGATATCGGTGTCTTCTCACGCTTCATCATTGACCTCAGTGCTTTTGATGGAGGTGTTACTGAATCGGCGGGTGTGCGGGACTCACTGATCAGCGGCAAGGCTGTTTTGAATATCGACACATCCAGTCTGCAAGCCTTGTATTTGTTCACGGCCGTCACAGAGTTGGGAGGCATCGTCGGCCTCTACATCTTGTTGCAACTGCGAGCGCTGTTTGCGTCGTTGGCAAGTGGCGTGCCCTTCGCAGCTGAGAATTCGGGGCGCCTCAAGAAGATCGGACTCGTTGTGCTGGCGTGGACCTTGTTCAATCCGCTGTTGCAATACTTCGGCGGTCAAGCAATGTTGACGGAGTATTCGTTGAATGTCCCGGGGATTCAGTTGAGTCCCTCCTTCGACATAAACGGTTTGGGCATTCTTATCGGCCTGTCGATGATTGTGTTCGCGGGTGTCTTGAAGGAAGCGGCGAGCATGCATGAATTCCAACAGCTGACGATCTGATGCCGGCGTCAATTAAAATCAATCTGGATCTTCTGCTTGTGCAGCGCAAGATGTCGCTAACGGAGTTATCCGAAGAAGTCGGAATAACCCTCGCCAATCTGTCGATTCTTAAACGCGGAAAAGCGAGGGCAATCCGTTTCTCTACGCTCGTGGCCATTTGCGAAGCTCTGAATTGTGAGCCGGGCGACCTGCTGGGACTCGAACAGAAGGGTCAGCTTGAGTAACGACCAAACGTCTGCACGGCTTCGGTGGCAGGTGCTCGGCAGTGTGTCGCCTGAGCAGATGCTACTGAATATTGCCGCCACGCTTGTGACGGCCCCGCTGCGAAATTTGCATGCACTATAGTGCGCGCCGTAAGCTCCGCTCAGGCTAGCTACGTCGCTGGCGTACTCAAAGGCCCCCACTCATGAAGAAAGTTGCCAAAGCCTTAGTCGCATTCGTCGCCATTGAGCACTTGTACATTCTGGTTCTGGAGATGTTTCTTTGGACCAAACCGGCCGGACTACGCGCGTTCGGTCTTACTCCGGAGTTCGCCGAGCAAACAGCCGTGCTCGCCGCGAACCAGGGTCTTTACAATGGGTTTCTTGCGGCCGGTTTGATCTGGGGCCTCATTCGCAAAGAGGATGGATTTTCAATTCGAGTGTTCTTCCTGTGTTGCGTCATCGTCGCCGGCGTCTTTGGTGCGATTACGGCGAAGCCATCTATTTTATATGTCCAGGCTGCCCCTGCTTTGGTCGCGCTGATTGTGACGCTACTTGCACGCCGATAACCGCGACCCGTGTGTCATGTATTCGTACTGACGGGTCACGGGGCCTCCGCAACCGCGTAGCGCAGGTTCTAGAACAAGCCATTATCGTTCTTTGACTCGGCCGCAACGACCTGGAGCACATCCCAGTGCTCTACAATTTTTCCGTGGTCATCAAAACGGAAAATGTCCATTCCCGCATAGTCCTGGTCTCCCGGCCATTCCTGATGGCAGTGCAAGACAACCAGGTCGCCTTCCGCTATAGCTCGCCTGAAGTGCGTCACCTTGCCTGGAAATTCTGCCGCCATCTGCTCAAAATACTCGATGAACGCCTCCTTACCATTGCCAACATGAGGGTTGTGCTGAATGTAGTCATCGCCCACGAATTGTTCAACGGCCGCGCGTGGTTTGCACTGATTGAACATCAAGTCATAGAACGCTTGCGCGCTGGCTTTGTTCTTCTCTAATTTAATCATTGTGCTTTCTCTATTCTCTGGCGATGGGAATACGCATTACGGTTGGCGACTGCGCAAGGTGCGCAAGTTGATCGAGATGTTACTCTTGCTAAGCTTGCTCTTCGATGCGGACGCAGTTTCGTCCCGCACGTTTGGCCGCATAGAGTGCGACGTCGGCACGACCGATCAACGTATCAACGTTGTCCCATTCACGAGCCTGAGCGATGCCGAGACTCAGGCTCACCCATACTTCCGCATCACGGGTGCGCACTGCGTCGGCGTTGATACGCGCACGCACGCGCTCGGCCAGCTGCTTTCCCTCTTCGAGGTCAGTATTCTGCAGAACAAACAAGAACTCTTCCCCACCGTAACGACCTATTTCATCACTAGTGCGGACACTCGAAACCATTCGTGCTGCGACGACTCGCAGTACCTCGTCACCGGCCAGGTGACCGCATGTATCGTTTATTTTTTTGAAGTGATCCACATCCGCCATGATCACACACAGAGGCGAATTTTTAGCTTCGGCACGAGCCAGGGTTTCCGTCAAAATGTGTCTGCAATTGGCATGGTTATGCAAACCAGTGAGCCAATCGGTGAGGGCCAGGTGATGTAACCGCTCCCTTTCGCCACACACGCTTTTCAGGTTTTCTTCAGCGCGGTACATTCTTGCGGCACAGTAGCTTTCAACGCCTAACGACGCATCGAGCGCTGTGATCTTCAGTATGAACTGAAGCATTTCCTCGAATGCGGAGTGATCACTCCGTACCCCTGGCGGTATGTGCTGGATTAGCAGGCACTGGAGCTGCTGAAAAGAGCATTGATAGATACTCTGCGGAACGCCAATCCTTTGATGAATGGAACCGATGCGCAGCCGATCCTCAAAATACTGGCGCCCGTCAAAGTCGACGCCCAGTCCTAGCAGGTAACGTTGTTGAGTGCCTTTGAGCCGTTCTGCGTCGGAATGCTTTTCGACAATTAAGTTAAAGGCTTCGTTCTCGACTAACGAGGCATAGAAGCTGTCAATAATTGAGTCAATATTAGGCTTGACCACCAAGTCCTGTAACGCATAACCGTGCGCACACGATTTCGGCCCGCCAAGCCCAACCAAATTCAGTCGCTCGGTGATCGCGCCTGCGTTAAAACCGCGGCTCTCGCACAGCTCGAAAGTCACGCCCAAGCTTCCATGTTGATTCCGTTAGGAACAAGAGTTGTTGATTCTTATGCGCCCTGGTTTCCGCCTGCGCAAGTCGGGCTTGTACGTATCTCCTTGAAAAGCAGCACATTTGCTGTTCTCTCGTTGGTCGACTTACCCGCAGGTGCTGCGCACTTTTGAATTGGCAGTAAGCGAACAACGAGGGCTTAACTCAACTGACGGTCTTATCGACGGGAGACCAGGCGGTTGAAACCGCGACCAGAAGCGGCCACTTATCCGCGACAGTTTCGTCAGAGGCACACGACGACTTATGCTAGGCTCGATCCGGCTAACAACAATAAGGAATGCGCCATGAAACGAGTTTTTCAAATGATTTCCCTGCTTGCTGCAATGAGCGTAATTATTGTGGCGCCGCAGACCGCCCTCGCCGAGCACCACGAGTCCATACTCGTAACAGGCGCCAGCACAGGTATTGGCCGGCATCTTGCGGAAACACTGGCGAGCAATGGATACCACGTCTATGCGGGCGCGCGAAAAGACAAGGATCTCGCTGGGTTGAATGCGATCGAAAATATTACCGCAGTAAGACTGGACGTAACCGATCAGGACCAGATCGACGCCGCTGTCGCGATGATCACTGAGAAGGGCGCCGGCCTGTATGGCATTGTCAATAACGCGGGTGTCGGCGGCGGTGGCTTCATTGCCGATACGTCGATCGAGGACCAGACGTTTGTCTACGCCGTCAATGTCGAGGGCGTCTACCGCATAACGAAGGCGTTCGCGCCACTGGTCATCGAGTCCAAGGGCCGCATCGTAACCACCGGATCAATCGCAGGTACTCTGTCATGGCCCGGAGGAAGTGCGTACAGCGGCAGTAAACACTGGATCGAGGCGCTTACAGATTCGTTGGCCGATGAGATGGAGCCGCTCGGTGTTTCGGTCAGTGTTGTTGAGCCAGGCAACTACAAGTCGAATATCCGTCGCAGCAGTGTGTCGCGCGGTCTGGACAAGCTGGCAGAGTCTGGCGGCGAAGTCACCGACGAAATGAAGAAGGACTATGAGGCAACTGCGGAGCGTGAGCTGTCGTACAAAGAGCCTGACGAAGTTTCCGAAGCATTCATGCACGCACTGTTCGACGAGAGCCCCTTACGCCGTTACATGGTCGTCCCGAATGCGGAAGAGCAAGCGTGGACTATCGGCGCGAAGGTTAATGAGCTCGTGCAATTGAACACGTGGGGTCCCTACAGCTACAGCCGCGACGAATTAATCGCACTGTTGGACGAGGCGATGTCCGAAGGCGAGGCTGACGACTAACTGCGCGCCCGACGACTGCGGAGGTCGTTCTTTTACTTCTAAAGAGCGACCTACCGCTTCCGGTCCAGGAATAGCCTCTTCCAGCCCAGCCAACCCCAATTCCTTGAGCTGTCCGCCAGGCTTGGTTGGCACCAGTCGCTATTTCGGTCCGCTGGCTGAACCCCTAGTGAAGTGCCCGACCGCAGCCTGCAAGCTCTACGTCATCGAGTTCGACGAGCACAGTTGTTCTGTAAGGCTCACTGCTCTCGGTATCTGTGCAGACCTTGCCCAACAGTGTGACACGAAGATTTCCCGAATCGCCCGTAGCACTGAACACTGACTGCGTGGTGTCCTGGCTTGTTGCGATATCCGTTGCAACAGCCTCGATCGCCGTTTCGTCATTGTCGTACCAAAAGGTCAGCTTGCTGCGCTCACGAATCTCGAGCACCCAGCCCGGCTCGTGGCCGACAGCACGAAAATCCACACCATCCAGCCTGGCCGCTTGCCAAATACTTTCCTGATGGTTCAACTCGCACACCGTTATACGAACGGTATCGACGATGAACCTCGCCTCATCGCCCTTGAGCCATGCCAGAATATCGCCATGTTCATAGCGTTCACCGCTCGCAGCCTCAACTCGCTGGAGTTGCAGCGTTCGTGGCACAAACGGCTCGGGAATAATGAGGGTGAGAGCAGAAGGCGTGGATTGCGTGACAAGAGACAAAGGACGTTCCCGCGCAACGCAGTCGTAGACAGCGGTTACCGGCTCAGAAATGCCGTCTTCTGCAGCCAGCGCAGCGTCATGATCGCAAGCGCTGATCGAAATCCCGAACGCGATGAACGCTAATAGCACTCTAAACAAACAGGCTCTCCCAGGTCACGGCCAAACCCGGCGACAAGACGTGACCGGTCTTTGCGAACATGACATGCAGAGATTTCAGCGTCAACGCCCGGCTGTGTCAACAAACGGCGCGCTCCGCTAATTGCATATTCGAGGCAGCTTGAGGAGCGCTCGGCCCCCATGTGCGCGCTGTCGAACGATTATCTGGAATGCCACGGTCTGGTGGACTCTCTCAGACCACGATCGCAGGCCTGGGGATAACTGGCACGGCCAAGCCAAGACTGAGCTCCGAGTTTAACGATGAAGCTGTATGCCAAATCGTCGAGCCTGGCCAGGCAGTTGCGAAATGATGCAGATCATCGAGTTTTTGCATGACGGCCACGCCTGGTCCGGTAAACTGTCAGCATGAGCAAACTAAAATCGTACTGCCTCGCGCTGCTCGTCTGCGCCATTCCTGCTACCGCTTCGATGGCGGCCGTTACCGACAACTCCCGCTACGCCGATCTCCTGCAGCTGTTTCAGGAGTGGCGTGAATTTGAATCGCCGCCGCAACTCGATGGTGCACCCGACTACACCGCAGATACGTTCGCGGCACGGCGGGCGGACTATCAGGCCTTGCGGGCCCGTCTGGACGATTTTGAAATAGTAGCCTGGCCAATACCGCAGCAAATTGACTGGCACCTCGTACGCGCCGAGATGAACGGCTACGACTTCAACGATCGTGTTCTCAAGCCATGGGTTCGCGACCCGGCGTACTACAATTCGCTCTGGATGGAGCGTAGTGATGTGCCCGCGCATGAAGGCCCGAATCACCATGCGTTGGTGGAAGTCTGGACCTACACGTTTCCACTGGATGCTGCAGCGGAGCAAAAGCTTCTCGGAGAGCTCGCTGTAATTCCGCCGTTGATGCGTCAAGCGCAAAGCAACCTGACCGGGAATGCGCGCGACCTGTGGGTAACGGGCATTCGTGACATCCGCGCGCAGGGACAAAAGCTGGAGACCCTGCGAGGCATGCTGGGCGAGTCGCCGAGTGCCGAAGTGCTTGCAGCGATTTCTGCGGCGATCAGTGCCAGTGATGAACTGGTCGCGTGGCTGGAGTCGCAAGCGGAGTCAAAGATCGGGCCGTCCGGGATCGGCAAGGACAACTACACCTGGTATCAACAGAATGTTCACCTCGTGCCCATGACCTGGGAGGACGAGGTTCGATTGCTCGAACGAGAGCTCGCCAGGGCCTGGTCCATGTTGAAGATCGAGGAAAATCGCAATCGCGACTTGCCGCAGCTGCAGCCTGCGCGGAATCCCGAAGAGTACGATGCCAAAGCCAGCGCGGCCGTCGAACGCATCATGCGATTTCTCGATGAGGAGGACATCGTTACTATCGCCGACTACATGGAGCCTGTAATGCTGGAGCAGATGGGGTCGTACACTCCTGAGGAGACCCGCAATTTCTTCAGCATCACCGCACACCATGATCCCACACCGCTATTCACGCACTGGTACCACTGGTTCGAGTTGGCGCGCATGGAGAGTGAGCCACATCCGAGCCCGGTACGGCAGGGTGCGTTGTTATACAACATCTTCGACAGTCGCAATGAAGGCATGGCGACTGCGGTCGAGGAAATATTCATGCATGCCGGCCTGTACGACGACAGCCCACGGACGCGGGAAATCGTCTGGATCATGCTTGCACAGCGCGCCGCCCGTGGCCTCGGCTCGTTGTACGCCCATGCCAATGCCATGACCATGGAAGAGGCCGGCAACGTGCATATGGAGTGGACGCCACGGGGCTGGATGAAGACGGAAAAGGAGCTGCTGATATTCGAGCAACACCTTTACCTGCGTCAACCGGGTTACGGGACGAGCTATGTAACGGGCAAGTATTTGCTGGACAAAACAATGGCTGACTATGCGCGCGAACTAGAGCGTCGCGGCGAAGAATTTACGTTGAAAGATTTCTTCGACAGCATGAATGAAATTGACAGCATTCCTGTCTCGCTCGCTCGTTGGGAGCTGACCGGGCTCGGTGACGAAGTCCGGGCCTTGCACAGCCAGTAAGGTCGCATCGTCCGACTCGGTGAACTCTCTCTGTTTCGGTCACGGTGTATTACGTTACAGACGAAGTCTGGCCTGTAGGAGCGCGCCCCAGCGCGCGATCAAGGCTTGGGTCTTTGTTGCAGCTCGTTTGAAATCGTTGGTCTGTTTTGTTTGGGTGACAACGTAGTCGCTGCGGTGTGGTATCCATTCGCGCGCTGGGGCGCGCTCCTACAGGCGCTCCAACAGGTCGGGCTTCGGCGGATGGGTTGCCGCAGGCGGACAGGGCCCGATGGCAATTCATTGCATAGCTACTGACGCTGAATCGGTCCGTGGTGTCTTTACGTATAGACGGCCACGGATGACCTGTAGTTGAATTGGATGGTCCGAGTTACAACGTCCAGGTCAGGCGGATAGAGGGAAGCATGCACGCGGAAAAGAAGCACATTGCCCGTGAGAAACTAACGATCAGCAAAATGATCGGTATGTATTGCTCCGCGCATCACGAGACGTCCGATGATGTCTTGTGCACACATTGCCAAGAGTTTCAGAATTATGCCGAGGCGCGGCTGCGAAAGTGTCCGTACGGCGATGATAAGCCGACTTGTGCCAACTGTCCGATTCATTGCTACAAGCCTGCGCGAAAGGCTCAGGCCAGCGAAATCATGCGATATGCTGGCCCCCGGATGCTGCTGCGCCATCCGCTACTCGCTATTGCTCATCAATTGGACGGCTTTCGCAAGGCCAGACACCCGCGCGACCTGACCCGACAACAAAGGATGAACTCGCGCAAGTGATCGCAGGCCCACTATCCGTCGCATGGCCGCATTAGTGTGCGGTAGCTAATGGCTCACGCTCATTGCTTCGCCGCTCTGAAAGCCAAAAACCTTTCTCAGGACAATCGCGGCTGGACAAAACCCGGTGAACGATTGCTGGAACAGGTTGACACCGACGAACACCGTTAGCCAAACGAATCCGGGGTGTACGAAATAGGTCAGGACAAGTGATAACAGCACCATGAAACCGGCAAAGGCATCTACTGCGCGTTCAAGGGATATCTTTTTGTTCATGAGAGTGACTCCTAGTAGTTGAATCGCAGCCGCAGATAGACATTACTGGCATCCTGCAGCTGGCTAAAGAAAGTGTGTGGCTCGTCGCCACCGAAAAAATTCCCGCCCGTCGTAAATTGCCACTGGTCGCTGTAGCGCCAGGTGTAGACCGGCCGCAGGTAATAGTCCTGATCGCTTGGCGAGTAGAATGTGAACAGCGAGAAAGTGTGCCTGTCACGCCCGGCCCGATAGGTCAGGCGATTTGTGAGTAGGTGCCGGTACTCGTCAGGCTCGAACTCCGGGTAGGCTGAGTTTTCGAGCAGCGCATCGTGGTCCTGTGTCCACTCCAGGTAGTACTGGAAGCCCACCGTGAAGTTTTGCCTGGCTTCCCATTCATAGCCGGTCAGCAAGCGGATCTGATCGTTGGGAACCAGTGGGTCTGTTCCGTTGCGATCATCTCGTGATAAATACCAGGACGCTTCCAGGTTGAAAAGACCGGGCCCGAGCGGCTGCCGCAAGCTTGCGCCCAGTGCAGACATGGGGGAAAAGGTTGGCTGAAGTTCCGGAGTCAGGCTCGTCGGTTGCTTGAAGAAACCTCGATAAGCGTACAGCGCGTATTCGCGTCCCTTGACGTTGCGAAAGAAACGCAATGCGAACTCGCCGTTTGAAAATGAATCGGATGGCTCGATGGCTTTCAGCGGTGGCGACGGGGCGACGTTGCCACCAGCAAGTGGAGAGAAAAACGAGAAGCGCGTTCCATCCAGATAGATGTCGGACTCAAACGACGGTGTCCACGCGAAATCAACATTTACCAGCGACGAATAGTGAGTAAAGCGAAGCGCATTTCCCGGTGCCTTGAGATATTCGTCATCACGGCCGGCAAAGAACGATACGAAATCTTTTGGAAAAAGGTCGTTCAGAAACACAAGGTCGCCGGTTCCCCAGGTCAATACTTGCCGGCCAATTTTTGCGTCAGTCTTCTTGCCAATACCGAATGCTACGGTGAGGTCGCGAATATCCGCGATCAGGTCCGAGTCGATACCGTCATAGCCAACGTCTGCCTTGAAGCCAATGGTCATGGTATTGGGCGTCCACTCGGCTTCTATGCGTGCCCGCAATTCCTCCAGAGTATGTCGGTTGTCCAGCAGCGGATCGCTGTCCAGGCGTGTGCCAAATCCAGCTTCAACGAAACCACTCCAGATCGAAGCGCCCTCGTCGTCACTCCACTCATCATCGCCCCATGACTCATCACCCCATGCATCGTCACTCCCAGCTTCATCGCCCCCAGTTTCATTACCCCAGGGATCATCGGGCGGTGCGATCTGAGCGAACGCCAACAGCGGCACCAGCAATAGCAGCGAGAGGAGCTTCATCGGCAGTGCTCTCAGCGCTCCGGGCGCTGCAGCCACTCGCGCGGCGGATTGCGCAGCGCACGCTCTGTGAAGACTTCGTCGGGCAAGCCCACGTCATAGGCAATGTAGCGAAACTGCATGTCGGTCTGGCCGCCACCTGCCACATCTGTCACCCGGCTCGTTGTCACGGTCGGGTAGCCATCGATAGTTTCGACACTGAACACGTCAACGCGCCGGTAGATATCGCCCGCCGCGTTCTCGTACTCAATCTTCATCGGCAAAAAGGTCGTCACGTCGATCCACGTTGTGTAGCGCACAAACTCGCTGCCGGATGCATCGACAGGCTCATGGCGCAGCACATAATGCTCAGCCGTTGTATCGATGAGCTCGTGTGTGTCGTCGGACGGCCGTCTACCTGAAACGTCCTCGTAGAAGTAGTGGGCACCGACAAAGCTCGTGCGTTTGTCGCCAGCCGATATACGTTTGACCAGATCGAGTCCCGGCAGATAGAGCCACCGGTCGTCGTCACGATCGAGGTGTTTTTCGACCAGGAAGGTTGTGTTGCGTACGTCCGACGGCTGGCTGAATACAACCAGAAACTGCTGATCGCCACCTGCGGCGACATTGCGGCGCAGGACTGTGAACTGCCGTCGTTGTTGCCGTCCCTGTGCATCCTGAATGATCATCCGAACTTCCGAACGGCCATCCGCCCCGCTGTAGTACGACGCAAGATTGGCGCGCGCGACGATTTCGTCGGCATCAGTGAGCAGGTCATCCGCTATGGCGATCGCGGGCAACAGTGCAAGAATTAAGATCTGTATTTTCCTGAACATTTATCCTCTCCTGTCATTCATGCTGAGACCGGCGACGTTTCAGTCGGTATTTTCTGCTGTGCCATCGGCAGGAACCACGGGCCGGCCCAGGACAATATCGCAGGTAGCAATATCAAGGTTGTGATTCCGGACAGCGCCATGATGGCTGCCATGAACGCGCCGACGGTGATGTAGGGCATGAGCGGGGCGAAGAAAAGCGGCGTAAACCCAATTGCGATCACAATCGCGTTGCGAGCGATGGCTCGCGCCGGTTCTTCAAACACTTTTTCCATCGCTGCTGCAAAATTTCCTGTGCTTTGCAGCATGGCTCGTGTTCGCTCTATGAAGTGAATCGCGAAATCCACGGACAGACCCAGCGTGAGTGACGACAACACGGCAATCGGCATGTCGTAATCCTTGCCGATCCAGCCGATGATTCCGTACACGCCGAGTATGGTCAGCGATAAGGGCACCATGGCGAGCAGGCCAATACGCAGGCTGCGAAACAGCGAAGCCATCATCAGGAAAACGACGACGAATGCGCCCATCAGGCTGAGCAACATGCCGTTGACCATCGCATCCTGCCAGACGACGTTGATAAACGTCTTTCCGGCCCAGCGTACTTCTACATTCGTGGGCGCTGGATGGTTGGTGATATAGGCATCAATCGCGTCTATGACTCGCGTCATGTCCTGGTTGTCACCGCTCTTTAGTTGCAACCAGATGGCTGTCGATGAGAAGTCCGGCGTAACCATATGCCACAAGTCCTGCGGCCGATGCGATGACTGATACTGCAGCAGTGTTTGTGCGACAGCAGGGACCGAGCCGGGAATTTGATAGTCCGAGGCATTGCCGCCACGAAGTTCCCGATTGACGACCTTGACGACATCGGGAAGCGCGTTCGTTTTGCCGACCAGGCCCGAGTCATCGAGTGCTGTCTGAATCGACTCGATATAGGTCAGCGCATCCGGGCGCTGAAAGTACTTCGCCGCAAGCTGCGCTTCCTCAGCCAACAGCATCAATTGCTCCAGCGCATCGATATCGCTCTGTGCATCTGCCGCAAACAGGGCGTCGTCAGTCAAACCGATCAGGGCTCCGTACCAATCCGCTGAATCGCCTGGGTCTTCATCCAGTTGTTTGCGCAATGTGGTGGCGGTTTCACTCTGCAGGTCTTCCAGCAGCGCGTCAGCTGCGACCTTGAACTTCGGTAGTGCGTTCGCATCGTTGTGCGTGAGCACGAGGAATGCGTCGTAGGTCCCGGCGAAGTGTTCATTCAACACGGCATCGGCAACACGAATCGGGTGATCTGCCTTAAACCACCGGACCGGGTTGTCATTGATCTGAATGCGACTAATGCCCATGACGCTGACCGCGATGAGCAAAACAGCCAGGCCCGTGATCATCTTGCCGCGACGCATGGCAAAGCGACCGCTGCGGCGCAGACTTCGCGCCAGTGGTGTATCAATGTGCGTTGTATCGGATCGTGCAGCCAGCTTGTCGAGCGAGGCAGGACTCATGCGCACGACATAGGCAGGGATCAACACGATCGTCAGAACAAAGGCGAGCAGGATGCCGAATGCGACGAATATACCGAAAATCTGCACCGGCGGGATCGGCGTGAGCAATAGAGAAAGAAAGCCGACAGCTGACGTGAGCGACGTGAAGAGCATCGGCGTGAACAGGTGACCGACGACTTTTCTGACCGTCTGTTTGGCATCATCACCGCGCCGATAAGTGTCCGCGAACTCGGACATGATGTGTACGGAATCCACTACGGCAATCGGCATCAGGAAGATCGGAATCATCGAGCTCATGATGTGCACGGTGAAGCCGAAACCGATCATCAGCCCCATGCTTATGATGACCGTCGCCATTGCGACCAGCATGGGCGCAACGACCAGCGGTGCACTACGGAAGAAATACAGCATCAGGAGAAAGATCATCAGTCCGGCAAGTGGCGCGGAAATTCCCATCTGCACGAACATGTCGTGGCCGAAAGTATCCTCAGCAACTGGCAGGCCGGTGATGTGATAGTCATCACCAGACTCGAGTGCATCGGCGAGCTCACGAATTTCCAGCGACAGCGGATAGCTCAGATCCTTGCTCGCGATCGGCACATAGATGGCTGCAGCTTTGCCATCGCCAGAGATCAGGGTGTCCTGCAATAGCGGCAGCCGACTGACTTTTTGTTGAATTTCTTCAGTCTGAGCGGCAGTCGTCGGTGCATCGCGCATCATCCACTCAAAGCGAATCGTCCCCGGTCCTTCCTGGCCGATGTTGTCAGTTACAGCAAGAGACATGAGGTCGGGCGCGATCACGCCGTCCAGCTGCAGAATCGCGTCAGTGAGTCGGTGCAGTGCGGTGAGCGATTCGACGTTATAGATGCCGTTCGGATGCGCGGTGTTAACAATGCCAACGACGATCGCGTCGTGCAGAGTAAAACGATCCTCAACCGTATTGTGAAACAGTCGATCAGACTGGCTTGCCGACAGCATGTTCTCCGGGTCTGTATCAATCTCAAGGCGCAGCATTAGCGCCCCCGCGATTGCGACCAGCAGCACGATGAGCAGATAGATTGTACGTGGCCGTTCAGTCGCAAAGTTTGCTATTGATGCTTTCATCCAGACGTATCCCGTAGTCGCTTCGCACCCAGCATTTTCAGCACGGCCTTCTCGTAATAAGGTTCTGTCTTTGCCGCGCGCACTTTGTGTAGAAAGTATTTCTCGTAAGCAATCTTGGCGAGGTGCACCCACTTGCCGCGAGAAGCCCAGTTCGCATTGCGCGGCGGAATCTGTGGCAGGGCGACAAACGCTACGCCACTATCGCCGAAGTCCGCGAGGCAGACGGCATTCCAGGTGCCACGTTGCTCCGCTTCCTTGCCATCGATGGCGTTACTGATGTTCAGTGTTGTTGCGCTAACCATGGACTCGATCATGTAGCCGGTTTTCGGCGCTCCGGTCGGTACCGGCGTGGCACTTACCGGAGGGATCGCAACGCACACGCCCACGGCGTAGATGTTCTGATATTTCGGATTGCGCTGATAGTCGTCGATAAGGATGAAGCCTCTTGGGTTGGTTAACCCCTCAATTTCGGCAACAGCGTCAACTCCCTTGAACGCAGGCAGGACCATAGCGTGTTGGAACGGCCGTTCATGATTCGACTTCTCTTCGCCTGACTCATCCAATTCGACGTAGCGAATCTTGCCATCTTCAACCTCGGTGATCTTCGCGTTACAGGTCCAGCTGATGTGCCGGTCCCGAAGTTCTGATTCCATCAGGCTCTTGGTATCGCCAACGCCGTCCAGGCCCAGATGCCCAACGTACGGCTCAGGTGTTATGAAGTGCATGGGTACCCGATCGCGAATTTTGCGTTTCTTTAATTCGGTGTCGAGGATAAAGATGTACTCATAGGCGGGACCAAAACAGGATGCGGCAGCAGCAGCGCCGACAACTACGGGTCCGGGGTTTGCGACCAACTCCTCAAAGTTTTGCAGTGACGCTCCGGCGTGACCGGTCTTGCAGATGGATTGTGTATAGCCATTCTCCGGTCCGAGACCTTTGACCTCGTCGAACGCAAGCTTTGGACCGGTCGCAATAACGAGGTAGTCGTAACTGATGCTCGTGTCGTCGTTGAGTTCGAGCCGGTTGTCATCAGCATGCAGGCGTCGCACACCTTGACTGTAGAACTCGATGCCGTGTTTCTTCATGAGCGTCGGCAGCTCTATAGTGATCTGCTTTTCTTTACGCCAGCCAACAGCGACCCAGGGGTTTGATGGAGTGAACTCGAAGCGCTCGGAATCACCGACGAGGACGATGTCGTGATTCTTACCCAGCTTCTTGCGCAGTTCGTAGACCTGCGAGATGCCGCCGATGCCGGCACCCATAACGACGATCTTTGCCATTTGTTCATCTCCTAAACGGTTGCTTCTGATGAGGTAGCTTAATATATTCCAATAATCTAAATTAGTAAAGAATAAATTATAGACATCTAATTTAGCATCAGCTATATTGACCTCATCGGGTCAGCAACCGGGTTTAATCCGGACCGGACCATTCCAAAAGGACTACTGTGGAAAGTAAGGAAAAACAATCAGCTATGGTCCTTCCGCTGGACGAAATGCGGCTCCACGCGGCCGATGCGGCGGGACTCATGAAGGCGCTGGGCAATGAGAGTCGCCTGATGATCCTGTGCATGCTCGCCGAAGGCGAACGCTCAGTAGGCGATCTCAATGAAATGGTGGCGCTCAGCCAGTCGGCGTTATCACAGCAGCTTGCACGCCTGCGATCGCAGCGTCTGGTTGAGACGCGCCGCGAGTCGCAGACGATCTACTATTCGCTTGCGAAGGGACCAGCTGATCGCGTCATTCATCTTTTGCACGATATCTATTGCGGCACACAGCCACCAACTATGGGAGATACAGACTAATGGAATCGAAATTTGGCTTCGGCAAATCAGTGGGTTTCGCTTTTGACGAGGCGATCGAGAAAGTGACCACCGCTCTGCAAACAGAAGGGTTTGGTATTCTCTCCGACATTGATGTCGCCGCAAAGATGAAGGAAAAGCTTGGCAAGGATATGCCCCGGTATCGAATACTCGGAGCCTGCAATCCGGCGCTGGCGTATGAAGCAATCCAGTCGGTGCCTGATATTGGCCTGCTTCTGCCATGCAATGTGCTGGTTCGCGAAGACGAGGGCGGGCAGGTGTCGATCAGCTTCATGGACCCGGAAAGCGTGCTATCTCTTGTGGATCACCCGGATGTTGAGCCGATGGCCAAAGATGTGCGGCAGCGCCTGAACAGGGTGCTCAACCTGCTCTAAGCAAAACCCCTCGTCAATCGACGTTGGATGGCTAGTCGACTTCCATCAGTAAGTGGTGCTCCAGTGTGTCGATCACTTCGGCTCGACGATCAAGTACACAATCGTAGAGTTGCCAATGTTGAGCACCTCATGCCAGGCGATGCTGTCGCTTGCAAAACGACTTCCCGTAGCCAGGTCAACTTCTCGTGCACCGGCTGAATCGGTAATCCTCACGCGACCACCGGCGATCGCATAGCCGAAATACCGGCTGTGGAAATGGCGCTCATGACCAACAGAAGGTGGAAACGTACACCGAAGAATTCGGTGGTCCGCGTCGTCGTGCAGCTCTTCGCATACAGACTCGCCATTCCAGCCCGCCTCAAGCGGGCCCGGAAGAGGTGGCTGCTCAGCATATGCCCCAGTCATGGTGAGGCATGCAACAGCGGCTGTCACATGCAACGCGGTGCGGATTCCCCGGTAGTGTTCCAACACCTGTACTCCATCAGCTAATTCGATATCGAGTGGCGCGCAAGTCATCAGCGGACGCCTTGTCTCAGCAGCAGCTTGCCATGATCCTGCCGGGCGGTCCTGTACCTGGTCCCGCTACAGATCGACATTGTAAACTACCCTGCCTGCCGCAAAAGCGGGTGAGATGACCTATGAGCGAACAGTCCGACTCGACCATCGTAGTATGAATGCTCGCTTGGGCCCGGACTATGGTTTAAGGGCTACTCCCCTTGAGGCAATGTTTGCTAGTCTCTAGGCGTGAAAACTCGAGAACCGACAAAGGCACGCAAGCGCCAACTGCGCGGCTACGCTGCGCCTTTTCTGGTTCGCGAGCCAATGTTGGTTCGCTTATGTGCTGCACTTGTCGACAACCTCACACTCATCTTGAGAATGACGTTTGTATTTGGATCGATCTGGCTGGTCCAGAACATCCTCGACAACTACGATGCAGGAACCAATGGTGAGACCATGATCGCCGCCGAACGAGAGGCCGGCGCAGCGGACGAGCAGGATGCGGAACTACCTCCGACAGAGCCCACCTTGCTGACCGACGGTGTGAAACTCGCACTAAACTGCACGCGCACAGATTTCCGCAACGCGCACTACGAAGAATGCAAAGTTGAAGATTCCGAGATTTACAAGCGAACGGCGCCGTCAGACGATGAGACAAGTCAACTCAAACAGCCTTCGCGAACAATGTACGCCGACCTCGCGCTGAATACACCGATCGACGAAGCCTGATCGACGCACCGACAACCGCTTCCCTCAGTAACATTAGACCTTGTCTCCGGCATGTCTAATGCCGACGCGGGAACTCTGTTCTGGCGTCGACATGAATGCGCCGGTCCTGCTGCTGTAATCAGTCGTACAATCGATACTCGCGTTGCCGAATTCAGCCGTGAGCTCGAGCAAAATCCAGCGCATCCAGAGCACATTCTCACGGTGAGAAAATCCGGCTACCACCTGGTCGTTGAGCCACAGCCGGATCAGTAGGTTTTTCTGATAGGCGTATTTTTGACAGTCACGTTCATTTCCTCGATCCCGGACAACCAGGCGGCTCGGCCGCGGTCTTTGCAGAAAATACCGGGCGTGTATACAGACAGTAGTGCTACTGGACTGCCATATGAACCAGCTGCTCGCAGATGTGCTCGCCAATAGGTATTGCGCTGGTCGCCGCTGGTGACGGAGCGTTACAGACATGCAATGACCTGCGGCTCTTCGCAAAAACGAAGTCATCAATTATCTTGCCGTCGCGGGTAACCGGTTGGGCACGTATGCCTGCCGGAAATGGCATCAGGTCCGTTGAAGATATATTGGGCAGGTACTTCTGAATGCGACGAATGTAAATCGACTTGAACCACGACTCCTGCATTTCATGCAGTCCCAACGAGAAATGTTGCCGGATGACTTTCCAGAAACCCGGGAATCGAATCATCTCTGCGACGTCGCGCGGACTTATTGAGAGTTTTCCATAACCGTCGCGTTGCAGACTCAACACGGCATTCGGTCCGACGATTACCTGGCCGTCAATCCGACGCGTCAGGTGCACACCGAGAAACGGCAGCGCGGGATCAGGAATCGGGTAGATCAGGTGCCGAATCCCGGCGGCCAACTCGGGCCTGATGCTGTAGAACTCACCGCGAAACGGTATCAGCTGAAAGTCCGTATCGAGACCGCCAAGGGCCGCTATCCGATCAGCGAACAATCCCGAGCAGGCCACCAGAAATCGGCTTTCGTAGATTTCGTTGTTTGCGGTTACTGCTACGTATTCTTCGTGCTCTTGAATATCAGTTACGCAAGCGCCGAGTTGAACCTCGCCACCATCTTTGACGAATACCGACATCATTGCTTCGCAAACCAGACGATAATCGACAATGCCAGTATTGGGGGAGTAGATCGCGCTCTCACCGAGGATGTTCGGCTCCATAGCCTGCAGTTGTGGCTTACGTATCAATTCTGTCGCGCGATCGTTCTGCTGGCAACGATCGAATAGCTGCTCCATACGCTCCACTTCAATCTGATCAGTCGCTACGAGCAACTTGCCGCATTGCTTGTAGGGAATATTGTGTTCTTCGCAGAAGCGCATGGTCGCGACCGCGCCACGTTGGCAAAAGTCAGCCTTCAGGCTTTCGGGCCGATAGTAGATACCTGCGTGAATGACACCGGCATTGCGACCGGTCTGGTGCAGGCCTGCTTTCGACTCCTTTTCGAGAACAAGGATTCGGGCAGCGGGCTCGCGCTGTTTTAGTTGCATCGCTGTAGACATTCCGACGATGCCGCCACCAATAACTATGAAATCATACAAAAGCGGTCGCAGAAATTGGCCAGGAAAGTTCAACAGTAGCGCTATGCGGGTTGCGCGGCAAATTCGCGTGCGACCCGCAGTTGGGTCTGCCGTAAGCGATCATACTGATTGCAAATACAGCAACCAAAGCAGTACTGTCTTGGTATGAAGATATCGAAACGATCGTTCATCCGATTACTCGGACTCGCGGGTGGACTGCTGTCCGCGACGGCCCCACTCGTCGTGCGCGGTGAGGCCGATGCGGCGGAGAAAGGCAAGGCCAGGCTCTTGCAGGGCCCGATGTTAGGCGCAACCACAAGAACATCCGCGCGAGTCTGGCTGCGGGCGGCGGATGGCTTTGAGGCGAGAATAGAACTCAGCGAGAGCGAGGACTTCCAGCAAAGCTGGCAAAGCCAGTCGCACAAACTGCTGGCGGCGGATGACTTCGCAGCCGCCATTCTGATTGAAGATCTGTCACCGGATACAGTCTACTTCTACCGAGTTTTGCTGGAGGGTGAAACGCCTGCGTACACGCCGGATTCAGTATCGCTAAGTTTTCGAACGGCTCCAGCAGCGATGGCAGCGTTCTCGGTGGGTATCGGCTCCTGTGCCCGAGCAGCAGAAGATCCTCAGCAACTGATTTGGGATGCAGCCATACGTCGCGACCCGGATCTCTTTATCTGGTTGGGCGACAATATTTACGGTGACTCTCCGCGGGCCGAAATTCTCGCCGACGAATACCAGCATCAACGCAGTATTGAACGATTCGTGCCGTTTGGTCAGCGCACCTCACAACTGGCAATCTGGGACGATCATGACTTCGGCTTGAATGACGCTGACCGGACGTTCTCCGGGAAGTTTGACGCCCTGGACGTTTTCAAACGCTATTGGGCGAACCCGGCTTATGGAGATGACCAAACAGCCGGAGTGTTCTTTTCTCACAGTTATGGCGGCGTGGATTTCTTCTGCCTCGACGTGCGCTTCCATCGAGACCCCAACGACGAGGCTGATCGCGCGGGCAAGACAATGCTGGGCGCAGGTCAAAAGGAATGGCTCAAGGAGGGCCTGCGGCAAAGTAAAGCACCATTCAAGATTTTGCTGTCCGGAAGCGGGTGGACAGAGGCAAAAGGAGCCGGCGGCGATAGCTGGGCTTCGTTCCTGCAAGAGCGTGACGAAATCTTCGAGTTTATTCAACAGGAAGAAATCAACGGCGTTGTGCTGATCTCCGGTGATACGCATGTTGCTGAGCTCAATGCGATACCGCGCTCTGAGCAGGGTGGCTACGATTTGTACGATCTTGTGTCCTCTCCTCTGGCACAGGATACGTCGGATAGTTGGATGGAGCGGCGGCCGGAACGACGCATACGCCAGGTCTATTTCGGCGGCACGAGTTTTGGCCTGCTTTCATTTGATATGACGGCGGACGATCCCATTCTGGAATACAACGCAGTCAACTACATCGGCGAAGAAGTATGGAAACCGTTTCGCGTTCGTGCGTCAGAACTCGTAAACGGTGTGTCAACCTGGGAACAGAAAATGGACGAGTTGTCGCTTCTACGCCATGAAAACTCAAAAGACGGTGGCGAGTACTATGCATTGCTGCCCGGAGCAGCAAATTAGGCGTTGCTGTTACTCGTGGGGTTTCGCGTTCCAGGCGAACAGGGCAAGTAGTAACGAAGCGACCGACGCGCCGATCCAGAAGAAGAACGCATTGTCGAACTGGTAGGTTGTTACTCCATCAATAGTCGTTTTCGATTGTTCTATCAAGACGCCACTTATCCAGTCCTGCGATGCCGCACCCAGATAGGAAAACAAACCGATAATCCCCTTCACCGCACCCGCGGCACCGGTGGGCATCAAGTCGACGGCAATCAGGCCGGCCAGAAAGACAATCAGTCCACCAACCGAAAACCCAAAGGCAGCCAGCGCAATCGTATCCACCATTAAGAGCCCGGGCGGCGAGTAGTAGAAGAGACACAGGGAAAAGACCAGCAATAAGCCATACAGTAGTGTTGGAATGTTCCGCTTGGCGCCAAAATACTTATCGGAGAGAAATCCGGAGAAGACCGCGCCTATCAAGCCGAATATTGGATATGCGGCCATTGCCGATGCAGCTTCGATAAGTCCGTAGCCCTTACCTTCCTGCAGGTAAAAAATCGCCCAGCTGTTAACCGCATAGCGGCTCATGTACATGCATGCGCTACTTAGCCCGAGCACCCAGACAATCGGCGTCTTGAGCACAATCAACTGCAGCTTACCTACGCTAAGTTCGCTCGGTTTGCCGGCCGAATAGTCTTTCTTGTAGTCCGCGACGTTCGGCAGCCCGTAGGTCTGAGGTCGGTCAGACAGGTTGATGTACATAATGATCGCGACGATTATGCACGCCAGCCCCGGCCCCCAGAAGCCCCAGCGCCAGCCGAATGCATGGACGATCAGGGCGGTACCAACAAAGGTCAGACCCTCACCGATGTTATGTGCGCCAGCCCAGATTCCGTATCGGGTGCCACGCTCTCTATTGCTGAACCACTGGCACAGAGACACGACACTCGGTGCGGAGCCGATAGACTGGAACCAGCCATTGAATGCCCATAGCGCGGCGAAGAGATAGAAGTTGTTAGCAGCACCGAACGCCAAATTGGCAATTGCGGAGCAGAACAGCGCGACCGACATGAAGCGGCGTATGTTCGCCCGATCGGCCAGAAAGCCGTTGAAGAACTTCCCAAAGGCATACACGAACAATAACAGGGAGCCAATGATGCCCATTTGCTCGACGGTGAGAATACCCTCGTCCAGCATGGGCTTCTTCGCCACGGATAAACTCAGGCGGCAGGTGTAAAAGAAACCGTAGCCCAGGATCAGCCAAAGAAACAAACGCCAGCGTTTGTTCTGGTACAAGCGATTTATAGCACCATCGTCGGTGAGCGGCGTGGCATCAGGTCCTGTGGCGAACCACTTCAGAACACTCTTCATGGTTTGCTCGCTCCAATTTCCGGTATACGGAGTTTCAGAACCTGGCGCTCTTTCTTGTAAATGCCCCAAAGTAATCGTTCATCGCTGGTCCGGTCCCAGGCAATACCCTGACCTTCCACTATCGGAACATGGACGGTGGCAATCCAGGTCAACTCAGATCCGGCCTTCGGGAGTTGCATCACATAAAGCTCGCCGTGGTCATGGCCAGTCAGATAAAGATAGCCGTCGGCTCCCCAGGACCCGCCGGAGTTACTCATGGGCCGCATACGATCGAGGATTTCCAGCGGAATGGTCCATGCCTCTACGACCACGAAGTCGTCATCGAACCTGACTACCTGCGTGTTATTCGTTTTCCCATAGGGTTCGGTTTGGCCGTTCTGTACTTTGTCGTAGTTGGCAAAACCTCCCCACCATTGATCGTCATAGCGATCAAGCCAGGTAAATGAGCCACGGTTCACTCCGAAACTGTGCGACCCAACATGTTGCATGGTTTCGGCATCCCAGACTTCAACCGAGCTCGTCATTGGCGAGAAGGGGTAGTTCGAATGCGACGCATACAGGCGTCCGTCCAACGCCATCAGGCTGTCCATGTGAATCAACGGGTCGCCCTCGCCTGCGCCGGCCCACTCGGCAACGAGCTCGCCGCTGGCCTTGTCGTATTTTGATATTGCGAAATTCGTAACGGGATAGAAGTGCTCGTCGTCGACGGCGACACCCTGTCGGGCATATGGCGCCGCGAATGTCTCGAGCAACTCCGCCTGAACCTCGGGCCGCTCTGCAGCACTGCAGGCGGTGGCGAGTCCAAGCGATACAGCCATGAAAAAGGGAGCCAATAAGGCTCCCAAAATTTCAATCCGTGGACTGGCGGCTCCGATCAAAAGCGCGCGCTCACGCTGAGCTTCATCGTTTGGCCATAAGTTTCTATCTGCGTATTCCATGTTTTCGCACCACCCTGGAACTCTTCCAGTGGTTCATCGTTGATGTTCTGCCATTCAAAGAACGCTGTGTACCGATCGCTGATATCGTAACTCATCTTAAAGCCGCACTGACAGTCGCAATTGCCTTCGTTGTCCTCTCGACGACCGTTCTTAGGCTGTATCTGTTCGCGGCTCTCGTTATTGCGGCATTTGGCTTCGGTGCCAGTACCGGCATGCCACTGGACTCGTTAGTTGCGGCAGTCAATAGCGGTGTCTTCAAGCCACGCGAAAACGACGTAATGCGTATGGATAAAGCACTGGCCGACGCATTTCGAATCGAGATTCACCCGCACTACCCGAATAGCCGAGTTCGTACCTTCGCGTCGCTGCACTTTTGCGCAGCAACACCAAACGCCACGCTTTTGGAAATCAGCGGCTCAGAGAAGCCGGTATGGGATGAGCTGTTCTTCGGCACGGCCGTCAAATACAACGGTGGTTTCGCCGAACTGCCTGATGCGCCTGGGCTTGGTATCGACCTGAACGAAGCCGTTGCCGCGAAACATCCCTTCGTGGAGAAAGACTGGCATAGTCCGCAATTTTCGGACGGCGCAATCAGCGACCGCTAGAAAGCAGGGCGTCAGGCGCAACTCACTACGTCAGAAAATAGAAGACTAATGGCGCAGCCATCCACAGAGTTCCCTTTATAAAGAAAAACCAGAAGCCAACTTTGCCCGCCTTCTTTAACCACGCGCGCAAGTCGATTGAGTCGGAAACAGTCATCGTCGTGTTCATAACATTTCTCCAGAGATAAATTGTGCGGGACCGGCAGCCGATCTGCTGCCGACCCCGCACCTGGGTTTTTAGGTGCTCGGTTGCGCAGCAGGTTTCTTAAACAGGCGACCAATAGCCGGGATCATCATCGGTACACGTTTCTTGTATTCCTTGTACTCGGGGTGCGCGACCTGCAGGTCACGTTCTTCCAGTTGAATCGCGATCAGGATGTACAGCGTCGTTACGACCGCGAAAAACAGGTGAGCGATCGTCATCGTAGGCGTTGCCCAGAACACAAAGGTCCAGCCAACGTACAGCGGGTGGCGGACAATTCGATACAGAATGGGCTGTTTGAAGACAGGCGGCTCGTACTTAACGCCACGCGCAAAGCGCCAGGTTTGCCGCAGGCCAAACAGATCGAAGTGGTCAATGGCAAAAGTGCTGGCGAGCACGAGTGCCCAGCCAAAACCGTAAGCAATGTGCAGGGCCATTCTGGCGCTCGAATCCTGAAGGTTCCAGACTATGCCGCCCATGGGTTCCCACAGCACGAACAGCAGGATCAACGCGAGGCTCGAGAACAATACGTAGGTGCTTCGTTCCGCTTCCGCGGGGATAATCCTCGTCCAGGCACGCTTGAAAAAGGGTCGCGCCATGATGCTGTGTTGCAGGGCGAACACCGCGAGCAGCAAGGTGTTGATAAACAATGCGGTGCTGAGTGAAACCGTGGGTATCGAGTCAATCGATTTTGGTACGATCAGGTTGCCGATAAAGCCGATGGCATATAAGAAAGTGGCAAAGAAGATGGCATAGCAAATGATGCCGTAGCTGAGGGTCGCAAAGCGCTTCATGATTGTGTCTCCAGTTGAATTTTCGTTAACTTATTGAAAGAAGTGTGTTTTTGTCTGTGGAGCCAGTTTGGTGAAAGCAGGCGCCGGAGTCGTGACCGCCGCCTGACCATGCCCTGACGATCCAGTGACCAGGCCCAAAAAAGGGGATGAATGTCTGATTCGGCCGATAATCTGATTCGATTCAATGAATTTGAGCTCGATATCGCGTCTCGCGAGCTACGCTCAGGTGGGACAGTTGTATCGCTTGAGCCGCGTGTCTTCAGCCTGCTCGTGTACCTGTACGAGCACCGGCGGCGGGCGGTCGACAAGGACGAGATACAAGATGTCGTCTGGAAGGGCGTCATTGTCAGTGAGACCGCCCTGACGCGGGCCATCATGAAGGCACGTCGGGCCGTTGGTGACAGCGCCGACAAACAAGCCGTCATCCGAACCGTGCATGGCCATGGCTATCAGTTCGTGGCTGCGCCTGTGCAGCAAGCAGCCGTTGCGAAACCGAACGAACGTGCAGCAAGATTCGCAACACCAAGGATATTCACGGCAGCAACGGTGTTGGTGCTGGTCAGTTTTATTATCTATCTATGGCCGACATCGGGCTCGGGCGAAGCCGTTCGACTGGCGATCATGCCGGTACAAAACGCAACCAACGATGCGGAGTATGACTGGGCGCGTCTCGGTCTGATGGGGTTTGCCAATGACCTGATCAGTGACAACGCCGAAGTCAGCATCCTTGCGGCATCAGATGTCATTGCCTATGCAGAGTACAAGGCCGCCTCAGAGCAAGGCGATGAGGCCGGCAGCCTGGACGATGATTTCGCCGAGCTTGCGCGAAACTATGGCGCGAATCATATGCTGGTCACAACGCTTGAGCAGAACGCGGGGATACTCCGCCTTTCTTACTCGCTCTACCAACCAGACGGTGGGGTTGAACGCGGCACCATGGTCGGTGCAGAACCGACAGAACTTATGCGCGGCATGATCCGGAGCATAGGAGCCTCACTGGGTACCCAGGCTCGCCCCGTTGGCGAAATAACCGTCATCTCCGAGGATCCCTTTATTAACGCGGCCTATTCCCGCGGCCTGAGTTTTTCTCTGGAGGGGCGTTGTGCAGAGGCGTTGCCGTTATTTGAAATCGTCATGTCCGGAGCGGACGGCGCAGGCCGGGCGCACCTGGAGTGGGCGAGTTGCGCACGTATTCTCGGACAGTGGCAAGAAGCTGAGGCCGGTTTCAAAGAAATACTGGAAGCTACCCCGGCAGAGCCTGCCAGCAAGTTTCGGGCGCAAGCCTACAATGGTCTTGGCACGGTTTACCTGCGCACGGGTCGCGGCGATCTGGCCCGAGAAACGCTCCGAACCGGTCTTGGCGAGGCGGTCGCCGCCGGCGACCTCGAACTGCAAGCCAAACTCCAGCATTCGCTGGCGATCGATGCAAAGAACCGGCGTGAATACGATGAGGCGCGTGAGCTTTTGGCCAGGTCGACACTCGCCTACACAGAGGCTGGCGTCGGTATCTTGCCAGGCCAGTTGCCAGCGGCGCTTGCGAACATCGACATGGGTGAAGGCAAGCTTGATCAGGCCGATAAGCATCTCGCACAGGCACTGGCTATATTCAGGGCACTGGGTGACCGGCGCAACGAAGCTATGATGTTGAACAACACCGGTTATCTTCGTCGCTTGCAGGATCGACCGGAAGATGCGGAGCCACTGCATCTGCAGTCACTGGCCATTCGTCGTGAGATCGGGGATACCGTCGGTCAGGGTCGTATCCTGGGAATGTTGTCGACCATTTACGAAGAAAGTGGCCGCATTGATGAGGCCCGCATTGTCGCTACCGAAGCCTATGAAATCGCCCGCGATGCAAACGACCGCTTATTCATGGCGACGGGACTGGCACAACTCGCTGCCGTTGAAAGCACGGCCGGCAATCTTGACGAGGCCAGGCTCGCCTATCGCGAGTCGAAAGAGTTGTTCGATGAGATCAACGACTACTCGCGATCCGCACAGGTGACGATACGTTTGGCATATATTCACTTACAGAACGGCGATTTCGCGGCGGCAGACAAGAGTGCTCGCGAAGTTCGCGAAATCGCGTTACGCGAGGCAATGCATGAGCCGGCGGTCGAGGCGATGGTGTTGAGTGGCGATATCGCCAGTACCGAGGGGGACTCGCTGCGCGCAATATCGTCCTACAGGGAAGCGTTGCAACACATGGATCAATCCGGGTTCGTCGCCAGAAAAACTAATACCGTCATCAAACTGGCCAATGTCCTGATGGACCAAGACGATCTTGCGGGTGCACAGGCGCTGATCGGCTACCTGATCGAGGAAGGTAATACTGCCGCGAGCCTCAAGCTGCGGGCGCGGCATGCGTTCATGCAGGGGGAGGTCGAGCGGGCCGTGAGTCTGCAGGAGTCAGCTTTGTCGCTGGCAGCGGATGGATGGTCTGAAACAGACGCCGAAACGCTCGCGAGGTATCAAGATGCGCTTCGCCGGCAGACCGCCGACAATACTTAATGGTCGCAGTCGTTTTCCCGGAGCATTGTCGATCGATACCGTGGTGCCCCAGAGTTGCTACGAGCAACATTCGTCGTTGTCACAGGTGTTCTTATCCTCCGGGCGGCGTTAGACTTTCGGCGGCAGAAGAATTGGCCGCGCCGGAGCCTTTAGAAGAACCTAACCGTTAAAGTCGCAACAAAGAGTAGATTACATACCATGATAAAAACTGATGTCGTTATCGTCGGGGCGGGTCCCTGCGGCCTGTTTCAGGTCTTTGAGCTTGGCCTGCTTGGCCTGAAGTCAGAAATCATAGATTCTATCCGCCAACCAGGGGGCCAGTGCACGGAGCTCTACCCTGACAAGCCGATCTACGATATTCCGGCGATTCCGAAGTGCACCGGCGAAGAGCTGACCGATGGGCTGCTGAAGCAAATCGAACCTTTCGAGTTCGGCATGCATCTCGGCGAAGAGGTGACCACGGTCGAGCGTCAGGACGACGACACATTTATTGTTGGTACTAGTGCCGGGAAGCAGTTTCATGCCAAGGCCGTTGTCGTCGCGGGAGGTGTCGGGTCTTTTCAGCCGCGCGCGATCAGAGGGGCTGGCGTTGAGAACCATGCCGGAACATCGTTGCACTACAGCATCAAAGACCCGAGTATTTTCTCGGGCAAGAAGCTCATCATCTTCGGCGGCGGTGACTCTGCCCTGGATTGGGTGATCGAGCTTGCCGATAAAGCAAGTCATATCACGCTCGTACATCGGCGCGATGAGTATCGAGCCGTCGAGGCATCCGTAAAGAAGATGCGAGCCCTTGCAGAGGCAGGGAAGATCGATGTTCACGAGAATTCAAAGGTCACCGAATTTGTCGGTCCCGAGGGCGAGCTAACGGCAGTAAAGATCGCGAACAAAGAAGGTGAGGTTACTGAGATTGCAGCAGACAGCGCGCTCATATTCTTCGGCTTGGCGCCCAAGCTTGGGCCGATCGCCAACTGGGGTCTCGATATGAACCGCAAGACAATCAACGTCAATACAGAGACGTTTGAAACGTCCGAGCCCGGCATCTATGCGATAGGCGATATCAATCACTATCCGGGCAAGAAGAAATTGATCCTCTGTGGCTTTCATGAGGCAGCACTCGCGGCGTTCGCTATCAAACAGCGCGTCGAACCAGATAAGAAGGTGCACGTTCAATACACGACGACGAGTCCGATCATGCATGAGCGTCTCGGTGTTGACGAATAGGCGAGCATCTACCACTTGGTGGAGGGTGCGCGATTCAATCGATGCGCGGGTATTCTGTTGGCGTTAACAGGATAGTGACCTAGAAGGCCAGGCGAAGAGAGGGTTGAATCTGATTCTGTCTATGCGTATCTACGTCTGCTCGTGCTGCATATTTTTTCCAACTCGAAACGATATCCACTACCTCGCCGACAATTGTTGCGGCGCGCCCGCGCTTCAGTAAGGCGCCCTTGGCACAGGTATCGAAGTCATCCTGTGTGAATTTGTCGCGCTTGCCATTCAGCGTCATTTGGTGGGAGTTCGTCCAGGCCCCATCGGGGTTAAAGCTGTAGGTCATGTCAAACGCCGGGGCGAGTGACCAGTTGCCCGCTTTGTCCATCAGGTACGCGATGTTCTTGACATGATCATCCTGATTTCGACCGACGATATTGAACACCATACGACGAAACAATTCTTCAGTAGCACTCATTGGCAGGCCAAGCTGGCGGGTAACAAATAATGCCTGTTCGTAAGAGTGCGCGCCGGCGGTGTTGAAGTCGAAATGTGCGAGCGAGCCGAGCGACTGCATGTGCAGCTTCTTGCCGCCATCCAGTCGGTCGAATCGGCGTGTCATAAAGTGGCGTCTGCCACCCTCTTCAAACAAGCGACACTCGTTCATTGCTATGCCGCAATCTCTTGCCATCATCGAGTATGCGAACTCTATTGCACCGTAGCCCTCAGGGTCGTCCAGCTCCTTGTCCTTATTGCCGCTGACGCCGTCGAATTTCAACAGCCAGTATTCGAAGCCCTGGTCTGCAGGAACCTGACCGGATCGAACTTCATTGGATTCCGGGTTCCATGCGATGACGGCCTTGGCTCGCGCACCACCGGCAGATGTGCCGACCCGCAATATGTCGGTGAGCGCCTTTGCCTTGTCCGCATCGCCAAAAGACGCATGCAAATCTTGCCGGTGTGTAAGTACATCAGAGGCGAGGGAAACAAGCTGGTCGATTTGAATCTGGCTGGTCTTTCTGGCTCTTGGCCCAATCGCTGGTGCGAACTCCAGTGCGCCCATGCCACGTGCACCGGTGTAACACAGTCGTTCAACGGCGTTGAATGAGTTCGCGGTGCGTCCCTGCGACGCCAGCCAGGCGTCAATTAGTGCATTGCCAAATCGGTCCGGCAGGGAGTCGGCGAGCAAACCCGGAAGCCCGCTAAAGGTCTGTCTCGGCAATTCCGGAAACGAATACACGCGATCAGAGAGCGGCATGACAACCGGTGATACCTCGATGCCGCTCTTACGAAATGCTGAGTCATACTCGAACGATGCAACGGTTTCATCGTCACCCGTTTCGTCGTGACCCAGAGAAACAGCGCCGATAGTCCGGCCCCAAAGTCTGACCTCGGCGACGGTCGTCACGCGTCATCCTTCCACGACCACGGCTTGTCTTCTGTTTTCGAGCCACTGCGTGATGAAGCACGTTGCCTGGCTTTGCCTTTGCGCTTTAGCAGGTCAGTCGGTCGCGGGGCGCTTGGTGGCAACAGAAGATCGAGGCCGGCAAGGAGCTCAAGCGCTCTGAAGATCCGAATCACGCCCGCCAGCTGCGCCGACGCTCCCGCTTCCAGCCGCTCAACGGTCCGCTTCGAAACTCCCGCACGATCCGCCAAATCAGCCTGAGTAAGCTGTAAATTGATCCGCTGCGCGGTAATGCGCCGGCCGAATTCGGCGAGAACGGTTTCATCGTTTAATGAATTAGATATCTTCATAGTCGTCAATAGAGGCGAGTTAATGTAATATTATTGGTTAATTCGTCAATATTGACGAGTTTACACATGAAAATGAGATACGTCAATTCGCCAATACTGGCGAACGATGCGACCAAAGAGGACGGCAGGGCGAAGCGTATCATCGGGGTTTCGATGCGCTTGCCGATCCCCTATTCTGACTACCCTGACGGCGACTGCAGCGCCAGCAAACGAACGAGGCCAACTGGACTAATGAAGCTAAGTACCACAACCGATGAGCGGCGCCTCAAGCAGCCGTTTCGGATTTCTGGCGACGTCTGGACCTCAACCGAGAGCGTGGTCGTCACACTGCAGGATGGGGACCTGGTCGGCAGAGGCGAAGCACAGGGCGTGTCGTACCTTGGTGAAACGCTAGCGACGATGCTGGATCAAATCGCCGCCGTGTCGAAGCGAGTAGAGGGAGGATTATCGAGGATTGAATTGCTCGATGTTCTCCCGAGTGGTGGCGCACGTAATGCGATCGACTGTGCACTCTGGGATCTTGAGGCCAAGCGCAGTGGAAAAAGCATTTGGCAGTTAACCGAAATCATCCCAAAGCCTGTGCAAACAGTCTTCACAATAGGCATTGAAAGTTCGCCAGAGGAAATGGCGAACAAAGCCAGAGATGCCAGCTGTTATCCAGCGCTCAAAGTGAAGCTTGATCAAAATACGCCGGTCGAGAGACTCGCTGCAATCCGCAATGCGCGGCCCGATGCGGTCATAGTCGTGGACGTGAATGAGGGATGGACATTTGCACAGCTACTGCGGGTGCTTCCCGCGTGTGAAGAGCTGGATATCAGCATGATTGAACAACCATTGCCCCGCGGTGCTGACGAAGAACTCGAGGGATTTACATCCCCGGTCACTCTGGCGGCAGACGAATCATGCCTGGATAGCAAAGAGTTGGAACAGGCATGCAGACGTTACAGCATGATCAATATCAAACTCGACAAGACCGGAGGGCTGACCGAAGCGCTGAGACTCGCGCAGGCCGCGAAGGAAAAAGGTTGTAAACTCATGGCCGGTAGCATGGTCGGCACGTCATTGAGCATGGCGCCGTCCTTTGTACTTGCGCAGCTGTGCGATATCGTCGACCTGGATGGACCGTTGCTGCTGCAGGACGACTATCCGGGCGGCCTCAGGTACTCGGCCGGCAAGGTACATATTTTTGATCGAGGTTTTTGGGGTTGATGTCAACATACGCTATATTAGGTCGGAATTTACCTCTGAGAGCACGAAGGACTGTCCACAATGCATAGAATACTCGCCTGTCTGCTTCTACTAATACTGTGGCTGCCTCAGCTCGTCAGCGCGCAAGCCGACGCTGAGAACTCTGTCGACACTGAACGGGCCGTGGATGAACTGGCGGAGTCCATCTTCGTGGCAGAAACCGATCCGCAAGAATTAGAGGCGATCGACGAGATCACCGTCATGGGTGCTCGTTCTCTGATTTTGATGCGACACCAGGTCATGGCTGCCCAGGATGATTTCTATGAGCGCTATAACGTGGTGAACCCCGACGATCGCTACGACATCATCTGCGACGATGAAACTCAAGTCGGAAGCCGTATCCCCATTCGTTCGTGCGTTCCGAAAATCATCAAGGACCTGCGAAGAAAAGCCAATCAAGAGGCCCTGCAGAACGGCACGAGCGCTAACTTCAATAGCAGGATCGTTGCGGGACAGGAGCGGCACTACAAGACCGTCGAGGAGAACCTGAAGAAGTTCGCAATGCAAGACACCACGTTGCAGGAAAAATTGATGGAGTTCGATGCGCTGAGCAAGAAGTATGCTACCGAACGCGATAAAAAATTCGGTGATGACACTGAAGACAAGTAGCGCAACGATGCTATGACGACCATCAATATTAGAGCGGGCAAGCCCGACGACCTGGCCCGCCTGGTCGAAATCTACAACCACTACGTTGTGAACACGCATGCGACCTTCGATACCATCGAACTATTGCCAGCTCAGCGAGAATCATGGATTGACGACTTCTCGAACATCGGTCCTTACCGGCTGTTGGTCGCCGAGAAGGAAGATCAGGTTATCGGCTATGCGTGCAGCTCCCGATTTAAGGAACGACCTGCCTACAACACATCCGTAGAGACAACGATCTACATGGCCGCCGGCGACTGGGGCAGCGGCCATGGAAAGAAGCTCTACTCAGCGTTAATCGACTTGTTGAACGCCGAACCGTCGGTGCATCGGGCCTATGGGGTCATTGCACTGCCCAATGATTCATCGGTCGCTCTGCATGACAAACTGGGGTTCAATCTGGTCGGAACCTGCCATGAGGTTGGTTACAAGTTCGGCAAGTATTGGGACGTCGGCTGGTTTGAGAAAGCGATGCCGAACTAGTCAGTAGCGCTGGGCGCTACTGCACTGATAGCAGCCCAAGCCTCGAACAACGCGCAAAGCTCAGGCTCCGGCGATGCGATAACCGCAATCTCATCGCCAAACTCCAGCATTGAATCATCCGGACCCAGGTACTCTGGCCAGTGTGGAAGCCCACCCGCATTCGGGTCCCCAGTAGCTGCAAACTGTGTCCAATAGCCCATCATCTTTTCCGAGAGTTTGACGTCAACCTTGGTTGTCGTCATGTAGGGATCATGTGTACCAAAAACATAGGGCAATTCTGCGCCATGATAAGCACCCAGTTTTTCGCCACCCGCATCCTGTCGCGCACGTGAGAAGAAGTACATCCATGAGTTTCCGCCGGACTCCGACAATTTTCTGGCTGTTCTTTGCGACGCACAGACATAGTTGTCCGCGGTAATCAGTCGATCCATGGCACGTCTCGGGCTTGCCTCCGAGATGACTGTTGCCAGCGCCTTTTCCGGGTTCAGTCGCTCAAGTTCATGAGCCGTGCGAATTACATCGTCCGCTGTCGCATCAATATCAATGTAGTCGAGCCACTCATCACGGTTGGTTCCCGCCAGCATTTGTAGTTCATCGAAATCGCCTGCTTGAATACTCGACCATGTGGAATCGGTAAATAGTTGATCATCGATAGCGGGAGAATGGTAGTAACTCGAAAAGCCTTCTTCATAAACTCGTAACAGATGCTCAGCCGGAACTCTCTTGAGCCTTTCAAGAGATCCGGTGCCCTCGACGCCCAGGCGATCAGTGAGCGCAACGCCTCGTTCCATCTCTTCTGCAACGGTCGACATTCGCTCGATGCCGTAACCAGCGGTGCTTTGCAAAATCGTGCGATGAATCAACCCGGCTGCGGGCCTGGCAAACAGGATCGCCAGAACATTCTGCGCTCCAGAGGACTCACCAAACAACGTGACTCGATCGGGGTCGCCGCCGAACTGGCGAATGTTGTCCTGCACCCAGCGCAGTGCAGCCAATGCATCCCAAATACCAAAATTGCTGTGCGGTTCATTAGCATCCATCTCAGGGTGCGACAGGAACCCGAAAACTCCAAGCCGGTAAGTGATGCTAACAACGACGACGCCGCGCTCGGCCAGCGCGTGGCCGTGGTAGTTCTTTTCGTAAGACCACCCACTCTTGTTACTACCCCCGTGTACGTAGACCATTACCGGCAGATTTGCATCTGCCGATATTTCGGGCGTCCAGACATTCAGGTAGAGACAGTCTTCGTCGATCTCAAGGTCGGGATAGTAATCTCCCGACGCACCAAATGTTTCCGCCATGTAGCGGTACCAATCAAGTATGCGCATGGGCTGCATACACGCAGCCGCGAACTCCTTTGTTTCGCGCCGCGCCTGTTTCGTCGTGAGTGGCTGCGGCGCTTGCCACCGCAAGTCACCGATGGGCGGCTCCGCGAAGGGCACACCGCGAAATACCGCGATGGTGGTGTTTTCGTGCAATTCGCCAATGAGCAGCTCTCCGTCAACTAGAACTTCTGGCGTACGTGAACACGCCGACACCAAAACAATCAGGAACAGAGTGAGAACGGAACGCACAGCAGTCAAGCGTCGGCCTGCAGGGACTTAACCAGGGACACAGACATCACGACGCCGACCAGCAATATCGGCAGCGACACAACGAGCAATGTTGCTTGCATCACCTTAAGACCGCCTATGAACATCAGAGCGACCGGCATCAGTCCCAGCGCGAAGGCCCAGAATAAGCGGTGCCAGCGAGCGGGGTCATCGCCAGCCTCCAGGTGCAGGGTGGCGCTGGACGCCAATGTATATGACGCGGAGTCATAGGTGGTTGCTGAGAAGATTATGGCGACGATGGCGAATACCCCAATGAAAACGGGGGCGAGTGGCAGTGTTTCAAGTGTCGCAATGATTGCAGCGTTGCCGCTGACGTTGTTCATGATTCCCGTAAAGTCGACGTTGCCTGCAAGCTGCTGAAACAACGCAAAGTTGCCAATAATCATATAGAACACCCAGCTGCCGAGTGAGCCGAGCAGCAACATGCCGAGAATGACTTGACGAATAGTGCGGCCCCGCGAAATTCGCGTTACGAACAAACCAACAAAGGGTGCGTATGCAATCCACCAGGCCCAATAAAAAATGGTCCAGCTTTCGACGAACCCGGAATCGGTGAACGGGTCTGTCCAGAAATTCATACGAATGAAATTCTGCGTCATTAAGCCCAGGCTATTCAGGCTGGTCTTTACAAGAAATGCGGTCGGTCCAACCAGCAAAATGAACAACAACAGTCCGAACGCCAGTATCAGGTTGAGGTCGCTTAGTCGCTTGATGCCTTTCTTAAGCCCAAACCAGACGCTGCCGGCAAACAAAATGACACAAAGCCCGATAACAGCGACTTCCAGGTTGAATCCAGAGTCAATCTCGAACAGCCATGCAATACAGGCCGCAATCATCGGCGTTGAGAAGCCCAGCGAAGACGCTGCGCCGCCGATCAGCGCGACCATAAAAAGGAAATCGATGCTTCGCGCCAGCGGCCCATGTTCGCGGCCCTGCAGAAACCAGTTACAGCTGACGCTAAAGCGCAGAATGTTCATCTTGCGGACGTAATAGGGATAGGAAATCGCGATCGCGGGCAAACAATAAAACGCCCAAGCGGTAAAGCCCCAGTGAAACAGTCCGTAGGTTGACGCCCATTCGGCCGCTTCCGTACTGCGCGCCTCTGCGCCAAACGGTGGGGAGTCGTAGTAGTACGCCCACTCTGTCGCACACCAGTACATGAGTCCGGCACCAACGCCGGCGCAAAATAACATCGCGACCCAGCTGAGCTGGCCAAACTCCGGCTCACCCTCGCCCAGCTTGACCCTGCCGTATTTGCTGCTGGCCAGCCAGATCAGAAAGCCGATCGCGGCGACGCTCGCCAGCAAATACAAAATGCCAAACTCGCTCGCAATGTAGTCGTATACGGATTGCAGCCTCGCCTCGGCAGCCTCAGGTGCGACCAGCAGCGTGATACAGACAACGGCAATAATCGCGGCGCATGCGCCGAAACTCGCCCAGTCAATTCTGCTTTGTTCCATCAGGCTCCCCGCAATGGTCGGTTTCTGAATCGTCAGTCTATATTGAGTACCACTGCGCCACGAACCGTACCCTGCTCAATCAACTCATTGCCGGCCGCGATATCGGCCAGCGGCATCGTCGCAGCAATTCTGTGCTGCAATTTGTTTTCCCTGAGCGCGCTGTATATGTCCGCAATCGCAGCGATCTTTGCTGGCTCCGGCATCGCATAGACAATAATGATTCGAATGCTGATGTCTTTGTACATCATTTCAAAGAACGGCAACTTCGGTTCCGCGACTTGAGCAGAGGAATACGTGGCGATAATGCCGCCGATGCGCAGGACTGCTATCGAAGTTGCCAGGTTGGCACCGAACTCAACGTCGACAATTCGATCTACCAGACCAGGTCCAGCCGCTTGCTTAATTGCATCGACCAAATTGTCATCGCGATGGTTGACGATATGCCGGGCACCCGCATTTCGACAAGCGTCTGCATCGTCAGGGTTGCTCGCAGTAGCGATGACGGTTGCACCGGCTTGACTGGCCCATTGAACGGCATAGAAACCTACCCTGCCGGCCGCTCCTGTGACCAGAATCGTCTGGCCTTTGACATCACCATCGGCGAACACACAACGATGCGCCGTCATGGCCGGAATGCCGAGGCAAGCGCCGATGTCGAAGCCTGTATTATCCGCGAGCTTCGGCGCGCGCGAGTCATCAATTGCGACGTATTCGGCCGCGGTGCCGAAGCGACGCCCGTACTGAGCCTGGTAAATCCACACGCGCTCGCCAATTCGAGCCGCATCGACGCCGTCACCAACCGCTTCGATAACGCCAGCTCCGTCGCTGTTCGGAATGACCAGGCCGGCATCCAGCAAGTTAGGGAATGATCCGGCGCGTTTCTTGACGTCGGAGGGATTGATACCGCTTGTGTGCAGGCGAACCAGTACCTCGCCGTTGCCAGCGACCGGGCTGTCGAGCTCACCAAGTTGCAGTACATCCTTCGCCGGGCCAAACGTATCGAACCATGCTGCACGCATGTAACTATCTCCAGAATTTTGTGTGACTCAATCGAGCCAGTTTGACAGACCTTCTGTGTGGCCATCAACGGCAATGGACTGTCCGGAGATTCTTGCGGCTTTGTCTGAGGCCAGAAACACAGCCATGTTGGCAACGTCGTCGGCCGATACAAAGGTGCGCAGCGACGTCTGACGAAGATAAGTGTCCCTGATCTGCTCTTCAGGCAGGCCACGTTCAGCGGCATCCCGCTCAATCACCCCTTCAATCCGTGGGCCACCTACACTGCCGGGGCAAATCGCATTGACCCGAATTTTGCTGGTACCGAGCTCCATAGCCCAGGTTCTGGTGAGCCCCACCTGCGCCCACTTGCTGGCCGCGTAAGGCGAACGCAGTGGATACCCATGCAGCGCTGCCGTGGACGCTATGTTGATGATCGAGCCGCCACCGGCCTTCTTCAGCAACGGCACGGCCAGTCGTGTCATGTAGAAAAGACCGTTTAAATCAACGGCAATACACTGATCCCAATCCGCGATATCAATGTCTGCAACGCTGGCCGTTGGTCCGGCGATGCCGGCATTATTAATGAGAATATCGAGCCGGCCGTAGTTCTCGCCAAGATCGTCGAAGACCGTTGCGACCTGCGGTGCAGCAGCGACATCTGCGACTGTCGCTGTTGCGGCCGGATTTGCCGCGAGAAAATCCGCGATGCTGCCGGCCGATGTGTCGCAAATATGCACAGCATATTCCTCGCGAAGGAAGGCTTCGGCCATGCATCGACCGATGCCGGAAGCGCCACCGGAAATGAGAACGACCTTTTTGTCAGCGGCCGCTGTCGTTGTCATAGTCTGCTCCGCATGGATTAACACACCGTTGTGAAAGGGAGACCGGAATTTGTCGCTACAAGGATACCGTCGCAGCTCTCTGCACTGATCTTTCGCCTTTTGCTCCGGCCGAGAAATATAGTTTCGCTCACGGCGCCAAATTCGTCCAATCGTATGTGCATGTTCGCTGCTGAGCGCTCATTACGGTGGTTCGGAGGAAAAAGCTCCGGTATCGTGGGTATTATTACGTCACCTTGCCTGTGGAAATTCAACAACCCGTGCCGAACGATCAAAACAACAATATTCTGCGGTTGTGGAAGAAGCATGCTCCGGGGGCGCGCGCTGACGTCAATGCGAGTGATGGACAGCGCCTGGTGAGTGCGCAATCGATTCGCAACGCAACGCTGGCTGCGTTGATTGTGATCGTCATTTTTGGTGGATGCTGGGCGGTGTTGTCAGATCTGACCAATCGCGTTTGGCCCTGGATGACTCTGTTACTCGGCATTCTCGTTGGAATCGCCGTCAGGCGCGTGGGCAGGGGTATCGATTGGCGCTTTCCATTGCTGGCAGCTGTGCTTGCGATCATGGGCGCGTTGCTAGCGAACATCATGGTTGCCGCAGTGTTGCAAGCGAGCGAAATGGGCATATCTGCTTTTCAGGTGCTACGTTCCGTAACCGTGCTCACATGGCAGGATTTTTTCAGCGAGGTGATGACGCCAGCGGATCTTGTGTTCGCAATATTCGCAGCCGCGATTGCGGCGTTCTATGCCAACCCCAAGCTGAGCAGGGATGACTTTCTTGCGCTGAAGTTATGGCAGCAGGGTCAAGAAAATGAGTGAGCTCACGCAACTATTCGGCGACTCGATTTCCGGCAACTGTTACAAGTTGCAACTAGCCTGCGCGCAGTTAGGGCTTGAGCACGACTGGCACGAAACAGACATCATGGCGGGTGAGTCGCGCAGTGAGGCGTTTCTCGAGATGAACCCGAATGGCAAAGTGCCACTCGCAAAGCTGCCAGACGGACGTTGTTTGGCGGAATCGAATGCGATCCTGTCTTACCTTGCCGATGACAGCGAGCTGGCGGGAGTGGGCCGCTACGGCAAAGCCTGTGTCTTGCAATGGATGTTCTTCGAACAGTACAGCCATGAACCCTACATCGCGACATCACGTTTCATCGTGCAGTATCTTGGCAACCCGGCGGATCGGCAGGCCGATCTGGAATCAAAGCGCAGCGGCGGCCACAAAGCGCTATCGCTTATGGACGGGCACCTTGCCGGCCGCGACTTTTTCGCGAACGACGCCTACAGCATCGCGGACATTGCGTTGTACGCCTACACGCACGTGGCGCATGAAGGTGGTTTTGACCTTGGTAATTACGCAAACATCGCTGCATGGTTGATGCGGGTCCAACAGCAGGAAAATCATGTGCCGATGAAAGTGCGCAAGTCGTAGAGCTACGATCGTTATGCTCGTGGCCTGCCCATTCAGGCAGGCATCAACAAACCGTTCTTCGGGTCAATCGCCTTGCCCTTCAAGGATTGCAGTTGGCGCGCGACCAGTGATTCGAGTTCATTGACGGCATTGACGATGCCAAGAAAGTAGGGTGGCTTGCGGCGCAGTAGCGCCCAGTTGCCGCCTTCAATCACGCGAACCAGGTGTGCGATGTTGACCCGGATAGCATCAACATAGGGATTTTGTCCGTCGTACAGGACTTCGATGTAGCGATAGGACCGGTTGAACTTGAGCTGCAGACGCTCACGCATTACCTGCTGATAGAAAACCGGTGTTTTCTTGAGCAAATCCATGCCGGACTCATAGCGCACCATGTACTCGCCCGGGCTTGCGTTCTCGACCGCGACACCACCGACGACAAACTCCTGGTACAGGCGATCACGACATTTTTCGAGGTAGCAGCGATCTGCCATTTGGGCGATCAGGTCCGCAGTGCCGATCAGGTGACCGCAAATGATGTCGCGAGGATCATCAAGCTCAATCTTATCGAGGTCGAGCTCATAGCCCGTAAAATGCACAATCATGCTGCTAACAGCGACGTCTTTCGTCAGGCCAAGGCTGGGCAAATAGCGGCGCAGGAAATCGGCGCTTCGCGAGACGTGATACAACGTAAATTCCGCGCCGTTAGAAAAATCCTTGTCGCGTTCTTCATGCCGAATGTAGCCGGAGTCGTGGAACAAAGACGTAATGATGGCCATCTGTGCTCGTTTGGAGCCGAGGCGCTCCGCGGGCTCTACGCTGCGTTCGTAGCCAGCGACCAGGCGGGCGAGGGCCAGCGTCATATCGAGCGTGTGCTGCACGTCATGATAGGTTGTGTCGCAGCCCTTGTAGCCGGGATATCGACCCGTAAAAAGGCGCTCGAAGTCGTAAAAGGCGAGCCAGAGTTTGTCGAACGAAGCGCCCGGAAAAACCCCTGCGAACAGATCCTGCACGGCATCGCGCACCGCGGCCGGGTTACTGACCTGAACGGTATTCGTGACGTCGTACTCGTTACGTCGATCCTGCGACATAATTCTCTTCTTATTCTTATGCGTCGCTGCGGAATCCGCACCGTGCGTGGGGCCAATCAATGCCGGCGCTCCTGGCCGAGTTCTTGCTGGCCCGCTGTCAAATGGTTGAAAGACAATAATACACGGCAGACTATTTCGGCACAGACCGAATACCGACAATATGTCACATTGATCAAAGCTCGAACTCGGCTATCACTGGTGTGTGATCCGATGGCCGTTCCCAGCTTCTCGGTTCCTTGTCGATGTAGCTCTTGCGACATACTTCGGTCATGTCCTGGCTGGCCAGTATCAGATCGATGCGCAGGCCGGCGTTACGCCTGAAGCCGGCGGCCCGGTAATCCCACCAACTGAAACTCTTCTCCGGCTGTTCGAACAGCCGAAAAACATCGGTCAGTCCCAATCCCTTCAGGCCTTTCAGTGCCGTACGCTCGAGCGGACTGCACAAGATATCTTCTCCCCACTTGGCCGGGTCGTGCACATCCTCGTCCGCTGGTGCAATGTTGAAATCTCCAAGCACGACAAGGCGCGCATGCTTCGCCAGTTCGTCGCGCATGAAACCCTGCAAGGCTTCCAGCCAGCTCAGCTTGTATGCATATTTTTCAGAACCCACCTCGGAGCCATTCGGAATATAAAGGTCTACGACTCGAACGCCACCGATGGTGGCGGCCAGAATGCGTCGTTGCGGGTCCTCAAACCCCGGGAAATCAGTGACAATATCTATTGCTTCAGATTTACTGATAACGGCGACACCGTTATAGGTTTTCTGTCCGCTGGCAACGGAACGATAGCCAATCTCTGCCAAAGCATCTGTCGGGAACACCTCAGTGACCTGTTTGATTTCCTGCAAGACCAGAACGTCCGGGTCGTTTGCGTTCAGCCACTCAACGACGTGCGGCAGTCGGACCTTGAGCGAGTTGACATTCCAGGTTGCGATTTTCATGTTCAGGTTATGCCGCTCTGTTGTAGCAACGCGTCGATAGTCGGCTTGCGTCCGCGGAACGCGACATAGGCTTGCATAATGTCGCAACTGCCACCAACTTCGAGAATTTCACGGCGAAACCGCGTTGCTGTTTCGAGATCAAATATGCCGGCCTCTTCAAAGGCACCAAACGCGTCTGCAGCAAGCACCTCGGCCCATTTGTAGCTGTAGTAGCCCGCGGCGTATCCGCCGGCAAAAATGTGCAGAAAACTAAACGCCATACGGTTGTAACCCGGAGTTCGTATTGGCGCCACTTGTTCGCGCACGCTGTCCGCCATCTGCAGAATATTCGAACCAGCAGCGGGGCTGTACTCGGCATGCAATCGCATATCGAACAAGCTGAACTCGATCTGACGCATCATCGCCAGAGCTGCGCCGGTATGCCGGCTTTCATTGAGTCGCTCAAAAAGTTCGCGCGGCAATACGTCACCCGTATCCGCATGCGACGAGCAGCGCTGTAGAACATCGTAGTGCCAGGCGAAGTTTTCCATGAACTGACTCGGAAGCTCAACGGCATCCCACGGCACGCCATTGATTCCGGCAATGCTCGGATAGTCCATACGAGTCAACAGGTGATGCAACATGTGGCCGAATTCATGAAATAGCGTTACGACATCATCGTGCGTCAGCAACGACTGGCCACTTTCGTCTGGCGGTGAAAAGTTACAGACCAGATAACCGACCGGTAGCGTTACGACGCCGTTGAGCTTCTTGCGGTTTATGCACTCGTCGATCCAGGCGCCGCTGCGCTTGCCACTGCGAGCAAACAAGTCGGTGTAGAACCCGCCGACCAGCTCGTCAGCTTCATTTCGAATTTCGTAATACCTGGCGTCGTCATGCCAGAAAGAAATTCCCTGTGCAGATTGCAGATTGACCCCATACAAGCGCTGCGCAAGCTCGAACAGACCGGAAATAACGGTTGCGACCGGGAAGTATTGTCGCAACTCCTCATTGGAAATCGAATGCTTGGATTGCTTTAACTTCTCCAACCAGAAGCTGAGGTCCCAGGGTTCAAGGGCAGCTCCAGCGCACTCGGACAGCTCTGCCAATTCTGCTTCGGCTGCAGCACGACTGCGATCGGTGAGCTCGCGGAGAAAGTCGCTGACCGCATCGGTTGAATCGGCCATCTTGGTTGCCAGCGAGTACTCTGCGTAATTTGCGAAACCTACGAGTTGCGCCGCCTCGTGACGCAAAGCCATGATCGCCTCGATGTTCGCCGTGTTGTCCCATTGACTGTCAGCACCCTGGTCCGATGCGCGCGTTACCCAGGCGTGATACAGGGTTTCCCGCAGGCCGCGATTCTCCGCATGCTTCATGACAGCATCGTAGGTTGGATAATCTAACGTCAGCAACCAGCCCTGACGGTCACGTTTACGTGCTTCCGCCAGCGCGCGAGATACTACCTGTGGCGACAATCCGGCCAGCTCGCCTTCTTGCTCGACATGCGTAACCCAGGCGTCGGACGCGTCCTGAACCCGGTGCTCGAAGTCTGCCTGGGTTGCCGCCAGCTCCTGCATGATCTCCTTAAAACGCGCCTTATCGGCCTCGGGCAAATCGACGCCCGAAAGTCGAAAGTCGCGAAGCGCGTGGTCAATGACACTTCGACGAGCTGCGCCGGCATCATCTGGCAATGTCTCACCGACTGCCGCATAAGCCTGTTGCAGACGAACGTTCTGTGATAATTCCGTGCCATAGTCGGTCAATAGGGGCAGTGCTTCGTTGTAAGCCTCTCGCCAGCCGCCTGAACCCAGCACGCCTTGCAGGTGACTGACGGGAGACCAGGCTCGGGCAAGTTCGTGTTCCATTTCCTCAAGCGGCGTGACCAGTGACTCGAAGTCGGGCGCAGCGCTATGGCTGAGTAACTCGTCGAGCTTCTGACGGTGTGCTGCGATAAGCTCTTGCAACGCGGGCAGGACGTGCCCAGGCGTGATCTCGGCAAATCGAGGCAGCGACGAAGTATCAAGGAGAGGGTTGGTCATGGTTTGGCTGATATCCTTTTCAGGCGCAGGATATTAACACAGGCGCTGGCCAGCCTTGGCACGCCGAATATGAACGTAATTGCAGGAGCAGTTTTTTGAACGAACGATTTGATGTACTGGTGATTGGTGGTGGCAGCGGCGGGATCGCCCACGCACGGCGAGCTGCAGAATATGGTGCGCGCGTGGCCGTGATTGAAGCGGGACGACTCGGCGGCACCTGTGTCAACGTAGGTTGTGTGCCCAAGAAAATCATGTGGCAAACAGCGAGCCAGGCGCATCATTTCGAGCATGCCGCCGACTATGGCTACGACCTGAAGGTCAATGGCCATGACTGGTCGGCGCTTAAGGCGCGACGCGATGCCTATGTGCTGCGCCTCAATGGCCTGTATGAAAAAGGTCTGGACTCCAGCGACGTCAAATACATCGCTGGTTGGGCCCGGTTTATTGATGCACACACGGTCGCCGTTGGCGAGACGCAATACGAAGCAGAGCGCATCGTGATTGCCACCGGCGGGCGACCAACGGTGCCAGAAATTCCGGGTGCAGAATACGGCATTACTTCGGATGGATTTTTTGAGCTGGAGTCGAGACCGCAACGGGTGCTGATCGCGGGCAGTGGTTATGTCGCGGTCGAGCTGGCTGGCGTGCTTAATGGACTCGGCTCCGATACGCGCATTGTCATTCGTAAAGACAGTGTTGTTCGTAGCTTTGACGCCATGCTCGGCGAGCAGTTGATGGAGGCGATGCAAAAACAAGGCGTCGATATTGAGACGCGCGCTGTTCCAGAGTCTGTAGAGAAGACCGATGATGGCCTTGTTATGCATATGCAGGATGGCCGTTCATTTGGCCCGGTTGACTGTCTTATCTGGGCCGTTGGTCGAGAACCGAACACCGATCAGTTGGGGCTGGAAAACGCCGGCGTCGAAATGGATCAGCGAGGCTTCGTTCCGGTGGACAAGTTTCAGCAAACAAATATCTCAAACATATCCGCGCTCGGCGACATGACTGGCGCGGCCGCCCTGACGCCCGTTGCGATTGCAGCCGGTAGACGCATGGCAGATCGTTTGTATGGCGGCATGAGTGGCCGACATCTGGATTATCAGTCGATACCTACGGTTGTGTTCAGTCATCCGCCAATCGGTACGATTGGCATGACTGAGGACGAAGCGCGAGCTGAGTTCGGTGATGACGTGAAGGTCTATACGTCGGGTTTTGTGTCGATGTACTACGCGCTCGGTGATAACAAGCAGCGCTCGGTCATGAAGCTGGTGACGACCGGCGCCGAAGAGCGCATCGTCGGCTGCCACATTATTGGCGATGGTGCCGATGAGATGTTGCAGGGCTTTGCTGTCGCTATCCGCATGGGTGCTACGAAGTCAGACTTCGACGATACGGTTGCTATTCATCCAACGAGTTCGGAAGAACTCGTCACTATGCGGTAATCGACATTTGTTTTAGAACGGGAGCGGTGTCGGGCCGAACGCCGCGCCAGATGTGAAACGACTCGGCGGCTTGTTCTACCAGCATGCCCCAGCCCATTACAGATCGAGGTGCGCCGGCTTCGCGCGCCCAGACACTAAAGGGCGTGGGGGTCAGGCCGTACGAAAGGTCGTAACAGAAAGTGTTTTCTGTGATCGCCGCGGCCGGATAGGGCGGTGTATCTCCTTGCAGTCCGGCAGATGTTGCGTTGATGACGAGATCGTATGCGTCGGTCGCGGGCACGGCGTTGAATCTGCAGGCAGACAATGCGGCAGGGCTATCGAAATGTTCAACAAGGTCTTCAGCCTTGCCAAGGCTGCGATTCGCGATACGCAGGGATGCCGGCTGCATTTCCAGCAAGGGACCAACGATGCCACGCGTTGAACCGCCCGCGCCGAGGATCAGGATGTTGGCACCCTCCAGGTTGAGACCGAGATTGACGACCAGATCGCGAAGCAAACCAATGCCATCTGTGTTGTCACCGCTAATACCACTGTCCTGAAACGTCAGTGTATTGACCGCGCCGGCTTTGCGCGCACGATCGCTCAGCAAGTCGGCGAGTTTGGCGACCTCCTGTTTGTGCGGCACCGTGATGTTGAGGCCCTTGCCGCCGGTGCGCTGAAACTGGCGAACCGCGGTTTCAAGTTTCTCAGGAGACACCTGTAGCAACTCATACTGCATGTTCTGCTGAGTCTGCAGCGCGAACAAGCGGTGAATTACCGGCGAACGGCTGTGAGATACGGGGTATCCCATCACGCCATAGCGATCAATAACGACGGTCTCAGCGGCCATATGGAATGGGTCCGCTGTTCAGTTGCCGGCCAACACGATCAATGCTCAAGATCGACAGTCCCCTTTATTATTGTTTTTGCAGCAGCTTCAGCAGTTTCCTGTTGCTGCGGGTGGCCCAAGTATAACCAGCCTACTGCTCGCCTAGCCAGCGCGCCGCATCGAGTGCGAAATAGGTGAGGATGGCATCGGCACCGGCGCGCTTGATACACAGTAGCGACTCAAGCACGGTTTTGCGTTCATCCAGCCAGTCGTTGCCCGCTGCTGCCTTGATCATCGCGTACTCACCGCTGACCTGATAGGCAAAAGTAGGGACACCGAATTCGTCCTTCACCCGTCGCACTATATCGAGGTACGGCAGAGCCGGTTTTACCATAACCAGATCGGCCCCCTCGTCGAGGTCCATAGCCACTTCACGCAACGCCTCATCGCTGTTTGCAGGCGCCATCTGAAACGTTGATTTATCGCCACCGGCAAGATTCGCCGCTGAGCCAACGGCATCCCTGAAGGGCCCGTAGAAGCAGGATGCGTACTTGGCGGCGTAGGCCAGAATCATCGTGTTGATGTGACCATTTGCTTCCAGTTCAGACCGGATCGCGCCAATTCGGCCATCCATCATGTCCGACGGGGCAACGATATCCGCGCCAGCTTTGGCATGTGACGCTGCCTGGCGAACGAGCATTGCGACTGTTTCGTCATTTAGAACGTAGCCGGAATCGTCGATAATTCCGTCCAGACCATGGGTCGTGTAAGGGTCAAGCGCAACATCAGTGATAACCGCGAGCTCTGGATGAGCCGCTTTGATGGCCTGCACGGCACGCTGCACCAGCCCATCCGGGTTCGCACATTCGGCACCGTCGAGCGACTTGTGCGCGCCATCAATTACCGGAAACAGCGCAACAGCGGGTATGCCGAGGTCAACGGCCTCAGCTAATTGCGCAATGAGACCGTCTATACTGCGGCGACTCACACCGGGCATCGATGGCACCGCTTCGGTGCGACCCTCGCCGTCGAGAACGAACACGGGGTAGATGAAATCTCCCGCCGACAGGGTGGTTTCAGCAACGAGGCGACGAATGGAGGCGGTGCGGCGACTGCGGCGCAGACGAACTTTTGGGAACTGAGCGTGCATACTAGTACTCATAGCTATACTGAATATATACAATAATTGTTGATTTTCCCTGTATTTAGACAGGGATGCCATGTCTGAATCACAGTTTCGCTCTGATTCAGTAATAATAATTAAGCAGGGCGGGTCCTCTGGAATGAACACAAGTGCTGTCGCGCAGGTGCGTCGACAAAGGTTTGACCGCGTTGTCGGAATATATCATCAGGATATGTATCGTTACGCGGCCTGGCTCTGCCGGGACAAGGCAATTGCCGAGGACGTTGTTCAGGAGGCGCTATTAAGGGCCTGGAAGTCGCTGGAAGCGCTGCGCGATGATACGGCAGCAAAGCCCTGGCTCCTGACCATAGTGCGACGGGAGAACGCTCGGTACTTCGAGCGCCGCCGATTGGAGACGGTAGATATTGATAATCTGACCGCATCACAGGCAGCGCTACTGGCTGAGCAGCCGAATGAAGAGCTTGATGAATTGCGCGCCGCAATTTTCGAGCTTGAGGATGAATATCGCGAGCCGCTGGTGCTGCAGGTCCTGATGGGCTATAGCACCAACGAGATCGCAGAGTTGATGGAGCTAAAGCAGGGCGCAGTGCTAACCAGGCTGCACCGAGCACGCCACAAGCTCAGAGATGTTATTGAAAAGCAGGCGGTCTTATGAGCGCCGGAGACGATACAACAGTGAATTGCGAAGACTTCAAGCAAGCAGTAGCAGCAGACCCGTCTTTTGACGGTGCAGCCGCGCACGCGGTGAAATGTGCGGCGTGCTCCGCCTATCAGGTGGAAATGCAGGCGCTTGATCGCAAGCTGGCGAGCGCTATGGCGCTCGAGGCGCCGGGACTGGTAATGCCGGAGTTGCCGCAGATCGATACGACAAACGTTGCCACCTTGCCGAGCAGGCGGGTGACACCAGCGTGGTTTGCTGTTGCCGCCACCGTAGTCATTGCTGCCGTTTTCGGCATTCGGATGCTCGGCACCGACATCCAGAGCGGAGCGCTTTCCGACCAGATTATTGCACACCTTGATCACGAGCCTAACGCATTGCGCGTCACCGACGTGCCGGTATCTGATCAGCGCCTGCAGGCCGTGGTTCCGGATGGTATTGCAGAAATGGATCATAGCGCTGGCCTGATTACCTATGCGCGAAGCTGTGAGATTAACGGCAGAGACGTACCCCATCTGGTTATTCAGGGAGTGTACGGGCCGGTAACGATTCTACTGATGCCCGAAGAGTATGTCGCCGAGGCGTCTGCGATTGAGGGTGATAATATCAATGGCATCATCTTGCCAGTTGGCGAAGGCAGTGTTGCGATCGTAGGTGTGCGTGAAGAGCGCCTCGACACGATTCAGAAAAGAGTATTGGATTCAGTGGCGTGGGATATTTAGTATCCATGCGTTGCTGGTAAATGACTGCCCGGTTTGGGCAACTAACCCCGTAGGAGAAGTTAAAGATGTCGAATAGAAAAGTAATTAAGCCTGTTGCCCTGGCTGTAGGTGCCGCACTCGCAGGTTCTTTCGCGATTGGTAACGTAGCAAGCGCTGATACAGTTCAGAGTCCTTTTGCCATGTCTACGATGAGCGTTGGCTACATGATGGGCGAAACCGAAGGTTCTTGTGGTGGTGACAAGGATGCGAAGTCAGAAACTGAAGGCACTTGTGGTGAAGGTTCATGCGGTGGCGACAAAGAAGGTGCTGGTCATGACAAAGATGCAGAAGCCTCATGTGGTGGCGACAAAGAGGGTGCTGGTCATGACAAAGATGCAGAAGCGTCTTGTGGCGGCGACAAAGATGCAGAAGCGTCCTGTGGCGGCGACAAGGATGCGGAAGCTTCTTGTGGTGGCGACAAAGATGCAGAAGCTTCTTGTGGTGGCGAAAAGTAAGACACTGCTGTCGTAACGACTCGCGGAGTTTGCCGCGGCGTCGTTTCCACAAGCAAACAAATCAGGCCCGTGCGATAAGTGCGGGCCTTTTTTATTTCTGTGTACATAGCCGGATTATTCGTTCGGCGGACGGCCGGGGGTGCTGCTAAACTCGATCGCCCGTAGAGCGAAGGAGGCCAACATGGCTAAGCTGGTAACGCGTTGTAAATGGGCGGAGGGTGTTAGCCTCGATTACATCGCCTATCACGACCAAGAGTGGGGCGTACCTGTCTTTGATGATCAGGTTCAGTTCGAGTTTTTGGTGCTCGAGGGCGCACAGGCGGGACTGAGCTGGTCAACCATACTCAACAAGCGCTCCGGTTATCGGAAGCTTTTTGCAGAGTTCGATCCCGCGAAGGTCGCTCGCTTCACCAACAGGCGTGTTGAGAAAATTCTGCTCGATCCTGCGGTTGTGCGAAACCGGCTCAAGGTAGAGTCGACCGTTGGCAATGCGAAGGCCTTTCTCAAGGTGCAAGAGGAGTTCGGGTCTTTCAGCGAGTACATTTGGGGTTTCGTGGACGGCAAGCCCCTGCAAAACAGATTCAAAGCGGACAGCGACGTACCCGCGACTTCGCCGGAGTCTGATGCGCTTAGCAAAGACCTTAAAAAGCGCGGCTTCAAGTTTGTTGGCAGCACCATCATGTATGCACACATGCAGGCGACCGGTCTGGTGAACGATCATGTCACCGCTTGCTTTCGTCACAAGCCTTGCAAGGCCCTGGCAAAGAAAACGAGCTAGTCTCATGTGGCGATTCGATGTCACTCTCTTGCATTTTTGCCGACGCCATTGGAGTATTCTGTCACTCTGGCAACTGGCTTGAAGAGAGAGGGAAGCAGCATGATTGATGCTCTGGATGACAACCCGTCGATTTCGTTCTGGATTATTGGCGGCGCAGCCTTGTTGTGGAATCTGGTCGGGCTGATGTTCTACTACATGCAGGTTACGATGACGCCGGCGGATTTGGCGGTGTTTACCGAAGCTCAACAGGCTTTTCTACTGAATGCACCGGTCTGGGCGACATCCGCTCATGCGATAGCTGTTAATGCAGGAATTCTTGGAAGCCTGTTGTTGCTGCTGCGAAAAGGCTGGGCTGTACTGTTGTTCGTCGTGTCATTGGCCGGTATCGTGGTGCAGGACCTGCACGCGTTTGTGTTAAGTGACGGTTTGGACGTCTGGGGTTCTGACGCGATTATTCTGCCCGCCATCGTCGCGGTAATCGCAGTTGCGCTGGTCTATTATTCGCGCGCCGCCAAAGCGAGACGCTGGTTGTCTTAGCGGCTTAGCAGAGAAGAGGTCTGTTCGAAGCGGCGCTGATTCGAGATGTGCGAGAGGTCAACGCGATACTCGTTGCCTAGTTGCCCACTCGAATTACGGTAATCGCCGCCAGTCCGTCGGGCGTTGTATGTGACACGCCACCGAGATAAATCGTGTTCGGCGCCAATCCGGACCAGGTGACGGTAATGTTCTCTGTTGTACCGGCGCTAACGAGCGCTGGGCCGGTAGCGATCATGTTGCCCTCATCGTCGTCCAGACCAAAGGCCCAGGCCAGCATCGTATAGTTGGCTCCTGACCCTCCGGCGCTCTGATCTGTCGCGAAGCCGTGAATCAATACAGCGTAGCGACCAGCGGCTGGCAACAGCAAGTCGAATTCTTCCTGCGACGTTGGCTCACCACTCTCACCGACCTTCACGCAGTTGACGTTATCAGCGCAGAAATAGAGGTAGAGGTCGAGGTCGTCGTCGCCATCCGTTAGTGAGTCGAACAAAGCGAATCGCGCATAAGCCTGATTGGCCGGAATATCGATAAGATGTGCGGTCACGCCATTCTCGGTGCGGAATGAAAATGTCTTGGTGGGATCGTTGTCCACAAAAGCGTTGGTGATCAGAGGCAGGTTCAGGCCGTGCACCCCGGCCGAATAGGCACCGGTGTAGCCAAACTCTACCGGGAAGCTAGTCGAACCACTTTCGCCAAGCACAGTGACTTCGGCTGGCGCCGTGATGGAAATCGGTTTTACGGCGATGGTGCTGTAGACAGAATGCTCATTGCTTTCCCAGGTCAACGAGCCAAAACGCCACAAGTCGAGCGCACCCGATGTATGTGTGAGCGTTACATCGAACGTGGTGGACTCACCGGGGGCCAATGTCAGGCTTGGTGGCATGACACTGACTGCAATGCCAGGCGGTGCAGTTATGTTGGCCGTGTACGACTCCGATTGCTCGCCAACGTTGCTTACGCGGCGACTGATGGTTTGATCATTGGCAAGACGAGAAACGGTTATGGATGGCTGGTTCAGGTCGGCTGCCGCAAATGAGTAGTCCGCATCGGCCAGCTCATCACAGCGCTCGGCGGAAACGGCCGGTGATTGTGTACCGCAGGAAAAGGCGTCGTACTCCGCGTCGGTAACGTCATACACGAGACCGGGGTCGGCCGCATCGTTCGGCACGATGTGGCCGGCACCGTAGTCGAACGGAATCGCAGCACTCTGGCCGTCTGAGCTCAGCAGCGACTGGCGTGCGGTTGTCATTAACGCTGACTTGAGCGCTGCGGGACTCCAGTCCGGATGTGCCTGTCGCAACAGCGCAGCGACACCCGTTACGTGCGGCGTCGACATCGACGTGCCGCTCAAGTAGGCGAAACTCTCGCCCGGTGTGGCGTTCACCGCGTCCGGCGTAAATCCGGCGAGGATGTTGATGCCCGGGGCGCTCACGTCCGGTTTCATGATGTCGGCAACAGGCGCTGGCCCACGGCCGGAGAACGATCCGATGACGTTCCCTGTTTCGGTCTGGTTGAGAAGCAGTGACTTGTCGAGAACAATATTGACAGTCGCGTTCGCATCGATCTGCGCAAGGATCAAATTGCCATCTGCCTGGCCGATCATCAGGGCCGGGATGTCGACAAGCTCCGAATCACCATTCATGACGATCGCGTCGCCAGCAATGTTGTATATGAGAACAGCGATCGCACCAGCATCAGACGCATTGGCAATTTTCGTCTCGAAGCTGCAACCGCCGCGCTGCACCAGGGCGATCTTTTCAGAGATATCGCTACCGTTTACCAGCGCCTCACAAGCATCAGTGGTCGTACCCGCCGATCCATCTTCGAGTGTGTCATCTTCATCGTCGGCCAGAATCAACTCGCCCTCTATCGGGCCATTGTCCTCCAGGGAGGGAGTGAAGTTCGCTTCCTTCACCGCGATTTTTCCAGCAATGGCCGGTGGGCTATTTATCTGCAGCGCCTCAAGCGAAGTTTTTCCGTCCCGACTTGAAGCCGCTGCGGTGATCACCCAGGGTCCTCCTGCCGGTGAACCGATAGTGCCGTAACCGGGTCCTTCGTTGCCGGCAGCAACCACCGTAAGTATGCCGGCTTTGGTTGCCGCCATGAGGGCGAGGTCATCCGGGGCAGTGATACGAGTTTGGGTGCTGCCCACTGAGTAGTTGATGATATCGACGCCGTCCGCAACGGCCGCATCAATCGCATTCGCCAGGTCGGAGGTGTTGCAGCTTGCACGCTGATCGCCCGGGCGCAGCCAGCAAGCTTTGTAAACAGCGACACGCGCTCGTGGCGCGATGCCCTGCACCCGATCGATGAATGCGCCAAATATGGAGGCCCTTACCGCGTTGCCAGCGGCCGTCGTCGCCGTGTGCGTGCCGTGCCCGTCGGCGTCGCGCGGCGAACGAATCTCGCCGCTATCGATCGGGCCGCTTGATTCGGCACCATCGATAAAAAACCTGGCGCCGATGAGCTTGTTGTTGCAATTGCTCTCATCGAAGTTCTCGCCAACCTCACAAGTGCCATTCCAGCTTTCCGGCGGCTCAAAGATGAGGAGGTCGTCGAGTTTTTTGTAGCGACGACAAAGCCACATACCGAGCAGCGAGTTTTCGGCCCAACTGCCGCGGCAGACACGTGGCATGTCTGCGATTCTTGTATCTGCCAGCGCCGGGTGCTCAGGGTAAATGCCGCTGTCGATAACGCCGATGATGACGCCGTCGCCATCCAGTCCCGCAGCGGAGCGTAAACCGTCTGTCTTGTCGAAGAGCTCGAGAAAATCGAGGCTGAAGTTAGTCGACATCGGACGTATTTCGTCCTCCCACACTTGCAAAACCTCTGGGCGGTTGGCCAGCTTGTGCGCGTCGGATGGCCGCATGCGAGCCGCAAATCCGTTGAGGCCATAACGATAGCTGTAAATAAGCTTCGAGTCCGGCGCTGTTGCAGTCAGCACGGTATGTTGTTCTTCGGCCAGCTGTGCCGAGTAGCTTTGGATCGCGACGTTGGTCTTGTCGAAGCGCACACGCTCTTTCGCACCTGCTCGCTGGGTCTTGCTGGCGAAAGACGCGTGGTACTGAGCAGCCGACGGGGTCCTTAGCTGTACGATGTAAACCTTGCTGGCCTGTGGGTCGTCCGTACCGGACAGGCGGATAGCGCCAAGACTGCCGCCATCTTGCAGATTGGACTCATCCTGAGCCACAGCAGCAAATGACAACAGGGTCAGCAGAATCAGTATAGGTCGTCGGTATGGTGTCACGGAATTTCCGGTCGCCCGAGCTCGGGCACAGCGTCAAAGTAAGGGGTGCAGCGCAGACTCAGCCAGTTACGCTTGTCCTGAGTCGCGAATCCACTGCGAAGTTACCATATTAACTGGCGATATCGCTATTTACCGAGCTCTCCGATGTGGCGAATAACTGCGCCGGATCGGCGAAGCTCTTGAACTCCAGAGCGTTCCCTGATGGGTCGTAAAGAAACATCGTGGCCTGTTCCCCAACTTTGCCCGGGAAGCGAATTCCGGGAGCGATGAGGAACTCCTGATTCTCCTGCTGAAGATGGTCAGCCAGCTCCTGCCATGCAGGCATGCTGAGAACGACGCCGAAGTGCCGGGCAGGGACTGCTGCGCCGTCTACGGGATTCGTCTGCACCTTCTCGGCTGGACTGTCACTTAGATGCAGGGTTACCTGATGGCCAAAGAAATTCAGGTCGATCCATCGCGATGCAGTACGCCCTTTGCTGCAGCCAAGCAGGCCGCAGTAAAATGCCTCTGCAACGTCCAGGTCTGATACCGGAATTGCCAGGTGAAATGGCGGGGTGCTAGCCAATTTTGATCACTTCCGTGTCGCCGAGCCAGTCTCGCGGTCGCAGGTAGCCTGTGGTGAGAGCTTCCTCGGGAGACCCGGGCTCTGGTTGCCAACCATATTGCCAGCGGACTCTCGGCGGCAAGGACATTAGTATTGATTCCGTTCTGCCGCCCGACTGCAGGCCGAAAAGTGTTCCCCTGTCGTGCAGCAAATTGAACTCCACATAGCGGCCACGTCGATACAGTTGAAATTCGCGCTGCCGCTCACCAAATGGATGGCTCATGCGCTTCTTTACGATCGGTTGGTACGCTGGCATGAAGCTGTCGCCCACAGATTGCAGAAATGCAAAGCTCTCTTCAAAGCCAGGTTCGTTGACGTCATCGAAAAATAATCCGCCGACGCCGCGAGTCTCGCCGCGATGCGGAAGATAGAAATACTCGTCGCACCACTGCTTGTAACGCGCGTACAAATCCGGACCAAAAGGATCGCACGCATCCCTGGCCGTTTCATGCCAGTGAACCGCGTCGTCGTGAAACGGGTAGTACGGCGTCAGGTCGTAACCGCCGCCGAACCACCACACTGGTTTTCGATTGCTACCAGAGTCCGTCGAGAAGAAGCGGAAATTGGCATGTGTTGTCGGCACGTAAGGGTTGCGCGGGTGTAGTACCAGTGACACGCCGATGGCCTGAAAACTGCGTCCGGCGAGCTCGGGCCGAGCCTTGCTAGCCGACGGCGGCATTTGATCACCGAAAACATGCGAGAAGCCGACGCCTGCCTGCTCAAACACTGCGCCATCAACGAGCACGCAGCTGGTTCCTCCACCACCCCCGGGCCGATCCCAGGCATCGCGCTGGAAGGTCTGCTTGCCGTCAATTTGTTCCAGTTGCGCAACGATGCGATTTTGCAGCGCTTGCAGATAGTCTTTTACTTGATTGAGTTCTTTCATATTGTCCGTGGCCGAATTATCTGTCCTGTTACGAGGTCGCGGATTTCCGACGGCCCGTCTGCCGGGCCGCACTCGCCCGGAACGACATAGTCTACTAGACCACTGAACTTTCGGCGAAGCATGCTGGAATTTGCTGGTGCGGCTTCTCCGGCGATGTTCGCGCTGCTGGAAACAATCGGTGAACCGATCGCGGAGCAAAGCGCGGCAGCGGTAGCGTTAGTCGTAATTCGCACCGCGATACTGGCATGCACGCCCTTCACGATCTGCGGCACATGCTTGCTTGCCGGAACAATCCACGTTATCGGGAGCTCTGGATCTGGGGGCGGCAGATGAAGTTCGTCCGGTAAGTCGATCCAGTTGTCGAACTGACTCGCATTGGCTGCGATGAGTATCAACCCCTTGGAAGCGCTACGCTGCTTGATAGCAAGCAAGTGCTGCAGTGCGTCGATGTTGTCGGGCAGACAACCGAGTCCGAAGACACCTTCTGTCGGATAAGCGATGACACCACCGCGCAGCAACGTTTCCGCGGCACGTGTGATGGAAATACTCATGACTCCAGTTTAGTCGTCGCTCTTTTTTACCGTCTTTTTCTTAGCGGCTTTCTTTTTCGCCTTCTTTTTGGCAGTCTTTTTCTTAGCTTTTTTCTTGGTGGCTTTCTTCTTCGTTGTTTTCTTCGTGCCCGCCGCTTTCTTGGCCGTCTTCTTTTTGCCACGACGTCCCCGTTCCGGGGCAGCAGCGATGAGTTCCTTGCATTCTTCCAGCGTCAGCGACTTCGGTTCACGGTCTTTGGGCACGCGCGCATTCTTGTTCTTGTCGGTGATGTAAGGGCCGTAGCGACCATTCAATACCTGAATGCCATCATCGGGAAAGTCGAGGATGAGGCGGTTTGCATCCGCGAGTTTCTTTTCGGCGATAACTTCCAGCGCGCGCGGCAGTTCAATGATATAGGGGTCGTCATCCTTTATTGACACGAACTTTTCGCCGTACTTTACGTAGGGTCCAAAGCGCCCAACGCTGGTGGAGACAGGTTCGCCTTCCGGGGTTTCGCCCAGCGTGCGTGGCAACTTGAACAGTTCCATTGCATCCGCAAGATTGATTTCCCCCATTTTCTGGCCACGCCGTAATCCGGCGAACTTGGGCTTGTCTTCATCATCTTTCGTGCCGATTTGCACGAAGGGTCCATATCGGCCCATGCGCACGGTCACTGGCTTGCCGCTTTTCGGGTCGGTGCCAAGCTCGCGGGCCTGAGCTACCTGCTCACGCGTGACGGAAGTTTCTTTCTCCTCGCACAGCGCGTGAAACGGTTTCCAGAACTCTTCCAGTACCGGGATCCAGTCCTTGTTTCCGAGCGACACAGAGTCAAGGTCATCCTCGAGCTTCGCGGTGAAATCATAGTCGACATACTTGGCGAAATGCTCGGTCAGAAAACCAATTACGATACGACTGATGTCCGTCGGGAAAAAGCGCTTGGCGTCCATCTCCACGTATTCGCGGTGTTTCAATGTTGCGATGATACTCGCGTACGTCGACGGTCGACCGATGCCGTATTCTTCGAGGGTCTTAACCAGGCTCGCCTCGGAAAACCTCGGTGGTGGCTCGGTAAAGTGTTGCTCCGGACGCAGCTCGACCAGCTTGATTCGGTCACCCTCAGCGATGTCAGGCAGCAGCTTGTCGCCGTCGTCATCCTTCGCATCGTCTTTGCCTTCTTTGTAGACGGCCATGAAGCCAGGCGAGACCAGGATGGAACCGTTTGCGCGCATGCGGTGCCCGAGATCTTCCGGGCCAGCTGCGAGCTCAATGGCGACGGTATCGAAAACGGCTGGCACCATCTGACAAGCCATGGTGCGCTTCCAGATCAGCGAGTACAGTCGAAACTGGTCCTCATCGAGCGACTCTTTCAGCGACTCGGGGGTGTGGCGCACCGATGTTGGGCGAACGGCTTCGTGAGCTTCTTGTGCATTCTTCGCTTTGGTCTTGAAGGTTCGCGGCTCTTCCGGAACGTTTTCGGGGCCATAGCGTTCAGCGATCAATTCACGGATTTCCTCGACAGCGACAGTGGCCAAAGTCACGGAATCGGTACGCATGTAGGTGATGAGGCCGACTGTGCCTTCGCCGGGTATATCAATGCCTTCGTACAGCTTCTGCGCAACGCGCATGGTCCATTGTGTATTGAAGCCGAGCTTGCGCGATGATTCCTGCTGCAATGTGGATGTTGTGAATGGGGCGGTAGGATTGCGGCGTCGTTGGCGCTTCTTTACTTCGACGACAGCCAGTTCGCCTTGTGCCGCGTCGACAATGGTCTTTTCAACCGCGCGTGCCGCGACTTCGTTCTCGAAGCTGAACTGTTCGACCTTCTCCCCGCCGTAGTTTACGAGGCGCGAAACAAAGGGTTGCTCGTCTTTGCTAACGTCAGCCTCAATGCTCCAGTATTCGCGTGCTTTGAAGGCTTCAATTTCCAGCTCGCGCTCAACAATCATGCGCAGTGCGGGACTTTGTACGCGCCCCGCCGACAGGCCGCGTTGAACCTTTTTCCACAATAGCGGCGACAGGTTGAAGCCAACCAGGTAGTCGAGCGCACGGCGTGCTTGCTGCGCGCCGACCAGATCATTGGAAATGTCGCGTGGGTTCGCCACCGCTTCGTTAACGGCGTGCTTGGTGATCTCGTGGAATACGACTCTATGCACGACCTTGTCTTTGAGAATGCCTTTCTCTTTCAGCAATTCAACGAGATGCCAGGAAATTGCCTCACCTTCGCGATCGGGGTCAGTTGCGAGGTAGAGAGCGTCAGCTTTCTTGAGTGCACGAATAATCGCGTTTACATGTTTTTCGTTTCGCTCGATGATCTGGTACTTCATCCCGAAGCCGCCTTCTGTATCGACTGCCCCTTCTTTGGGTATGAGGTCACGAACATGGCCATAGGAGGCGAGGACATCGAAGTCCTTGCCGAGGTATTTGCTGATAGTCGACGCTTTGGCCGGCGACTCTACGATTACGAGATTCTTTGACATCTCTTTATATATAGCCTTTTAAAATCCTGAAATTCAGCGCGGTACAGACACTAAAGTGCGCACCATGCCGCGGTTGAATTACAGGCTTGCTTGCGGTGTGTCAAGAAAATCGAATTTCGCTGCAACGAAACCAGGGCAGTATTCAAGCTTGCGCGAGGGGTGAAAACGGCTTGTAAGCAAGCGAGACGATCAAGGCTTAGTGCTTGATTGACCGCGGGATTTCAGTGTTTTGTGGTGGTCTGTGCAGCTGTAATTGTGGAACGCGTAGCGCAAGCTTGTCGCTAGTGGACGGAACCTGCTCCTTCCTCAAATACCAGATCTTCCATGCGGGCGTACGCGAGTTCCTGCCCCGGCTGGCTGAAAAGAACCATCAGCACAACCCATTTGATCTGTTCGACGTCAATATCCGGCGTTTCCAGTGCAAGCAGTCTGTCGATGAGAATTTCACGCTGTGGTGGCGAAAGTATGCCGATTTGCTCGAGGTAGGCGATATAGCCGCGGCAGAAAACATCGAGGCGATCCTGTTCAACATCGATATAGATCCGCGTACCGTTTTTGGTCTGAGAATTGTACGGCAGGCTGTCCTGGTGATCGGTCAGTCCGTCAAGCCAATCGAGGGCGCGGTCAATTTCAGGATCGCCAAACCCGGCCCTGGCGAGCTCATCGCGCAGCTCGTTTTGATCTGCTTCTGGCTGTTCGTCCGCATCAACGTAGGTCTCAAACAGATACATTAATACGTCGAGTACATTTTCTTTCATACCTGGAGCAGCTCCCTAACCGTTATTGCTCAACATATCTGGCTCTATAGGTTCCGGGAACTTCCCGAAAACCGTCACTAAAACTAGGCGGTCTTATGTCTCAGACCCCTTAACAAGCACCGAATATCGCCCACCAGAAAGCGCTTCGATCTTTCCTTGTAGCTCCAGGATCAGGAGCATGGAGGAAACCTGGTCAATCGTCAATCCAGAATTCTCGGCCAATTCGTCAACACCAATTGGATCAAAACCCAGCTGTTCCAGCAGCGCCGCGTACTCGTCATCCTCGTCAGGCTCAATTGCGTCGTTGGTCGTTGATTCCATAGAAATTTGTTGCAGGTGCCCAACGAGCGGTGCGAGTTCAGCGAGAATGTCTTCGGCGGTTTCAACCAGTTTCGCGCCCTGGCGAATTAGCTGATGACAACCGCGCGCCAGCGGATTATGGATAGAACCTGGCAGAGCGAAAACCTCTCGTCCCTGCTCGGCAGCAAGCCTTGCAGTGATCAGCGAACCGCTCTGCCGCGCCGCTTCGACCACCAGGGTACCAAGGCTGATGCCACTGATGAGGCGATTTCGCTGCGGGAAATGTGGCCGTCTGGGCGGAGTACCCAGTGGGTACTCGCTAAGCAGAGCGCCAGCCGCCGCGATCTCATGGGCAAGGTCTCGGTTGGCAGACGGGTAGACGCGGTCGATTCCGTGGCCGAGGAAGGCAACCGTCCTGGCGCCGCCAGCGAGGGCGCCGCGATGTGCCGCGGTATCTATGCCCTGTGCAAGTCCGCTGACAATATTGAAGCCACACTTGCCAAGATGCTGCGCAAAATCAAACGCGTTTTGTTCGCCGCCCCGGGTGGGGTTGCGACTCCCAACAATCGCGATCGACGGCAGGTGCAATACATCAGGATCGCCAAGCACATAAAGCAGCAAGGGCGGGCCCGGGATATGTCCCATCAGCTCCGCATACGCCGGGTCGCCGAAATGAACAATGTGATGCCCATCTTGTTGTAACCAGTCCGCTTCGAGCTGCAGCTGACTGTCATTCGGGCCTGTGACAGCCGCGGCTTTTTCGGCGCTAATGCCGGTACTCTGTAATTTGGAAATACTTTGCCGGACAATGTTCTCTGCGCTGCCGAAGCGGTCGCACAAGACGCAGTACTCGCTAACGCGAACTCTGGCGTGCGCAAGAATCAACCAGGCGCGGGTCGCCGCATGCATCGTCAATCTCCGGAGAATACCTGTTCAGCAAGAGCTGACGATCATACAGACGTTCCCGGTAGATACCGCCTGAGAAATTACCGGTTCTGGCCGGTATCGGCCATAAGCCAGCGGAAGCGGTTTTTCTTCGCCAAAACCCTGCGCAAAAAAAACGGCGCCATCATCGGCGCCGCGTCTTAAACAAACATGAGTTCGAATCAGACCGGGTTACGCACCGCGTCGAGTATGTGAATGGCAAGCGTTGCTTCCATGACGAGTCCATAACTGATGCGATCATAGGCCTTGAAGATCATCATCGTGCCCGCTTTTTCGTCCGGCAAAGTGACCTTGCCGCCGGCAGTCAGATCCTTAACTTCCTGACCTGTCTGGAAAACTGACAGAACATCGCCGTCACTGAGACCGTGGCTGGTGCCGCGATTCACGATGACCACCTGATACTGTCCAATCTGTGTCACACCACCAACAACAGCCATTATACGGCCTTCGATATTGCTGGACGGTGCCTTGGGGAAGTAATTCAGCGGGATGTTGACGATTTCGGGGATCAGCCTGTCGCCTTCGACTATTTCCCGAGTGGTTGTGGTCAGCGCAAAGGTTCCGGGGTCACCGGTAACTCGCAGCGTGCCTTTGCCAACCAGGAGACCATGGCGGCCCAGTAATTTATTGTCATCCGGGTCTCGAAGCTCGTCGCCAAGGTGAATAATGTTAAAGCGCGTGCCCGCGACAGCGCTATCGGCACCACGAACATAGACTGAGTTGCCTGCAGCGGTCATGAGGTGCTCTCCGCGGCTTGCGACGATGTACGGCAACGTCTCGATCTCATTCTTCTCCAGAACAGCACCGACACTCAAGAACGATGAGATCGCTTCAAAGGGAACGCTGTTAATCGTTTCCGTCAGCGGCGTTACGCGAGCTTGTGGGGACAGACGGTACGTCGATGTGCGCACGTTGGTGATTCGTGTCGAACCGTCGATGGTAACGAGGCCGAGTATGTCGCCTGGATAGATAAGATGCGGATTCTCGATCTCCGGATTGACATACCAGATTTCGGGCCAATACCAGGGGTCTTTCAGGAATGTTGCGGCGATATCCCAAAGCGTATCGCCAACCTGAACGACGTACTCGTTAGGATGTCCCTCGGCCAGCGGCACTGGCTCGTTAATGCGTTGCAATACAGGCTTGCTGGGCTCTGCAATGCTACTGGACGAGTCCATGGAATAGGCGCCACTGTTCGCGGAGCTGGCGGATGCTGCGCTGTAGGGCGCATCATCGCTGGCTGGCGGATTTGAAGAACATCCGGCCACGAAAGTGGCGAGCGCGACGGCGATTAACCGTAGACTGAATTTGGTGCAATTATTGCGGAATGACATGATTCGCGGGTGCTCCATACAAAGTGTTGAGACCTGTACCTTTTCGGCATTGCTATAATATGTCGTTAGAGTGGTGCCGGGGCTGCCAATTACGTCACATTTCCGGCCCAAATGTTGTCGGGAAGGGACATTTTGTCAAAGTATTGTCCGACATCTTATTCAATAAAGTCAAACATTTAGGTCCATTTGGTAGGAGATCACGCGAATTATCGGTAATTTGATTATGTTGAGCAGCAGTTTTTCTCGCTCAACAGCGACGAATGCGCGGCAATGAAATTATGGCAAAACTGGCAATTTTAGAGTTCCCGGACCCTCGGCTCCGGACGAAAGCGACTCCGGTCGAATCGATTGACGACGCGTTGCGCGAGCTGATCGACGACCTGTTCGAGACGATGTACGTGGCGCCGGGTATTGGTCTTGCCGCGACGCAAGTTGATGTACATCAACGTCTGCTGGTCGCGGATGTGTCGGCTGACAGGAGCGCGCCCTACGCACTGATCAATCCAGCGATCATCGAAAAAGACGGCGTCATATTTACCGAAGAAGGTTGTCTGTCCGTGCCGGGTTACTACGAGGAAGTAAAGCGTGCGGAACACATCCGGGTGCGCTTCCTGGATCGTGACGGCGAAGAAATAGAGATGGAGGCATCCGATACGCTGGCGGTATGCATACAGCATGAGATCGATCATCTCGACGGCAAGCTGTTTGTTGACTATCTGTCTGAGGCGAAGCGACAACGTATTCGCAAGCGCTTGTTACGCGATCGCCGTCACGAGGCAACGCAGGCGGTATAGAATCGCAAGACTCCCCGACATGAATACTCCCAAAATCATTTTCGCCGGTACGCCGGACTTCGCCCTTGCGTCGCTACAAGCCCTGGTACATGGAGGCATCGTGCCGACTGCAATCCTGACGCAACCCGACAGGCCTGCTGGCCGCGGTAAGCGGCTTAGCGCCAGTCCGGTGAAGGCGTATGCCGAACAAACCGGAGTAGCGGTTATGCAGCCGGTTACGCTGCGCGATGCTGTCGTTGTCGAAGCACTAAGAAGCTTGCAGCCCGACCTGATCATCGTCGCCGCCTATGGCTTGTTGCTGCCGCAGGAAGTACTCGATATTCCGCGCGCCGGTTGCCTGAACGTGCACGCCTCTTTGCTGCCACGCTGGCGCGGCGCCGCGCCGATACAGGCGGCGATACTCGCGGGTGATGACTTGACCGGGGTCTGTTTGATGGCGATGACCGCGGGTCTCGACTGCGGGCCGGTGTACGCCAGCGAAGCGCTGCGTATCGGGCAGCACGAGACCGCCGGGGAGCTTCATGATCGACTTGCAAGCCTGGGCGGCGAGCTGTTGCTCAGACATGTCGGCGACGTTATTGAGCGCAAGCTTGATGCCGAGCCGCAGGAAGAATCAAAGGCAACCTACGCCGGCAAAATAAAGACGCAGGATGCGGCCATCGATTGGCAGCTTCCGGCGCAACAGTTGCAACGACTGGTTCGAGCCTACAACCCGGTGCCCGGTGCCTATTTCGAAATGGAGGGGCAGCGAATCAAGTGCTGGTCTGCTGAACTTGGCGGGGAGGTCGATGCTCCGCCAGGCAGCGTCGTCGCAGCCGATCGCGACGGCATTGTTGTTGCCTGCGGTCAGGGTTCATTGCAGCTGCTGTCTTTGCAGCGGCCGGGCAAGCGCACCGTGACGGCGCGCGAGTTCGCCACACAATACGATCTGTCTGATCGAATCCTGGATTGAGTGAGTATGGCTGGCAATAATGGAGCGCGAGTGAGGGCTACTGCAGCGGAGATCGTTGATGCGGTAGTCAAGCAGGGCCGATCGCTTGATGTGACGATACAGGCGATGGAAGGCCGGGTTGCGGCAGACGATTGTTCGCTGCTTCGATTGCTGTGCTTCGGGGCAATTCGTCGCCACTGGCGACTGCAGTCCTTAATCGCTCACTACATTGAACGCCCGGTGAAGGCCAAAGACAGTATCGTCAACGCCCTGCTTGCGATCGGTTTTTATCAGATCAGTGAAACACGCATTCCTGACCACGCGGTCGTGTCACAAACGGTAGAAGCAGCGCGCCTCCTGCGCAGGCCAAAACACGCGCCACTTATTAATGCCATCTTGCGAAGGTATTTGCGTGATGCTGCGTCAAACAGTCTACCGGATATGGGCTCGGCGGCTCTGGATCACCCCGACTGGCTGCTCGCGAGTATCAAGCAGGACTGGCCAGAGGACTGGAGCGATATCGTAGCGGCCAACAACGCCAGGGCGCCGATGTGGCTGCGCGTCAATGCAAAGCACGGGTCAGCAGCGGAATATCAGCAGCTGCTGATGGGGCAAGAGATTGAATCTGAGCTATTGAGTGCCGCGCCAGGGGCGGTGCGATTGCTTGAGCCGCAGCCCGTCGAGAACCTGCCAGGGTTTTCCACTGGCCAGGCATCCGTGCAGGACGCGGCCGCGCAGCTCGCAGCTCCGTGGTTGCTGGACGGTATAGAGGGTCCGCTGCTCGACGCTTGTGCCGCTCCCGGGGGCAAGAGTGGGCATTTATTGGAACTTGGCGGAGACAGCATTGCTCTGACATGTATAGACAAGGACGCCGCTCGACTAAGCGGTATCACAGAGAACCTGGATCGGTTGCAGCTCAGCGCAACCGTTTTTGCGGCTGACGCATCGAATCCCGGGCAGTGGTGGAGTAAGGAGCCGTTTAACGGCATCTTGCTGGATGCGCCATGTTCGGCCACCGGTGTGATTCGACGGCATCCGGACATCAAGCTGCTCAGGCGAGCCGATGATATTGCGGAGCTCGCACGTTTGCAGGCGGCGATGCTCAGGGCACTATGGCCGCTGCTGGCACCGGGCGGGCGCCTGCTGTATGTGACTTGCTCGATTTTGGCCGCGGAAAATGATGCTGTCGTAGGGCGATTTCTTAAGGAACACCGCGACGCACAGGAGAATGACGTGTTGCAAAATAACAACATCCGCGATTTAATGCGGCGCAAGACTTGCGGTTACCAGGTCTTGCCGGGAACGGCAGGGTTGGACGGTTTCTATTTCGCGAGTCTCGAGAAGGTCTCCTGAAGAAATAATGCAACGCAAACTCAACAATGCTGTAGCAAAGCCACGCCTGATCGTGGTGCTATTCGCGCTCGGCCTGTTGCTCACGGGCACCGTGACGGCGCAGGACGAGACGATTCGCGAGGGCTACTTCGAAGTTCGCTCCGCGTCGACCACGCTGGTTGCCGGAGTGCATGCGCTGGACGCTCGCCTGCAGTTGGTGCTGAGCAATGAGGCGCTCGACGCACTGAGTAGCGGCGTACCGTTAACGATCGAGCTGCAAATGCAGGTGATTCGTGCGCGACGCATGTATTTCGACGCCGTTGACGCCGAACTGGCCATTCGCTATGAGCTTGAGTATCGGCCACTGAGCCAACGCTACATTGTCCGTAATTTGAACAGTGGTGATCAGGATTCCTTCGCAACGCTTTACTCTGCGCTGAACAATCTCGGCCGTGTACAGGGTCTGCCCGTTATTGACGATTCGTTACTGGTGCCGGAGCGACCTTATCGCTTCCGGCTCAGGGCGATGCTCAATACGCAGCAATACCCGGCACCGCTGCGTTTATTGTTGTTCTGGCGAAGCGAGTGGCAGCTACAAAGCGAATGGATCGAATGGCCACTAGAACGCTAAGAAGAGCCTTTTTTTCACTGCTAGCGGCGACCGGCGTCGGTCTGGTTCTTGTCGCCATGTTCTTGCTGAGTCGCACTGCCCAGAATTCCGCAGAATTCGATCGCCTCTACAGCGTCATTCTTCTGATCAACGTTGCGGGCGTGTTGATCCTGTTCATACTGATGGTCGGCAACCTTGCTCGCCTGGTGCGTGAATATCGAAACCATGTGCCGGGCGCAAGACTGAAGGCGCGGATGGTCGGGATGTTTGTCGGTCTTGCCGCACTGCCACTTTTGGTCGTGTTCTATTTCTCAATCCAGTTTATTAATCGTGGCATTGATACCTGGTTCAACGTGGAGGTCGAGGCCGGCCTTGAGAATGCGCTGCAACTAAGCCGCGCGGCACTGGAAATGCAAATGCGCCAGCATATGGCGTCGACGCAGGAAATCGCCCGACGCCTGAGTGAAAGCAGCGAGCGCCAGTTGGTGTTCGAGCTAAGCATGTTGCGCCGCGAGAGCAACGCAAGCGATGTCACGATATACGGCAGCAACAACCGCATCCTGGCTACCAGTTCCGATAGCGCCGTTGTCGGTCTGCCGCGACCACTAAAAAACGAAGTCCTGTTGCAGATGCAGCAGAATCGCCCGTACGTTTCGATTGACCCTGAAACCTACGAAATTCGAACCGCGGTGTTATTCAAGTACCGCGGCAGTGTTGAGCGCGTCGGCGTGATTCAGGCGCATTTTCCCGTGACCGAGCGTCTTGCGCGCATGGCGGATAGTGTGGATACCTCATATCGCGAGTACCAGCAACTGGTGTTCCTTCGCGAGCCGCTAAAGACCACGTTCACACTAACTTTGACGGTCGTGTTGATGTTGAGCCTGTTGGCCGCAATTTATGGTGCGTTTATCCTGTCTCGAAGACTGGTTGCACCGATTCAGGATCTCGTTGCAGGCACACGTGCTGTTGCCGAAGGAGATTTTGATACACGTTTGCCAACGCCGACACGGGATGAGATCGGCTTCCTGATCAGCTCGTTCAACGACATGACACAAAGACTTGCGACGGCGCGTCGTGATGCCAGCCTGAGTCAGGCGCTGGTCGAAGCAGAGCGCACCAACCTCGCGGTGATCCTTGCACGACTGTCGACCGGCGTCATCGCGCTCGAACCCGATATGCGGATTCGAACAGCGAATCGGGCCTCAGATGCTATTTTGAATATCAACCTTGAAGGTCGCGAAGGTGAATACCTGACTGACGTCGCAAAAGATGAACCCCTGCTCGGGCAACTAGTGGACGTTGCTCAGGTGCATCTGGATGCAGGTGAGTACGAGTGGCGCGAGCAGATTGTGTTGCGTGGCGATGTCGGCCGCCGAATTCTAACCTGTGCGTGTACCACGCTGCCCGGTGAGGAAGGAGACGCTGCAGGTTACGTCATCGTCTTCGACGACATAACTGCCTTGTTGCAGGCGCAACGCGATGCTGCCTGGGGAGAGGTCGCGAGGCGACTTGCACACGAAATCAAAAATCCGCTGACACCGATTCAGCTGTCTGCGGAAAGAATGCGTCGCAAGTATCTGGACGAAATGTCGAAAGAAGAAGGTCAGGTCCTGGATCGTGCGACGCACACAATCGTGCAACAGGTCGAAGCAATGAAGGAAATGGTAAACGCCTTCAGCGAATACGCGCGAGCCCCCGATGTCGAGATCGGTTTGTTCGACATGGACGAACTCGTGCGCGAGGTGGTCGAGCTGTATCGCGCGCAGGAAAGCGGCATCGAAATCGTGTTGACATCTGACCCAACGATGCCAATGGTCGCGGCCGATATAGGCCGCATCCGGCAAATCTTGCACAACCTGGTGCGGAACTCTGTTGAAGCTCTGGAGAATGTGGACGATGGTCGTATCGATGTTCACGTCAGTGCCGCAGAAATCGATAGCATTGAGCTGGTGCAGATAAAAGTCGAAGACAACGGGCCGGGATTCAAGGCCGGAACCGTCAGCCAGGTGTTCGATCCGTACGTCACGACGAAGCCCAAAGGCACCGGTCTTGGCCTGGCGATCGTCAAGAAACTGGTTGAAGAACATGTCGGAACGATTAGGGCTGATAACCGCAAGGAAGGTGGCGCGGTAATCAGTATTCGTCTGCCGCTGCATGAGGCGGCTCGCGAGGCAATGATTGCAAAAGTGCCAGGGCGCACTGATGTCAGGAGGTAAGTGTTTTGAGTAATGCTGAAGTGTTGGTAGTTGATGACGAGGCGGATATTCGCGCGCTGATTCAGGAGATTCTGACGGACGAGGGTTACGGCGTAACCGTCGCGGCAAATGCAGAGGAAGCTCGCGCGGCTCGCGCGGCATCGCGTTTCGATCTTATTCTGCTCGATATATGGATGCCGGATACGGATGGCATCACATTGTTGCGCGAGTGGTCGGACGATGGCGATCTGCAGTGTCCCGTCGTGATCATGTCAGGTCATGGCACAGTTGATACGGCAGTTGAAGCTACGCGACTTGGTGCCTTCGATTTTGTCGAGAAACCGCTGTCACTGGCAAAGCTGTTGCGTACGGTCGAGGCAGCACTTGAATCGGCGAGTAAGCAATCGCGGGCAGCCAAGAACAAACTGCCGTCGGTCTTAGCTCCGGTTGGCCGCAGTGCGCTCATGCAAAATCTACGAGAAAAGGTGCAGCAGGCGGCCTTGCATGATGCACCGATTCTGCTGAGCGGTGAGATCGGTACCGGTCGAGGCGCCTTTGCAAGATATTTGCACGCGCTTAGCAGTCGCGCCGACGAGCCACTGATCAGCCTGACTGCTGCATCGCTGACGGACAGCAATGAAGAGGAACAGCTGCTGGGTCGTGAGCTGGAGGGCGAGATCTACGCGGGCGCATTCGAGCGCGCAGCAAACGGGACGATGGTTATAGATGAGCTTGCTGACCTGAGTGAGGCAGCACAGAAGATTGTTCTGTCTGTGCTGGAAGACAACGGCTTCACCCGAGTCGGGGGGACCCGTCGAATTGATCTAAACGCGCGCGTGGTTGCGACTGTGGGAGCGGACTTCGAGGCGCTCATGAAACAGGGAACATTGCGCCGCGATCTTGTGGCAAACCTCAATGTTCTCAGTATGCGAGTACCTCCGCTGAGGGAATATGCGGAGGACGTTCCTGAACTACTTTCTTACTATGTCGACAAGTTGGTCGATACGGAGGGGCTGTCGTTTCGCAGGTTCAGCGTTGCCGCGCAAAACCGCCTGCGCAATTATCCCTGGCCCGACAACGTCCACGAGCTAAAGAATCTTTGTCGTCGTTTGTTGATGACGGGCTCAGACGATGCCATTGAATTGCAGGAGGTCGAGGCAGAGCTCAGTGTCACTGGTGTAGTGAATGAGCCGCTGGTTAAACAGGACTTGTTGGCGCTGCCACTGCGCGAGGCGAGAGAGCAGTTCGAGCGCTCTTACTTGCAGCAACAGCTCGTGCTATGCGATGGCAAGGTCGGTCAACTGGCGAAGCGCGTTGGTATGGAGCGCACGCACCTTTATCGTAAGCTTCGCTCGCTGGGGGTGGATTTCAAATCAGTGGCTACCGACGACTAATCAGTTGGCCGCGGCCGGTGCAGGAACCTCTTCGGGGTGTGGCGCGACTTCGGCGCGTTCCTGCGGCATGATCTTGCCGTCCTGAAGAAAACGAATCCCTGGTTCGCCGAAATCGTCGTTGCTCAAGCTGTGCATCAGATGCAGTGCGCGCTGCCTGGCGTCGAGTTGTGGTCCTGCTGGACGCGGTTGATAAGTTGATACGATCTCGCCTTCGACAAATCGGCCTTCGCCATCGAGAGTTACAAGCAAGATCGGCGCAATGCCCTTTTCGCCCGCAACACTAATGCCATAGTAAGTCGCGAAATTACCGAGACTGTAGGCGATCAACCGACCCTTGTACCTTTCCATGGCGCGGACTACGTGCGGACCATGGCCAATGACGAGATCGGCGCCTGCGTCGACAACGAGCCTGGCAAACAGCACAACATCACCACGCGGTTCGCCGAAGTACTCTTCTTCAGCAAATGGAATGCGCAGGGCACCCATGCCTTCGGCGCCACCGTGAAAGGAAACGATAACGACGTCGTGAGTAGCAGCAAACGCCTTTACTGTCTGCTCTGCAAGCACATAGTCGAGCATCATGTTGGAGTTCCTGGTAACGGCGTACGCCAACACCGCGATACTGACTTCGCCCACTGCGAGGCTGGCAAAGTCGCCTTCCCGCCCACTGTGCTGCATACCGGCCGCGACGATTGCCTGCATCGATGCAGTGCGGCCTTCCTCGCCGAAGTCGCGCGCATGATTGTTCGCGAGGCTCAGAACGTCGAAACCCGCGGCTGCATAATGTTGCGCGTACCGGGTGGGTGACCGAAACAGATAACAGGCCTTGGGGTTGCTGCATTTCTTGCCCGGCTCGCCGCCATCGAGCAGTACGCCCTCAAGGTTGCCGAAGGCAATGTCAGCCGACGACAGCCAGGGCTCAACAGCGCTGAGGAAGCTAACGCCGTCATCGTCCGGCAGGTGGTTCTGTGGATAGTCGGTGCCGATCATCATGTCGCCGACAGCGGCGATGGACAGCCGCAGGGTGCTCTTGTCCAATGCCGGAGCTGTCTCAGGTTCAGATGCGGGCGGCGCTACTTCAGTCGGTGCTGGCACCGCGGCCGTTTCATTGCCGGCGTTATCCTGACTGGGCGCAGTTGAACAAGCGGCAACGATTAGCAGCGAAATCAGTAGTGTCGGAAGTGGCGATCTAATCACTGAGTCTGATTCGAAACACATCGATTTTCGCTGCCCGAAGGCGACTGCGGAGCATGTTAACTTGATCGAGGTCATCGGTTGGTCCTACGAACACTCGAAAATAATTCTTGTCGTTAATTTTGACGCGCTGGATTTTGGATGCAATGCCAAGCAGACCAAGCTCCGCGCGCCGTCGTTCTGCGTCTTTCTCGGTCGAAAATGAACCTGCCTGCAGCACATAGACGCCGGGCTCAGTAACCGCCTGTGGTGCAACGTCTGCGGCCTTTTCCGGTTCTTGGTCCGGGATCTCAACCACGAAGTTCGGCAGTAATTCGTAAAAAGTGAAGCGGCGTTCTTCCACCGGAGCTTGCTGCTCGTCGGAACGACCGGCCTCGCCATTGCTGTCGACCACGGCTTCTGCCGGCGCGGGCTTGTTGGTCGCCACCGCAGTTGCGGGCTGATGGTCACGCATGTAAACCGCAAGCGCGACCGACAGACCGATAGCCAGGCCAAAAATCATCCACAACCAGCCAGGAAAACTCTGCTTCTGCTTCGATCGGGTCGTTCGGCTGGAGCGACGCTTTTTGCGTTTCGCCATTACATTGACTCCGGGGCAGACACGCCGAGGATGCTGAGGCCGTTTGTAATAACGATTTTCGCCGCCGCGATTAATGCGAGTCTAGCGTCGCGTAAATCGCCACTGTCCACAATAAACTGGTGTGCGTTGTAGTAGCTGTGGAAGTCATTAGCCAGATCGCGCAGGTAATGTACGAGGTGCTGTGGCGCGCGATTATTCGCTGCGAGTTCGATGACCTCCGGATAGCGGCTCAACGACGTCATCAATGCTGCCTCCTGAGGTTCGGTCAGGGTGCTCATGCCGGCGCGACCAGTTTGCGGGTTCCACTCGAGATCTTTCTCGGCCAGTTGCCGGAAGACGCTGCAAATTCGAGCGTGCGCATACTGAATATAATAAACAGGATTATCATTCGAGCGGCTCTTCGCGAGCTCCATGTCGAAGTCCAGTGGCTGGTCATGCGAGCGCATAACGTAGAAGAATCGCGCAGCATCGTTACCAACCTCGTCTCGAAGTTGTCGCAACGTGACGAACTCGCCGGAACGAGTCGACATGGCGAGTTTTTCGGCGCCACGAAACAGGCTGACAAACTGCATCAGTTCGACCTCAAGATCGCTGCCTTTGTAGCCCATCGCCTCGAGCCCGCCCTGCAATCTTGCGACGTAGCCGTGATGGTCCGAACCAAGAATATTAATGAGGTGATCATAGTCACGCTCGCGCTTGTCGAAATGATAGGCAATGTCTGAAGCGAAGTAGGTCTTGACCCCATTCTCGCGTACGACCACCCGGTCTTTCTCGTCACCGAAGTCGGTGGCACGAAACCAGGTAGCACCGTCTTTTTGATACAACATGCCGCGCTCTTCGAGCACAGCCAGCGCTGCGTCAATGCGGCCGTCGGTGGTCAGGCTCTGCTCTGAGTACCAACGATCATAGACGACGCCGAACTCCGCCAGGTCGTTTTCTATATCGGCCCGAATCGACTCCAGCGCTTCCTGGCGAACACGGCCGAATACGTCGTTGCCAAGGAAGTCCTTGACGTTGTTAATGAGCGCATCGATATACGCATCTGCATTATCAGCGTCGTCGGTTGGCAGGTCGTGCAGTAGCCTGGCATGATCAAAGTCATGCTCGCCGCCAGTGAAAACGCTGCGAGCGATTTCCCGCACATAGTCACCGCGATACCCGGCTGTTGGAAAAGGTAATTTCGATCCGCTGTCTTCGAGCGCGCGCAAGTACACGCTGACGCCGAGAATCTCCATTTGTCGGCCAGCATCGTTGACATAGTATTCGCTGTGAACCGGATAGCCGGCTGCCTTGAGCAGCTTTGCAACTGAGGCGCCGTAGGCTGCATGGCGGCCATGACCGACGTGCAGCGGGCCCGTCGGGTTGGCGGAGACAAACTCCAGCAATATTTTCGGCGATTCTTTCGGAGCCTGCCGTCCATAAACCTCGCCTTGATCAAGAATGGCGCCAATCTCACTATGGTAGGCGGCCGGGCTTAGTGTGAAATTGATGAACCCGGGCCCTGCGATCTCAACCTTCTGGATCTGCTCATGCTCCGGTAGCTGCTCGATGATGGCAGCGGCAATCTCCCGTGGGCTTTTTCGTGCAGGCTTCGCCAGCCGCATCGCCACGTTGCTCGCGAAATCACCATGGCTCTTGTCGCGGGTGCGCTCGACGGTCGATTCGAGCTGGAGATCGGTTATGGCGTCGCTAAGATCAGGTAGCTGACCAAGAGCGTGATGGACGACTTCTGCAATAATGGATTTCATGATTCGGCTATGGTGCGTTGAGCGAGCCGGCAATTCTACCCGGATAGACCGCGCTGTGGGCAAGCATCTATTGTCGCCGCCTCGACACTCGCGCGGCTCCTAGAACAGCTCGATTGGGTCTACGTCGATCGACCAGCGAACTTTGCGGGCCAGCGGCGTGCTCTCGAGGCTCGGTCGAATGCTGCGCAAGATGGCGTGTAATGCCTGGCGGTTGCCGCTCTGTAACAACAACTGCGCGCGATAGCGTCCGGCTTTTCGTGCCATCGGAGCATCGACTGGCCCCAGGACACGCAGCCGGTCCACGTCATGCGACTCGATCAATTGCTTGATGGATTGCAGAAAAGCATGGGCGTCGCTCTGGCGATGTGCGTTCGCCCGGATCAGCGCCAGTCGTGTAAAGGGCGGCCACCTTGAAATCTCGCGTTCAGCGAGGGCGTCTTCGGCTACCTGCGTATATCCACCTTGCAGCAGGCGTTGCCAGAATGGGTGGTCTGGAAATGCAGTCTGAATGAGCACTTCACCCTGGCGAGCTTCCCGCCCGGATCGACCGGCGACCTGAATGATGGACTGCGCAAGTCGCTCGGCACTGCGAAAGTCGGTACCAAACAGGCCCTGGTCAGCATTAACGACGCCGACCAGTGTCAGCTTTGGGAAGTGATGCCCTTTCGACAGCATTTGAGTGCCGACGAGAATATCGGCGCTTCCTTCTGTTGCCAGCGTCAACGCCTCGACCATTGAACCCTTGCGCTGTGTCGTGTCGCTGTCGATACGTTGAACGCGTTGTTGAGGAAAGTGTTCCTGCAACGCGTCCTCAAGTCGTTCAGTCCCCTCTCCCAGAGGCCTTACGACGGACGCACAGCTGGAGCACTGCGTGTCCAGCGATCGGTTGGCACCGCAGTGATGACAACGCAGCTGCTGCTCGCGAGCGTGCACCGTCATGCGCGAATCGCAACGCGCGCATTCAGCGATTTGGCCACAACTCGCGCAGATCAGTGTCGGCGCAAAGCCGCGCCGATTCAGGAATAACAGGACCTGACCATCGGCGTCTAGATGTTTCCTGATGGCGTTTGTAAGCGCGTTGCTCAGGCCGTTGTTGACGGGTGAGCGCGTTAAATCAACAAGGCTAACGCGCGGAGGTGATGCGCCGCCCGCCCGTTGCGGCAGTTTGATGTGCTGGAAATTGCCGTTGCGACAATGCTGCAGCATCTCGAGCGTTGGTGTTGCTGAGCCAAGTACCACGGGGATGTCGCGGTGCTTCGCTCGTGTGATAGCGAGGTCGCGCGCTGAGTAGCGCAGACCTTCCTGCTGTTTGAAAGAATGATCGTGCTCTTCGTCGACGACGATCAAGCCAAGCTTCGGTAGCGGCGCGAAAATTGCTGAACGAGTACCGACGACCAAGCGGGCCTGACCACTGCGCGCGTCACGCCATGCACGCAGTCGCTCCAGATCGGACAATCCCGAATGCATCAATGCCGGCATAATGCCCAGACGCTGGTGCAGTCGCCCAACCAGTTGCGGCGTCAGCCCGATCTCTGGAACCAGCACCAGTATCTGCTGGCCGCGGGCCAGTGCGTCGAGCATGAGTTGCAGGTAAACCTCAGTCTTACCGCTGCCGGTCACACCGTCGAGCAGGGAGGCTGCAAACCCGTCGTGCTTGCGAAGGGTTGCCAGCGCAGCGAGCTGATCTTCGTTCAGGTCGGGACCTGCCTCACCGGCCTGGTCCGCCGGTGCCTCGGGTAATTCGGCCTGTGCGTCAAAGTGCGCAATCAGTCCTTTGGCCAATAGTCCTTTGGCCGCTTGTCGCCAGGTGGGAAGTAACTCACCCAGGGCGTCTGTATCGACGCCGCCACCACCAGCGTCCGCTAACAATGTGAGCAGCTCGGCCTGACGCGGTGCGCGCTTTGCCAGCGTGTCGATGTCCGACTGTTCTCCGGCAGCCGTGCTGCAATAAAACGTCTGTGTCGGATGCAGAGATCTTCCCTGGCGCAGCAGGGCGGGCAAGGCTGCTGCAACAACCTCACCGATCGGATGGTGATAGTAATCACTGGCAAAACGAATCAGCCAAAGATCGTCGTCGCTGAGCAACGGTGATGTATCAATTGCGGCATCGCAATGGCGGATCTTGTCGCTCGCGATGTCGCTCGCCGCGGCCAGACCCAGTACGACACCAATCTGGCGGCGTCTCCCAAATGACACCTGTACGCGGGCACCGGGTACCGGGCACGGGCCAGCCACAGGCGGAAAATAGTCAAATTGCCGTGACAACGGCACGTTGACCGCGACCTTCAGTATTGGCGAGTCAGGCACAGAAAATTAATGAAAACAATGAGTTGGAATTCCGTTGGGTGTCTGAGTCATGGTTGATGCAACATAATGTGTAGTTGCGATCGCGGCTCAGATCGTTGTCAACCACGTCTACTGCGTGGCGTTACTATAAGAGTGACAAGGTAGATGACCTTGTGCAGGAGTCAAGAGGACTTTGGATATGGACTTCACGTGCGCAGTGAAAGGGAGTTTTGCCCGATGAATGCTGCAGTTGGTGTTTTTGCGGTATCGTGCGACAGCAAGCCACTTGAGGGAGTACAAACGCTGCAACGCGAACGGCAACTTAACCAGTTTCTGGCCGACGTGGAGCGTCGCGCATTGCGCATAGCCGAGATTTCGGTGCGAGATCGTGACGAGGCGTTGGACCTTGTGCAGGATGCGATGATAAAGCTGGTGAGAAACTACGCTGATCGCAATAGCGATGAGTGGACGCCACTGTTCTATCGGATCCTGCAGAATACTGTGCGCGACTGGCATCGCAGGCAAAAAGTCCGCAATCGTGTGATGGTGTGGTTCGGGCGCTCGGCCCCAGGCGAAGATGAATACGATCCTGTTGCACAGGCGCCGGACCCCGCGGGGAGAACGCCGGACGAGCAGCTGCAAACGAGTGATGCGATGCAGCAAATGGAACGTGCGGTACGTGAGCTGCCGGCCAGACAGCGCGAGGCATTCATGCTGCGAACATTTGAAGGTCTGGATGTTGCCGGGACTGCGATCGCGATGGGCTGCAGCGAAGGCAGCGTGAAAACACACTACTTCCGAGCCGTTCACTCGGTCCGGGAAAAGTTGGGAGATCATTGGCAATGAACGAACACGATCGTGAAGAGCGCCTTGCTGATTCGGCAAAGCAGTTATTCGACGACAGCGTTGAATCTATCGACGCGGCAACCTTGTCGCGGCTGAATCAGGGCAGGCACGCAGCGCTGGCTGAGCTGCAAAGCGGACCTGCAGCGCGCTACTGGTCGCGCTGGCTGCCAGCAACCGGTATAGCTTGCGCCGCGCTGATTGCAGTGATGTTCGTCGGCGGACCCGACGAGACCGGCTTGCCGGCTGCGCCGGTGGCCGTGTCGGACTTCGAAATACTGTTAAACGATGAGCCGCTTGAGATGCTCGAGGATCTTGAGTTCTATAGCTGGATCAATATCTCCGAGCTGGAGGGCGGCGGCGATGTTGGCTAGGACATTGCTGCTGGCGGCGATGCTGGGTGGCTACAGTCTGGCCAGTGGAGACGATGAAGAAGTTCCGGATATGGGGTTTTTCGAGTACCTGGGAATGTGGGAGGAAACCGACGAAGAGTGGTTGATGTTTAACGAAGTAGTGACAGCAGAAAACGATGCACGGTCAGAACCTCATGTATCTGAGGCCGACGAGCCGGTGGAGAAAGAAGATGAAAGCTAGAATTCTGTTTGCATTTATGGTCCTCGCCATTGGCGGGCCCGTATTGGCGGACGACAATGACGTTGCTGATAGTGTGATCCTGTGGAGCAGCCTGACCGCTGAGAAGCAACAGGTGCTGAAACCCTATGCCGGCAACTGGAATACGCTCACGCCGGAACGGCAGAAACGACTGTCACGTGGTGCCGACCGCTATGCCCAAATGAGCCCGGAACAGCGCAAGGCGGCGCAGGATCGATTCAAACAGTGGAACGGACTGCCGGCTGAACAGCGTGAGCAATTGCGCCAGCGTTACAATCAGTACAAGCAGCTTCCCAATGACGAGCAGCGACGCATCCGCCAGAACTTTCAGCGCTACTCTGATCTGCGGCCGGAACAGCGCCGGGCGTTGCGCGAAAGATTCTCGAAAATGACGCCACAGCAACGCCAGCACCTCAGGGATCGACTGCAAAGGAGCAGGCCCGCGCCGAAACGTGACTGAGCCACCTCCGCGAGTCGATGCAAAAAGAGCGCCAGACGGCGCTCTTTTTTTGCGTGCGTGTTACTGGTGGGCCGCTTGATAAATAAGGTAACGCTCAGCAGGCAGGACAGCCGTCGGAGCAAGGCGGTTAAGTGCGGGCATAGTACCGCGCCGCGCTTGAGCAACGCTGCACTGGCGGCTGTCCTGCCTGCCCTGCGGGTCTGTACGGCCGCGCCGTCAACGGCGTTGCGCTGCTTGCCAAGGTCTGGGCCATTGGCTTCGCACCGCGCCTTGTTGACGGCGCGGCCGTACAGACTGAGTGTCACCTTATTTATCAAGCGGCCCACTAGGTACTAACCGATGCCCGCAGAATCTGTGCGCGGCGCGCCATTGTTGATACAGTAGCGCTCGCTCGAGACGCCACAGCCGCAAATCGTGGGTGTCAGGCCGGGCGACGAATCTGGAGGCTTTTGCATGAGAATTGGAGTACCTGGAGAGACATACGCAGGTGAACGTCGAGTTGCTACGACACCTGATGTTGCCGCTCATCTAATCAAGATGGGCTTCAGTGTGGCGGTCGAGAATGACGCTGGAGCTGCGGCCAATTATTCAAACGACGCTTATAAGGCAGCGGGATGCGAGCTGATCGCTACTCGCGATGAGCTGTGGAGCGATGCGGATCTGATTCTGAAGGTGCGCGCGCCCGATGCGAGTGAAATCGCATTGCTGCGACCTGAGCAAACCTTGCTGAGCTTCGTTTGGGCCGGGCAGAATCCCGATCTCCTCAAGCAACTGACCGCTACCGGCGCGACAGTGATGGCGCTGGATAGCGTGCCCCGCATTTCACGCGCGCAGAAAATGGACGCACTGAGTTCGATGGCGAATATTGCGGGCTACCGGGCGATAGTTGAGGCCGCGCAACACTTCGGTCGCTTTTTCACCGGGCAGATCACAGCCGCAGGCAAAATACCGCCAGCCAAGGTCATGGTTATCGGTGCCGGTGTCGCGGGCTTGTCAGCGATCGGCGCGGCCAAGAGTATGGGCGCGATTGTTAGAGCGTTCGATACGAGACCTGAAGTCAAAGAGCAGGTTGAAAGCATGGATGCCGAGTTCCTGATGCTGGACTTTGAAGATGAGGACGGTTCTGGCGAAGGTGGCTATGCCAAGACGATGAGTGAAGAATTCATCAAGGCAGAAATGGCGCTGTTTGCGGAGCAAGCCAAAGAAGTCGACATCATCGTTACAACGGCATTGATTCCGGGCAAGCCGGCACCGAAGCTGATTACGGCTGACATGGTTCGTTCAATGAAGGATGGCAGTGTCATCGTCGATCTTGCCGCCGAACAAGGCGGAAATTGCGAGCTGACGGAGCGCGACCAGGTCGTTGTTCGAAATGGTGTTTCGGTCATTGGCTACACCGACTTGCCAAGCCGACTGGCCGCGCAGTCAAGCCAGCTGTATGCGACCAACTTGCGTCATCTGCTGACCGAACTCAGCCCTGAAAAAGACGGCAACATCGTCTTGAACATGGAAGACGAGGTCATCCGTGGTGCAACGATATGTACCGGCGGCGAAACAACGTGGCCGCCTCCGGCGCCGAAGTTGTCGGCCGCACCCGCAGCCGCCAAAGCAGAGCCCGCGCCCGTAGTTGTTGAAAAAAAGTCATCGATCGTTGGCCCGATTATTGCGGTTGCCGTTGCTGCACTTGCGCTGCTCGGTCTGGGCGCTGTTGCTCCACCTTCATTCATGGCGCACTTCACGGTGTTCGTGCTCGCCTGTTTTATCGGCTACATGGTGATCTGGAATGTATCACCGGCGTTGCATACACCGTTGATGAGCGTCACCAACGCGATCTCGAGCATCATTGTCATCGGAGCGTTAATGCAAATCAGCTCAACCGAGAATACGATTATGTGGATTGCAGCGCTTACTGTGCTGCTAACGAGCATCAATATCGCCGGCGGTTTTGCCGTCACCCGTCGCATGCTCGAAATGTTCAGGAAGTGAGGTCGGCATGATTAGTTCAGGAATCGTTACCGTCGCATATATTGCTGCGACCGTTTTATTTATTCTCGCGCTGGGCGGCCTTTCCAACCAGGAAACGGCGAGGCGAGGCAACTGGTACGGCATCATCGGTATGACGATTGCGCTGCTCGCAACCGTACTCGGCGTAGTAACCGCACATTACACGATGTTGTTTGTCGCGCTTTTGGTTGGCGGTAGCGTTGGCATTGTTCTCGCACGACGCGTGCAGATGACGCAGATGCCGGAGCTCGTCGCGATCTTGCACAGCCTGGTCGGACTTGCTGCCGTTGCAGTTGGTTTTGCCAGCTTTATGGATCCAACATCGCATCTTGTTGGTGTTGAGCTCACGATTCACGATATCGAAACCTATTTGGGAATTTTGATCGGTGCCGTGACGTTCTCTGGTTCGGTTGTCGCATTCGGTAAATTAGGTGGCCGGATCAGCGGCAGCCCGATGCTCATGCCGGGGCGCCATTTATTCAACCTCGGCTTGTTGATTGCGGCTATCTGGTTTGGACGTGAATTCGTTATTCAGTCCGCCGCTGGCGGCGGTCTGGAGCCGCTGTTCATTATGACTGCCATAGCCCTGGTGTTTGGTATCCACATGGTGTTGGCTATTGGTGGAGCTGATATGCCGGTTGTTGTATCGATGTTGAACAGCTATTCCGGATGGGCTGCCTCAGCAACTGGCTTCATGCTTGGCAATGATTTGCTCATTGTTACTGGCGCATTGGTGGGCTCCAGCGGCGCGATTCTTAGCTACATCATGTGTCGGGCGATGAATCGGAAGTTCTTCTCGGTCATTGCCGGCGGTTTTGGCACAGCAGGTGGGAGTGGTGCGTCGTCCGGCGAAGTTCAGGGCGAAGTTGTCGCGATCGACTCAAATGAGACGGCTGAGCTGCTGCTAAATGCGAAGGAAGTCATGATCATTCCAGGTTATGGCATGGCGGTCGCTCAGGCGCAGCATACGGTGAACGAAATTACGCGCTTGTTGCGCGACAAGAAAATCAATGTGCGTTTTGGCATTCATCCGGTCGCAGGTCGCATGCCGGGACATATGAACGTCCTGCTGGCAGAGGCGCGAGTTCCGTATGACATCGTTTATGAAATGGACGAGGTCAACGATGACTTCCCGAAAGTTGATGTTTCCATCGTCATCGGCGCGAACGATATCGTGAACCCGTCCGCCCAGGACGAACCCGACAGCCCGATTGCGGGTATGCCGGTACTTGAAGTGTGGAAGGGTGCAACGACGATCGTTCTTAAGCGCAGCATGGCGACAGGATATGCAGGTGTGCAGAACCCGTTATTTTTCAAAGAAAACACGCGCATGTTGTTTGGTGACGCAAAAGAGACGCTCGATGCTGTGCTGAAGGCGCTGTAGTAATCTCGGGAGTTGATTTTTAGCGGGCAAAATGCAAACTACGGGTGCGCGACTTGTAAGATCAGGTGATCAGTCGACGCCCCGCAGGGCGCAAAGAGGTAAACCTATGCTCGCTGGTATCGCTTCCGAAGTATCGCAACAGGTACTGCGGACGGATGTGGCTGGAATGCCGCTGGAGTGGATAGACTATCGAGAGGCCGTCCGGCTGTATCACGCCGAACAGGTTGCCTACGACTGCGGGACTCGCCTGTACACGGTCTTTGGTGGGCACAGTGCGATTGATGGTCGACGCAGCAAAGTCGACGTGAATTCGATCATCGCAACCCACGGTACCAGCAAGAGTCTGGCCATGTCCCGCGACAAGTACGTGCCCCCTCTGAATAACCGAACCTTGTTCAAGCGTGATGCCAACCTTTGCCTGTATTGTGCGATGCGCTATCCAACCAGAGACCTGACCCGTGACCACATCACGCCGATCTCTCAAGGCGGCATGGACAAGTGGAGTAACGTTGCAACAGCCTGCCGTCGCTGCAACAACTACAAAGGCGGCCGCACGCCGGAGCAGGCGGCAATGCAGCTGGTCGCCGTGCCCTTTACTCCGACCTACGCCGAGTACATTTATCTGAAAGGCCGACGCGTCCTCACGGATCAGATGCAATATTTGCTCGCGCACATTCCGCGTTCGAGCCCCCTGCACGCGCGACTAACCGATCGCCTTTTCAATGGTGATGATATCCAGGAAAACCACTTCCACGAATAAGACAAGAGTAGGAGCGGGCCATGCCCGCGAATGAGCATCGCCCTATTCAAGCCACGTTGTCGCAACGGCCAGGCCGAACCAACGAATTCAATCCAAGCTCAAAAATGACCCAAGCTGGGTTCGCACCCGAGCGGCGATGGGGGTTATGACCGACCACCTGGTTAATGGCGATGATATTCAGGAAAATCACCTCCACGAATAAAACAAGAGTAGGAGCGGGCCATGCCCGCGAATGAGCATCGCCCTATTCAAGCCACGTTGTCGCAACCGCCAGGCCGAACCAACGAATTCAATCCAACACCAAAAATGACCCAAGCTGGGTTCGCACCCAAGCGGCGATAGGGGTTCGTTTCTTCGTTGAGCTTGGTTTGAGATCGTTGGTTCTTGTTGTCTTTGGTGACAACGCGCGATGTCCATTCGATGCTCATTCGCGGGCATGGCCCGCTCCTACAGTGGTTTTATTCACGGTATACTCCCCCCATGCAATATCTCATTGATGCCAGTGTCTATGTCTTCCGTGCCTATTTTTCCATGCCGGACGACATGGTTGATGATGAGGGCAATCCCGTTAATGCGTTGTATGGTTTTTGCCGTTTTCTGGGTGACTTCATGGAACAGGTGAACCCGGAGCACGTTGCAGTTCTGTTCGATGGCGGAAAGACGGAGTGCTTTCGAACTGACATCTATCCGCCCTACAAAGCTAACCGCGACCCGGCACCACCGGAGCTAAAACGTCAGTTCGGACAATGTCGTCGATTTGCCCGCGCACTCGGTTTGATGGAAAGCGCAAGCCCAAGGTACGAGGCGGATGACCTGATCGGCACACTGGTAATGCACGGCCGAAAACACGGACGAAGTTCTACCATCGTTACTCGCGACAAGGACCTTACGCAGCTGATATCCAAAGATGATGTGTTCTGGGACTACGCCGGCAAAGGCAAACTTGGGTATGAGTCTATTCCAGACTCCTTTGGTGTCTGGCCCGAGCAGATCGCGGATTTTCTCGCGCTTGCCGGCGACGCCGTGGACAATATTCCTGGCGTGCCGGGTGTCGGCAAGAAAACGGCCGTTGCGCTACTGCAGCACTTTGGCAGCCTTGAGGAGATCTACAGCAATCTCGACAAGGTTCACGAAGTCACCGTGCGTGGTGCCAGGACGCTTGCTGCGAAACTCGAAACCAACAAAGATGCCGCCGATATTGCGCGCCAGCTCACGGGCATCTATTGCGAAGCGCCATTTGAAGACCCGGAAACAGCAATGCGACGGTCTGCGCCGAAGTTGGGTGAGATCAACGCATTGTATGATGAGGCTGGCATCGGTATGGCCTTACGCCGTCAGGCCGAGCGTGTCTCGGATCTGAGCCGCTATTAGCGAGGAAACTCGCTGACGTCGCCCGATTCGTCGACCTCGTAAGTCTCGCCGAGAAAGTCTTCGTTAAAGACGAATAGTCTGGTTCCTTCCGGAGCCTTGATTGAAACAAAAGCACCCTCGAATCCCGGGTACATTTCGTGCTCAATGCCGTGCTGTTCAAGCAGCGCGGCGAGTTTGGTCTTGTCATCACACTTGAAGCAGAGTGATGGACCGTCAAGGGCAATGCTCTCACTCAAGCCTACAGGCGCAGCACCTGCATCAAAACGCATGTGCGTTGTGGGTTCTTCCCGAACACGCAGCAGGGCCGGCGCAACAGAGGCCCAAAAGCGTGCCGAGCGAACCGCGTCGCGAACCGGCAGGGAGATTTCAAACCATGTTCCACACGCCGAATTCCGGTCATCTTCGTCGCCGTGGTGAAAGGTACGTGCCTCGAGCATCGTCACTGCGTGGCCGTCGCGATCAGCGAGGCCCAGCTCATTGAACGCGTCTTCGTCGAGCTGCATGAAGTTGAAATCGAAGCCGTGGTCCGTCATCGAGCGAGCATGTTTCGCGAGGTCCTGTTGCACATAGCTGATCGACGGGGAGTTGAACTCACGGTCGTGCAAGCCGATGCACAATGTGCCATCACTGACGACCGCATACTTGTGTGACCACATGTCGCCAATCTCAAGCTCCGCGAAGCCGAGCGTTTTATAGAAGCCCAGCGAGTCGAGAATATCTGGAGTACGAATGCTGAACTCCAGATATTGACCCAGGCTGCTCACTGATCAGAGCCCATTGCAAGCGCGCGTTGACGCGATCTGTCCTGTTCCTGCTGCGCCTCGCCCGCGCTCCAGTCGGTCGACATCTCGGGCCAACCACCCAGGTGTCTTTCGATCAACCGGCTGAGGAAAGCGACATGGTCATCGCGCGCGTTCAGCGCGGGAATGTAGTGCAAATCACCGCCGCCATTCTCCTTGAAGAGCTCACCATTTTGTATCGCGATTTCCTCGAGCGTCTCAAGACAGTCAGCCGCAAACCCCGGGCAAACAACGTCGAGCCTGCTGACGCTATTCCTGCCAAGTTCGGCAATGGTCTCATCGGCATAGGGCCGCAGCCATTCTTCGCGGCCGACGCGCGACTGAAAAACGACCTGCCAGTCATCATCACCGAGCTCGAGAGATGCCGCGATGAGCCGAGCCGTTTTCTGGCACTGACAAAAATAGGGGTCGCCATCCAGCAGATTCTTTTTCGGCAAGCCATGAAACGAGAACAATAAGCGGTCGCCGCGACCATGTTGCTGCCAGTACTCCTGAATATTGGCGACATTGGCGGCGATATATCCGGGCGCGTCGTGGTACGCATTAATAAAACGGAACTCCGGAACCCAGCGCCTGCCGCCAAGTGCTTTGCACACCGCATCAAACACCGAGGCCGTGGTCGTGCCTGAGTACTGCGGGTAGAGTGGCAACAGCACAATACGGCTGGCACCACTGGCATAAAGCTTGTCGAGGGCGGCATTTATCGAGGGTTGCCCGTAACTCATCGCCAGTTCGACATTGACCGAACTCGAAAGGCGCGCGGCCAAATTGTCGTGGACAGCGTCAGCGATACCTTGCGAATACACCAGTAACGGTGATCCCTGGTCAGTCCAGACCTTTTGGTAGGCACGAGCGGATCGGGCCGGGCGAATGCGCAGGATTATTCCGTTCAGGATTAGCCACCACAGCGCACGCGGTGTTTCTACAACGCGCGGGTCCCAGAGAAACACTTTGAGAAAGCGGCGCACAGCAGACGTTGTCGGCGCGTCCGGCGTGCCAAGGTTGACCAGCAATACGCCCAGAGAGTCTGAACGTCCATGTTCGTACTGAGGAGAAGAGTGATAAGTCGGCATGGCCTGATGGGCTTACGAATCCATTGAGAACAATAATGGATTGGGAGCCCCTGCGCTAGCCGGGAGCGCTATAATTGTGGGCCCCGTGTGACAACTCAATGTGGCAAGCGCAATGGAAGAAGAAACAGATGACCTGAGCCCGCAGTCTGCGCGCATGGACCTGATCAGAGATGTTGCCGTCTTGCAGGTAAAGCTGATCGTAGACGGCCTGCGTGATCTGATTTTGCTCCCGGCATCGTTGATTGCGGGAATTATCAGTCTCGTCAGGCACGAGGACGGCCGACCAGGGCCGGAGTTCTATCAGCTGCTTCGCTTCGGCAAGCTCACTGAGCGGCGTATTAATTTGTTCGGTGTTTACAGCAGCAGATCAAACAGAGCCGGTGATCGGGATCGAGCGGGTGACATGAACGTCGATGATCTGGTGTCGCGCATGGAGAGTTACGTGGTTGACGGACATCGCAGCGGGCAATTATCAGCGCAGGCCAAGGCCAAGATCGATCAGGCGCTGGACGCGATCCAGGCAATGGCTAACAAACCCAAGTAAGCCGGGGTAAAGCTCGAACGGCTAGCTGCGACGCTCAGGATTCGGTCAAGCCGCCTCGATAATCGCCGTTACGCCCATGCCACCGGCTGTACACACAGAAATCAGGCCACGACCTGATCCTTTCTCTGCCAGCATCTTCGCCATTGTGCCGACGATTCGCGCGCCGGTTGCTGCGAACGGGTGCCCCATAGCGATGCTGCCGCCTTTGACGTTTAGCTTGGATAGGTCAATCGGGCCCATCGGCTCATTTCGGCCGAGGCGATCACGACAGAACTTTTCTGATTGCCAGGCCTTCAACGTGGCAATCGTCTGTGCCGCAAATGCCTCATGAATTTCGTAGAAATCGAAATCCTGCAGGCGCAGATTCGCATCTCTGAGCATTTCTGAGACGGCGTAAGCCGGCGCCATCAACAATCCTTCATCATTGATAAAATTCACGGCGGACACTTTGGCGTGAGTCAGGTAAGCCGCAATCGGCAGGTTTTTAAGGTTCGCCCATTCCTCATTGGCAAGTAAGACAGCCGCAGCACCGTCGGTTAGTGGTGTGCTGTTGCCTGCAGTCAGGGTGCCGTCCTCGCTCTTATCGAAAACGGGCTTGAGCGACGAAAGCTTCTCGAAGGTCGAGTCGCGACGAATATTGTTGTCTTCTTCGCACTCCATAAACGGCACGACGATGTCATCATACCAGCCGCTGTCGTATGCCGCCGCGGCCTTAACGTGACTCGCGAGTGCCAGCTGATCCTGATGTTCACGCTGCACGTCCCATTCCTTGGCCGTTAGCTCCATACTCTCACCCATAGATAAGCCGGTGCGAGGTTCAGTCACGCCAGGAAACACGGGCTTGAAGTGCGATGGCCGCAGCCGAAACCAGGGTAGTACTCGCTGCATCATCGAGCGGGCTCGAAATGAGTCAAACAAGATTGAACGATAGGCATCGTTGTAGACGACCGGAGCGTCACTGATGGAGTCCGTCCCACCGCCAATTCCTGAGTCGATCTGCCCGAGCGCAATCTTGTTTGCGATCATGATGCAGGCCTCCAGACTGGTACCGCATGCGCGCTGCAAGTCAACACCCGGAGTGCGCGGGGACAGCCCCGCCTCGATGACGCTTTCACGAGCCAGGTTCCAGTCTCGCGAGTGCTTGATTACCGCGCCAACGGCCACGTCGCCAAGAGTCTGCCCGCGAAGGTCGTATTTTTCGACCAGCCCGGAAATTGCCGCTGCCATCATGTCCTGATTCGTACAACCTCGATACACCGAATGAGAGCGGCAAAACGGGATGCGTGAACCACCGACAATGGCAACTCGATTGACTTTTCCATCATGCAACATGCTTGTCTCCGAACTATCACGTTTATCGCAGGCGCCGCACCGAAGATCCGCCATGGGACGTTTCAGCGGGCTGCTGTTCGCCGGCAACCTTACACCATTCGAGGCTTACAACCGAGCAAATCAGGTCACACTCTGCCACAAATTTATCGCTGTAAAGCAAGACGTTGCGTGTAATGATGGCGACAATTTCGAAATTGACGTCGGCAGTAATGAGCATGATGACTTCAACGGGTAAAAACTGGCGTAAGGAGGCGCGCGTTTTGCTGCGCCTTGCCGGGCCCCTTGTGGTCAATAATCTGGCCGTTGCCGGAATGAATTTCGCCGATGCAATCATGGCCGGGCGGCTCGGTGTCAGTGCGCTGGCAGCAGTAGCGGTCGGCGGCAGCGTCTGGTTTCTGTTCTTCACCGTCGGGCTCGGGTTGCTGATGGCAATTTCGCCGATCGCTGCGCGCCACTATGGCGCGGGAAACCCTGAGTTGATTGGTCGCTATACGCGCCAGGGCATTTACCTCGGGCTGGCGCTGGGCTTCCCGATTATTCTCATTGCTCAGTTTGCGGTCGAGCCGCTGCTAACGATGATCGAAATTGACATGGCATTTCGCGATCAGACGGTGAGCTATGTTCGCGCCATCACGCTCGGAGCTCCCGGCATCTTCATATTTCTCGCGCTACGCTTTACGACAGAAGGCATCGGTCACACCAGACCGATCATGTTCACCTCAATATTCGCTCTGTTTTGCAATGTGCTGCTGAATTACGCGCTCATGTTTGGTCATTTCGGTGCACCGGCTTTGGGTGTTGTCGGTTGTGGGTTGGCCAGCGCTATCTCCATGTGGATTGTAGCGGTGGTATTGGGTATCTATGTGCTGGTCAGCCCGGCCTACAAAGACCTGAAGATCTTCTCTCGCCTTGCGCCGGTCCGGCCCAAGGTTCTTGGCGAAATCCTCACGCTCGGCATGCCGATTGCTATTACGATTACCGCGGAGGCGGGGTTATTCAATGCGGTTTCGATTCTGGTTGGCAGGCTGGGGCCGCTGATAACCGCCGCACATCAAATAGCGATCAATTTCGCATCCACGATGTTCATGATTCCGTTGGCGATCAGCTCGGCCATCACGATTCGGGTTGGTCTGAAACTGGGCGCGGGCAAACTTGAAGAAGCCCGTTTGAGTGGAATCGTTGGAATTGTGCTGTGCGGATTTTTCATGCTCTGCTCGGCTATCATCTTGCTGGTTTTCCGAGACGCCGTTGTCGGCGTGTACACCAATGATGTTTCGGTGAAAGGCATCGCGATCAGCCTGCTGCTGATGGCGGCGATATTCCAGGTGGTGGACGGCATCCAAATTGGCGCTGCCGGCGCGCTGCGTGGCTACAAGGACACGCGCATGCCGATGGTGATCAACGCGTTCGCGTTTTGGGTGCTGGCGTTTCCGGCGGCCTACCTCGCGGCGGTCACATTTGAGTCTCCACCCAACTATATCTGGGGTGGATTTGTCATTGGCCTCACTGTCGCCGCCTGCCTGCTCAGCTGGCGCTTTCAAAGACTCTCAAAGACCTACGTGCTTCCAGTTTAGACCGTTGGCTTAATGTTCGCGTTCAAGCGGAACATGTTGCCCGGGTCGTACTTGTTTTTTAGTTCGACCAGTCGCGGGTAGTTGGGACCGTAGTTGCCCCAGGTCTTTTGCTCGGAATCTTCGTTGAGGTTGTTATAGAAACCGGCCATATGCGGCTCCATGGCTTTGTAATACTCGCGCACCTGAGAAACAGCTGCCGAGTTGTTCGCCGGATCATCGCCGACATACATGATGCCAAAATTGAACGCCACATCGCGGTGCGCATAGGCAGTTGCGTCTGACGCGACTCGGGACGTCGCTCCGCCAAGGTGTTGGAACCAGGACGATGCAAATCCGCCTCGGCTGGCGTAATCGACAACGATCTCGATGACATCCGGTGTGAGTTCTCTAATGAAGCTCGACTTGAGGTAATACTGTCGGCCGTGACCCAGAAAACCATCCGCACCCGTTTGAATGTCATGGTAGGACCTAGCGCCAAGATCGCCCCCGATCAGCCCCGGGAAGGCGAGCATGGGCGCAAGCGCTTTCTCGCCCGCGGCATGGTCGCCGCACCAGGTAACGCCAACACTGGCGATGATGACGCCATCGTCGCCCGGAACAAACTGTGGCTCGATGTTGGCGGCATCAGGCATCGTATCGTGTAAATCCGCATAGAATTTCAGGAAGTCAGCATTCAGCGTGTAGTTCAGAGTACCGCCATACACGGTCGGATTGAACGGATGCACGCGATATACAAATTCTGTGGCGATGCCGAAATTGCCGCCGCCGCCGCGCAAGCCCCAGAACAGATCCGCGTTCTCATCATCACTGGCGCGAACAACGTCTCCGCTTGGCGTCACCACCGTTGCAGCAAGCAGATTATCGACAGCAAGGCCCATCTTGCGGTCAGTGCGACCGAAGCCACCACCGAGCGTGAATCCACCGGTGCCTGTGTGGGAGACGATTCCAGTGGTCGTCATCAGATTGTGGGCCAGCGACGCGGTATCGAGATGCCCGAGAAGTGAACCGCCATCAGCCCGCATGGACATGCCTTCAGCATCGACGTCGACAGTGTGCATTTGCGAGAGATCAATCATCATACCGCCGTCGGAAGTAGACTTGCCCGGGAAGCTATGGCCGCCACACTTGACGGACACGAGCAAATTGCGTTCGCGCGAGAAATTGACCGCATTGACGATGTCGCCGACGGAGGCGCATTGCACAACCATGGCGGGTTGCTTCTGATCGAACATGCCATTCCAGATTTGTTTCGCCGCCGCATACCCTGCATCAGCTTGCAGATACAGGCTGCCCTGCAAGCTTTCGGCTAACTCGGCAACCGCAGCAGACTCGAGTGACAGTTCAGCACCGCTGGAACTGATCGCAGGAATCGTACTGCTGATACCTGGTCCAGATCCTGACTTTCCGGAATCACATCCAGGGAGGGTGGCTGCAATGCCAGCGGCCAGGGTCGTTTTGCAGAAAGTGCGTCGTAGCATCGGATGAGGTCCTCTTGTTTTTCACAGCTATCCTGCAAGTCTAGTAGAGGATTAGCAGTCTTGCTGGTGGCCAGCAAGCGATTGAGTTGAAACGAGAAAAAGAAACGTTGTCCTAATCAGGGTCGCCAACGCCGAGAAACTCATCCTCCTCCAGCGTGTTTTTCCGATTGAGCAAGTGGTTACGATGCGGAAATCGGCCAAATTGTTCGATGATATCGGCGTGCAGCTCGGCGAACTGCGCGATGGTCTGGAACGTCTCAAGGTTGGTTGCCGAAACGACCTCGGCCAGCCGAGTGTAAATCTCTACCGATTTACTTTGTACTTTGCGTGATTCGGCACGCTGCAGGGGCATATAGAAGAATACACGCTGGATAGGTGTCAGGCCCTTGTCCTTTTTCTCCATTGCCCCTTCGACGCAGAGCTTCAGCGCGGCCTTGTCTTTCGCAAACGACTCGATCGTGTTGCGATGAATATTGCGGCGGAATTGATCGAGCAACAGGATCAGTGCCAGGCGACCGCGCGCATCATGCGCCCAATGGTCAAGCTTGCCCTCGGACGCCGTCTCCACGTCGGTGGCGAACTCCTTCTCTATTTCATGATCAAAGACCGGATCTTCGCCGAACCAGATGTCCATGCGCTGATCGATTTGCGGACCAGACAGCTCCTGCTCTTTGAACCAGAATGCCAGAATTGCATCGATGCGTATCTGGTCATCATCAGTGATGGTCGCATCCATGCTTTCGCTTAAAAGTTTTACCGACATTGCAATAGTCTCGTCACCGGGCCGACCCGGGCGCCGGCAGCCTTTCAGCCAGGGTTATTGTGCGAACCAGATCACAAATTGGGCCGTCGAGGCCGTTGGCCGAGCTGATTCTGCGTAGACTTTAGCAGATCATGCAATCGGTATCGCAAAAAGAGATGAATATGCCAAGCAGTGCTCTCAGTGGATTGATGCGACGTTATTGCGTCATTGCTGGCCTGGTCGCAGCCCTGCTTCTAGGCGCGTGTGGTGGTGGTCCGGTGAGCGGACCCGAGGAAAGTCTGCGCGAGTGGGTAGCCCAGGGCCAAAAAGCGGCAGACGAAAAGGACCGGCCGTCGATGGTTCAACTGATTTCTCCCGCGTATCAGGACGGACGTGGCAACAGTCGCGATGACGTCGAAAGAATTCTTCGCGGCTATTTCTTCCGCATGCACGACGTCGCGATGATGTCGCGAATCGAAGAGCTCAACATTATTGGCGAAACAGCCGCCGAGCTGGTGCTTGTTGTTGGCATGGCGGCAACTCATGATGGTACTTTGGGCTTCAGTGCTGATGCGTATCGTTTTGAGATGGAGCTCGAACGAGAAGGTGATGACTGGTTGCTGCTAGGTGCCAGATGGGGTGAGCTGGGCGGGGAGCTACGCTAACGCTCGTCAGACTGATCGATAAAGGACCGGGAAATGAACGCGCGAGAGATACCCATACTACGCTGCCTGCTAATTCTGTCGTCATGTGCGTTATCGGCCTGTGCCAGCGTAAGCAGCATGGTCAGCTCACCGGACGTGAGTCTTCGTGGTGTGCAAATGACCGAATTCAGTTTTACCGGCCAGACCTTCCTGCTGGACTTTGACGTAAGCAACCCGAACCCGTATCCGCTGCCGGTCAAGTCCGTGCAATATGGCATTGAGCTCGACGGCCACACCTTCGCCACGGGCAATACGAAAGGTGAGTTTTCTATTCCTGCCAGCGGTGACGGCAAATTCTCTATTAGCGTCGATTTGAACTTGTTGCAGACCGCACCTCAGCTATTGTCTATCGTCCGCGATGGTGCGAGACGTGACATTCCGTACGCGATTGAAGGCGAGCTGGGCATCGATATTCCGTACGCGCCACCAGTATCTTTCAAAAGTGACGGCGAGATCCGATTGCAAAGCAGCGCTTTCTAGACTCAGGCAGCCGGGTTGCACTGCAAAGCCAAAACCATAGTTACGCGCGTAACCAAGCTTTGCTGTTCTCTGCCAGTACTAAATGCCTCTCCAATGCCCACAAATAGCGCCACAAACAAGCCGGCAGGCCTTGCCTGATGGTGGTTCTGCGAAATCGTGACATATACTAAATGGATGAGGTCGCTAGCGTAGAAACCTGCGTTTCTCATCTCGATTCTGCCCGGCTACTCTGGTCAGGTGGTTTTTGGCGTGACCCGGTCCGACGCAAAAGCGTCAACTCAAAGTAGGCATACAGTGTGGGAGCGCAACTCGCGCAAACCTCAGAGCGTTTATGACAGAACGAATTGTAAAAAGTTTGTATGACCCGGCGTTCGAGAAGGACAGCTGTGGTTTCGGTTTGATCGCCAATCTTGACGATCTGCCGAGTCATTGGGTTGTGGATACCGCTATATCCGCATTGGCTCGACTTACGCACCGTGGAGCCGTCGCCGCCGATGGAAAGACCGGTGATGGTTGTGGCTTGTTGATTAAATTTCCGACGGCCTTCTTACGTGCGGTTGGTGAGGAGCTCGGCTTTTCTCTCAACACTCGATTTGCGGTGGGCACGGTCTTTCTGAGCGAAGATGAGCAACAGGCAGCAGCGGGACGCGCTGCAATCAATGCAGCCGTCACGGAAATCGGACTCGAGATTGCCGGTTGGCGGGTAGTTCCGATCGATCCGTCCGTGTGTGGCGAGCAGGCGCTGCAAACCTTGCCACGCATTGAGCAGGTTTATGTGAACGCGCCCGAGAGTATGCCGCGCGGACGATTTAACAGGCGACTTTTCCTGGCGCGTCGGCGCGCCGAGAATTGCATGGGTGACGCCGATGTCTACGTAGCAAGCTTGTCTTCGGTGACGATCAGCTACAAAGGCATGATCATGCCGGCTGTCTTGCCGGATTTTTATCCCGACCTCAGGGATCCGCGACTTGTGACATCTGTGTGTTTGTTTCATCAGCGGTTTTCGACCAACACCCTGCCGCAGTGGAAACTTGCACAGCCGTTTCGCTTCCTCGCCCACAATGGCGAGATTAATACGATTAGCGGCAACCGAAATTGGGCGCAAGCTCGCGCCAAGAACTTCCAGTCGGATAAGCTTGACGATATTTCGGAACTTGATCCGATCATCTCGCTGACCGGCTCCGATTCATCCAGCCTCGACAACATGCTTGAAGTCATGCGAGCCGGCGGCATGGACGTCCTCCAGGCTATGCGCATCTTGTTACCGCCGGCGTGGCAGACGGTCGACAACATTGATCCGGACGTTCGCGCTTTCTACGAGTTTTTCGATTGCCAGATGGAACCCTGGGATGGTCCTGCGGGAATCGTTCTCACCGACGGTCGCTATGCGGCGTGTTGCCTGGATCGAAACGGATTGCGGCCAGCTCGGTACGTGATTACCAAGGATCGCCATATAACAATTGCGTCCGAAGTCGGCGTTTACGACTATGACGAGAAAGATGTGGTGACTAAAGGCCGACTCGGACCTGGCGAGATGCTCGCGGTTGACCTTGTCAATGGCGTCTTGCTTGAGAACGATGACATCCACGATATTATCAAGACCCGTGCGCCGTACAAGAAGTGGCTGAAGAACGGCGTCCGCTACCTCGATTCAGAGCTGATCGATACGCACACCGCTGCAGAACCCATGGATCCGGCGACACTCGCCAGCTATCAGAAGATGTTCAACCTGTCGCGTGAGGAATTGCACGACGTTGTTGCAGTTGTCGCGAAGGCCGAGCAGGAAGCCGTTGGTTCCATGGGCGATGACACACCGATGGCCGTATTGTCGAAACAGATCCGCTCGCCGTTCGACTATTTCAGGCAACAGTTCGCACAGGTCACAAATCCACCGATTGATTCTTTGCGTGAACGGATTGTGATGTCGTTGCAGACAAACATCGGCAAAGAGTCGAGCTTGTTCGATATTGGGCCGGAGCATGCACAGCATGTCATCATGAATTCGCCCGTGCTGTCGCAGCGCAAACTGCGCCAGTTGATTGGGCCAGACATGTTTGGCGACAAGTACGCGTTTGTTGATCTGAATGTCGATGACACGCTGCCGTTGGCTGAGGCACTGGAGCAAATTTGTGAGCAGGCGGAAGCGCATGTCCGCGATGGCAAGTTCCTGCTCACGCTTAGCGATCGCTATCTGGCGCCAGGCAAGCTTCCAGTACACGCATTGCTCGCAACTGGCGCAGTCCATCACCACCTCGTTCGCCGCGGCTTGCGTTGCGATGCCAACCTGATCGTCGAGACGGGTGTTGCTCGCGACCCCCATCATATCGCTTGCCTGATTGGCTACGGCGCCACGGCCGTTTATCCCTATCTGGTCTATCAGTCGCTACATGACATCGCACAGCGCGGCAATCTCGACAAACAAAAGCAACTTGGGCGTGGCTATCGGCGTGGAATCCGAAAGGGCTTGTTCAAGGTGATGTCCAAAATGGGCATCTCATCAATTTCGAGTTATCGGGGAGCGCAGCTTTTTGAGATTGTCGGCTTGCACGAAGAGGTTGTCGACAAGTGTTTCAAAGGTACAACCAGTCGGATCCAGGGCACCAATTTTGCTGATTTGCATGATGATCAAAAGCACCTGGCGGCGGCGGCATGGGAGCCGCGGCTACCGATAACGCAAGGCGGTCTGCTCAAATATGTGCACGGCGGTGAGTACCATTGCTACAACCCGGATGTCATCGCGACATTGCAGGCTGCGGTGCGTAGCGGTGATTTTAGTCGCTATCAGGAATACGCAAAACTGGTTAATGAGCGTCCGAGCGCAACGCTAAGAGATCTTATGGAGACGAAACCAGCGGGGCCTCCCGTACCGCTGCATGAGGTCGAGTCGATCGAGGATATCCTGCCGCGCTTCGATAGCGCCGGAATGTCGCTCGGCGCCTTGTCGCCAGAGGCACACGAGGCGCTCGCGATTGCCATGAATCGCATGGGTGGGCGCTCAAATTCAGGCGAAGGTGGCGAAGATCCTGCGCGCTACAAAACCGAGCGCATGTCCAAGATCAAGCAGGTTGCGTCGGGTCGCTTTGGTGTCACTGCAGAGTATCTGGTGAATGCTGAAGTGATACAGATCAAGGTGGCTCAGGGCGCGAAACCCGGAGAGGGTGGTCAGCTACCGGGCCACAAAGTGAACGACATGATTGCGAAGCTTCGTTTCGCGAAACCGGGTGTTGGCCTGATTTCACCGCCACCCCATCACGATATTTATTCGATCGAGGATCTCGCGCAACTGATCTTCGACCTGAAGCAGGTTAACCCGGATGCACTGGTTTCGGTGAAGCTGGTTGCTGAGCCCGGGGTTGGTACGATCGCGGCAGGCGTTGTCAAAGCCTACGCTGACCTGATTACAATTTCTGGCTACGACGGTGGTACTGGTGCAAGCCCGCTAAGCTCAGTCAAGTACGCAGGTAGTCCCTGGGAACTCGGTTTGTCAGAAACGCATCAGGTGCTTCGGGCAAACAACCTGCGGCACAAAGTCCGCTTGCAGACAGATGGTGGTTTGAAAACTGGCGTTGATGTGATCAAAGCAGCCATGTTGGGAGCTGAGAGCTTTGGCTTCGGTACCGGGCCAATGGTTGCGCTGGGCTGTAAGTACCTTCGTATATGTCATCTGAACAATTGTGCAACCGGTGTTGCTACGCAAAACAGCGTGCTGCGTAGCGAATACTTTATTGGCCTGCCGGACATGGTCATCAACTTCTTCCGCTTCATTGCCGAGGAGCTGCGAATGCAGATGGCCGAGCTCGGCGTCCGCAGGCTTGACGAGATCATCGGTCGCGTAGACTTGCTCGAGCTGAAGCCTGGAGAAACGGCGCGTCAGTCGAGACTTGATCTATCGCCGATTATTTCTGATAACGGAATGGCAAAGGATGCGCCCCAGTTTTGCACGGACCTGAGGAACCACCCGTTCGACAAAGGCGAATTGGCCGAAGAAATGCTGGCCACAACCTTGTCGGCAATAACGGCGAAAAGCGGCGGCAGTTTTGAGTTTCAAGTGCGAAATTATCATCGCTCTATTGGTGCGCGGTTATCGGGAGAGATCGCCAGGCGCCATGGCAATCACGGCATGCTTGAAGCGCCGCTCGATATTCAATTGCACGGTACGGCGGGGCAGAGCCTTGGTGCGTGGAACGTGTCAGGCTTGAACCTGAACCTCATTGGCGACGCTAACGACTATGTCGGCAAAGGCATGTCGGGTGGCCGCATCATTATTCGACCGCAGGCAGACGTTGGCTATGTTGCAAGAGAGACGGCGATCATTGGCAACACCTGCCTCTACGGTGCGACTGGCGGCCAGCTGTTCGCGGCAGGCAGTGCCGGCGAGCGATTTGCGGTGCGCAACTCAGGGTCCACATCCGTTATTGAAGGCGCGGGCGATCATTGCTGCGAGTATATGACTGACGGCGTTGTCGTCGTATTGGGTCGCACCGGCGTGAATTTCGGGGCCGGCATGACCGGAGGTTTCGCCTACGTTCTGGATATCGATCGCGACTTCGTCGACCGCTATAACCACGAATTGATCGATATCCACCGCATCTCTCCGGAGAACATGGAGGCGCAATTGCATCACCTGCGTCACCTCGTGATGCAGCACGTAGAGGCGACTGGCAGCGAGTGGGGCGAGCAGATTCTGGAAGATTTCCGCACTTTCTTGCCGAAGTTCTGGCTCGTAAAACCGAAGGCAGCTGAGCTCGGTTCTTTGATCGAGTCATTAAGGCAGGCGGCGTAGTGGCCAAGCATCCGTTGCAGTTTCTCGAAATCCCGCGCCGTGGCCCGGAAAAGCAACCGGCAGAGGTGCGTATCAAGCACTTCGATGAAATCTACGGCACTTATGACGGCGCTGATGCTGCGGCGCAGGCCGGTCGCTGTTTGTCGTGTGGCAATCCCTACTGCGAGTGGAAATGCCCGGTTCACAATTACATTCCAAACTGGCTTGATTTGATCGAGCGAGGAAAGCTCTTCGAGGCGGCTGAGCTGTCCCATCAGACCAACTCCTTGCCGGAAATTTGTGGACGTGTCTGTCCGCAGGATCGGCTTTGCGAAGGTGCGTGCACACTGAATGACGGCATTGGCGCGGTGAGCATTGGCAATGTCGAGAAATACATAACGGATGAAGCCGTCAAGCAAGGCTGGCGTCCAGATATGTCGCACGTTATTGATACTGGCAAGAGCGTCGGCATTGTTGGCGCCGGGCCGGCAGGATTAGCGGCTGCGGACGTACTAGCCAGGCAGGGCATTCGTCCTGTCGTGTATGACTCATACCCCGACATTGGTGGGCTGCTGACCTATGGAATTCCGCCGTTCAAGCTTGAAAAATCCATCGTCAGCCAGCGGCGCATGTTGCTTGAGGGCATGGGCGTTCAGTTTGTGCTGAACACTCGTATTGGCGACGCGGCCACTGACGATAAATCTTTCGCCGAGCTTCTCGCCGAACACGATGCTGTGTTCCTTGGCATGGGTACCTACACCTATGTTCGCGGTGGTTTTCCGGGCGAAGAGCTGGAAGGCGTGCATGAGGCATTACCGTATCTGGTGTCGAATGTTTATCGTCAGCTGCGCTACGATGATGCTTCGGTACCGTTTACCGACCTGGCCGGGAAGCGCGTCGTGGTCCTCGGTGGTGGCGATACGGGGATGGACTGTAATCGCACGGCGATTCGGCAGGGCGCAGCCAGCGTGACATGTGCGTATCGGCGAGATGAGGCGAACATGCCTGGCTCAAGGCGCGAGGTGCAGAACAGCAAAGAGGAAGGTATCGAATTCCTGTTTAACCGCCAGCCATTGGAAATTATTGGCGGCGACAAAGTCACCGGCGTAAAAGTCATTCAGACTGAGTTAGGTAAACCCGGTCCGGACGGTCGCCGCCGGCCGGAGCCTGTTGCTGGCACCGAGGAAGTCTTGCCAGCCGACGCTGTCATTATCGCATTTGGCTTTCGGCCCAACCCGTCGCCCTGGTTTACCGATCACAATATCGAAACATTGCCGAGCGGCCGTGTAAGAGTCGCGACGCTGGGTGATCACCCGTTCCAGACGACCAATGCGAAAGTGTTTGCCGGTGGCGACATGGTCAGAGGTTCCGACCTTGTGGTAACGGCGGTGTTTGAGGGCCGCGAAGCGGCGATGGGAATTTCGAAGTACCTCGGCGTATAAGCAAGTCAGCGCGACGGGTTAAGCTTCGCGCATATCGATCTGCACCGTCTGGACAGCCGCTTTATCCAATAACTGCGCCGTGTTGAAGAGATACGGAATATTATGCAGTCGGCACCATTTGCGGTTTAATGAGTCATTGCCGATTCCTGGGATGTGCTCGGCCCGGGATATCAGAACAGAATCAAGGAGACAATCATGTGCGATGAAATGACCGTCAGAGACAATGAGGCATTCCTGGCCAAGCGGGGCCTCACGCGCCGCGACTTTCATAAAATTGGCGCTGGCGCCGCGTTGGCGATGACGCTACCGCCGGTCGCAAATGCTGCTGATGTGATCGAGCAGGATGTCACGGTGGAAACGCCTGATGGCTCGGCAGATTGCTACTTTGTGCACCCAGCTGAAGGCAAGCACCCGGCAGTCATCATCTGGCCGGATATTATGGGTATACGCAGCTCATTCCGGATGATGGGCAAGCGACTCGCGGAATCCGGCTATGCAGTACTGGTCGTCAATTTGTATTACCGCGATGCCGAAGGTGCGGTTGTGCCGGACGGTTCTACTTTCAGCGACCCGGAAATTCGGGACAAGGTGATGCCTTTTGCTATGTCGCTGTCGCCTGAAACCTGCGTAAGCGATGGCCGTGCATTCGTGCAATACCTGGACAGCCAGGACTCGGTTGATACCGGGCGCAAGATCGGCACGATGGGGTACTGCATGACCGGGTCATATTCGCTGCGCCTGGCGGCAGATATGCCCGGACGCATAGGCGCGGGTGGTTCGTTCCACGGCGGCGGGCTGGTGGCGGACTCAGATGACAGTCCACACCTGCTGATACCGAAAATGGACAAGGAGGCGGGTTTTCTGATCGCGATTGCCGAAAATGACGACGAGAAGAATCCTGTCGTCACCAAGATGCTGCGCAAAGCCTTTGAGGAAGCCGAAATCGCGGCGGAAATTGAGGTGTACGAGGGGACCTTGCACGGCTGGTGCCCGCTTGATTCGGTGGTCTACAACGAAGCACAGGCAGAACGCGCCTGGGCGCGTCTGTTACTCCTGTTTGAAAAACACCTCGCCTGATACGGCCTTCCGATCAGCCGTGCGCGATGGGCTTGTCGGTGAACAAAAAGTCTTTCAGCTCTTTGTCAAAAGCTGGATCTTTGCGTCGTATCCACTCGAGCACCATCGCGGCGTGTTCTTTTTCTTCGTCGCGATTGTGAGCAAGTATCGCCGCAAGGTCTTTGTCCTTGCAGGCATCGACTCGCTGGTTGTACCAATCAACGGCCTCGAGTTCTTCCATCAGTGACGTAATGGCGCGATGCATGTCGCGTGTCTCGTCCGTCAACTCGTCAACAGGTTCGTGGTATCCCTCATTTGCCATTTTGCTACTCGCTGTTTGTGTCAGGTTGCCTAACCGTATCAAGGCTTTGCGGGCAGCGAAACCGTAAATCGTGCGCCACCCTCAATATTTTCGGCCCGGATTGTGCCACCGTGACCTTCTGCAATAAGCTTGGCAATGTACAAGCCAAGGCCCAGGTGATCGTTGTTGCCGCCGGCGCGGACCGAGACCATTGAGTCAAACACCTGAGTGCGCATGCGCTCAGGCAGCGCAGGACCCGGGTTACTTATTGCGATATCCCAGTGATCCTCCATTGGCAGTAGCGCAATGGTGATGAGGTCCTTGTCACTGCTAAACCCAACCGCGTTGTCCACCAGTTTGTCGAGCATCTGAATCGCAAGCTCCGGTGAGCCGAGAGTTAGCGCACTGCGGAGCTTTGTGTCGAACTGGATTTGCCGGTTGCCGTACACATCACGATAGGCAGCGACTGTCGATTGCAGCACCGTACATAAGTCAAACTCCTCCGCTTCTACGTGCTGCATTAATTCCTCAACTCTGCTGGCTTCACTCATGGCCGTGAGGATCCGGCGGAGTCGGTCAGCACCGCTCTTGGCTCTGGCCGCGTAATTTGCGGACGCTTCATTCAGCGGTTCATGTTCCAGGTTTTCCAAAGAAGACGTAACGATTGCAAGTGGCGTTCGCAATTCGTGCGATAGTTTTGAGGCCAGCGACCGAAGATACTCGTTGTAATCGCCAAGCTGTCCGAGCACGTGAGCAAAGCTCCGTGACAAGTCGCCAATCTCGTCACCAGCTTCAGCACTGGGTAGCGCTGCGCGAAGATCATCGTTGTCGAGTGCTTGTTCCGCTGCAACACTCAAGCGTCGAATTCGGCGGGATAGCCAGGTCGCATAGCCGAGCAGGGACACGGCGACCAGAATGGTTGCGATTAGCGTAACGGTGACTAGTCTTGCCAGTCCCTGATTGGTCAGGCTGAGAATCGCATCAGTGCTTTGTTGCAGGATAACCGAACCGATTATGGTGCCATTGGTGGCCACCGGCTCTGCGACCGCGACGATTGCCATACCGCTGTCGGCACTGCGGAACCAGCTAACGGACTCACTACCATTCAATGCCTGCGTTACGTAGGACTGTTGTTCGCGACCACTCGCATCCGGCTCGGCGAGTTGTGACGTCTCGCCGGACTCGACCAGAGCATCGTAGGCCACACGCATCCAGCCTGAGGTCATCCGATCAGGCTGTTTTCCGGGTGTGCTGAGACTGCCGACAGACGCAATTCTCCAGCCCACAGGATCTGTCAGCATCAAGCGCATGCCCGGCTGCACCATATTCTCAGCGATGCGACCGAGATCAGGCGATTTACTGACAAACGGGCCCGGTATCTGCGTTGCATAGCTGGGACTGCGAGTGCCCGGCTGGTTAGTGTTTGACGTGTTGATGACGATCAGCCCAAGGTGGGTGCCGAGCTTGCGTGCCGGGATTCGAGCCTCAATTCGATAACCGCCCGGTATGTCCTGCCAGTGAGCAAGGATGGTCGGCTCCGGTGCAAAACCGTAGGCGCTTCGTAGGTAGCTAACAAACGGCCCGGGTGCTTCCGCCGCAAATACGATCGTCTCTTCAAGATAGGGAGGGCTAATGCTGACCAGATTGACCCGGTCGGCATATCCGGGCCCTGCTTGCAGAGCAATTGTGCCCGGAGTGGCGTAGACCACATGGCTGTCCATGACCTCGACGTACAAGTAAACGGACTGTTCATGCAGGCCTATTGCGAATCGTGACAGGCCGTCAGTGCCGCGAAGGCTATGCAGCGAAGCAGTTTCGATTGACCAGTCGTCGAAGTAGCCGTCGATTTCCGGGCGAGTTTCAAGATCGTGGCCATACAGCTGGTCACCAAACTGCTGCTCCGTGCGGCGACTGGCAGGAAACTCTTGCGCGTACTGATTGAGTGAATCGGCGATCGCGCGAGCGGTGCCGGCGAGCATTTGCTGCTGGCCTGCACGCAGTGCCGATTCGGTTTCCCGGATAAACTCACAGCCCGCCCATGGCAGCACGAGTGTGAGCAGACTAACGAGCAGTAGTTGTCGCTTAAGGTTCATGCCGCCTGCGACCCGGCATCGATCACTCGCTCAGCCAGCGATAGCCCATCCCATAGACCGTCTCGATCGAATTGAACTCGGCATCAATCGCTGCGAATTTGCGGCGAATTCGCTTGATGTGTGAGGTTATCGTGTTGTCATCGAGCACCGCCTGTGCGGCATCCATCAACTGTTGGCGGTTTTTTACATGACCCGGATAGCGCGCCATCGCATGCACTAGCCAGAACTCGGTTAAGGTCAAACCAACCGGTTGATCGCGCCACAGAATCGTCATTCGGTCTGAGTCGATTTCAAGGTCACCGCGCTTGATCAGGCTTGCATCGCCCTGCGGTTTTTGCAGGGCGTCCAGACGCCGAAACAAGGCTGCAACGCGTGCCATCAAATGCGGCAGGCTGATGTCCTTGGTTAAGTAATCATCGGCGCCGAGACGCAAACCCGACACCGCATCGAACTCGCTGTCCTTTGCGGTCAGGAAAATAATGGGCAAATCGGCAGATCTCGCCCGCAAATTCCGACACAGTTCGAATCCGCCCTCAATGTCATCTCTGAGATTGACATCGATTATGACCAGGTCGGGTAGCCGTGCCTCGAAGGCTTCCAAAGCTGGCTCCCGTGCATCGTAGGCATCGACACCGTAGCCCTCGCGGCGAAACGCCGCCGCATAGTTCTCGCGGATAGCCGCCTCGTCCTCAACAATCGCAATACGTTTTGCCACAAGTCACTCCAAAGCTGTTCGCCGCGTGCTTCCGCCAGGCGTTGTCGTTCGTGTTCAGGCGCGGCACGCCACAATTTGCCACATTCCGCCGGTGCATTGCCATGCCGTAGTCCACGCCATGGCCTATTGCGTTGCTGTAATTGCTGCAACGTCCACAGGAGATCACCGATGCAAGCACCTAAACAGCCACAGTCTCGATCAGTCAAGCTTCGAGCAGCAAAGTCTGAGCAGTGGCACCCAGTACCTCGTTTGACCGAGCGCAAGGGTTCGGTGGGAAGCATGTTGCAGCGCCAGGCGATCCGGGTCTGGCACCTGTCGTTGCTTTGCATTCTTACGCTGCAGCCGGCTGAAGCAGAAGGCCCAAGTCCTGCCGAGCTGCAGGCTGGTGGTCTGCTTATGCGCATGGAAACGGGCTATGTGACGGCGACACTGCTGAATACCGATGTTGAGATGCAGGTCAACGGCATGGTTTCGCGCGTATCTGTCAAACAGGAGTTTCGCAACGAGGGTAACGAGTGGGTGGAAGGCGTCTACGTTTTTCCACTGCCAGCAACGGCTGCTGTCGACCACCTGCGCTTGTACATCGGGGATCGGTTTATTGAAGGCGAGGTTCGAGAGAAAGAACAAGCCAGGAAAGAGTATGAGCAGGCTAAGCAGGAAGGTAAAAAGACCAGCCTGGTGCAACAGCAACGCGCAAACCTGTTTACAACCTCGGTTGCAAATATCGCTCCTGGTGAAACGGTAATCGTCGAGATTGAATACCTGGAGGATTTACGTTTTGACGACGGTACGTTCAGTTTGCGATTCCCGATGACACTGACGCCGAGATATATCCCGGGCCAGGCGCTGCCAGATCGCCAGGGAAATGGCTGGTCACCTGACACGAACGTTGTCGATGATGCCTCGATGATCTCGCCGCCTATGGTGTCGGTTTCCAACGCGCTCAAGATATCTTTGCGCGCGACGGTCAATGCCGGCATGCCGCTGGAAATAATTGCGAGCCGGTATCATCCGGTGTCGGTTGCGCAAGAGAACGGGCGCTACACAGTGACGCTTGCCGGCGACACGGCGCCAATGGATCATGATTTTGAACTGCTTTGGCGCCCGATTCCATCCAGTTCCCCCAGGGCGCTGGCATTCGCCGAGACCATCGATGGCAAGCCACACTACCTGTTGATGGTGATGCCGCCTGACGCGGCTGACTCCGGCAACGTGCCGATGCCGCGGGAGATGATCTTCGTTATTGATACGTCGGGATCCATGCACGGAGTGTCCATAGAGCAGGCCAGAAAAGCCTTGTTGCGTGCGATCGATGGCCTGCGCCCCGGTGATCTCTTCAATGTTATCGAATTCAATTCCACAACGAGCACTCTGTTTGCAGACAGCGTAATGGCATCAACAGAGAACACGAATAGGGCCAGGTCCTTCGTGCGCGGTCTGCAGGCAAACGGCGGCACCGAAATGCGGCCCGCGCTGATGCGCGCGATGAAGACCGTTCCGTCAGAGACCTACTTGCGACAGATTATTTTCATCACCGATGGCAGCGTAGGCAATGAGGAAGAGTTATTTGCCCTGATCGAGTCACGTCTGGCAGGTGCGCGCCTGTTTACCGTTGGCATAGGCTCTGCGCCGAACAGTTGGTTCATGCGCAAAGCTGCGGAAGTTGGGCGAGGAACGTTCACGACCATCAGTGCGTTGCACGAGGTCGGCGAGAAGATGGACCGGTTGTTCCGCAAGCTGGAGAACCCGCAAGTGACAAATATTGATGTGCAATGGCCAAGCGGCGTAATGGTCGACGCCTATCCCACGGTAGTTCCGGACCTGTATCTTGGGGAGCCGGTGACAGTGAAGGCGCGTTTAAGCGGTGAGATAGATCCGCACACCGAAGTCCGCGTGACCGGAGATTCACTCAGCGGTGCATGGTCGCGCGACCTGCGGCTTGATGGCGATAAGCAAAGTCACGGCATCGCTGCATTGTGGGCACGCGCGCAAATCGCCGACTTGCTGGATAAAGAAAGGCGTGGAGCCGGCGCTGAGGAGATTCGGCAGGCGGTAGTTGAGACGGCGTTGCAGCACCATCTGGTGAGCAAACACACAAGCCTGGTTGCAGTCGACAAGACCCCGGCACGTCCGAGCGCTGAAGCGCTTACCAAAGAACAGATCGCGAACCGGATGCCATACGGCCAAAACGGTGATGCGATATTCGGCTTTCCCGCGACCGCCACGAACGCAGCAACATTGCGGCAGAGCGGGTTGGCGTGGCTACTCGCGGCACTACTGCTGCTGGCTATCCGAGCCTGGTGGCAGAGGGATTCTCATGGTCTTGCGCGCTAGATCGCCGGCGGTCTGGGTCGTGGCCTGTCTGCTATGTCTTGGCTTCTGGCAGTTGGGCCAAGGTGCTTACATCCCGGCAAAAGCATGGGTAGCCCAGGAACTGATGCAGCGCGCCTGGAATCGCGCCAGAGACGGTGACGATCGTGCTGCGCCCTGGCCCTGGGCAGACACGTGGCCAGTGGCAAAGCTCACGGCCCGGGCCGGAGATGTTGATCTCATCGTCCTCTCCGGAGCATCAGGAAGAACGCTGGCCTTCGGCCCAGGCCACTTGAGTGTGAGCTCAATGCCGGGCGAAACAGGCAATGCCGTGATCGCCGGTCACCGGGATACGCACTTCAACTTTCTGCGGCACCTGCAGTTGGGCGAGACCTTGCTGGTCGAAACGCCTACCGGGACCCATCATGTGTATAGCATTGTCGGCATGGACGTCGTCGACGCGACGCGCGGCAGCTTGCTATTGGACACTGAGATGCCAATGCTCAGTCTGGTTACTTGCTACCCGTTTGATTCTGACGATACGGGCGGGCCACTGCGGTTCGTTGTTACAGCGAAGATGCTGCTCTAGCGGCGGCGATTCGCAATAGTGCGGCTACAGAGATCGCGTCCGTAATTTTGCCGCTGTTGACCATCTCAATGGCTTCTGCAAGGGGCAGCTTCTTAACCGTCAGGTCCTCGGTTTCCTCAAAGGCCGTCGCTCCCTCCGAGAGCGTTTCCGCTATGTAGACAATGGCAGACTCATCGGTTATCGAATTGCTGGTGTGCAATCGCATCAGCTCCGACCAGCGCGCAGCCGAAAGTCCGGTTTCTTCTTTGAGTTCGCGTTTTGCTGCGGCAAGTGGTGCTTCGTCTCTCGGCGCACCTCCCATTGGCAGTTCCCAGGAGTAGCTACCGAGCGTGTATCGATCCTGTCCAACCAGCCAGGTATTGCCAGCCTCATCAAGCGGAATGATTGCAACCGCGATGTTCTTGAAATGCACATGGCCATACTGGTTCTCGCCACCACCCGGATTGATCACGTGGTCCTCAAGGACTCGCATCCAGTCGTTCTCATACACGCTGCGTGAGCTCAGTTTGGTCCAGCTCATGACGCGTCGCTCGCTTTTTGTGATTCGACCAGCAACTTGAAACGTTGCATATCGCTGTCGGTTCGATCGCATATTTTCTTGCGCATAAAGGGCGACAGCAATTTCCTGATGCCGCGAAACGCGTGGTGTGCGTGGCCAACCCATCGGGTTTGCTTCTCGCCTACGGTTTCGAAATAGTTGACTACCAACGACTTGCCCCATTCGGACTCGTAGATGCCAGCCATGAAGGCTGCGGGACGCTTTTCTGTAATCGTCACGAGCAAGACGACGTTGCGACCGTTCTCGTCGTAAATCAATTCCGATATAGCGCCAACCTCACCCGGTGTGCCCGACTTGTGTGTGCAAGACTTCAACGTTGGTTGCCACCTGACGATATTGTTTGTGTCGTTGAACGCAGCCCAGACAGTTTCTCTGTCTGCGTCAATAATTACATCGAACTTTGTCTTCATGCGCCTATCCAATGATCAGCAGCGCACATGATAACAATTCGAATCCGGATCGCTATAATCTCGGCGATTGCGCGGTTGGTGCTCCTGAGTCATAGTTGGTCGCGGCACTGCTTTCTGCTTTGTCTATATTGGAAACCCGGATAGCAATGGAATCAGAAAGAGCCAGGCTTACCGAAGGCTCGGTAGGCCGCCATCTCACGAACATGACAGTGCCCGTGCTCTTCGGCATTACTACCATGATGGCGCAGGGATTTATTGATGCGTGGTTTCTTGGCCAGGTCGGCGATCGCGAGCTTGCGGCGCTGAGCTTTGGCTTTCCGATTCTGATGATAGTGACCAGTGTCGCTATCGGCCTTGGTGCCGGCACATCGTCGGTCGTCGCCCGAGCGATTGGTGCGAATGATCATCGCCGCGCGCGGCGGCTCGCAACAGACAGTCTCATCCTGTGCTTTCTCATTACAGCCGCGGTATCTGTATTGGGCGTGCTCACGATTGAACCTCTGTTTCGCTTGCTCGGCGCGCCGGAAGATATGATCCCGCTGATTCGCGGCTACATGTTGATTCTCTACGCCGGTGTGCCGTTTGTGGTCGTTGGTATGGTTGGCATGAGCAGCATGCGCGCCACCGGCGACACCCGACTGCCAAGTTTGCTGATGGTCTTGGCGGCTATTCTGAATGTGATTTTGGACCCGCTCCTGATATTCGGTCTTGGACCTTTTCCAGAGATGGGCCTGAACGGAGCCGCGATGGCGGCATTGTTGGCGCGCGGTTCCATCTTCATAGGCACCCTGTATCTGATGCGCTATCGGCTGAACATGGTGAGCCTGAACAAGCCTGATCCGGGCGAGTTGAGAAAATCCTGGGTGGACATCCTGCACGTCGGTATTCCAGCCGCAGGAACCAACGCGATCATTCCGATTGGCATGACCGTTATCACAGCGATGATCGCGCAATATGGGCCAGAAGCCGTCGCGGGCTTCGGTGTTGCAACCCGGATTGAATCGCTGGTGCTGGTCGTCTTCTACGCCTTGTCTGCCGTGATTGGCCCGTTCGTTGGGCAGAATTTATCGGGTGGCGCCGACGGTCGAATTCAGCATTCACTCAGACTCTGCGCTATCTTCTGCATGGGCTTTGGGTTGCTAATCGCGCTGCTCCTCGCGAGCCTGGCCGATTTCTTGCCAACTCTTTTCAGCGATACCCCCGAGCTGATTGAAGTTACGCGCTCTTATCTCGTCATTGTCCCCATTAGCTACGGCGCCTACGGTGTGGTGATGATCATGAATGCATCGTTCAACGGTATTGGCAAACCCATGCCGGCTGTTTATATCAGTGTTGGTCGCATGATTGTCTTGTATCTGCCGCTGGCATTTATCGGTCGCCACCTGTTCGGCATCCCCGGTATCTTCGGTGCATTTGCGTTGGCGAATATCATCTCCGGGTTGATTGCTTATCTGTGGGCGCGACGATCTGCTCGCGAGCAGTGTCTGGAAAGAGCCGCCGTGTCCCGGCCGACAACCAAATCCGAATAGTAAGAAAACCGAACTAAGTATGGGGTCAGAGTAAAAACCGAACCAAAATAGACCAGTACCTAAAACACCATCCGGTTTTCGGTTTTTACTCTGACCCCATACATGGGAGAACAAGCATGAGCGTGAGAGACAGCAACGGCAGCGAGCTTGAAGCGGGTGATTCCGTACAAGTTATCAAGGACCTGAAAGTCAAAGGTACGTCCAGCACATTGAAACGAGGCACGACCTACAAAAATATCCGACTGACCAATAAGGACGAAGAGGTCGAATGTGGCAAGGGCAAGTCAACCATTGTGCTGAAGACCTGCTTCCTCAAGAAGGTATAACGACGCGAGAGTAATAAGCTCGAAGAGCATACATATTTCGGATTGACGCTTTACAAGAAAACCCATTTCGTTGGCCTCGGATTGATAATTCGTGTCGTACTCGACAGTAGCGACTGCAAAATGACCAATGCCGTTTGGTGAGTTTAGTGGTTGAAAATTAACGATTTGCCCGCATAACTCTGGGATCGAATTTCGCTATCTACCCATAAAATCAATTAACAAAAAGAAATCTAGGAGATGTAGCTATGAGTGATTTCCTAAGTTCTATTCTCAGTTTTAATCCCAGTATGGGTGGCCAGATTGGCATCAGCATTGTCGCCGTCATACTGGTAGCAGTTTTTCTGGCTAAAGCCTATCGACGAGTTGTGGAACCCAACGAAGTACATATTGTTCAGTCGCGAGGCGGTACGATTGCCTACGGCAAGAAGTTGGAAGAGGGTGAAGTAGGCAAATCACCCGGCAATAGTTACTACGAGTGGCCACACTGGTGGCCGATAATCGGTGTGCAGCGGATTATCCTGCCATTGTCAGTTTTCGATCAAAAGCTCACAAACTATGAGGCGTACGACATCGGCAAAGTCCCGTTTGTTGTCGACGTCGTTGCGTTCTTTCGCATAAAGGATCCATCCGTCGCGGCGAAGCGCATCCAGGACTTGCACGAGCTGAATCTCCAGCTGGAGTCGATCCTGCAAGGTGCGGTCAGAACCATCCTCGCTAAGCACGAGATTGAAGACATCATGATGGAGCGCAGCACATTCGGAAAAATGTTCACTGATGAAGTCAAAGATCAGCTGGTCGCGTGGGGCGTCACAAACGTTAAGAATATTGAATTGATGGATATTCGCGATGGGCAGGACTCGAAGACTGTATCCAATATCATGGCGAAGAAAGAGTCCGTCATCGACAGAGAATCTCGCGTAGTTGTCGCGGAGAACAAAAAGCTCGCGGAAACGGCTGAGATTGATGCACGACAGGTCGTCGATGTTCGGGCTCAGCAAGCTGAAGAGCTTGTTGGTCTGAGGACCGCACAAAAGGATCAGGCCGTCGGTATCGCCGACGAACAGGCGCTACAGGAGATCAAGACCCAGGCGAAGGAAACAGCGGAACGCGATATGGCTGTCGAGCTGGTCAAGAACGTGCGCGCCGCAGAAATCGCCCGATCTGTCGAGGTTGTAAAAGCGGACGAGGACAAGCAGGCAATCGTTATTCGTGCAGAAGGCGATCGTCAGCAAGAAGTTATCGCTGCAGAGGCTATCCAACAGAAAACAATCATTGTTGCAGAAGGTGACTTACAGGATGCCCTGAAGGATGCCGAGGGTATTCTCGCTATCGGTACGTCCACGGCTGAGGCAAAACGACTCGAAGAGATGGCGGTGGTATCTCCGCAGATTGCGCTGGCCGATGAGATTGGTAGCAACGACGGCTATCAGGACTATCTGATTAAGATCAGAGGCGTTGAAAAAGATGAGACCGTGGGTGTCGAACAGGCCAAAGCGTTACAAGAGGCCGGTATCAAGGTAATCGTCAATTCCGGTGATGTGCAGGGCGGAATGGATAGCCTGCTTGACCTGATCACCACCAAAGGCGGCACCAATATCGGCGGAATGGTTGAAGCTATTCGCCAAACGGACGAAGGAGCTGCATTGCTGGATCGAGTCGGAATTAAGGGCAAAGACGACTAGCCTTTCAGCCACTTTTGATGATTGGAAAGGGCGTCCAGTCGGGCGCCCTTTTCAAGCGAAGTATGGGGTCAGAGTAATATTCGAACCGAACTAAAAGACTCACAACCCATGATTTGCACCAAATACCGTTAGACTAAAACCCTGAAACACCATCCGATTTTCGGTTTGTACTCTGACCCCATATTTTGGAAATCACGAATCTTCATGACGTGGCAGTTCGCGCATTCGAACATGTCGGCGGCTTCTTCGGCGCGGAGGAAGGAAAAGCCCCGCCACTGGTGGGCGTTTTTTTGTATCTCAATAAAAGAAACACACATAGGCAGTTACTCGTATGGAGACCGCCTCCCATACGTGAGAAAACTCCAACCTGGAAATCACTATTTTCAGCCCAATGACACGTGGAGAAATTACATTGAAATCAATCACTTCAACGCTGACGGTTGCAGGACTGACTGCGGCCCTGCTGCTGACCCAGATCGGGTGTACAGAATCCGGACAAGAGCCGGCCGCTGATAACCCGGCACTGGCTGCCCCGGTCCCTGCAGGCATGCTACGTGGCGTGGTGCTGGAGACGATGAACGCCGGCACGTACACCTACGTGTTCATAAAGACAGATCAGGACGAGCGCTGGGTCGCCGTACCGAAGACTGCCGTGTTGGTTGATGACGTGGTACAGACCCAACAGGGAATGCCCATGTCCAACTTCGAAAGCACGACCCTGAATCGCACCTTTGATCTCGTTTATTTTGCTGGCGGACTGCAAAACCTGACAACGCCTGCCGCTGCAGCGCCAGCCCCGGCAGCGGTGGAGTCCGGCGCGGCGCTGCCGCCCAACCACCCGACTACCGACACCATTGTTGAGACACCCGCTGCAGACATCAATGTAGCCGAGCTAACATCGGGTCAGGACATTGCTTCCGTGTACGCCAACAAGGACTCTTTGGCGGGGCAACAAATCAGCCTGCGCGGCGAGGTCGTTAAGTACAACGCCAACATCCTCGGCACCAACTTCATCCATATTCAGGATGGTTCCGGCGATGTGGCTGACGGCAGTAACGACTTGATCGTGACCAGCACCACCGAAACAGCGGTGGGTGAAACGATCGTCCTCACTGGCACCATTGTTCTCGACAAAGACTTCGGTGCGGGCTACACCTACCCGGTATTGATGGACGACGCCAGCATCACGACTGAGTAAGCTATTTACGTGCCGTGGATCTGCGCTAACAAATAGTCCACGCCCACATCGATAAACGCGAGAGCGGCGAATCCGACAATCGCAAGGATCGCCGCTCTCCGTCCTCGCCAGTCCAGCGTGTAACGTGCATGGAAGTCTGGGGTCAGAGTAATAACCGAACTAAAAGGCTCACAACCCATTATTTGCAACAAATACCGTTAGACTAAAACCCCAAAACACAATCCGGTTCTTACTCTGACCCCAGACTT
>RCNF010000005.1_pt1 | contig 103611 bp, 100 predicted proteins | sample 2041311 | NCBI WGS metagenome assembly RCNF01 (sample SAMN09708228, study PRJNA481090) | Marine sediment metagenome, whole genome shotgun sequencing project. | biome: marine sediment; feature: ocean; material: sediment; isolation source: Sewage treatment plant 2 marine sediment (STP2) ...
CCTTTTTTTTGCCTGAATTTTCTCTGGCTCCGAATGTTTCAAGCAACTGCGGAATACTTCGAACGCAGCCTATGCGATCGCTAGTTGGTGGATTGCGGAATATCCTCACCCAGTATCAATGCGCGAACGTATTTGACCGGCGGTGATCCATACGATAACGCCTGATCGTGGTAGCGACGCAATGTGAACTCGCCACCCCAGGCAGCTTCGACAGCACGACGCATTTCAATATGTTCCTGGTAGCCAACGAAATAAGTCGACAACTGCGTAGATGTTAATTGCGCACGTACCCACTTTCCGGCCGCCTCACGTTCTTCCTGGAAGCCACCTTCGATCATGAGCTTCATTGCCTCGTCACGCGTCATGCCGTCAACGTGTATGGCAGAATCGATGATTGCGTTGGTAACGGCACGCAAGTACCACTTCAGGTTGATCAGCCGCATCAAAGGGTCGTGATCAAGGTAGCCCTCATCAATCATCATTTGTTCGGCATATACCGCCCAGCCTTCAATAAAAGGCCCGGAGCCGAGGACCGCACGCAACGTTGACGGGTAGCGATTGCTCAAAGCCAACTGGAGAAAATGACCTGGAGTACCCTCGTGAATCGTCAGGTCCTGGATTGAAAGCAGGTTGTATTCACGAAGAAACGAGTCGACTTGTTCATCAGTCCAATCCTCTGGTAGCGGTGCCACCGCGTAAAATGTTGTTTGGCCCTTGTCGAGTACTCCCGGGGCGTCAAGGTAGGCTACAGATACGCCGCGCTCAAACTCCGGCATGATGACAATTTCTATTGGGTCATCGGGAACCGTAACAATGTTGTGTTCGATGACGAAGTCGGTGGCATCCTGCAAGTACTGCTTGGCGATATCCACAATGCCATCGCGCGGTGGCAATTGAGCGTAAGCCTGCTCGAGTGCAGCTCTGATAATCGTTTGCTTGTAGGCCTCATCGGGATTGTCTGGAAAAGTCGTATACGGATGCATGCCCGCATAGACGTCCCTGGAAATCTCGTACATCTCACTTCGTACTGCTTCATATTCGTTCTCGGCGCGACTCGAAATTTCCTTCCGACCCAGCGGTGAGTCGAGGGCAAACGCGAGTTTTACGTCAAACAACTCCGCTCCAATTCGGAATTCCCCGGCGGCCCGTGGAAGCAACTCCTCTTCGAGCCAGTTCTGGTGCTCCGCAATCGCGTTCTTCGCGGTCTCAATAGCTGCTCTCAAACGCTCTTGAGCTTCGGCTGGCAGCTTGTCCATATCGGGCTCGATCATCGTATCGATGATCGACAGAAGCCCCGGGCTCTGCTGTACAGCAGTTTCCGCGTGTATTTTGGGCACCCTTACCGGGTCAATTGCATCCCGTGCCTCGGCAAAAAACCGCGGTAGCTGTTCCAGGCGCGATGTGACACTGGCTAATCGCGTCTCAATGGGTGCGAAGTCCCGAGCGACCAAACCGTATATTGCACGGCCGGAGATATCGACATAGACCAGCGGATTCCAGGCCCACTGCTGCAGCGTTTCCTGAGACCAGAGACTGGATTCCAAATCGTTACGCAGTAGCTCCGCATCGACCTGGTTTGCACGCGACAGGTCCTCGCGACCGATTGCCGCAAGGGCATCAAGATACTCGGTGTACATACGTTTGAGTTTTGCACGCGCATTCGTATCAACGTGATCAAGCATTGAATCAGCACTGTGGTCGCCTGTTAGCGTGGCGCTAACCGGCGAGAAGTTGGCCAGATCGCTGACATACTCCTCGGCCAGGTTTTCGAACGCTTCGTCGGCGGACGCCGCAGCAAATACGTTGCCACTGACGAGAGCTGTAAGCAGAAGAAGGGCAAGTGTGGTGCCTTTGGGAATCGGCAAATTTTTCACGGTTTTACCTCGGTATCTGAGCTGGATACCTCGGAACATAGCACGGAGATGCATGCTGGGCAGCGCATCATCCCGCCGCGGTTCGTGTCCTCACCGTGGTAATTACTGCAATTACCGATGCCAGGCGCCTGCTTTTTTGTCACCAATTCGTCTGATGCAAGCCGATCAATTGAAGAAAACTGGCCACTCCCGTTTGTTCTGAACTAGCCAAGCAAATGGGTGCATAACTACGGCTGCGCGGGCCTGTACGACCCTTTGTCGTTGCATGCAGATGACTACAGGTGTGCGGTAGTTAAATAGCAAGGCGTTACTGGCTCTGCCGAGCGCAGCTCCTCGTCGGGATTGCGTTGCCAGCGACGTGTTGCTACACACCGACCCACGGGAAAAAGGGCCCTGCGTGAGACGGTTTGAGAACCCATCGTCGACGTTGGCTGTTGCGTGGATGTCGCCCGATGAAGCTCTTGGCGAAGCTCGAAAAACGGTGAACTACGAATCGTTGTAGAGGCTAATGGCTAACCAAACTCGCATTGCTTATCGTGCACTCTCGCGGACAACCAATTCATCGATAAGGTCAGGCAATTTCCCATAACCGCCCGCTTCCTTGCCGCCGGTGCGGTATTTTCCGTTGACAACCACAGCCGGAACACTCTGAATACTGTAGCGACGGGCCAGATCCTCTGCTACACGGAGTTTTTGATCGACCTCAAAGGAGTTCCAGGTGCGCTCAAACTCATCTGCGCTTACACCGAATCGCTCAAATAGTTTGGCAATTGCTGCCTCGGAAGTCATGCGGTTGCCACGGCGGTGGTATTCCTGGAACACAGCATCCCTGAACACAGCCGGATTCTTGATGCTGCCATTTCGGGCAAGCACTTCTTCGGTGTAGTACAGGCGTGCATGCAATTGCACCAGCCCGTTCCACATTGCTGGAATGCGTACAAAGCGAACATTGGCCGGCTTGCCTTCCACCCAAGGGTTAATGATTGCCTCGAAGTCATAGCAATGCGGGCAGCCGTACCAGAAGAATTCAGCAACCTCGATCTTGTCAGCACCGCCTACGGTTGGCTGAGTTGGCACAAGGCGCGTGTAGTTCTCGCCTTCCTTGAACTGCCAGTTTTGCGTCGTAGCCGTCGTGTTGACTTGTGCGAGTAGTATTGCCTGTTCTCCTGATTCCGGTTCCGCAGCAGATTCTTCCACTACCTGATGGGTCTCGTCGACTGCTTCGTCGGTCGGTGCGACGGTTGCATCAACAGCTTCCTCGACGGCCTGTTGCCCCACAGGCGGAGTGCTCTCAACAGTGCTCGGTGCAGTATCCTGCTTGCCGCAAGCGCCAAGCAATAAGAGTGTAAGGGCAAAGAAAGCTGCTTGTTTCATAATGGATTCCCGAAATTCAGTGACTAATCCGACCGCAGGCGGGCGGATTGGTTTAGTTCAAATGGTGCTGATTACAGCTGCGGATTCGACATAATTCCGGCCGATCCAGGAGTCTATTGCAGGCCCTGCATATAGGAGGCGACCGCTTCGATGTCCTCTTTGTCCAGCCTTGCGGCGAGGTCGCGCATGATGCGCGTCTTGCCGTCGGATTGCCGTGTACCTGCTGCGTAATCCTGCAGTTGCTTGGCTGTATAAGTCGCGTGCTGGCCGGACACCGCAGGGTAACCGGCAGCGGGATTACCGCGTCCCGTGGGCCCATGGCACGCCATGCATGCCGCAACACCCGCGTCAGAATCACCACCTCGATACAGCGCCTGTCCTCTGGAAACCTTGCTCGCATCTGCAACCGGCATTGCCGCCTTGGGAAGGCTCTCAAAATAAACGGCGAGATTGCGAATGTCATCATCAGCCAGCAGCATGGCTTGCGCGCTCATCAGTGGGTCGCTGCGCAGCCCGTCTTTGAAGGCGTGCAATTGAGTAGTGAGATAAGTCGCACTTTGACCGGCAATGCTTGGCCATGTCGGCATGACGCTATTGCCGTCCTGACCATGACAGGCGGAGCAGGTTGTCGATTTTGCCTTGCCGGCCTCTGCTGAGCCGTCAACAAGGCTTTCTGCCCCGGCTGGAATGCCTGCCAGTGCGATGCCAGCGGATACGAGAAACGAAACGAGCTTAATATTCATGTTTTTTGACCGTCACTTCCTTACGATGGTCGCGGCCATCGTCAGTTGTTAATCAATTGTCCGAGTTGCACCAAAACCGGTGTCTGGTATCTGGACGTAAGTCTGAATTGCGCCTTGCTGCCTGACCCTGAACCCGTCAAACTCCCGGATTCAACAGCCCCAAATTATACACACAAACCGCGGGGCGTACCCCATGTCGCAATATCCGGAAGCCCATTTCATCAAGAGTGCCAATCGGCCGAATCAATTCGTGCCGGATAGCGGTGCTGAGGTTGCGGTGGCAGGCCGTTCAAATGCGGGTAAATCGAGCGCGATCAACGTGATCGTTAACCGACGCCAGTTCGCGAGAACAAGCAAAACGCCGGGTCGAACTCAACTCGTCAATTTCTTTAATCTGCGAGATAGCGAGCGCCTGGTCGATTTACCGGGGTATGGCTATGCGCGGGTGTCGGACGCGACTCGGCGCCACTGGGGGGACCTGTTAACTGAATATTTTAAAGTCCGCTCCAGCTTGCGCGGGCTAATGCTAATCGTCGATATTCGCCGCCAGTTGACCGACTATGACCGGCAAATGATGACGCTCGGCGCCACAGTGGACTTGCCAATGCACATTCTTCTGACCAAGTCTGACAAACTCAAACGCGGGCAGGCAGCGACTGCACGCCTTAGCGTTAAGAAGGAACTCGGCGACAGTGCGACAGTGCAATTGTTCTCCGCGCTGAATCGCCAAGGGGAAGATGAGGCGCGAGAAGTGCTTGAGAAATTCCTGGGCGGCGGCGAAAGCACATAAAAAAAGCCCCAGGACCAAGGCCCTGGGGCAAGAAAAAGCAAAGGCTTGGGGTCGCCGTTGCAAGCCCATTTAGGGACGTAAATGGGCAAGTGACTCAATGCACTCAGTAATTTGGAGTCTACAGATCAGTCTAAGTTCCGCAATCTCCATAACTCAATGAAAAGACTAAATATTTAGTTTAGACTCAGTCTGAGCTCGGCAGCAAGAACGCGCTTCAACAGGGTTCGATGAAGCACTCAACGCCGCCGCTGTCTCAAGCCCGGTTTAGTGCGCCTCATCCCAGTTACTCCCAACACCGGTATCTACCTTCAGAGGTACTGACAGCGCTGCAGCGCCACTCATTAAATCACTAACCTTCGCTGTAACGGCCTCTATCTCGTCTACCGCAACTTCGAATACCAATTCATCATGCACTTGCATGATCATGCGGGCATCGACGCCCGATGATACAAGCCACCCGTCTACATCGATCATAGCCATCTTGATGATATCTGCCGCTGTTCCCTGCATCGGTGCATTGATGGCGCTGCGCTCGGCATATTGTCGACGCTGCGCATTGCGATCATTTATTTCTGGCAAGTACAGGCGCCGGCCGAATGCCGTTTCAACGTAGCCCTGAATCCTGGCCTGCTCACGAATGTCATCCATGTACTTTTTTACGCCCGGGTAACGGTCGAAGTACAGCTCAACGTATTGCTGCGCTTCATGCCGCGCAATACCGAGTTGCTTGGCGAGACCGAAGGCTGACATTCCATACATCAGCCCGAAATTGATGGCCTTCGCTGAGCGGCGTTGATCAGTCGTGACGTCATCCAGGCTGGTCCCGAAAACCTCGGCTGCAGTGGCGCGGTGGACGTCCTGATCATCTGCGAACGCGGCGAGCAGTCCCTTGTCCGTCGACAGGTGCGCCATGATACGCAACTCGATCTGGGAGTAATCGGCAGCGAGAAGCACCTGCCCAGGTGGTGCAATAAACGCCTGCCGAATTCGACGGCCTTCGGGCGTGCGGATCGGAATATTCTGCAAATTCGGGTCGGATGAGGAAAGTCTGCCTGTGGCTGCAACAGCCTGATGATAGGACGTGTGCACGCGCTCGGTCGCAGCAGCTATCTGCAACGGCAGCTTGTCCGTGTAGGTGCTCTTCAGCTTACTGACACTGCGGTACTCGATGATGACGCGCGGCAATTCATAATCGTCGGCCAGCTCAGTAAGAACGTCCTCCGCGGTCGATGGTTGCCCTTTCGGGGTCTTGCGAATAATCGGCAACTCAAGTTTTTCAAACAGAATCTGCTGCAGTTGTTTCGGTGAGCCGAGATTGAAGGGCCCGCCAGCGAGCTCATGCGCCTGACCTACCAGCTCAAGCATTCTTGCGGCAAGCTCTCCACTTTGCTTGATGAGCATCTTGCGATCGACGAGGACGCCGGTTTCTTCGATACGCAGCAGGATAGGCACCAGCGGCTGCTCGATCTCTTCATAAACCTTGCGCAGTGATTCGATTTCGTTGAGCTTCGTCCAGAGCGTTTCGTGCAATTGCAGCGTGATGTCGGCATCTTCTGCAGCGTAGGGTGCCGCGGTGTCGAGATCGACCTGATTGAAGGTCAGCTGTTTGGCACCTTTGCCCGCAACATCCTCGAAATGAATCGTGTCCCGATTCAGGTAATGTCGCGCCAGGGCATTCATGTTGTGTCGTGACGCGACGCTATTCAGTACATACGATTCAAGCATCGAATCGTATTGCATCCCGGCCAACGCGATACCGTGCCGCGCAAATACGTGCGCGTCATATTTAAGGTGATGCCCGACTTTCTTGCTTTGCGGGTCCTCAAGATACGCCTTGAGCTTGTCGAGAACCTGGTCACGCGGAAGTTGCTCAGGTGCGCCAGGGTAGTCGTGCGCGACAGGGATGTACGCCGCTTCGCCGGACCGCACCGATACTGATATGCCAACGATCTCTGCTTTCATGTAGTCGAGGCTGGTTGTCTCTGTATCTATGGCGACCAGGTCAGCCGACTTGAGCTTCGCAAACCAACGATCGAACGCGTCCCAGTCGAGAACAGTCTCATAGTCTCCGCCGCTGCTCTTTGCCGGCGGTTCGTTCTCTGCTGCAGAATCTCCGAGTTGTTCTAGTAGCGTGCGCAACTCAAAGCGAACATACAGCTCCCGCAGGCTGGTGCTATCAGGGGGGGCCGGTTTCAAGTCAGACAACGATACGGGAAGCTCAACGTCAAGGCGGATTGTCGCCAGCTGTTGGGAGAGTTTGAGTTGCTCAATATTCTCCCGCAGGCTCTCACCAACCTTGCCGCCAACTTCGTCGGCATGTTGAATGATCTCGGCGGCGCTGCCGTATTGATTGAGCCATTTCGCCGCGGTTTTCGCACCAACTTTTGGTACGCCGGGAATATTGTCGGACGCATCTCCAACCAGCGCGAGGTAGTCAATGATTTGCTCTGGAAAAACGTCGAACTTGGCTTTAACACCATCGCGATCGAGCATACTGCCGCTCATCGTGTTGACCAGTGTTACGTGCTCGCTGACGAGCTGAGCAATATCCTTATCTCCTGTGGAAACAAGAACCTGCATCTGTTCTTTTGATGCTTCTCGGCACAGTGTGCCGATGACGTCATCGGCCTCGACGCCTTCGACGCGCAGCAGGGGCAGGCCCATTGCCACCACCGCGTCGATGAGGGGCGCAACTTGCGAGCGCAGCTCGTCAGGCATTGGCGGGCGATTCGCTTTGTAGTCTTCGTACAAGTCGTCGCGGAACGTTTTCCCCGGCGCGTCGAATACGACGCCAACATGCGAACAAGGTGTTTCGCGAATCAGCTTGTTGATCATCGCCAGAACGCCATGCAGCGCGCCGGTCGGTTCACCCTGTGAATTCGACAGGCTTGGAAGTGCGTGATATGCCCGGTACAGATACGACGATCCGTCAATGAGCACCAGGTCTATGTCTGACATATTCGGTCTTTACATTATTCCGTTGTCGATTCTTCTTCGGTTTCTTCGTCTGTCTCGCTTTCGTCGTCCGCCTCTTCGACTGGAGGCGCCTGAATCTCGCTCGGGTCGCCCGGAATAAAGAGCTGCCCGCTTTGGCCGCAGCTACTGACGAGTATCGCGAAAATTGATGCTGCAAGTACGCGTAGGATCATAGTCATGGTGGTCGTCCGCAAACCCAGAAGAACTGATTATAGGGTCTTGCGGCTTACTTTGAATAGCGCTTTGCAATCTGTCGGTACGCTTCCCTGAATGGAATGCCTTGTTCCCGAACAATACGATTCGCTTCTTCAGCGGCAAATATGCCTTCATCGAGCTCAATATTGGCTGGAATAAAACGCATGCCACTGAGCACGTGCGCCATGATGTCGACGGAATCGATGGCCAGGTCGATCGCGCGAAACAAGGGCGCCTTGAGACGCTGCAGATCGCGTTGATAGCCAGACTGCAGTTTCGCGGTAATCAGCAATGACTCGTCCAGGCATCCCTGCGCCGTCGCTGATGATGCGCGTATCAGCTCAAGCACATCCGGGTTTCTCTTTTGCGGCATGATTGATGAGCCAGTCGTCACGTCGGCCGCCAGGGAGATATAGGTAAATTCCTGCGTGTAGAAGAGCATCAGGTCTGTCGCCATGCGGCCCAGGTCCTGCAACAACAGAGTAATTTCGAATAGCAGGGTGCTCTCGGCCTTGCCGCGTGAAAGCTGAACGGACGTAACAGGTGTCTGAGTGGACTCGAATTCGAGTTTTTCGGTGGTCAGGTCGCGGTCTATCGGCAGGCCTGGCGTGCCATAGCCTGCTGCGCTGCCGAGCGGATTCTTGTTGATGCGTCGGAGCGCGGCCGCGAGGCCAGCGATCGAGTCCGCGAAAGCCTCATCAAAGCCGCCGCACCAAAGGGATACGGATGACGGCATCGCATGCTGCATGTGTGTGTAGCCCGGCAGTACAACGTCACCTTGCCTCTTGGCGACGCTTGCAATTGCATCACGCAATAACGTCACTCTATCTGCCAGGTCTTTGGAGGCATCGCGAAGATACAGTCGCAGAGCCGTCAGGACCTGGTCGTTTCGCGAGCGTGCCAGATGCAATCGTCCTCCGGCCTCGCCGATATCCCGGGTAAGACGTGCTTCGAGCGCTGTGTGCACATCCTCGTCTTCAAGTTCGATTGTCCATTCGCCCGCGGCGAAAGTTTTCTGCAGCGTGGTCAAGCCATTGCAAATAGCAACACAGTCTTCTTCACTGATGAGGCCGACTTTCGCGAGCATTTCCGCGTGAGCGATTGAGCCTCGAACGTCGTAATCGACTAGACGTGCGTCGAGAACATGATCTTCGCCAGCCGTGTAGCGCAGCACTCGCTCGTCAAGAGGAAGTCCTTTCTCCCACAGCCGTGTCATGACAATTCGCTACCTTGCTCGGCGGTTGTCAGGGCAGCGATATCATTGACGACCAATGTGCCTGTGCCTTCGTTGGTGAATACTTCGAGTAACAGACTGTCTGGCAATTTATAGGAAATGACATGGACACGGCTGACACCATTCGCGAGAGCCGATTCAATGGCTGCAGCTTTGGGCAACATGCCGTCCGCAAGTTTGCCGTTGGCCTTAAGCTTGTCCAGAGCAGCTCGGTCGATGTAACTGATTAGAGATTGCGGATCTTTGACGTCTTCGAGGATTCCCGGGGCACCGGTCGCAAGTATTAGCTTCTCAGCGTCGAGTTCTGCTGCTATTGCGGCAGCAACCGTATCCGCGTTGATATTCAATATTTCGCCGGACTCGTCACAGGAAATCGGGCTGACGACGGGCATAAGACCATTGTCGAGTTGCTTGCGAACTACATCCGCATCGATGGAATCGATATCCCCGACAAACCCGTAGTCCACGGTTGAATCGCCATCACGTTCAACTGGGGGCCTGCGGCTGGCACGGATGAAACCCGCGTCGACACCGCTGATGCCGACTGCAGGAATATGCAGCTCACGGCATACTGCAAGCACGCGCGTGTTGATCTGGCCATTCAATACCATGGTTGCGACTTCGAGCGATGGGCCATCGGTTACTCGTCGTCCATCCACGAATGTCGTGTCCAGACCAAGCGCCGCAGCAAGCGCCGTGGATTGCGGCCCTCCGCCGTGTACCAGGACCACGCGAATGCCAACTTGATGCAGGATGCCAACCTGCTCCATGAGCAGGCTTGTTTGCTCTGCATCGGCGAAGACCTCGCCACCCACTTTGAGAACAAAAACCTTGCCTTTGAATAGTCGAATGTAAGGCGCAGCGTGTTTCAGGGCTGATACGACAATTGCGCGATCTTTCTTCGAGCTCACAGGTGGCCTCCCAACATTTGATGCAGCACGGCCATCTGCGCGAGCATTCGATTGCGTGCCTCCTGAATGACGACACTGCGTGGTCCGTCAAGGACGGGTTCACTGACGACGACCCCGCGACGAACAGGCAGGCAATGCATGAATCGACAGTCATCTTTCGCATTGTCGAACCACGGCTCGTCAACGCACCAGTCGTCCAGTTCATTGCGCAGTTTTTCGTCGCCCAGTCGATCGCCGTAGTGACGAGTCGATGACCATGACTTGGCGTAGATGACATGCGCATCTTGCATGGCCGCGGTTCGATCATCGGTCTCCTGCAGCGAACCGCCGGATGCCTCGGCGGCCGTGCTGGCTTTGGCCATTATTGCCTCTGGCAATTCAAAACCTTCTGGTCTCAATACCGTTACGTTCATACCGCGCTTCGCGGCCATATGCAGCGTTGCGGCCGGTACCGCGAGCGGCAGCGCTCTTGGATGATAGGCCCAGCTCAGCACGAATTTGCCGCCGTTTGCTGGAATTCCGAGTTCGTCCATGGTCTTCCAGTCAGCAAGACTCTGACAGGGGTGATTCATTGCTGATTCCATGTTGATGTACGGAGTGTCAATCAAATCCGTCAGAGCCGAAAATTCAGTTTCCGCCATGTCTGATTCAAGGCTTTTGCGTTCCGCGAACGCCCGAATACCGATCGCGTCTCCATACGAGGCGATCACGGGAACCGCTTCTCGAATGTGCTCGGCTGCCGCACCGTCCATCACGATGCCGGGCCGGGACTCGAGTCCGTGAATCGACATATCCGGGGAGATTACAAATGAGCCACCGCCAAGACGAACCATCGCCGCCTGAAATGACGCCAGCGTGCGCAATGATGGACTCAGAAACAGCAATGAAAGTACTTTGCCGCGCAGGGCCTCCGGTTCCGGGTGTGAATCCAGCCGCGCGGCCAGTTCGAGTAGTGCATTAACTTCTTCGTTGCTGAAGTCTGCGAGGTCATTGAACGATTTCATTATTATTTCCCTATTGTTAGTCAGTGCCGGGCGCCATTGACATCAGCGCATGCGCCAATTGGTCGACGTGCTTTGAATCAAGAACCAGCGGCGCCAATATTCGCAATACATGCGGGTCAGCGCTGGTTCCAGTGAGAATGTCGTGCTGCAAGAGTGTATTACGAACCTCCAGTGCAGGGCGATCGCATATCAGGCCCAGCAGCAGTCCCATCCCTTGTATCTTCTTCACAGGGCCGACAATACATTGTTCTCGAATCTGCGCTTCACGACAGCAGACATTGGCCAGCAAATTTTCTTCATCAATCGCATCTATTGTCGCGACGATCGCTGCAGCAGCGATTGGACCGCCACCAAAAGTCGAGCCAAGATCGCCGGTGCCAAATTTCGACGCAACCTCTTCGCTGCACAGAACTGCACCGCAAGGCATGCCGCCGCCGAGCGCTTTGGCGCTCGTTAAAATATCAGGCTCCACCCCGTGCACTTGTACCGCGAAGTACTGACCTGAGCGGCCCATGCCGGACTGCACTTCATCCGCAATCAGCAACGCCCCGTGCCGTTGCGTAGATTCGCGCAACGCGGCAATAAAGTCCGTCGATAAGTCGTATGCTCCAGCGACGCCCTGGATGGGTTCAAATATGACCGCAGCCACGTCGTCATTGATCATTGTCCTGGCGGCGGAAACATCGTCGCGAGGAATGAAATCGACATCGATTGGCTTCGACGGAAAGCCGTACCATTTTTCCGAGTTCCAGGTGACTGCGCCGGCTGCAGCCGTACGGCCATGAAATCCCTGCGTGATCGCAAGTATTTTTTTCCTGCCGGTCACCACACACGCCATGCGCAATGCGTTCTCATTGGCTTCCGCACCCGAGTTCACGAAAAAGACGCGACGCAAGTTATCCGGGGCAATTTGAAGCAGTTTTTCCGCAGCGCTGGCGCGAATGTCTAACGCAACCGCATTGCTCTGGAAGAGCAGTTTTCCGCTTTGTTCACGGATGGCCTCTACCAGTCGCGTGTGGCCGTAACCGAGTGCGGCGACCGCGTGTCCTCCATACAAGTCGAGAATACGCCGGCCGTCGGTCGTAAAAATATCGCAGCCGCTGGCGTGTTCCGGCACAAACGGCAACTGACCGTAAACCGGAATAGTCGATGCTGCTTCTCGGGCGCGCGCATCGGTGCTGGAGTCTGCACTCACGTTTGCTGCCACCTCAGGTCCAGCCCGGAGCCGCGGCGGTCAGGCCTGCTGCTTCAGGGATGCCCCATAGCCGGTTCATCCATTGTATGGCTCCGCCAGCAGCACCTTTTACCAGGTTATCGATAGTGCTAACAACGACGACAGTGTCGCCGTCTGTCGCGACACCAATCTGGCATCGGTTGCTGGCAATGACACTCTTCATACGTGGGGTTCCGTCGACCACCTCAACGAATGGCGAGTCGGCATAGGCTGCTTCGTACACGCTGCGAAGTTGATCAATGGTGACCGGTGCAAGCGTCTTCGCCTGCAAGGTTGCATGGATGCCACGCGCGAACGGTCCGGAGTGCGGTACGAAGTTGATCTTGAGGTCATTGCCAGTCGCGGCTCTTACCAGGCCCTCCATTTCGGGAGCATGTCGATGGGCGAGCGGCTTGTAAGCATAGAGATTGCCGTGTCGTTCAGGGTGGTGTGTGCCGGCCTGGGGTGTCCGCCCCGACCCGGTACTGCCGGTTATGCCGGACACAAACGCCTCGCCGTGCACCAGGCCGGAATTCGACAAGGGAACCGCGGCGAGCAACACCGCTGTTGCAAAGCAGCCAGGATGTCCAATGTGCGCAGTATTGAAATCGGCGACATGCTCAGGAACGCCGCTGCTGAATTGCTGCAGCAAGTCTGGCGCACCATGTTTGATCTTGTAGACGGCCTCATAATCGGCGCGCTTCGCAAATCGAAAATCTGCGGAGGAGTCTACAACATGTACGGTCAGTTGCTTGCTGGCGGCAACTTCTAAGGCGGCTTGAATAATTTTGGCTGACGATCCGTGTGGCGCTGCTGAGAATATCGCGACGTCGCCGCCAGCCTCGATTGAGGCTGGCCATTCATCATGGCGGCTAAAGCACCGTGTTCCATATGCGCTCGCGAGATTCGGAAATGTAACTGCGATGGGATATCCGCTACGACTGTCGGACACCGCCGCCGCCAACTCAAAGTTAGGGTGACCTGCAATCAGGCGTAGTAGCTCACCGCCGACGTAGCCGGTCGCGCCGAGAACAATTGCCGGGATGGTTTTACTCATGCCACCTTCCTGCTTTTTAGAATCTCGGCAATCAGGTCGCCGAGCGCAACACCATTCGACAATGCATTGATGCCCTGCAGTGACAGTCGTTCAGCTATCTGGTCAATTCCTACCGAGTTATCTGTAGCAGGACCTGTGACAACGGCAGGTTCAATATCGAATTGCTCACGCAAGATTTTCGCGCCGCCCCATGCTGAAACAGGATCGTTTGCGCACAGCACGACACCGGTCAGTGCGTTTCTAATGTTCTCGTCAGTCAATATAGCCTCGACACCATAGGCGCCGATCAAGCCATCACCCAGTTCCAGCACGATAACGTCCGGCTTTTCTTTGGCGAGACTGGTTAGTAGCGCACGGGTCAACGCAGGACCATTCTCGGCGGTCGTTGTGACAATGCCAAGGTCGGAGAAAATCATCGAGTCAGCCGCGCCCGCATCCTCCATCGCAAGAATATCGCGTCGCAGCGAAACACCGGTTGCCTTGCAAGCGGCGATAATGAAACCCAGATGACGCAGTCGGCTGACGATCGCGCATGCGGCCGCTGTTTTGCCCGAATCCATGCAGGTGCCGGCGAGCGCGATGACGGGAACGCCATTCGTTTCAAGGGTCGCGTCTTTATCGAACTTTGCAGCGCCGACCCGAGCCGGCACGCCAATTCGTTCACCCAGATAGGGAAAATGCAGCACCGTGCCCAGGACTTCGCAATCAAAAGGCGCGCCCACATCCGGATTTGCTGAGTCACACAGACCGAGTACGCCGCCAATATTTAGCAGTTGGATGATGTCTCCGACATTGAGCTGCAGTGGTAACCGCCCTGAATAGCCCCGCAGTGCTTTACGATGGCCGAGTGCTCCAACGACGATGTCGCCCTGATTGACCGTCGCCATGCGGCCGGAAATCAGCTCGAGCTGGTTGTAACGCGTCTTGTTATTGAGGACCCGAACGGCGACCAATACTCCTTCATCGCACGGAATGTCAGCAGACAAGCGAAGCTCGTGTCCGAGTTCGCTGTGCTGTGCAACGGATGCGATCTTGTCGACAAGTACATTCTTCACTGGCCAGTCTCCCCAGCTCGCGTTTGCAAGCTTCCAGACAATGACAGTATGCGCGCGTAGCCCAAGGCATCTGCGGCAGTCCATTCACCCGCGGCTTCTCCATAAACGCCCTTGGTTGCTGCGAGTAGCGAGAACGGTGACGACACGCCATCAATGAAAAGATTGCCCGGACGAAGAGTGAAATTCACTATCCCCGAGACTCGTTGTTGTGACGAAGCGAGAAAAGCTTCGATATCAGCGCAAACCAGGTCCAGTTGTTTACCTTCATGAACGAGATCGCCGTAGCTCGATGCGACGTTCTCCTTGATTCGAGCCTGTTGCGCGCTCAAAACAAGCTTCTCAAGTTCACGGTGGGCGGTGATCAAGGTAACGGCAGCAGGCGCTTCGAAGGCAACTCGACCTTTGGTGCCGAGCGCAGTATCGCCGAGATGAATGCCGCGTCCAATGCCGTAACTTCCTGCCAGCGTCTCAAGTTCCTCGATGAGTGCGACAGGCTGGTGCTTCCTGCCATCGAGTGCGACCGGAATTCCGGCATCGAATTCAAGCGTGTGTGCTGAGGATGCCAGGGGATCGCTGAAAGCATTTGCCGACATCACCCACGCCTCTTCGGGAATGCTGCGCTCGGAAGTGAGTGTTTCCTGGCCGCCGATCGTGATGCCCCACAAGCCCCGGTTGATGGAGTAGGTCGATCCCTGTGCTGGCGGCGGCATGCCATTGGATTCAAGGTACTGCAGTTGCTCATCACGCACGAAACTGTTGTCTCTAACCGGAGCCAGCACTTCAAGTCCCGGGCTAAGCGTTCGCAGTGCGACCTCAAATCGAACCTGATCATTACCGGCAGCGGTGCATCCGTGTGCAACCGTTGTCGCATTCCGTTCAATCGCCACCGCTGCCAGGCGCGCCGCCTGTAGCCCTCGCTCTGCACCTACGCACAACGGGTAGGCCTGGCCGCGAAGTACGTTGCCGGCTATAAGATAGCGAATTACCGAGTCGAAAAAATCTTGCTTACAGTCGACCAGCACATGTTCGATGGCACCCAGTGCCAGCGCACGGTCCCGCAGAGCATCGGCAGCTTGTGCATCAATGCCGCCGGTGTCGATCGTTGCCGTTACGACGTCCCGACCATAAGTTTCCTTTAGCCAAGGCACGCAGAAAGACGTATCGAGGCCGCCGGAGAAGGCGAGAATAATAGGTGATTGGTCTTTGCTCATTGGCAGTTCCGGGTTAGTCAGTTTTGGGCGGGAGCTGGGAGTGAGAACCAGCGTGCTTGATTCTGGAAATGAGGATCTTTTGACTGCCGAGTGAATCCGTGGCAACAAACACAGTGTCGTCGCCGCCAATATTGCCAATCATCTCAGACCAATTGCTGCGATCCAGAGCCAGCGCGACGCGCTGTGCGGCTCCGATCGCAGTCTTGATGACAATGAGATTCGGGCCAGCGGGTGAAACAGCGCGCAAGAGATCAGCAACACCGTGCAAGACGTCACCTTGGGTGGCAGCAGTGCCGGCCAGTTCGTAACCATCGTTAGTCTTGATAGCGCCAAGATTTTTGAGATCGCGGCTGACACTCGATTGCGTTGCGACGAAACCGGCCGCGTGCAGCTCGGTAACGAGCACCTGTTGCGTTCCGGCATGCCCTTTGATGAGCAATTGCCGGATCGCCTCGCGGCGAAGTGTTCGATCTTCAGTGGAGTTAGGCACGGTTTTCTTCGCTAGATCTATTTCGCATAATTATGCGCATATTTATAACAAAATGCGCATAATCCGTCAAGCACGATTTTCGGCTACACTGCGGCGCGCCCAACGAGAGGAATGTGTGCATGCAAAATGTAGAAACAGTGGAGTTGGAAACCGGGCCCAACCCTGCAGGGAGTGTGATCTGGCTACATGGTCTGGGGGCAGACGGGCATGACTTTGAACCGATAGTTCCTGAACTGAGCCTGCCGGACTCTGTGCGCCTCAGGTTCATTTTTCCGCACGCCCCGGTTCGGTCGGTGACGATCAATGGCGGAATGCAAATGCGTGCGTGGTACGACATTTTCAGTCTCGAACCAGATGGTCCGAGCGACGAATCTGGTATTCGTGAGAGTGCAGCGATACTGCACAGCCTGATCAGTCGGGAATTGGAGCGCGGAATTGCAGGCGACAAAATAGTGGTCGCTGGTTTCTCGCAAGGCGGGGCGATTGCCTTGCATGCGGCGCTTAGATCAGCAACGAGGCTGGCCGGGCTTATGGCCCTGTCGACTTATCTGCCGATGCCCGAGAAACTCCAGGACGAGGTTCTGCAAAAAGCGGATATCAAGAACCTGAGTTTGCCCATTTTTATGGCGCACGGTAGTTTCGACCCGGTTCTTCCTGTGCAACTCGGTCAGACCTCCAATCAACAGCTTACTGCTGCAGGTTTCTCTGTTGAATGGCACGAATATCCGATGGCGCATGCCGTATGCGCGGAAGAAATAGCCGATATCCGTACCTGGTTATTGTCCATCTACCAGTGAGCCGTTGTTCAATCGCTCGCAGTCACAAATGAATAGCGCGACTCGCCGCCAATAGCCCCGGTCGCGTCGAAACGACGCTCTACAAATCGGGTCTCGCCGGTGCTTGTTTGCATGACGACGGTCGAACAACGAGTCCCATAGTCGGGCAGTGTGATGAACGGCGCTGTCAGTGCATGGGCTTTCGAAAAAGAGAGGTGATCGGTCCGCACCTCGGCGGCGGGACCTTTTTCTCGGTCACCAAGAAGCTCGAGCAGGTGTGTCTCATTGAGCGCCTTGCGTTCCACCAATGCAGCAAGTGCCGCCTTGCTTCGAGTCACCTTATCCCACGGTGTGTCGAGAGTGGCATTGCTCAGACCGTAAATGCCCGCATCGAGCTCGCGCATTCCAGCGCCGCGGTTTGACAGATACGCGATACGCTGACCATCGGTAATCAGTAAATTGAAACCGGCGTAGGCTTCTGTGTCGATCTGCTCGAGGTACTTGATGGGGGCTAATGTGCTTTGCAGGAAGTCCGTGACGAGATGCCCCCTGGATAGCAGTCCGGGACGTTCCATTTTTGCGTCGCGAAAATTGGTAACGGTCGCAAACCGGCCGTTGCGGTGTAGCGCAAGCCAGCTGCCGCCTGCCTGAAGGTCCCGACCACCTAGAATGTCCGGTCTATCCGACCACCATGCGGCATTGCGTGCGGGCCTGGAATAAAACTCATCCCGGTTTCCCAGCACTATCAGCGGGTACTCCGTGTTCTGCTGAAACGCCAGAACGACAAGGCACATGTCAGCCTTCGCCGTCCAGGTTTATCCAGGCATCCACGAGCCGACGCGCAATAGAAATGCTAAAGGGAAGCTTGGGGAAACCTGAGCGCAGCTCTTTTCGTGTATACCACTGGGCGTCTTCAAGCTCACCGTCATTGAGCACAATGTCTGATGAGGTCGCGTCGGCAAAAAAACCGAGCATTAATGATGATGGGAAAGGCCATGGCTGGGAGCTCTTGTAGGTCACAGCACCAACGCGGATATTGGTTTCCTCATAAACTTCACGGGCGACTGCGTCTTCAAGGCTTTCGCCAGGCTCGACAAATCCTGCAATGGTCGAGTATCGACCTTCCGGCCAGTTGGTTTGCCGGCCGAGCAGACACTGATCACCTTTCGAAACAAGCACAATAATTGCAGGATCAACGCGCGGAAAGACCTCCCGATTGCAATCGGAATTGACGCACATCCGAGAATTGCCGCCGGCCTGGGGTCGAGCGGACGATCCGCAGGTACCACAGAAAAGCTGCGAGGCATGCCAAAGAACGAGCGCGCGTGCGTGTGCGACGAGATTAGCCTCGTCCGGCGGCAACACTGAGCCGAGGAATCGCAGGTCATGAAACTCACCCAGCTCTCGGAACGGTGCGTCAACGTCCCCACGAATAGCGACTGCGAATGCAGGCTGATTCCGGAACAAGCCGAGAAAAATCAACTCCTGATCATCAACGAACTGTTCAACCTGATGGCGTTGCAGCATTACTGCGTGGAGTGGCTCACCGCCAACCAGACATTGGTCTCCCCAAACCGGAACAAAGCGACTGTTCTCATCCGAAACTGCCTTGGCAAGCCAGTCAGAATCCTTGCGCCGTTCACCGATTCGGTCGACGAACGCGCCGGCAAATACATTGTGGTTATCCACTCAAGCTCCAGACAAAATAACGATTGGAAATCGACCTGTATCCGCGCGTTGAACCTGCGGTGCAGTCATCGCGCCGGATCGACATAGTAACGCAATCAAGTCGTTCGCATGGCCACTGCGCAACGGAGTTACGTCGCCGCGTAGCTTCGAACCCCTGGCCGTCGCCGCCGATGAGCCTCTATCTCACAGGCGGGGCAGGTCTTATGATCAAGCGCGTAGGTGTCTTGCACGTAGCGGGAGTGGCATGCATCGCAGCCGGCTAAGTAGAGCTCATCATTGTGCGAGATGCTGTGCAGCAGATTCCATGCCCATTCGAAACTCAGCGATGCGCTATCGTGCAACATTAGATAGGTTTCATACGCACGACAAACCCGATGACCGTACTCGACGTCAGGTCGAGGCCAGCACGGATGGACGGAGTACGCCGTATCGATGCGCAGCAACAGGCCGCTGCAATAGAGCGCTATGAGCGTGGTTGCCTGCAGTTGGTTATCCGGGTTCTTGACGAACCGGGCAACTTGGCGGGGTGACTTACCACGTCGTCGAAGAACCCCATCAGTGCCCGTGTTCTTGAAATAGCGGGTATACAGCTTTCGAATACGGTCGTCGGAAAGCCCCGTGCATTCCCGAATCGTCCGGGTGCGGGCTTCGTGGCCAATCATTCTAAGGGCCAGCTCAAACTGGCTTCGCTCTCCGGCATAGCGGTCGTCTGTCAATCGCATTTCAATTCCCTTTATGGCAAATATAGAACATATACGGTATTAATGGGGCTTATAATAACCATAAATGGTCGTATAATCATAATTATAGAAATTAGCCAGTGACGACAGAAATGTACCATCAGGAGAAGATTATGGAGTTTTCCGGCCCGGCACCCGCCGACTTTACGAATGTTCAGGCCTTGAACAAAGCGTTCCTCAGTTATTTGTGCGGGAGCGAGACCGGGCAGATGTTGCGACCGATGTTTTCGTCTGAGATCGAACAACTTGTTGCAGCTCTCACTGTCACGCAAATAGGGCGACTTTCAGAAGCACCGTTCCTGTTGTTTTCATTGCGCGAGTTCGATGACGCTTGTTGGCACGAACTGTTCGCGCACGACCCGAATGAGGATTTGTTTCGGGCACAGGAGTTGCCCTCGAACGAGTGCAGTCAAATCATTGCCGCAGCGCTGGGTTTCTTGTGGAGACTGTCGTCAACGAATCCGTATTCTGCTCGAGTGGTAAGTGGTGCGACTCTGAACTGGTGCGAAAGCCTGGCCGAAACAACCTTACTGCATTTGATACGCTGCTCTGCGAGGCGCAGCGACATTCTCGTCCCACGCCTGGCAGCAAATGACGATTTCTGGAGAAAGCTGCTGGTTGCCGGCATCAGCTCGGAACCACCAGTTCGTGCCGCTGCTCAGCAGTGCGCATTGCAAACCTTACTGACGGGTGCCCAATACAGGAACTATCAAGCCCTGCCCGCAGCGGCATGCCGCCTGCCTGTGAAATCTCTTCAGGTCGCAGAGGCGATTGATACACGTTCAAGGCGCAAGAATTTATGACTAAGCGTGGATCGCATGGTTACAATACGCGACCTCATGAAAGCGCTATCAATCAAAAACCTTACCAAGACGTATGCCAACGGCAATCAGGCCCTGAAGGGAATTGATTTCTCCGTCGAAGCCGGCGACTTCTACGCTTTGCTTGGTCCGAACGGCGCGGGAAAAACCACGGCGATCGGCATTATCAGTTCATTGGTCAACAAATCCGGCGGAGATGTCGAAATATTCGGTCACAACATCGATACTGATCTGGAAGCCGCCAAGATTTGCATCGGTCTGGTGCCGCAGGAGCTCAATATCAACCTGTGGGAGAGTGTGCAGAATATCGTCACCAATCAGGCCGGTTACTACGGCCTTGGCAGACGGCTCGCTTGCGAGCGCGCGGAAAAGTACTTGAAAAAATTGCGCTTGTGGGATCGACGTCACGATCAGGCCATGAGCTTGTCAGGTGGCATGAAGCGTCGTCTGATGATTGCCCGGGCGCTCGTCCACGAACCCAGGCTGCTGATACTGGATGAACCGACTGCCGGCGTGGACATAGAGATACGTCGTTCTATGTGGGAGTTCCTGCGTGAGATCAACGCAGCAGGAACCACCATAATTCTTACTACACATTACCTCGAAGAGGCTGAATCACTTTGCCGGACCGTCGCAATTATCGATGAGGGAACGATCATCGAAGACGCGAAGATGAGCACCATTCTGAGGAAATTGCAGCGCGAAGTTTTTGTTCTGAGTGTTCGCGACGCACTCGAAAAGGCTCCGGACCTGAGCGGTTTTGAAACCAGTCTTCGCGACAATTGCGAAATTGAGGTCGTTATAGACTCAGATCACACGATCAACGATTTGTTCGTAGAACTAAGCAGGCACAGTATTGATGTAATGAGTATGCGCAACAAAACTAACCGCCTTGAAGAGCTATTCATGCGACTGGTTGACAGTAAGAAGGCGAGTTCAACAGGGACTGTCGGAGCATGAACCTGGCTCTGAATTTTGTTGCTTTGAAAACCGTGGTACGCAAAGAAATTGTTCGTGTCCTGCGTATCTGGATTCAAACTCTCGTCCCACCAGCGATCACGATGACCTTGTATTTTATCATCTTCGGCAATCTCATCGGGCGCCGCGTTGGCACAATGGACGGCTTTGACTATATGCAGTACATCGCGCCAGGTTTGATAATGATGGCCGTTATTACCAACTCATATGGCAATGTGGTTTCGTCATTTTTTGGCGCCAAGTTTGGCCGACATCTCGAGGAAATGCTGGTCTCGCCTATGTCTAATTCGACAATTATTCTTGGCCACGTTGCCGGCGGCGTGATGCGCGGTATGTTTATCGGCGTGTTGGTGACGATCATTGCTCTGTTCTTCACCAAGCTCGAGGTTCAGCATCCGCTCATTACATTCTCAATGGTCTTGTTGTCGTCGATTGTCTTTGCGCTGGCAGGGTTCATCAATGCCGTCTTCGCGAAGAAGTTCGATGATATCTCCCTGGTCCCGACATTTATCCTGACGCCACTGACTTATCTGGGTGGTGTGTTCTATTCGATTTCGATGCTGCCGGAGTTCTGGCAACGTGTATCGCTCGCGAATCCAATACTCTACATGGTCAATGCATTTCGTTATGGAATTCTTGGCACTTCCGATATCGGCATAGAGCGAGCCTACATCCTGGTTACATTTTTTATTGTCGCTCTGTTCTCAACCTGCATGTTCCTGATGAACCGCGGCATCGGTATTCGGGACTAGTGGGCCGCTTGATAAATAAGTCAACGCTCAGCAGGCAGGACAGCCGTCGGAACAAGGCGGTTAAGTGCGGGCATAGAACCGCTATGGCCGTACAGACTGAGTGTCACCTTATTTATCAAGCGACCCACTAGCAGAAACGTAACGGAGTAATTGTGATGTGTGGTCGTTTCGCTTTCTATTCACCAAGTGAGGCGGCTGCCGCGCTCTTCGGCGTTAGCGCGTCAATTGAAGTTGAGCCACGCTATAACATCGCGCCGACCCAATATGTCGCAGCAATTCGAAGCGGTGATTCAGAGTCTCGTGAACTGGTTATGCTGCGTTGGGGCTTGGTGCCATTCTGGGCAAAGGATCCGTCGATAGGTAATCGGATGATCAACGCTCGGGCAGAAACCGTCGCGGAAAAGCCATCGTATCGTGCGGCCTATCGCAAGCGCCGCTGCCTTGTGCTCGCCGACGGTTTTTATGAGTGGCACAAGGAGGACGGTGGCAAGGTTCCGTACTTTATCTCGCCAGCCAATAGCACGCCGTTCGCATTTGCGGCACTTTGGGAGCACTGGCAAAGCAAGGATAGCGATGAGTCTTTGCAATCGACCACGCTCATCACGACGTCAGCAAACGACTACATGAGCCGGCTGCATCACCGTATGCCAGTCGTTCTCGAGCCGAGCACAGCGGACCGTTGGCTTGCCGGGGACGACGACTTAATTGCACGGGTTTCGGCGAATAGTCCGGAGTTGCAGTCCTGGCCCGTCGACAAACGAGTCAACAATGCGCGTAATGAAGGCGAGCAGTTGGTGATTCCGGTCGACAATCTAGTCTGAGTCACTTATCGCGGTATCGCTGTGCTGAGTAGTACTGACGGGTTGTGTGGCCACAATGAGCGTGCCACGCCCACCGTGTGCGCCCAAAGCGGAACCAAGCTCAGTTATGGTCAGACTATCGATCAACGGCAGATCAATACGCAGAATTCGTTCAAGCTCAGCCGCGTCCTCAGGGCACAAAGCGTGTCCAATCGACACGCGTAATGGCAGCGCGTACTCCGTTCGACGCATCACAAAACGGCTGAATTTTCGCAATCGATTGCGCCTGCCGAGTAAGAAACCAGCGGTTGCAACGCGGCCGTCGGGCACGGTTCGAATGATCGGTAAGAGCCGAAAAAGCGACGCGATTGTTTGAATCGACTTGGGCACGCGGCCGCCGCGAACCGCATGGCTGAGGTTTGGCACCAGCGCATAAGTCCGGGTTTGGGGAATTAGCACCTTGACGGCCGCGATCGTTTCTTTCGCACCCAATCCTGCTTGCGCACATTCCGCGGCAAAAACTGCGAGCAGGCCTTGCCCGGTTGATGCGTTTCTTGAATCGAGAACATGTACACGTCCAGGTCCTCCAACAAGCTCGGCGGCTGCTCTGGCTGCATGCAGGGCGCCGCTTGCTCTCGCCGTCACGCTCAGCAGCAGTACATCGCGATAGTGACTGGCGAGAAATTGCAGCTGGCGACGGTAGTCGCCAGGGGCTGGTTGTGATGTTGTTGGATGCACGGGGTTGGAATCAAGTTCGGCGTAAAACTCCGCAGCAGAAATACTCACCTTGTCCAGATAACCACGGTCACCAAACTGGATTCGACATGGCACCAGGTGAATATCGAGGCGATCCATGTCCTGATCTGCGATGTCAGCAGCAGAATCCGTAATTACAGCAAATTGGCGGATCGAGTCGTGGCTGCTTCGCTGTTGTTGGTGCAGGTCGTCAGCCTTTTCCGCAGTTAACGAGCCGTATTGTCGAGCAATTGAGAAAACCGCCTCTGGATCGTTCGCATGAATATGGATTTTGGCCTTTCGCTTGGTTCCTGCGAGTACGAGCGAATTGCCGAGTTCCGACAGACCTTCGCGAAGCTTGCGTCGATCAATATCCGCTCCATGCACGATGCACTCAGTGCAGTATTGAAACTCACAATCCTGCTCCGAGCCACTGCCCGCAGTCGTGGCAAATGCCGCATCGAAGTGCGCTGCGTCGGGCTTGGCGACGACGCGCCCATGAGCGATGAACTTCGTCATTCCGCTGACCAGCGTAGCGAAGCCCTTAGCGCCAGCGTCGACAACGTTGGCTTTGCGAAGTACGTCCAGTTGTTCGGTCGTGTCAGACAGCGCAATTTCGACATGTTGCAGCCCGTGCGCAAACAAGCTGGCGAAGTCGGTCTCTCCGGCAATGGATGACTGTTGCTCGAGGCTGTTTGCGAAAGCGGCAACGACCGACAAGATCGTTCCTTCCTGAGGATCCGACAAAGCGTCGCGCGCATACTCGCTGCCCGTCGCGACCGCCCTCGCGAACGTAAAGGTTGTAAAACGGGTCAGTTCACCGGCTGAATCACTTAGTCCCTGAAAGAACTGCGCGACAATTGCGCCAGAATTGCCGCGGGAACTGTCTAGCAATATATCGGCGACTGCTGCCAGAAGAGTGCCGAGGTGCTTTTCTTCAGGAGCGTTAAGGAGTTGCAGTGCCGAGCCCAGCGACAAACTCAGATTCGTGCCGGTATCGCCATCAGCGACCGGAAAGACATTGATCTGGTTCAGGAGTTCCTGTTCATCAATGACACTGTGAATGCCGGATATCAGCGCGGTCGCAAAGTCATCGCCGTTTAGATGCTCAGATACAGGATCTGGCAACTCAGTATGTCCGGCGGCAATGCGTTGGCACGCTAGTCGCGCGGCAGCAGAAAGGTAGTCCCCTGATACTCGAGGATGACGCCATCGGTTGTTATCTCACGGACGGTTGGGCCCTCCGCCAATGCTGAATTCTCCCGGTGCTTCGCCATGTTGATAAAAACAAAACGATCGGCGGCAGTATCGCCGAAAACATGAATATCAACGTGCAGATCCACCATTTGGAACAGACCCTGAACACGCGCCTCATCAAACGTCATCATGTAGTTTCTTGCGGTGGTCGGATTCTTGATAGCGGATGTTGTGGCTGGCTTCGGTGGTTCGGCCGCCGCCTGTGGTGCGGGCTGATTTTCTCGTGCCGCCGCGACCTGTTGTTCAAATGACAGTGAGGCTGACAGTTTCTCTTCAATCTGCGGCTCAATAGCGTTGGGTGCAGCCGTTGCCGGTTCAGGAGCCATCTCCGCGATGGTCGCGACATTGTCTGTCGGAGTCTTGTTTGCTGCTGATGCGGACGGTGGTGGTGAATCCGGCCGCAGGAAAATCACAGCCAGAAAGATGATGTTTGCGGTCAAAAGTGCGCCCACGATCCAAAGCCACTTCGGCGTTCTTGGAGTATCAGACCCGAGTGGGATAGCAGAAAACTCCGCGGTGCCCTGTTGCTGTCGCTCCGTTTCCGACTTCTTCAGTGCATCGAGAATGAAGGACATGGTTTACTGCCGCACCAAAGTTGTAGCGGCGAGTCGCGGGCTGCCGTCGTTAACGAGGAGAGAGTTGACGACGATTTGAGTTTGCTGCCCGGCCACGCCATCAACGCCTAGTCTGTGATCACGTTGAAACTGCAGCACCGCTTGCCTCAGCCCGTCATCGAAAGCGTCCGACTCAAGAGGCTCGCTGCGATAACTCCCGGGGATAGCTGCAAGGCTCTGGCGTAGCCAGATCACGTTTTGATTTTTTGATCCCACGTTGAGAGCCACTGAAGTACCGTTAGGTGGTTTCCACAATAAAACGTACTCGCCAAACCATAATTCAGAAATGGCTTCTACTGTCTGGTCGACGACGACACCGCCCATTGAAATTCTAGCGATACCCTCTTCGATGGCTACCAGTACGACGGCATGATTGTTGCCGCCACTATCGGTCAGAGTCAGGATCGCAGGTCGATCGAGTTGGCGTAAACCGCTCCAGGAGCCACGCTGAAAAAAGCAACTCAGACCACCGGCGATCGCCTGATTGCACACTGTATCGTTCCCGCTGCTGAACTCGAGTTGCCACAGTTCAAATAATGTTGTGAAGGCAGCATTACGACCGGTCAGGCCCGAAGCCAGTTGTAGCTGGTCATCCAGACTGACTTGTGGCTCGTTCTCGGCAGACTCGGGGGAAGTCTGGGTACTCATATTTTCGGCTGGCAGTGTGTCGATTGGCAGAGAGTCGATTGACCCAGCGACGCGATTCGCGCCGGGGTCAATCGCTATGGCAGCCGTCGGCGCCGCAATCACCTGCTGTGCTGCGTACGGCATGTCATCGCGCGTGGACCAGATGCCAATGGCACCGGCGACGATGACAGTCATCAATGCAGGCAACGCCCATCGCCAGCTTATTCGCCTGGCCTCTTTCCCGGAAACTTCCGCGGCGGCTCGTCTGACAAGGCGTTTGTTGATGCTGCGGATTTCACGACTGTAAGCCCCTAACAGGGCTCTGTCACAGATCACGTTGATCAGTCTGGGAATGCCCTGGGTAAGACGGTAGAGCTCACGTTTTGCGCCTTTATCAAACAGCTCTGTTAATGCGCCAGCGACGGTCAGGCGATGCTCGATATATTGCGCGGTTTCATCCCGCGACAACGGCTCGAGGTGATAGCGCCCGGTAATTCGTTGGGCTAGCTGTCGTAGATCAGTTCTTGCCAATAACTCACGCAACTCTGGTTGTCCGATCAAAATGATCTGTAACAACTTTTGCTTTGAGGTCTCGAGGTTGGTAAGCATGCGGACTTGCTCAAGTACATCGGGCGCCAGATTTTGCGCTTCGTCGACGACGAGAATCGTGCGCTTTCCTTCGGCATGCGCTTTCAGCAAATGAGCATTCAACGAATCGATGCAGACTTTGATGCTGCTGTTCCCATCAGGAATGGGTACATGCAGCTCCCCACAAATTGTCGCTACGAATTCATGTGCGGATTGCTGCGGATTGAGTACAACAGCGACGTCAGCATTCGATGGCATGCGACTTAACAGCAAAGTTCGGACCAGGGTTGTCTTGCCCGTCCCTACCTCACCGGTGAGCTGGATGAAGCCGCCACTTTCGGTCACACCGTACACCAGATGGGCGAGCGCCTCGCCGTGACGCTCACTCATAAACAGATAACGCGGATCCGGCGTTATCGAAAATGGTTTTTCATTGAGCCCGAAGAAACTGGTGTACATGTCCTGATTCTACATCAAGCGAGCCAACTAACCCGACCGCGATTTGCCACTTCACCTAGCCCCGATCAAGCGTACGCGCCCGGCTGACGGCCGTGCTGCCGAAGCGATCACGTATCTGGTCGACTGTTTTATCCACAGCGCCTGCGGATGAGCTGGTGTCGGCCGCAAACAGGTCCTGTTGCTCGAGAGGTGAGAGATTGCTTCCTCCAACACCGAGCAGTCGAATGCGCGCGCCCGGGTTCTTGCCAAGCCAGGCCGACAATAATTCTCGCGCAATATGGCAAATCTGGTCCGTACCATTGCCCGGTGGCTGTAATTTCTTCTGGCGCGTATACGTCTGAAAATCAGCTTGGCGGATTTTCACCTGCACGGTACCGGCTACCAACGACGATTTGCGCAAGCGGACCGCTGTTCGCTCAGCAAGACGCAGCAGTTCGCGGTCCATGTCATCACGCGTGCTCAGATCGGTGTCGAAGGTTTCCTCCGCACTAATCGACTTCTCTTCACGGAAGGGTACGACCGGCCGATTGTCCAGCCCCGCGGCACGATCGCGTGTTTTTGCCGTAAAGCGACCGAATATCGGCGCCAGGTTACGATCGTGTGCCAAACGAAGATCCGCGACGGTACGGATATTGACCTTATGGAGGCGAGCCAGAGTTTCCCGGCCGATGCCCGGTATTACCGAAACAGGAAGCGGGTCCAGTTTCTCGCGGCAGTCTTTAGAGCTGATGACGACCATTCCATCCGGCTTATCCAGGTCAGAAGCGATCTTGGCGACCAACTTGTTCTCCGCAACACCTACGGACGCGGTGAGGCCTGTTCGTTCCCGAATGGTTCGTTTGATGGTGGCCGCGATTTCTTCGCCTGTGCCGAACAGTGCCAGACTTTCGGATACGTCGAGAAATGCCTCATCCAGTGACAGCCCTTCAACCAGTGGTGTGAACTCACGGAATACGGCAAATATTTCATTAGATACAGATTTGTAGAGAGACATTCGAACCGGGACGCGAATAAGTTGCGGGCATCGCCGCCTCGCTTCAGCCATCGGCATCGCAGAGCGAACGCCGAATGTTCTTGCCTCGTAGCTGGCGGCCGCGACCACACCCCGGGTTTCGCCGCCAACGACGACGGGTTGACCACGTAGCTCAGGGTTGTCCCGCTGTTCGACGGACGCGTAAAAAGCATCCATATCGACATGCAGTATTGTTCGTCTGGTGTTCGTTTCCACAGTGACCTGGCCAGGTAGCTCCTAGTGACCGCGTTCTACGATATACCGTGCCAGCCATCGCAGCGGCTCTGCATCTGAGCCGAAGATTTCGATATGCTGCAGTGCATCCTCGAATAGTTCAGTGCATCTGGCCCTTGCTGCTGCAACGCCGAACAGACCGGGAAAGGTAGCTTTGCCGAGACGTTCATCGCTACCGGCAGGCTTGCCTATGATTTCGGTCTCACCTTCGACGTCCAGAATGTCATCCTTAATCTGAAACGCGATACCTATTCGATGTGCGAACAGGGCAAGTGCTTTGTCCTGGTCTGCTGACACCTCTCCCAGAATTGCGGCTGAGACGATCGACGCTTCGATCAAGGCCCCCGTCTTTAGTGAGTACATGTGCTCAATAGTCGACGCAGAGAGACGACATCCTTCCGCGGCCAAATCAATTGACTGGCCGCCCGTCATGCCAATCGAGCCGGATGCGGCGGCAACCAGCCGAATCAAGCGCAGTTTCGTATCAGGCGAAATGTCCGCAGTGTTGGCAAGCACCGAGAATGCCAGTGGCTGCAGGGCATCGGCGGCGAGAATCGCTGTAGCCTCATCGTACTGTTTGTGCACAGTCGGTTTGCCGCGGCGCAGGTCGTCGTCGTCCATCGCTGGCAGATCGTCGTGCACGAGAGAAAACGCATGGATCAACTCGATAGCGGTTGCCGCAGTGTCCAGCCTGGACTCGGGAACGCCGAGGCATTCTCCGGTCGCGTAGACGAGCAAGGGCCTGACTCGCTTACCCCCATTTAGCACCGCATAGCGCATGGCCTCGTGCAATCGCTCGGGGACCTGGGACGAGGGAGGTAATGCTTTGTGTAATTGGTCGGTTGCGCGATCAGTGTAGTAATCGATGCGTTCGTTAAAGGGTGCCGACAAGTCAAACTCCGTCACGTTGGAAATGTGAGACGTAGCGTACACCGATTTAGTTGCTTGTGGACACGTGCGTCGCTGCGACTGAGCTATAATTCGCGTCCCTTTCGTCAAGCAGAATACTGGAACCATTGCTTATGCTGGCAATCGCCAAAGCGCAACCGAATATCGCGCTCATCAAGTACTGGGGAAAACGGGACCCCGAGCGGAACCTGCCGGCTGTAGGCTCCATTTCGGTCACGTTGTCCGAGCTATTTACGCAAATGAGCGTCGATCTCGATGCGACTGTCGCTGTGGACCAGTTGGAGGTAAACGGCGCAACGAACGAGGCCTTGTTGCCGCGGGTTCAGCTCTGCCTCGATCGTGTGCTTGGCAGCGATCGCCAACGTGCTCGTGTTGTGAGTCAAAGCAATTTTCCGATCGCAGCAGGATTGGCATCGTCCGCGTCAGCATTTAGTGCATTGGTTGTGGCTGCCGCCAGCGCTGGCGGACAGGATCGGAGCACCAGTGAGTTGGCCAGTCTCGCGGGCGCCAGTTCCGGTTCGGCCGCACGATCACTTTATGGCGGTTTCGCGGAGCTTGAGAATTACGATGACGACGTAAGGGTGGCTAGCATTTGTTCAGCGAGTGAATGGCCTTTGCGAGTGGTCGTTGCAATAACGATGGCTGGTCCGAAAGCGACGAGCTCTGGCGAAGCAATGGAAATCAGCCGCAAAACTTCACCGTTCTACTCACGTTGGGTCGACCAGCAAGCAGAGGATCTGGAGGTTGCCAGAGCAGCCGTCGGTGCACGTGACTTTGAAATGCTGGCCGAGGTTTCCGAGCACAATTGCTTGAAAATGCATTCTGTCATGTGGGCTTCTCGGCCACCGATCATGTATTGGAACAGCGCAACGATTGAATGCATGCAGGTTATCCGTGAGCTGCGGTCCCAGGGTGTAGCGGTGTTCTTTACCATCGATGCGGGTCCTCAGCTAAAGGCAGTCTGCCTCCCCGAGGATGAGAATCGCGTTCAGACTGCCTTGGCGGCGGTCGACGGTGTCAGCGACATCATGCTTAGCGGCATCGGTGACGGTGCTGCGTTGGTACAGCAATAGTGGCCAACGTTATCGCGAGCGCACCCGCAAAACTGGTGTTGTCCGGCGAGTACGCCGTTTTGCAAGGCGCCCCGGCGATCTGCATGGCCTTGAATCGTCGGGCAAAAGTAACTATAGAAACTCATGACGAGCCTTGGCATCGAGTCGTTGCTCCGGGCTTCACAACCGACGAGGGAAAATTCGATGCGCAGTCCGGTTGTTTTGAGTGGCTAAGTGGCGGCGCGTCCTTCAAATTGCTGGAGCAGGTGTGGCGAGAAATTGACCTGTGCCCAGATCGATACCTGTCTTTGTCACTCGATACCCGCAAATTCCTTGACGCTGAAAGTGGCAGTAAGCTCGGCATTGGTTCCAGCGCGGCACTTGCAACCGCTTTGGCTGCGGCCTTGTGTTCGATTTTGTCACCGGGTGCTGACGCGGCTCGCGTCGCCCGCAAGGCGCACAAGGCATTCCAGGGTGGCTCCGGCAGTGGAGTTGACGTCGCATGCAGTTCGCTCGGAGGTTTGATCGAATACAGAATGAGTGCCGACGAGTACCCACGAGTCGATTGGCCGGAAGGACTCGTATTCACAGTATTATGGAGCACGGTTTCTGCAGGCACGACGGAAAAACTCAGTCGGCTGAGCATGCACGGCACTCAGCCGTCATACGGCGAGTTGAGTTCTGCGGCAGAACAGATGGCGGCTGCCTGGCGCAGTGGGTCGGCAGCGCGAGTCTTGCATGATTATGGACATTACATTGATGCTCTGCAGCGGTTCAGCAAGGACCACGATCTTGGCATATTTGACGCTGGTCACGGTGCGTTGGTTGATGTGGCGAAGAAAATGGGAATTGTGTACAAACCCTGTGGCGCCGGGGGCGGCGATGTGGGCATAGCGTTGGCAGATGATGCTGCGGCCCTCGCGAGTTTCGTCGCGAGTCCCGATGTCTCAGGATTCATCCAGCTCGACGTTGCAATTGACAGGAATGGCGCGGGGCTCTGTGGAGACATGCCCGCTGTGGAAATATGCAATGAGTAGTAGCTCACAAATATCAGGACTGTATCGCCTCTCGGTTAAAGAGCGAATAGAGGAGCTGCAACGCTGCGGTTGGCTGTCTGCCGAGGACGCCAGAAATCTCGAACGGGGTCGTCATGTTCTTTCCGTCGCCGGTGCGGACAAGATTATCGAGAACGTTGTTGGCGTTTTCGGCCTGCCACTAGCCATCGCACCCAATTTTCTCGTCAACGGTCGGGACCATATGGTGCCGATGGCTGTCGAGGAACCGTCCATCGTCGCGGGCGCCAGCAACATCGCAAAGCTGGCGAGGGCGCACGGTGGCTTTAGCGCGGAATGCCCGGAGTCGTTGCTGGCAGGGCAGATCTATGTCGCGGGGGTCGATGACCCGGACAGTGCGATCGCGGTGCTCGAGGGGAGCCGGGCAGAACTGCTCGAGCTCGCCGATGCCGTCCTGCCGCGTCTCAGGAAACGCGGTGGTGGTGTTCGGAAAATAGAAATCCGTCGTACGCAGCTGGATGACAACGCAGTGATTGCTGTGCATGTGCTCGTCGATACCTGCGACGCGATGGGCGCAAATATGGTTAATCAAATTTGCGAGACTATCGCTCCGAAAATTTCCTCGCTGTGTGGCGGCGACGTCGCACTTCGAATCTTGTCGAATCTGGCAGATCGATCCATCGTGAAGGTCCGTGCAAGCTTTCGACTTCAAGACCTCGCAACCGAACAGATGGATGCAGTTACCGTACGCGATGGCATTATTCTGGCCAGCGATATTGCCGCTGCCGATCCGTACCGGGCAGCCACGCACAATAAGGGCATCATGAACGGCATTGATGCGCTGGCGATTGCGACGGGCAATGATTGGCGAGCAATTGAAGCAGGTGCACATGCTTATGCTGCTGCCGACGGTCGCTATTCGGCCCTGTCGACCTGGTCCTCAGACGATGCGGGTAATCTGGTCGGTGAACTGCGGATTCCACTCAAGGTTGGAATTGTTGGTGGTACGGTCGCCGCAAACCCGGCGGCCGTAGCCGGTATCGAAATAGCCGGGCTCACTTGCGCGCGGGAGCTTGCAGAGCTGATGGCAGCCGTTGGTCTTGCACAGAATCTGGCGGCTCTGAAAGCGTTAGTATCCGGTGGCATTCAACAGGGTCATATGCATTTGCAGGCAAGAAGTGTCGCGGCTGCGGCAGGCGTGCCGAACAACCTTTTCGATGCGGTGGTGCAGGAGCTTATTGCTGGTGGTGATATCAGCGGTTCAAGGGCGAGCGAGTTGCTGGCAGGCAAGCAGGGACCAGCGCAGCCACCGATTGCTCTGAATGGCCATGCCGCCGGCAAGATTATCCTGTTTGGCGAGCACGCAGCGGTTTACGGAAAATTCGCCGTGGCAGTGCCAATCGCCAAGGCAGTTCGGGCAGGAATTGAGAAAACCGGGTCTGGTACGACGATCTCCATACCGGATTGGGGTGTTCTGCAGGAGATGAACGTCGAGTCAGGGGCGACTGGTCTCTCCGCAATTATTGCGGTGATCCTGAAGCACTTGGGTGTTGACGATTCAGGATATGCGATCCACATTCGGTCGAGGATTCCACCTGCGATGGGACTCGGTGCATCCGCGTCGATCGCAGTGGCAGTTATCAGAGCCCTTGATGCAACCTTGCAGCTTGGTCTCGGCGATGACGATGTCAATTCGATTGCGTTCGAGTGTGAGAAGCTGGCGCACGGTACGCCATCAGGTGTCGATAATACTGTTGCTACCTTGGGCAAACCGATACTTTTCCGCAATGCCGACTCGTTGCAGGTGCAAGTGCTGGATTTTCAGGAGCCGCTTTCTCTGGTGGTTGCTCATAGTCATGCGTCGGGAGCGACCAGGGAGCAGGTTGCTGGCGTTCGTGAGCGATACGATCGAGACCCGGTGAGATTCGGTGCGATATTTTCGCAGATCGACGAGATCAGCCGGGACGGGGCAAGAGCGCTAGAGGCAGGCGACGTTGCGGCGCTGGGACTGCTGATGAATATCTGTCACGGATTACTGAACGCGATCGGCGTATCCACACCGCAGCTGGAGTCGATGATTAGTGTGGCCAGAGATGCTGGTGCAGTGGGAGCAAAGCTAACCGGATCTGGCGGCGGCGGGTCAATCGTTGCGCTCTGTCCCGGCTCGGCCGAGGCCGTGAAATCTGCTTTGCATAGCGCCGGGTATCGAACGCTTGATTTCGAAGAAGAAAAGGAAACATAGTTTGGAAAACGCGAGCAAAATCGTTTCATCGGAAGCGGAGGAGTTGATCCTTGTCGACGCGGACGATGTTGAAGTCGGACATATGAGCAAAGCCGATTGCCACAGTGGTGCTGGCGTCATGCACCGCGCCTTCTCGGTATTCTTGTTTAACGATGACGGGGAGTTGTTGTTGCAACAGCGCAGTGACTTGAAACGTTTGTGGCCGGGCTACTGGTCAAACACTTGTTGTAGCCATCCACGACGCGGTGAAACAATGGCAATTGCGACGCGCAGGCGGCTGCACGACGAACTTGGCGTCGAGGCTGCGCTGGAGTTTGTCTACACATTCGCGTACCAGGCTGAGTTTAGCGATCAGGGCTCCGAAAACGAACTGTGCCATGTCTATCTCGGCAAGGTTGCTGGCCCGACACGACCCAACGAGCATGAGATCTCCGCGACTCGTTTTGTTTCGGCTGAGGTCCTCGACAGCGAACTGGAAACCAGGCCGGATCAGTTTTCACCGTGGTTCAAGATGGAGTGGCGGGCGCTGCAATTCGAACACCGGGAAGTTTTGGCTCGCTACAGCAGTTGATGCTGACAGGCTGCGCGCGTTCGTTCTAGCCTACGTAGCGGTAGTACTCGATGCCAAGGTCGGAAAAATGACGGTCTTCGCTATGACCCACGCGCTCAATCACGAATTCATTGGTTGGAATGTAGTCGAGGCCATGTGTTGAACGACCATCGTGAAGCGCTTTATATTGTTCGAAGTCGAGATCGATAGCGAAGTTCATCGCGCTCGAAAAGTTGATTCGAGCAGAGGCGTCACGCCAGTCGTCGGCGACGAAGAACGGGATGACTTCAGCGGCATCGCCACTGCCATATCCGAGCGTCAGGATTTCCTCACCGGGTGTGAAAAAGTCTTCATCCAGCGCTTGTTCAAAACCTGCTGCCATCCATGCGGGCAATGCGGCGGTATAAAGATTGCCGAGATCAAGCATGGTATCGCTGCCCAGCGCCAGTTTGTCGAGAATTTCAGTTCGGTGATGCCGAGATGCGCGAAAAGCGCGATGCACGGCCATCGTCAGCGGGTATGCCTCATATTGAACTTGCTCGGGATTCGCAAATGAAACGACCTCCGGCTTGCTCAGCATTTCCAGCAGCACCTGCTCAGGGTCCACACCAGCATCGTAGCAATAGGACGCCAGTTCAGCTTTGTCCGCAGCGTTTCCATGGCTCAACGCAAAAAGATACGAAATTGCCCAGCCTGTTTCAGGCATTCGACGATACGGTCGATGCATGAAAACAGTTCTCAGGGAGCGAACATAGTCCGCTGCGTTGATGCTGCGTTTTTCATACATATCGTTCAAAGCCTGCAAGGTCTCGTCGATATAGCATGTCGTTGAGTACTTGCCATTGAATACAGGGAAATCCTGCACCTGATGTGACTCCGAGCGATCCTGGCCGCAGAACCGCAGCATCGGTTTGCGGAAGTCCATAATTCGGTAGTCCGATGCTGATCCCGATCCCGCCAGATCAACGATCGCGAGCTTGGGATCTTCCTCAAGCAGCATTGCAACCGCACCCGCGCCTTGTGTCGGCTCGCCGCTACTGCCGCGCGCATACTCAGCAATATCAGCACAGACAACGATGGCCTGACTGCCGGCACCATCCCAGGCGAGGTGGCGAATAGCGCCTTTCATGCCATAAACACCACCGAGACACGCATGTTTGAACTCGGGAACTTCGCAACTGCGGGAAATGGGTGGCTTACCGCGAGCGAGCAGGGCCTGATCAACCATGCCTTTGACAATAATCGCTCCGGCGGAATTATCGGTACTCGATTCGGTGCCCAGACCCAGAAACTTGACCCTGGTTGGATCAACGTCATATTGGTCTATCAGCCGGATAACGGCTGTAGCGGCCATTGTGTAAACGCTTTGATCGGGTCCGCGCACACGAAAACTCCGCCCCACGACTTCACGAGTCTTGGGCCACTGGTTATCTGTCCAGTCGCACCAATCCTTCAGCCAGACACGAAATGGCGGTACATAGGCGGCAAGACCGCTTATTCCGATGTTCTTTTGTTGTTTGAGGTTCGTCAATGTCTGAATTCCGCTTAGCCCGCCAATTTTAGTGGCACAAGCGGTTTCGCTCAACTACTTATTCAACGGTTATCGAAATCGTCTCCGAAACGACGGGAGGCTCATGTGGGATATGCAGGTAATCAGCGAACAATAGCTGCAGGCTGTGCTGGCCAGGTTCCAGGGTGATTTCAGTCGAGGTGCTGGCATCGCCAAAGTGGCGGTGATGCTCGTCTGCAGGAACCGGCAGGCCGAGATCTGGCAGGTCTGTATCGATGAGGAGGTGGTGATGTCCGGAGTTTTCCGCCATTTCACCTGCTTTGATGACGACCATGCCGGAGATGCCAAATTCCACGCTGATCGGATTGCTGACTGTCGCGCCGTCCGCCGGGCTTATGAAAAATACCCGCGCGCCTTCCGGGGAGGCAGTCCTTGCCAATTCAGTGGCAGTTTCGGCCATGCTCGAATGATCCATCGCGGGCGCCTTGCTTTCCTCGTTCGCAGCATCGCCGGCCGGGTTACCACATGCGGAAATCAGGGCGACTCCCAGGAGGCACATTAGAACTGTTCGATAATTGCTGACATGCATGGTCTTGCCCCGCTGTTGATACGTTTGTGAATGTTTACAGGAGCCGATAATAGACGTTCGGCGGAATTTTCACACGCGAGATTCATGTCTCAGATCGAAAAAGCAGCGATTGCCAGGGCTGTCATCATGGTAGCGAGAAAACCTGATGCATAGGCAACGACCAAAACGACGTACTTGAAGAACGTGATCACCCGGTTCTGGCCGTAGACGCGCCGCATCGAAATGAACAGGTACACCGGAATATAGAGCGACGTCGCAACGAGCACCAGGACCGCAATAGCCTCTGGAGCGCCAATCAGCGCCATAAATCTCGCGAACAGGACTTGCAAGGTCAGGATGAGGAAGAAAAAGGCGTGAAAGTGAACGAAGAACAGCAAATGTTCGACGTAGTAACGGCGCGAAAGCGGGTACAGAACCTTAAGCACAAGAGCCATCAACGGCAGCAAAACGATCAGAGCAGCGGGCACGTTGTCCAGCAAGTTATTTAGCAGTGCGCCCTGGCCCTCGCTGCCCTGTATTTTTTCGCACACATGCCGCAGGCGCTGGATGGTCAGTCGACGGGCAATCCATCCTGGCATGTCATCGACATCGGATTGTTCGATGTCGTTGCAGTCGTCGAAGGTGTCGTCTTCGTCGTCTTTATCGTCAAAACTGATATGAATAGCGCTGTCTTTGTCACCAATATCGTCGGGCAAGTCGTCGCTGCCAAGAATGATTCCCTCTGCGGCGAGTTCATCCAGGATCTCCTGTTTGATCTCGTTCGTATCGCCTTCGCCGTCATCAATTGCGCCGCTGTCCGTAGTGCAATCCTCGTCCTCACCGATCGCCGTGCAATTTTCTGCCGATTCCTCCGACGTTTGTGGTTCCGGTTCGAACAGCAAACCCAGTTTTTCCTGTGGGTCAAAAAACGCGACCAGAAAAAACAGCAAACTGAGTACCAGATACATCCGAAACGGCGGCATGTACCTCGCGCGACGTCCCTGCAGATAGTCACGGGTCAACAAACCCGGGCGTCGCAGCAAAGGAATCAGCGTATTCCAGAGTCGCGAATCTATTTCCAGCAGATCTCCGAATGCATCGCTGATCAGCTCCCAAAGGCTGATCAGTCGGCTGCGAGATCTTTGGCCACAATGGCCGCAATATTGCCCGCGCAAATTCGCGCCGCAATTGAGGCATTCAGTCGTCTCTTCTGCGCCGATTTCGCGCGATTTGTCTTCGCGCAGGACGCGATCACTGACATCGCCCTGTTGATGCATAATGCTCACGGCCTCAGTCGTAACGTCGGCGCCGAAACCATCAATGAAATCATCAAGTGCCTCGCTGTCGGCGAGGGCGAACTGGCAAACACGTCCCTTCCGGCCCAGATCGTCGTCATCGATCGAAATAAGCTGGCAATCTCTTACGCCTGCAAGTTTTCTTGCGTCCTGTGCCTTTTTCGCGAGCCAGGTTTCGAGCTCGACACAAGCATCTTCCGGGATGAAGAATGTGATTTCATAAATGGGCCCGTGTCGCATCATCATGACTTCTTATCAGGTCTTGCTGGTCTTCTTCTTGCTGGCGGTTTTTTTCTGTGTCTTGCTGCTTGTGCCGGTCTTTTTCTTCGCTTTTTGGGTAGCTGGCTTCCTGGTTGCTTTCTTAGGTGTCTGAGCGGCCTTTCCCGGGGCCGCATTCGCCTGGCCCAGCTCGCTTGGTGCAAAGTCATCTACTGCCAGTAGCGCCTTCACCTTGCTGTGGTAGCTTCGCAGTTGGTCAGCTTCAGCTTTACTAATGAGTTCCGATTTCTCTGCTTCCTCAATCTGATCGCCAAGATACTCGGAGTGCAGGTCACCCGCTTTGCTCGCTTGCCGCAGACGACGCTCGAGCGGGGCCAGCTCGGTGGCGAGTAGCAGCGCTTCTTGCAGCAGGCCGAGCGGATTGCCGGGCTCAAGTGTTGTGTAAGCTTGTTCGCTCAGTCTATCTCTGGCTTCGCCCGGTGTGGTCATCAAATCAACAATTTTGCCGCCCAAGGCATCAGATGGCGCCGAATAACTTCGGCCTCGCGGGAAAACGAAGAAGCGCAAGAATCCAGCCACCCACCGATTTGGCAAGTTTCGCAAGAACGCGTGCAACGCCTCTTGAGCCTGATACATCAGGGTTCGAATTGACCACTCAACCAGCGGGAGATCAGTAGCCCGGCGTCCCTGGTTCTCGAAATGCTTCAGAACAGTGGAGGCAAGATATATTGAGCTCAGCACATCGCCGAGCCGAGCTGAAAGGAGCTCCCGTTTCTTCAGGTCGCCACCGAGGGTCAGCATTGCGAAATCAGAAACCAGCGCAAATGACGCGCTATACCGATTGATGTTTTGGTAGTAGCGCCGTGTTGGTGTATTGAGCGGAACCTCGCTAAATTTCGCATGTGTAAGCGCGAGCGAAAACGACCGGGCCATATTGCTTATCGCGTATCCGATGTGACCAAACAGTGCATCGTCAAACTCGGCCAGACCTCGTTCAATATCCTGGTCGCCTGCTGCTTGCAGCTCGCGCAATACGAACGGATGGCATCGAATAGCACCCTGACCATAAATTATCAGGCTGCGGGTCAGAATGTTGGCGCCCTCGACGGTGATCGCTATCGGCGTCGCCATGAAGGCCCGACCCAGATAATTGCTGGGCCCCATCATGACGCCCTTGCCACCGTGGACATCCATCGAGTCATTGGCGACTTTGCGGCCCATTTCTGTGCAGTGGTATTTGAGGATCGCTGACGGAACGGCTGGTTTTTCGCCCTGATCAATGGCGCCCGCTGTCACAGAAACAGCGGCATTCATAATGTAAGTGTGGCCTGCTATTCGGGTCAGTGCGTCGCCGACGCCTTCGAAATTGGAAATTGGCGTGTTGAATTGCTTACGAATTCGAGCGTAAGCGGCTGTTGAGTAGCTGGCCGCCTGACCACCGCCGGCAGCGGTGGAAGGCAGCGTGATAGCTCGGCCGACCGAAAGCAACTCAACCAGCATCTTCCAGCCTTTACCGGCCATTTCCTGGCCACCGATGATGTAGTCGAGCGGCACAAAAACGTCTTTTCCAGATGTCGGGCCATTCTGAAAGGCGATCGTCAGCGGATAATGCCGTCGGCCGACGACCACTCCCGGGGTGTCGGTCGGAATCAAAGCGGCAGTAATTCCGTACTCGTCCTGATCTCCAATCAGGTGCTCGGGGTCGTACAGTTTGAAGGCGAGCCCTAGCACGGTGGCGACGGGCGCCAGCGTTATGTAGCGCTTGTTCCAAGTCAAATTGATGCCAACAATTTGTTTGCCGTTCCAGTTCCCTTTGCAAATCACACCGCTGTCGATCAGCGCGGCGGCATCTGAGCCAGCCTCTGGCGACGTCAAAGCGAAACAGGGAATCTCCTGACCAGAAGCGAGTCCTGGTAAATAACGATTCTTTTGCTCCTCAGTACCGTAGTGTAAAAGCAGTTCCGCAGGCCCCAGCGAGTTCGGCACTCCCACTGTGGATGAAGCGGTTGGACTTCGGCTGGCGAGCTTGGCAATGACCATTGCATTCATATAGGCCGAGAATTCCAGACCACCGTATTGCTTGGGGATGATCATCGCGAAGAACTTGTTCTTGATGATGAAATCCCAAACCGGCTTCGGCAGGTCCGCGAGTTCGTGACACACCTCCCAGTCGTCGAGCATTCGGCAGAGCTCTTCACACGGCCCATCAAAAAAGGCTTGCTCCTCCTTGGACAGTCTGGGGGCGGGGAAAGACATGAGTCGGTCCCAGTTTGGCTTACCGGAAAAAAGCTCCCCGTCCCACCAGACATTGCCTGCCTCGAGTGCTTCTCGCTCGGTGTCCGACATTGACGGCAGCATTTTTCGGTATTCGTCGAGCAGCCGGCGGGTAATTTTTTCACGCCTTAGGTCGACAAGATTCGCCGCGACCATCAGGCCAAATGCCAGCCACAGAGCAATGATCCAGAACCAGTCCCAACCAATGCCATCTGCGAGAACGAAACTCGTGTAAGCCAGCAGCGCAAGGCCGGTGGCAAGAGTTGCGTGGAGCAACTCGACGCGTCGATACGCAAGAAAAATTCCGCCGCCAAAGAACAGCAGAAACCAAAGCGAACTGACAAGAAATCCGGACAAGATGTGTACCCCTGCTTGTGCGTAGTCGATGGCTGGCGTATGCAAGGATCACGCAAACTTGCGTTATCAATTGCTCGCCTGGAGCCGAATCATTACCAACAGATAATGACGATCAAACACTATCATTGAGGCGCGAAGTGCGCCAATTTGAGCAGCGCTTTAGAGCAGTTGCTCGATTGCCGCCCTCTCTTCACGTAATTCAGCTTCGGTTGCGTCCATACGTGAGCGACTGAATTCGTCAATCGGCAAATCCTGAACAATTGCGTACGCACCGCCACTGCAGCGAACCGGATAGGAATATACGATGCCAGGTTCGATGCCATAGCTGCCGTCCGCTGGAATCGCCATGCTAACCCAATCGCCATCGGGTGTGCCCAGCGCCCAATCGTGCATGTGGTCGATTGCAGCAGACGCTGCAGAAGCGGCGGACGAGGCGCCGCGGGCCGCGATAATAGCTGCGCCGCGTTGTTGTACGTCAGGTATGAACTCATCTGCCACCCACGCCTGATCGACCAGATCTGAGGCCGCACCGGCATTGACAGTCGCCTGGTTGATGTCGGGATACTGCGTTGCTGAATGGTTGCCCCAAATGGTCATGCGGCGAATATCGTTGACGTGGCTTGCAGTCTTCGCAGCGAGTTTTGCCATCGCGCGGTTGTGGTCGAGCCTGGTCATCGCGGTGAAATTGCCCGGGTCAATGTCGGGTGCGTTGCTGCTTGCAATCAAAGCATTGGTATTCGCCGGATTGCCAACCACCAGCACGCGAATGTCACGACTTGCGTGGTCGTTCATTGCCTTTCCTTGCACAGAGAATATCTGGGCATTCGCTTCAAGCAGGTCTTTGCGCTCCATACCCGGACCTCTGGGCCGTGCGCCGACGAGCAATGCGTAATCACTGTCCTTGAAGGCGATATTCGGGTCGTCAGTAGCCACGATTCCGGCGAGAGTGCCAAAAGCGCAGTCATCCAATTCCATGACGACGCCCTGCAGAGCCGGCAACGCAGGCGGGATTTCGAGCAGTTGCAAAATTACCGGTTGATCGCTGCCCAGCATTTGACCGGATGCGATTCGAAAAGCGAGTTGGTATCCGATCTGGCCGGCGGCGCCCGTGATTGTTACGCGAACTGGTGACTTCATTTGATTTTTCCTGCGTAGTTTAGCTTTGGCCAGTTGACGCGGCTGTGGGCTGAAACAGATGGGTTGCTGTAATTAGTCGGGGCGGCAATTCTAACATCGGCCGCGAGGAACGGCACTGTGTAGTAACCGAAAATCAGCGCGGGTCGAAATCCGGAAAAGTCTGTCGCAAGCGTTCAAGCTCACTATCGGCGTCATCGCTGCGCCCGGCCTCAAGCAACTCGGATATGCAATCGGTCCATGTTTCTGGAGTGGCGATGGCTTGTGTGTCGCAGGCTGCATCGCGCTCTCGCGCCGCCATTTCGACAGTCGCGTAGTTCGCCTCCATAGCTGAAGAGGGCGCCGCTCGCTTGGCCTGGGCCGATGCAGGTGGGTCTTCACGCTGCGGTTCAACAAGCGCATATGGATCGTGGTTCACGTCGCCGTCGTCCGCATCGAATGCGGCCGACATATCAGGTTTGGAACCCTTCCCGGCTTCCTGTTGTCGCATTTCGACGTCTTTGAGCTTCTTTTCTTCAGCAGCCGAGACCGTTGCCGGTGTCGCAACAATCTCTTCTTCCTTAACGAGCGAGCGCCTGGCTGAATCTGCGTCTTTCTCGTAAGTCGCATTGTCATGCTGCATTGACGTCTCATGTAGCTCAGCGACGTCCGCGCTGTCCTGTAGACGCGACTTCGTTGCGGGCGCGGGCGCAGTAACGCCCAATGCGTCGAACATTGCGGGCTCGGGTTGCGGTGCCTCGCTGAGCTGCAGAACGATTGCGAGTGATAAGCCGATTGTCGCTGCCCACGCCATTGGGCGCATCCAGGAGTTGCCGCGTGCTGCGCGAGGTCTGGCCTCGGCGGCCGCCAGCTGCAGGACTGATCTGTTCAGTTCGTCTGGGGCAGATTCGGTCGCAACCTCACGATAGGTTGTCGATACCAGATCATCGTTGTGTTCGAGGTCTGGTGTATTTCGCTCAATAGTCATGGTGTCTCCGCCGGTTCGTCTATTGCGACACGTAATTTCCTGACCGCATAGCGCAACCGACTCTTGGCAGTTTCGCGATTGGTTCCGGTAACTGCGGCAATCTGATCAAGATTGAGGTCAGCTTCTTCGCGCAATAAGAAAACGTCGCGTTGTTCATCCGGCAGAAACCGCAGCGCTTCGTCCAGTCGCTGTCGTGCAAGACTTCTTTCGACCAGCGCTTCAGGTTGGTCGCCGCCATCAGGTTGAGTGTCCACTTCTATGTCCACAGTGTTGCCATGGCGCTTGTTTCGACGCACATGATCAATAAAGCAATTGTGGGCAACCCGATACAGGAAAGTCGTGAACTTCGCCGTTGGTCGGTAGCGATCCCGCGACTTGATTATCTTGCCCCAGACTTCCTGGAATACGTCTTCGGCGCTGTCGCGGTGGCGACAAAGTCGGAACAGGTAGCGGAACAGCGCATCATTGTGGCGCCGGTACAGCGCTTCGAATGCAGCGACGTCGCCAGCGGCGTAACGAAGCATCAATGCGCTGTCTTCAGGCTCGGTTTCCATCAGCGGAGCATAGGGGAGCCGCGCTGTCCGCGAAAGCGACGATTCTGCTAAACCGACCGTTTGCAGGCACGCAACCATGGATTAGTGTCCGGGCCGCGCAGCTGGGCAAGAATGCTGTGCCTCAGGAAATAGGATTGATTGATCGTAAGTCATTGATAAGTAGGTTCTATTCAGATATTGCCTGTAGTTATTAACGTGCCTGAGTCGCTTTTGGGGTTAGCGATAGTGACATTGTTGCTTGCAAACAGAATTTCTAGTGTTATAGTCAACTATAACACCAGTTCACTAAGCGGCCAGAGGGGCCGCGGGAGTAAGAGAAATGAATGAGAAGCTTGGGCAATACGTAAATGACATTGTCAGTCTCTCGGTCATTATATTGATGGCTATCGCGTTGATCGACGGTCAGGCAAGCGCTATGCATGCCGTCGACAATGCCAACATGTCTAAAAAATCGCCGGCCTTGATGGGTGTGTCAGTTGAAGTCGACAGCAGTGCGCAAGCGCTCATGCTGCATATCGATACGCTACTGGATGAAGCTCTCAGAGCAGTGCCCGTTGGCGAGGTCGTAAATTACAAATTCAAATTGAGGAAATAGCCGAGCTTCTGCATTGGATATGGCGCCTATTTTAATTTCCGTCACACTGACAAGCATGGTAGCGACGGAATTTTTGCACCGGCCTGTTATGCAGGCCGGTGCTTTTTTACAGACGACAGAATCTGGTCATGCAATGACTGAACCAACCTACAGGTGGTAGTGGACCTACGATGAACCCTAAATGGAATGAAGACCTGCCGATTTATCGACAATTGCGCGATCGCGTTGTCGACATGATTCTTGAGGGTGTCTTGCGCGATGGCGATGCATTGCCATCCGTGCGCAATGTTGCGGCCGAATATCGATTGAATCCTCTTACCGTGCTGAAAGGTTATCAGGAGCTTGTTGATGAAGGCCTGGTAGAGAAAAAACGTGGCAGGGGCATGTTCGTCAATGAAGGGGCACAGGAGCAACTGCTCAAGGATGAGCGGCAACGTTTTATCGAAAAGGAATGGCCGCTAGTCGTCGCAACGATCAAGAGGCTTGGGTTGGATACGGCTTCGTTACTGCAGCAAGCGAAGGATTCAACAGAGGCAGGAGACGACAATGACTAGCCTGATCACGGCCCGCGGTGTATCGAAACGATTCGGCGATTTTCGTGCTGTCGACGACGTCAGCTTCGACATCGAAAAAGGCAGGATAATGGGTCTCATCGGCCCCAATGGTGCGGGCAAGACGACCTTGCTCAAAGCTCTGTTAGGCCTGACCGACTGTGAGGGCGAGCTGTCCGTGCTGGGTTTCGATCCGTTTCGTCAGCGCAAGGAGATGATGCAAAACATCTGTTTTATCGCCGACGTCGCGGTGCTTCCACGTTGGATTCGAGTGTCTCAGCTACTTGATTTCGTTGCGTCAATTCACCCCAGGTTCTCGAGAGACTCTGCTGAGAAGTTGTTGGCGCAGACAAAGGTATTGAAGACCTCCAAAGTTAGAGAGTTATCCAAAGGAATGGTGACTCAGCTGCACCTTTCGATTATCGCGGCGATAGACGCAAAACTGTTGGTACTCGACGAACCCACTCTCGGCCTCGATATCATTTATCGCAAAGAATTCTACGCCAATCTGCTGAATGACTACTTCGATGGCGAAAGGACAATCCTGATTACGACCCACCAGGTCGAGGAAGTCGAGAACCTGCTGACCGATATCATGTTCATCAATGACGGGCGGATACTATTGGATGCATCAATGGAGTCATTGCCCGAAAGTTTCGTGGAGTTAGTCACTTCCGGCGAGAACGTTGAGATGGCTCGCAGCCATGGGCCGCTGTATGAGCGTGACATGTTCGGCAAGAAAGTGATGACGTTTGAGACTTCAGATCGGCAAAAGCTTTCCGGCCTGGGCGAATTGCACACGCCATCGGTTGCTGACCTGTTTGTCGCCAAGGTCAAAGGAGCTGCCGCATGATTAACCACCAGATTGCACTCATCCAGCGAGAAATTTGGGAGCATCGCGCGATCTATATCGTTCCCGCGATCATCGCCACCTTACTGACGCTCATGACCGTGACGGGTCAGATACAAGTAACGATGCACGATAAAATCGTCAATCTGACGATCGTTTTTCTGTCGAATGTGACGGAACAGGAGCGCGCGGCCATATTCGATATCGTCCTCGGGCTAATGGCGGTCATCTTTTCGATGGCGATGTGGGCGGTCACAGTTTTCTATTGCCTTGACGCTCTGTATGCGGAGCGCAAGGACAAGAGCATCCTGTTCTGGCGATCGCTGCCCATTACTGATGCAGAGACGGTGATCTCCAAGTTGCTCATCGCCTTGCTTGTGATTCCTCTCATTACGCTTGTTGTCGTGCTTGCAACGGATCTTGTTGTCTTGCTCGTCATGAGTGTCTGGATTGCTATCCAGGGCGGTGACGCCGGGCACTTGATATGGAATTCAGTGTCACTGTTCGACTCCTGGATCGCGGTATCTTTCTTTGTTCTGGCACTACCGCTCTGGCTGGCGCCCTTTGTTGGCTGGTTCCTGTTCGTGTCCGGATTCGTCAAGAAGATGCCATTGATGCTCGCGTTCCTGCCGATTTTCATATTGCCAATGCTTGAGGCGATGACGAGCCAAACCACCGTATTTTGGGATGCGTTTTTTGTGCGCACCGTAACGCCGCCATTGTTTGAGGGCGGTGGGATCATCGAAATGGTGCGCAATGGCGAGCTCAGACTCGCGGCTGAATCACTGGACCTTCTGAGTACGATCAATTTCGGCAAGTTTGTGTCGAGCCCGGGTCTGTGGACAGGACTGATTGTCTGCGGCTTGCTGTCTACGGCAGCAATTTACGTGCGGCGTTATCGGGATGAGAACTAGGCTGGTCTGGAGTCTTTGACGCTGATGTCGTGTTTGCGCAATTTACCGCGTAACTGATGGTAGGTTAGCCCGAGAAGGTCCGCCGCTATTTTCTGGTTGAAGCGTGCTTTCTCCATGGCCGCTTGCAACAAATCCCTTTCCGTATCGAGTAAACGTTGTCCCAGGTCCGCTGGCAGCAGCGGCGCACGTTGCTTTGGGGTGATCGTTCGGTTTTCTTCAGGCCGCGCCAATTGAAACGGAGAATCGAAGGGGTCGAATGCAACTTTCTTGATCGGCTGTTCCGGACTGTCTGATCGGTATACAGAACGTTCGATCGCGTTCTTGAGTTCCCTGACGTTACCCGGCCACTGATGTCGAAGCAGCGATGATGTGGCACGTGAGCCGAAGCCCGGAAAGAAGGACTGCTTTAGCTCGCTGACCATGTTAATGGCGAATGCATGCGCCAGCGGCAGTATGTCCTCGAGGCGCTCCCGAAGCGGCGGTACAGTAATGACATCGAATGCCAGGCGATCCAGTAAGTCTTTTCTAAACTGTCCAGTGGCGGCGAGTTCCCGCAGGTCAGCATTCGTCGAACCCACTATGCGAACGTCGACATGCAGTGTTTCGCTGCCACCAACGCGCTGAATTTCGCCGTACTCAATCGCGCGCAGTATCTTCTCCTGCATGCGCAAGGAGATCGTTGCCAGTTCATCAAGCACGAGAGTCCCTTCGTTGGCACGTTCGAAATGTCCGACGTGCGTTCGAGAGGCGCCGGTAAATGCGCCCGCCTCGTGGCCGAACAGCTCGGACTCCAGGATCGACTCAGTGAGTGACGCGCAATTGACCTTGACCATGCCTTTCTCCCAGCGATCTGAGAGAAAGTGCAGTCGTGACGCGATGAGCTCTTTGCCTGTGCCGCGCTCACCCACCACCAGGACAGGCTTTGATAGAGGCGCTGCTCTGGATACATGCTCGAGCATCTCCAGAAAGACGGGTGCTTCGCCGATGATTGTTTGTGAGGGCCGGTTTGAGTGCATTGGTCAATTAAGCCAAATATTCGTCAAAATAGCGAATAAATAGTAGAAAGGACGACTTCTTCGAATCCAAAGGGATCGCTGAGTCTCGAGATTAGATCAATAAAAACAAACAGTTATAGCTAAAACTGGAGTTTGGCACGGAACCTGCAATATTGTAATCAGGTTTCACTCATTAAAGAGGACAAGTCCATGGGCATATTCACGAGATTTAGTGACATCGTGAACTCGAATATCAACGCGATTCTCGAGAAAGCAGAAGATCCTGAAAAAATCATCAGGCTGATGATTCAGGAGATGGAAGATACGCTGGTCGAGGTCCGGTCTGCCGCGGCCAGATCAATTGCAGACAAGAAGGATCTGAACCGCAAGATCGAATCTTTTGATGCGGAGGTGGCTGAATGGGGCAGCAAAGCGGAGCTCGCGTTGCGCAAAGGTCGAGAGGATCTGGCGAAAGCGGCATTGGTTGAAAAATCGCGTGCGACAGGCGCATCGGATGTCCTGAAGCAGGACTATTTCGCAGTCGACGAGGGGCTGTCCAAGTTGAACGTGGATATTTCAAGACTGGAGGCAAAACTTGAGGACGCGAAGGTAAGGCAAAAATCGTTGCTGGCCCGGCACAAGACGGCAAGCAGTCGCCTGGCTGTCAGGAAGAAGATTCATGACTATAAGATAGATGATGCGATGATTCGATTTGAGCAATACACGAGACGGATTGACGACGTCGAGGGGCGAGTAGAGGCTTATGACCTGGGTCTGCCAAAAGACCTGAATCACGAGTTCGCAAGTTTGGAGGTTGAGGAGTCTGTGCAACACGAACTCGATGCCCTCAAACAACGAGTTGCCGGAGATCAGGCGCGAAAGGTGGAGGCCGAATAGTTGGACGTAAGTATTCTCATCACGATAGCGGTCATACTTTTCTTAGCGATACCGGCGCCGCTGATTATCGTTCTGCACTACATCTCGAAGTGGAAACAGTCTCGCGAGATATCCAGGGATGACGAGCGAATGCTGGAGGACCTCTGGGAGCTGTCGCAGCGACTCGAAGAGCGCCTCGAGACGCTCGAAACAATATTGAGTGACGAAGTGTCAGATCTGAAGCAAGGCCAAAGGAGGAAACAACAATGAGTCGAAGTAGCTGGGTTTACGACGTTCCACTACGAGGTTTCTACCGCGACCGTGAGAACGCCTGGATATTCGGCGTCTGTGCCGGCATCGCAGAGCGGTTCAATTTTAGGTTAGGAGCGGTGCGGCTTATTGCCATCGTATGCCTGTTCCTTTTCTCGTGGCTGACGATTGCCCTGTATTTTGGAGCAACCTTGCTAATCAGGCAGAGGCCGCTGATCTACTCTGGCTCGTACGCTGAGCATGAGTTCTGGAGACGGCGGAGATCTGACTACTGGAGACACCCGTGATTGTGCGCGACACAATGGCGCAGCGTAGATTCCGCCGCAGTGCGGACAACGCGATGTTGGGTGGTGTTTGCGCCGGTCTTGCAGACTACTTCGGCTTGAATCTGCGTGTTATGAGGATTCTCACCGCCGTGGCATTTCTTGCGATGCCGATAACGATCGTGGCTTACATCGGGGTATTGATTCTGGTGCCTGCGGAAATATCGCACACACGGAGAACGAAAGCAGGCGAACAATTCAGCAAATCGCTACGTTCTTCGCCAACCCAGACGATGCGGGACGTTCGAAGCAAGTTCCAGTCTCTTGACCGCAGGCTGGCACGGCTTGAGAAGCACGTGACCTCACCGCGTTATCAACTGAATCGTGAACTGGACGATCTTTGATAAGATCGACTATCACTTTAAGGGAAGCATAGATGAACAACTCTCTATTTCTTGTGGTGTGTATTGTAGCGATCGTAGTTGCTGCAAACTCATTTCAAACATATCTCAAAACTCGGCCGTCGAAGACGGCAGACGATGCCGCGGAGCTTGAAGAAACGTTGGCGAAGATCGCAATGCTTGAGGAGCGAATCAAGGTGCTGGAACGAATTGTTACCGAGAACAGGTACGATCTTAAGAGCGAGATCAACAAGCTCTGACGGTATGACTATGGCGACTTCCACAACCGATATCGTCGAACTGCTTCAAGCGCTTGGGCTTGAAGCCGTCGACCAGGGCCTGCTGATCGTTGGTTCGGTCACTTCGGATGCAAGTAATTGTGCAGGAGCGAACATCATTCAGATCGGGCGCGTCGTGAACGCGAGCGATGTGGACGGTAAGCTCCGGGCAGATCTGGCGGTCGTTGCAGATCAGGTTGAGCACATGACGAAACAGGGTGGCACACACTTGCTATCACGAATGCGAGATTTGGTTGCCCGGCGAGTGCTCTTGATAGTGCGGGGCGATGCGTGGGCAGTAGACGAGTTGCTGGCGCTAGGTTATCTGCAGGTCGCCTATCCACGCCCGGAGCAGAACGAAAAACGCCCGTCGATTGACGGGCGTTGTTTCTTGTACGATCCGGACAGCTTTCATGAGCCTCGAGAATGGAACAATTCGAGCGATTGGGCAAACCCCAACAACTTCGACAAGTACCGCTGGTAGAGCCTAATCGGTTTTTGCTTTGTACGCACGAACCTGGTTATTGAACTCAGCAGCAATAATTTCCATATCTTCAACACCCGCGTTATGCCTCTTGCTAAGCATGTTCTGGCGTTGCAGTTTGATCTCGGGAGTGGCGTCTTCGAGCATCAATACCGCCGCTTCTTCTTCTGCCGCGATACAGGAGAGGTACTCTTCCATCTCAGCCATGAAAGCTTTGACAGATTTCTGCCCCGCAATCATCTCTTCTTTGCTGGCCGTTGCGCCATCGGGAACCGTCGCACGTTGCGGATAGTCACACGCGAATGTGACGGGAGCAGAAAACAACAGGATCGAAAATACAGCAAGCTTAATATTTTTGGTCATGGGTTCGACTTTTGTTGGGGCATATGGCTTTGTGCGCTGCCAATTGGCCGGGTTGATATCTGTCAGTTATTTAAGCATGTAGATTCAGCGGAGTGAAGCCCCATTCTCAATTTCTCTAATTCAATGACACATCGGGCTTGCAACCATTGGGACAAAAACTCAAGCAAATAGTGCCCGGTGCGTGTCGGTACCGTCCGCCTGCGCGAGCAGTAATTCCAAATAGTTATCTGAACTCATGGGCATACCGAACAACATGCCCTGAACATAGGTGCAATCGAGCTTCTGCAGGTAATTGAGTTGATCTTCATTCTCAACACCTTCAGCAACAACATCCATGTTCAGATTGCGACCCATTTGCACAATTGTGCCGACAATAGTTGCGTCGTCAGGATTTATAGCAACCTCGCGTACGAACGACTGATCAATTTTCAGTGTGCTAATCGGGAATTGTTGCAACGCACTTAGCGATGAATAGCCAGTGCCGAAATCGTCGATTGCGAGGTTCAATCCAAGCGCATAGAGCTGGTTTAGCAGGCTAATGGTTCGTTCCGGGTTTTCCATCAGGGTTGTTTCAGTAATCTCAAGTTCGAGCGATGTTGGCGAAACTTCGTGCCCACGCAAAATCGCGCTAATTCTGTTGATGAAGTTCGCTTGTCGTAGCTGTTTAAGAGACAGGTTTACCGACACTCGGCCTGGCGACGATACGGAGCGCTGCCAGATGCGAATATCTTCACAGACTTTGTCGAGCACCCACTCCCCGATTTCTATGATCAGGTTTGTTTCTTCGGCGATCGGTATGAAATCGGATGGCAGGATCATGCCGCGTTCGGGCAATTCCCAGCGAACCAGAGCTTCCGCACCGTACACCTCGCCAGTCATCAGGTTGTATTTGGGCTGATAGTGAACCAGCAACTCATCTCGCTCGAATGCGCGTTTGAGTTTGCTCTTCGTCATTAATCGTTCAACGGCGGCTTCGTTCATCGCCGGGAGGTAGTAAGAAAATACATTACCGCCCGTCTTTTTTGAGTGATATAGCGCCGCATCGGCGTTGCGAATAAGGTCGATAACGTTTGCAGCGTCTTGCGGGTAAAATGCGATTCCCATGCTGGCGGTCATGAAAACCTCATGGCCTTGAACGAAGAATGGGTCGGCCAGTCGATCCAGAATATGGCGCGCCAGTTTGGCCGTCTCGCTGCTGCCGGAGCCGTCTGGTCCAAGGTTATTCACAATAACCGCGAACTCGTCACCTGCCAGTCGTCCGATAATCGACTCCTTGGGCAGGGCAGCAGCAAGTCTCTCGGTTACTGTTTCCAGCGTTGCATCACCTGCAAGGTGACCAAAGGTATCGTTGATATCTTTGAAGTGATCGATGTCGAGATACAGGAGGCATAAAGGTTTTTCCGCGCGCCTTGCTCGTGCGATCGCCCGTTGTAACAAGTGTTGAAATTGCATCCGATTCGGAACTTTGGTCAGCGCGTCAATTCGCGCGAGGTAGCGAATACGTTGCTCAGCGCGCCGCCGTTCGCTGGAGTTTTGTGCTGCGTATACCCGATCGCGGGAAATGCCGTCCTCGCCATCAACGAAAGAGCACGTGTAGGAAACCGGAACAGACTCTCCAAACTTGCTCTCGAAGAAAGTATCTTTTGGCATGCCAGATGGAACATCATCGATGAGCGTGCTCGATTTGGTCTTGTTGATAATTCGATCCACCGAAGTTCCGATGAGTTCCGGCTCCTCGTAACCAAGCAACAGTGTAGTCGCCTTGTTAACGCGAATTATCAAGCCATCGAGTGTAGTGACGATAATTGCCTCGTTCATTCCGGAGAGCAAGCTATCGACGTAATTTCTCGAGATTGTCGCTGCCCGAAGTCGATTGTGCATATCGTTGAATACAGATGCGAGCTCTCCTACCCTGTTATTTCCCGGTAGGGTAAGCGGCTCGCTAAAGTCCGATTCGAGTAGTTGCTCCGCTCGCTGCTGCAGATCACGAATCTGTCGCGATTGCCGGCGCAACAAAACGAATCCGACCGCGCCGCAACAGATTGCGGTTGCCAGTATGGCAAGCCCCACCCAAATTGCGCTCACAATAGCGCCCTGGCGCCGAGAATTGTCGTCGCTAGTCGGGTGAAATTAGGAATCTTGCTGCCAACCATTATTGTCGCAGTCCTGTACAGCAGGGCCCAGAGCCCAATAACCGCTCAACCCCTCGCAGGCCTATTCTTATTATTGACCCGAAGAACGCTAATTCGTGCCTTCAGGTATTTCTTGTCACCGCCATCGCCTGCGTCGCATGGCCGTGTAATTTTCACGATTGCTCAGTGTAGCACTGCGATTCCGCCGGGCATATTTCCGAATTGGGCAAATATCACAGAAACAGCGTCGCAGCGGACAGGGTCGCCACGCTACGAAAATGTAAGGTCTGGCTTATAAGCTAGTCAGCGTCTCGTTTCTCGACGAATTCCACTGGCTTAGTCTTGCCGATGGTTTGCATTACGCCTTCGACGACAGCGCCTTCTGCGACGGCTATGGCCTCACCGCTGACTGTCCCTGTAATGCGCGCAGTAGCGGTTATTTCGACCTTGTGGGCTGCGATGATGTCGCCTTCTACGTGACCTGAGACGATGATATTGCCCGCATTGATGGTGCCTTTCCAAAGTCCTGCTTTCGCCAAAGTTACCGTTCCTGCAAGCTCACAATCGCCGTCAATTTCGCCATTAATGAGAAAATCGCCATTGCCCGTGATCAGGCCTTTGATCTTGCAGCCTTCACTAATCAGAGTTGCCGGACCAGGTGCCTGGTCGCGAAGTCGTCGCAAACGTGAATCGTTCATGCAGATAGAACTCCAGCTAGTCGCTACAAGGTGACAGGCGGCATAATACCTTCTAAGTATCTTTTGTTAAATCTGTGCCGCAAAAATCAAGGTTTATCTTCTCGGTAACCATAGCCCAGAGTCTCAATAGTCACCAGAATTCCGTCTTCAAACATGAGCCGTCGCATTAGCTTGCGGGGGCCGAAATTATAGACATACTCGGTAACCAGCACTTCCTGATTATACCGGCCATAAACGGGGTGGCGTTCGACGCTCAGCCCACCCAGCGATCCCCGCGAGCTAAAATCATAGGGGCGAAGCGCATAGCCGAGATGACGGATAGAAACAGGCTCGCCACAGATTTCGAGTACAACCTGTTGGTGAATACCATCCCTGACAAGCTTGTTCCCACAGCGAAACGCCAATGCTTGCTGACTGCTCAGCATAAAAACAACAATGATCAGGAGTGAGCCAAAGATTCGGTTGCTGTGCTTGCGCATTAAAAATGACCGTGCAAAAGAGCGAGATGTCTTAAGCAATTGTAGCCTAGTCATGCGGCTATTGCCGTCAGACAATTGCGCGGCCTTGCCACTCTTATGGTAAAACAGCAAATTCGCCGCCTTTGAGCCAGAGAGAAATATTGAGCAAGGGATTTGACAAGCGCTTCGGCGCCCTGAGCGCCGTATCGGGAAATCCCCTTGCGGGCGGGCTGAAAGGTATTGAGAAGGAGTCCTTGCGCGTTGACGCGGGCGGTTATCTGTCGCAACGAACGCATCCGCTCGAGCTTGGCTCTGCGCTGACCAATCGCTACATCACTACCGACTTTTCAGAAGCATTGCTTGAGTTCGTGACACCCGCTTTTTCAAATACGTGGGAGGCACTGCACTTCATATGCGATATACATCAGTTCACGTATCAGAGGTTGGGCGACGAACTGTTGTGGGTCGCGAGTATGCCGTGTCGGGTTCCCAGCGATGCGGATATTCCCATCGCCGACTACGGTCCGTCTAATGTCGGACAAATGAAATCGATCTACAGAAGAGGCCTCGGTCATCGCTATGGACGGCAGATGCAGACGATTGCTGGTGTTCATTTTAACTACTCATTGCCCAAGTCTTTCTGGCCTGTCTATCAGCAGATCACCGGCGGCACCGGTATCGAAGATGAGTTTCGCTCAGAGCAATACCTGGCGCTGATCCGTAACTTTCGGCGCTTTGGCTGGATCGTTCTCTATCTGTTCGGCGCATCCCCGGCTCTGTGCAAATCTTTCGGCGATGATTCGACCCTGGAGATGCCGACCCTGAATGCCGAAACGGTGTACGAGCCTTTCGGTACGTCGCTGCGTATGAGCGACCTGGGCTACAGCAATAATAATCAAGCGCGACTGAATATTTCGCTCAACAGTCTCGACGAGTATGTGCGCGACCTCAGTGCGGCGACGAGAACGCCTGAGCCGCAGTACGAAGAGATCGGTGTAAAAGTCGACGGTGAGTACCGACAACTTAATGCCAATCAATTGCAAATTGAGAATGAGTACTACAGCTCAGTCAGGCCCAAAAGGGTGGCCAACACCGGCGAGCGACCAACCGTTGCACTGCAGCGTGGCGGTATTGAGTACGTCGAGATTCGATCTCTCGATATCAATACTTTCGATCCATGTGGCATGAATCAGAATACGATGCGCTTTATTGAAGCGTTTCTTATCTACTGCCTCATTGAGGATAGTCCGCCGCTGGACTGTGAGTCGTCGGCTGAGGCAGCAAACAACCAGGCCGGGACCGCAAAACGTGGACGTGATCCGGAGTTTCGGCTGGTTCGTGAAGGGCGTGAAACTTCTGTATCAGATTGGGGTAACGAAATTTTGCAGAAGGTCAGCAGTGTCGCCGAGTTGATCGACCGCGGCACAGACACAGACAGCTATGCCGAATCGGTTCGGCACATGCAGACCATGCTTGATGATGCCGCAACTACGCCATCGGCACGCGTACTTCGTGAGCTAGAGGAAGCTGACTGCAGCTTCTTTGAACTTGCACTGAATTTCGCTGCTTCACATCGCGACTACTTTGCATCGATTCAGCCATTGCAGGCGAAAGCGGAACAGAACTTCAGTCATGAAGTAAGCGAATCGATCGTACGACAACGCGAAATTGAGGAATCGGATGACGTGAGCCTGGATACATACCTCGACCACTACTTCAACGACGAGAGCTTGTAGTCGTACTGCTGGAAAGCGCATAAGCGAGATAGAACCGAAGCCCTTTCGGACCCAGCATTGCGGCGTCGTCCATTGCGCTCACCACGGCACCCTTTTCGGGATGGCCCGCGCTGGTTTTCGACGCAATGACGGGCGTTCACAACGCGGTCATGGGTTGTCGGGATACTGAATAACCCTGGTAAAGTTAAATATTTATTCGCGCCGGTGTGCCCAAATCGAGGTCGAGGTGTGCGCTCTGTCACAATTTGGCGGTACACGGTATGCCCTCGGCGGCAATTTAACTAAACTTGGGCCCGGACGTCAGACTTGCTGGCGTCTTAGCAGAGGCAATGGAACACTATCTTGATCAAGACTTTTATTACAGGGGTGGTTCTCGGAATCGTATCGTTCGGTGCGGCGCTGTATTTAGTGCCTGTCGTCGAGCAGTATCGGGAAGTATCGATGATCACAGTAAAGCCGAATGGCGGCAACGCCGAGTCGTTTCATGTGAACATTCCGATGGATCGAATCATGAGCGGTGCGCCTGAGCAAAAAGCGCCAGTTCCGGTGGGCATGGAGTGGCCGAGCGACGACAAGTTTTCTGGTGTTCGCGCTGAACTCTTCAAGGTTCGAAATAGCAAAGACGCCGTAGTAGGCGTCGCAAGCAGAATTGCTGCAGAACGTGACGCTGACGGCAGCATCATCGAGTGGGTATTGCACCTTCCTGCTCGAGGTTCCATCTATGTTTCGATGCAACCGCAGTCGGCAGAGGGCGGTTACCGCAGCGGCCAAATTCGCGGCGGTACGCGCGAATTCAGTTCGCTGCAAGGACGCGTCATGGAGCGCTGGGTGGCTGATACTTCCGGAGTAGAGGATGCGCCAACCGGCCGGATAGAACTTCAGACTCAACTTGTTGCGCAGGCTCAGTTGTGATGAAGTATTTCATATCCCTGGCGGTCGGAATGCTGGTAGGTGCGTGTATCTTCCTGCTCCTGCTGTACTTCAACCCATTGACGCCCAGAAATTCTTTGTCCCCCTTGTCGGTAACGGACAAGGCTGTAATTACCCTGAACTATTCCGCAGTTGCGCAGGACTCGCTCGTCTATACGAACAACGGCGAATCGCAGATCGATCCTTTTCCCGCGAAAGTGCTGCAACTATGGGAGCGGCCGATTCAGCATACGAATACAGTTGCCACTGTGTTGACTGACGGGCGCGGTCAGGTTGCAGGATTGGGAATCAAGTTTTCATCAAGTTCCGAACGGACAAACGTGCTCAATAGTGAGGCGCTGGTCGACAGCGTCTGGCATATCTACATGCCGGATCAAGGCAGCTTCTTTATAGAGCAAACAGAGAACTACTGGCGCTACTTGCGCGAAATCGTTGTGCCCGCTCATTGGAGCTCGGGCGATAACTGGCGTGGCACCTGGTACGGCAACATGACCTCTGGCCCGGGCGCGCTTGGCATTGCCAAAGTAGTTGGCGGTAGCGGCGAGGTAGATGGCTTGATCGCAGATGCTGTCGAATCAATTACCGCCAAGGCATACTCAGTGGATCAGGGTCCGGTTGCGATGACCGGGCATATTACCATCGAGCTTCCAGATGCTGACGCTGTCCCGAACAGCGAATAGTCCATCACATAGTTAGCGGACTTGCTGGCCCGATTCACAAACGAGCAAACGGTCCTTTATTCGGTCTGCGTGGCAAGATCTTTCAATGCGATGCTTGTGTCGGCAAGTTTTTCGCGATCGATGATCGCACCCGCAGCGATCAGCGCTTTCGATTGCACGAAGTCGCGCGGTGAATTAATGGCATCCACTGCGATTAGCTTTCCTGCCGACAAATACATACACGCAAAGCTCCTGCTCGCGGGCTCGCCGCGAATAACGACCTGATCGAAGCCCTGCGATAATCCGGCAATCTGAAGTTTCAGATCATATTGATCGGACCAGAACCACGGTACTTGCGAGTAATGCGTTTCCTGGCCGCATAAGTTGTTAGCCGCGGTCTTGGCCTGTTCCAGTGCGTTGTGCACGGATTCCAAGCGCAATCTTCGGCCATAAATCCCGTTGGGGTGCGACGTGCAATCTCCGATAGCGTAGATGTTGGGGTCGCTGGTCTGACACTGATCATCAACCGCAATGCCGTTATCGATGCGGAGCCCGGCTGCCTCTGCGAGTTCGGTGTTTGGAATGACACCTATGCCGACGACAACGAAGTCAGCCGGTATGGAGTCGCCAGTGCTCAGTTCGACCGACTCAACGCATCCCGCGCCGTGGAACGCAGTCAGGCCAGTCGATAACAAGAGATTGACGTCGTTAGCTGTATGCTCCTGCTGATAAAAACCAGAGACCTGAGGCGAGACAACCCGGCTCATCACACGATCAGCCATTTCCACGACAGTAACCTCGATGCCAAGCCGGCGACTGACTGCGGCAACTTCGAGGCCGATGTATCCAGCACCGATGATGACGAGTTTCCCCTTTTTCTCAATGTCCGCCCGGATACGATCGACATCCTCAATGGTTCGCAAGTAATGGATGCCGTCGAGCTCTGCACCATCGACAGCTAGCTTCCGTACCCGAGTTCCAAGGGCAATGATGAGCTTGTCGTAGTCGATTTGATCGCCCGCGCTGGTGTGCAGACACTTTGCACCAGGGTCAATTCGCGCAATGCGCGTATTCAGGCGTACCTCGATGTTCGGGTCGTCATAGAAGCCCGGCGGTTTGACCGCGAGGCGTTCTGCGGGAAATTCGCCGGCAAGAAACTTCTTCGATAGCGGTGGTCGCTGGTACGGTAAATATGCCTCGTCGCCAACGAGCACGATCTTGCCTTCGAATTTATTTTGCTTAAGCGTTGCGATGACCTGGCCAGATGCGTGGCCAGCACCGGCGATAACAATCGTTTCGTGCATGTGAGTCCCTGTTTTCGTGCAGGGATAGACTACAGCGCCGCAGGGTGATCGTCGAGCAAGCGGCCCACCAGTGCCTACTTGAGTGACTCGAAAGCCGTGATAAATACTTGCTCGAAAACGTCCTCGTTGAGTGTCTCAAGCACCTTGATGTTCGAGTCGGCCGATGGATCCAGGTCGATTCTATAGCCGCGTGCCGGGTCGAGGTCTTGCTCGTCAAGCAACACGGCAACAGATGATTCTTCCTCGGCCAGAGCAGAATTATAGGCACCGATGACCACCAATGGGTCTGCTGGCGAAAATTGTCTGCCCGCATTCTCTCGTCCGATTATCTCTTCGAGGGCCGGAATCTGGTCCATGACATGATTGTCCCAACTGCGGCTGGAGACAATCGTATCGGCGATGCTTGGTAGCGCGTCAGCCTGCGATTCCAGAGCGACGATCAGGTTCGCATAGTTATTCACGTTCACGCTGCCCCCGGAGAATTGCTGTTTAACGGTGTGCGAAGAATACAGAGTGATCCGGATATCCTGACGTGCCAGCAATCGTCGTGACGCAGATGGGTCCATGTTCCAGTTGTAAGTCGTGCGTAATTCAACTTCGTCTGTGGTCTCGACCTCGACCCAACCGCCCATCAGGTGGATTCGCGAGATACTCTCGGCCAGGCTCGGAAATTCGCTCAGGACCTGTACGAGATCAGTCGGTGGCGCGAGAACGAGAATCTCAACCTGCGAATTTTGGCTCAACAGTGTTCGCAATGCGTGTTGCAGTGCAGAGCTCGATCGCGCATGGGCATTTGCCGCCGATAGTATCTGCGCGTCGAGGATTCCTGCACCCTCATGGTCATAAGCCCTGGCAGCGTTTGAAGAGGCGATGTCCGGATAACTCGCCGCGTCTCCGCCGCTGCCCTGGACCACTGGAATGTGGCCCAAATTCAATTGCTGCATTAGCCGCTCCGCCAGCAACTTCTTTCTGTACGCATGCATGACCGTGGTGCCGATCAGGGCCAGTCGATTCGGGAACAGAGCGGCGACGAGGTGTAGCGCAATACGATCATCTGGCTCCATGTCGGTAATGACGACGATCGGACCCGATTTCGCTGCATCCGGAGCGTCAACCTCCAGCCCATAGGCGCCTTGCGGTACAACAACCGCAAATGCAGCCAGGGCGACCAGTCCGATGCTCACAGCGAGTGATCTCGGCCTGTGTGGCAGGATTTTACGGATTGCGGTGATGTTCGGGTACCCATGCAGACTGTTACGAGTGAGTAGTTTAGCCGCCGCTGAAGTGTTTCGACAATCGCGGTGTTCTGCATGCGCGCCGACCCTGGAAACAGGCGCTTTTCCGATAAACCCTTGTAAATACATCCAGTACTGTATAAAAATACAGACTTTCATGGCAGGAGTTGATTGTGCAGGCTGCAGAACAGGTTGAAGATTATCTGGGGATGCTGAATCCGGCGCAGCGACAAGCTGCCGAGTACGGCGAAAAGCCTGTTGGTCAGCCGTTCCAGACCGGGCCGTTGCTCGTTATCGCGGGTGCGGGGACTGGCAAGACCATGACGCTGGCTCATCGTGTGGCGCATTTAATCTTGCAGGGCGTTGCGCCTGAACGGATTCTGTTACTCACCTTCACCCGCCGGGCGGCACAGGAAATGACTCGCCGCGTCGAGGCGATTGTCAGGCAGAGCCTGAGTGGCAGCACCGCGCTGTCGGTTCCATCGGGTGTGTTGCCGTGGTCAGGTACATTTCACTCGATCGCAAATCGTCTGCTGCGGCGCTATGCGCGGAATCTGGGTCTTGACCCGGGTTTTTCGGTCCTGGATCGGGGTGATTCTGCCGATGTGATCGACGTAGTCAGGCACGAGCTGGACCTGACGCGTAAATCTCGTCGCTTTCCGAAAAAAGACACCTGTCTCTCAATCTACTCACGCTGTGTGAACACGCAGAAGCCGATAGCCGATGTTCTTGGCCAGACCTATCCATGGTGTGCCGATTGGGAAGCAGAACTGCGGGAGTTGTTTCGCCATTACGTATTGCGCAAACAGCAACAGCAGACCCTGGATTACGACGACCTGTTGTTGTATTGGAATCATTTGGTCGCTGACGCAGAGTTTGCGGATGAGATTGGTTCGGCGTTTGATCAGATTCTGGTCGACGAGTATCAGGATACCAATCTGGTGCAGGCGCAAATTCTTCGTGCGCTGCGGCCCGATGGCCAGGGGGTGACCGTCGTCGGCGATGATGCTCAGTCGATTTACTCGTTTCGCGCGGCTGAAGTTGAAAATATTCTGAATTTTCCGGATCAATTTATTCCATCGGCTCAGGTTATATCGCTGGAAGAAAATTATCGGTCAACGCAGCCGATTCTGGATAGTGCGAACTGTCTGATTGCCGAGAGCCACAGGCAGTATAAGAAGAATCTTTTTTCCAGCCGAAACGATGGTGCCATGCCCGCCTACGTAACGGTTGAGGATGGCGACGCTGAGGCTGAGTTTGTTGTCGAATCCATTCTCGCAAACCGTGAGGCGGGTATGCAGCTGAAAGACCAGGCGGTTTTGTTTCGTGGTGCGCACCATAGCGACCGATTGGAGTTGGAACTGGTACGCCGCAATATTCCCTACGTGAAGTACGGTGGCCTCAAATTTCTTGAAGCGAGCCACGTCAAAGACATGCTTTCGGTGATGAAGTGGGCGGAGAACCCAAAGAATGAAGTTGCAGCATTTCGAGTGCTCAAGTTATTGCCCGGCATGGGCCCTGGATATGCGACGCGGTGTTACGAGTATCTTGCTGCAGAGGATTTCCTGTTTTCTGCGCTAAGCGGGTTTCGGCCACCTGCGGCGACTGCGGGAGAGTGGCAGGGTCTGTGCGCGATGCTGGCGTCTTTGGTTGCGTCCGAAGTTGATGATCAGGGCTGGCAGTCGCAATTAACGATGGTGCGTCGCTGGTATCAGCCACATCTTGAACGAATTTACGATGGTCTGGATACGCGTGAGGCGGATCTCGAGCAACTTGAACAGATTTCAGGACGTTATCCGACGCGCGAGCGGTTCCTGACTGAACTGACGCTGGACCCACCGAGCGCAGCCGGAGATTTGGCCGGCGACCCTTTGCTCGATGAGGACTATCTGATTTTGTCGACAGTGCATTCGGCGAAAGGTCAGGAGTGGGAGTCGGTCTTCGTATTGAATGTGGCCGATGGCAATTTCCCATCCGAGTTTGCAACTGGAAAACCCGAAATGATCGAGGAAGAACGCCGCCTGTTGTACGTAGCGATGACCCGCGCAAAACAATCGTTATCGTTAATTGCGCCGCTCAGATATCACGTGACGCAGCAACATCGGCAAGGTGATAAACATGTCTATGGTGCGCGTAGTCGATTCCTGACTGAGCCGATGCTGGCAACAATGGAGGCTTGCTTTCGCGGACGTGAGGAATCTCAGGGGCGATACCCATCATCACGATCAAGCAAACAGCTTGATGTAGGCGCCCGAATGCGCGAGATGTGGTAGCAAAAAAAAGGCGGTGACCAGGGTCACCGCCAATGTGTACTCAGCAAACAGCATAAGGGATTACGAGTTTGTGATGTGTACCTGGGTTGCAATGACATATCGTTCGCGTAAGCCGCCGAATAGTTATGTCACCACGAATTTTTGAGTCGCCGCTCTATGCCCGCCCGCTATGTTCCGTTGTTACAGTAGCTTTGATGCATCCAGTGCTGATTTGGTTGCAATCATTTTGGAATATGTGCGGGGCTTATTTCGAATTCTAAGTTTCAACTGCAACTAAGATGCCAGTGGAGCATGCCAGGGCGGCACGGCGCGGCCGTTATTAATATTGAGAGCAGGGTCAGGATGAAAAACTGACCAGGAAACAAATATTTCTAGGACAAGAACATGGAGTAGGCAGGGTTTTCGCTTTCTTCCCAGTGCACATAGCCAAGGTCTTTCAGGTGGGCCTCAAGTTCGGCGGTTTCTTCTACCGGGACGTCTATACCGGCGAGGATGCGGCCGTAGTCGGAGCCATGGTTGCGGTAATGAAACAGGCTGATATTCCAATCTGTGCCGATTGCATTGAGGAAACCCAGGAGTGCACCCGGACGCTCCGGGAATTCGAAACGAAATAATTTCTCGTTGGCGATTCCAGATGACAGGCCACCGACCATGTGACGCACGTGCAGCTTTGCCATTTCGTTATCGCTAAGATCCTCAACCGCGTAGCCAGTGCCTCGAAGTTCAGCCACGATTTCTTCTCTTTCTGCTAAACCGCGGCTTAGCTTCACGCCGACAAAAATATGCGCTGCTTTTTGGTTGCTAAAACGATAGTTGAACTCAGTGATTCCACGGCGTCCGATTACTTCGCAAAACTTTCGAAAACTACCTGGCTCCTCCGGGATTTCGGCGGCCAGCAACATTTCTGCTTGCTCGCCAATGGCCGCACGCTCCGCAATGTGCCGCAAACGATCAAAATCCATGTTGGCACCGCTGCTAATGGTTACCAGAGTTTTTTCAGTGAGCCCGTTGGCATCGATATACTTCTTCATTCCTGCAACCGACAGCGCGCCTGCCGGCTCAACAATTGAGCGAGTATCCTCGAAAATATCGCGAATCGCTGCGCAGGTCTGGTCAGTATCGACAGTGATAATTTGATCGACGAACTGCTGGCATAGCCGAAAAGTTTCGTCGCCAACGCGACGTACTGCTGCGCCATCGGCGAAGATGCCAACGTGATCCAGGGTAACGGGTGCGCCGGCTTCGAGCGAGTCATGCATTGCAGCAGAGTCATCAGGCTCTACGCCAATAATTTTGATTACCGGACGAACAGCCTTGACGTACGCCGCGACCCCCGCAATCAGGCCGCCACCACCGATCGGCACAAATATGGCGTCAATGTCGTCGAGTTGCTGCAGAATTTCCATGCCGACCGTGCCTTGTCCGGCGATGACGTGCGGGTCATCAAACGGATGGACGAAAACCTGGTCTCGTTGTTCTCGAAGTTCCAGGGCATGCTCGACGGCGTCATCAAATGCGTCGCCATGCAATACGACATGGCCATCAAGTGCACGTACCGCATTGACCTTTATCGATGGAGTTGTCTTGGGCATGACAATCGTCGCGTGAACGCCCCGGTGTCTTGCCGCAAGTGCGAGTCCCTGCGCGTGATTTCCAGCGGAAGCACAAACTACGCCATTGGCGAGCTCTTCGTCAGACATCGAAGCGAGCTTGTTATAGGCCCCTCTGAGCTTAAAGGAAAATACCGCCTGCAAGTCTTCCCGTTTCATCCAGACACGATTACCAAGACGCGCTGAGAGATTCGCAGCGACTTCCAGCGGAGACTTGATCGCGACGTCATAAACGCGCGCGTCCTGAATCCATTTCTGATAATCCGGTTTTGTCACATTTTTTCCCATACACGTCAGTAGAGAACGGGTTATCGCATAATGCGATGCAAATTCACAAAAAAATCTGTAAACAGAGCAGCTTTGTTGGTCGTTGGCGCCATCCTTGTCGTGCGTCCGGTTGACGCTATCAGGCCCACATGCCGTTGTTGGATGAACAGATCGCAATTCGCTGCTGCGTGACCAGACAGAATCAGCACTGCTATCTGATCTGTCCGATCGTGCATGGTAATTGCGTGTGCACCCTTTCATAATGCCGCAATACGGGGTCAATATTGTTCGGCTCCCGTGAAGATCAGGAGCAGGCTTTTTGAACAAGATACTGATTTGCAACGCGCGACTGGTGAACGAAGGGCAAGTGCGGGACGCCGATGTCCTGATTAGCGGCGAGCGCATAGAGAAGATCGCCGATAAAATCCCCGCAGCTGATGGTATGCGGGTGCTCGATGCGAAGGGTTGCTATCTGATGCCGGGCATGATCGACGACCAGGTCCACTTTCGTGAGCCCGGGCTGACGAACAAGGGCGATTTGGCCAGCGAGTCTGCCGCTGCCGTGGCTGGTGGTATTACCAGTTTCATGGATATGCCAAACGTGAACCCGCAAACAACAACGCGGGAAGCTCTTGCTGACAAGTATCGAATTGCAGAGAACCGTTGCAGCGCCAATTACGGCTTCTATCTTGGCGGTACGAATCGAAATATCGAAGAGATCAAGAAACTCAAGGTTGGCGAGGCCTGTGGCATCAAGGTGTTCATGGGCGCGTCGACGGGCGACATGCTGGTCGACGATCCTGAAGTATTGGAGCGCGTCTTTGAGCACGCTCCCGTTATGGTTGTAACGCATTGCGAGGATTCGCCCAGTATTCGGGACAATGAAGCGCGCGCGCGGACCGAGTTCGGTGAGAATGTTCCGATGTCGGAACACCCCAATATTCGATCTGCAAATGCTTGCTTGAAGTCTTCCAGCATGGCTGTCGACCTGGCGCGGCGCTACGATGCCTTGTTGCACGTTCTGCATTTGACGACGGCGATCGAGATGGGGCTGTTTTCCAGGGCACATCGCTCAGAAAAGAGAATTACGGCTGAGGTGTGCGTGCATCACTTGTGGTTTGACGAGTCCGCTTACGATGCGCTCGGCACGCGCATTAAATGCAATCCAGCGATCAAGGCGGCGACCGACCGCGAAGCTCTGATTAAAGCTTTGAACGATGGACGTCTCGACATTATCGCGACCGATCACGCACCGCACACAATTGCCGAGAAAGCACAGACGTATTTTAAAGCGCCGGCTGGGCTGCCACTGGTGCAGCACGCCGTCCTTGCTCTGTTCGACCTCGCCGCATCGGGCCAGATCAGCGTGGAATTGCTGGTCGACCGTGCCTGCCACGCCCCCGCGGATCTGTTTGGTGTCAAAGATCGGGGCTATGTCCGCGAAGGTTGGTACGCGGATCTCGTGCTAGTCGATCCAGGCAGACCGCAAAAAGTGCAAAAGTCCGATCTGCTGTACAAATGCCATTGGTCGCCGTTCGAAGGCCACGAGTTCTCGTCAACGATCGACACCACTATCATAAACGGCGAGATTGTCTATCAGCACGGCGAGCTTGTCGGCAATATTGTCGGTCAGAGGCTGGAATTCACTCGCGCGCGATAGCGCTGGGCGAGGAGTGAGCCGGCTCTATTTTGTGTGATTTTCGCCTGCGGTCAAAAAGTGTTTACTTTTTAGACGATCCCGCTATGCTAGCGCCGGTCAAGAGACTGGACTTTGTGTCGAAGGAAGTGCTCGTACCTCGCGTGCCACACCAATGAAACCGACAGATACAGCTAAGCCTGACTACTTTCACAAAGTGGTTGACTGCCAGTGGGCTTGTCCGGCCCACACTGACGTTCCCGAGTATATTCGACTGATTGCACAGGGGCGATTTGGCGACGCTTATATTGAGAATCGTGAGTCGAACGTTTTTCCCGGAATCCTGGGCAGAGTATGCGATCGTCCTTGCGAGCCTGCGTGCCGCAGAGGCCGTCTTGAAGACAAGCCGGTCGCTATCTGTCGCCTGAAGCGCGTCGCGGCAGATCATCGTGAAGATATCTCCGATCGCATCCCGAGCGCACCTGAAACCACCAATGGTAAAAAAATCGCATTAGTCGGCGCGGGTTGTGCATCGCTAACCGTCGCGAACGATCTTGCGCCACTGGGTTATGAGGTAACAATCTTCGAAGCGCTGAGCACAACCGGCGGGTTGATGCGAACCAATATTCCGCAGTTCCGGCTGCCACCGAAAGTTCTTGATGAGGAAATCGGCTATATCCTTGATATGGGTGTCGACCTCAAGCTGAACCATCCGGTTGAGAGCATGAAGTCACTGCTCGCCGATGGTGGCTACGATGCGGTCTTCGTCGGTACCGGAGCGCCACGGGGCAAGAACCTCGAAATCCCAGGCCGCTACGACAGCGAGAATATTCATATCGGCATTGACTGGCTCGAGTCGGTTGCATTTGAGCATATTGAGTCTATTGGCAAGCAGGTTCTGATCATAGGTGTCGGCAATACAGCGATGGATTGCTGCAGAACATCCCTGCGCATCGGCGCCGACAACGTCAAAGTAATGGCTCGAAAGCCGCGCGGCTTCTTCAAAGCTTCGGCATGGGAGCTCGAAGATGCGGAAGAAGAGAATGTAGAGATCCTGGTCAATCATTCGCCGAAAGAGTTCGTCATTGAAGACGGCAAATTGACCGGATTGACATTTGAACTTATGGAGTACGTGGTCGATGACAATGGTGGAATCGATCGCGGCACCGTGTTCGGCGAGACCACTATCCCTTGCGATGACGTGATTCTTGCCATCGGTCAGGACAATTCATTTCCGTGGATTGAGCGTGATATCGATATCGAGTTCGACAAGTGGGAGTGTCCTGTTGTCGACGAAAAAACCATGATGTGTAGTCGCGACGGTGTCTTTTTCGGCGGCGATTCGGCCTTCGGCCCAAAGAATATTATTTGGGCGGTCGCGCATGGCCATGAGGCGGCGGTTTCGATTCATCGGTATTGCGAGGGTGACAAGCTGGAGGATCGGCTGCCAAGAGGTGTGAATCTATCCAGCCAGAAAATGGGCATGCACGAGTGGAGTTACTCGAACGATTATGATCCGGCTTCGCGCCGGCTAATGCCGCACGTGGATCTGAAAGAGCGATTTAAGAAACTCAACATCGAAGTTGAGCTTGGCTTCACGGCAGAGCAAGCGGTGCAGGAAGTTGAGCGTTGCCTGAACTGTGATATTCAGACGGTTTTCGCGGCGCCGTTATGTATTGAGTGCGATGCTTGTATTGATATTTGCCCGGTCAATTGCCTGACGATGACGGCAAACGGCGACGAAGCAGATTTACGCACCCGATTATCTGCCCCCGCCGAGAATCACGAACAAGATTTATACGTATCAGCCGACCTGCCACAAACCGGACGCGTAATGGTCAAGGATGAAGACCTGTGCGTGCATTGCGGCTTATGCGCGGAGCGCTGCCCCACAGGTGCATGGGATATGCAGAAATCGAAAGTCCTGATCCCGTACGCCAGCGATGAGGCGGCCGAGTCTTCGCCCAACAACCGGTCGTCTTCGGCCGCCTAGCAAGGAAGTGTCAGTGGCATCCGTCAATGATGTTGTAATCAAGATCGGTACCGTTAACGGAACGGGTTCAGCAAGCGCCAATGGTTTGTTGATGAAGTCCATTTTTCGTATGGGCATTCCAGTTGTCGGCAAAAACTATTTCCCGTCGAACATTCAAGGCTTGCCAACCTGGTATGAAATTCGGGTCACGGGTAAAGCCTATCAATCCCGGTCAAATCGCGTTGATCTGATGGTCGCGATGAATGCACAAACGTACTCACGGGACATGCAGGATGTGTCACCGGGCGGTTGGTTGATTTACGACTCCACGTGGCCGCGCAGCAAGTTGCTGGACCGCGACGATATAACCGTGCTTGGTATACCACTCTCGAGAATGTGCAACGAGCACTTTGATGGCGCGCGCGCGCGGATATTGATGAAGAACATTGCCTACGTCGGTGCGATCGCGGCCTTGCTCGATATTGATCTTGATATCATCACCACCCTGCTTGAAGAGACGTTTGCGACCAAGCAGCATCTGGTTGCGTCCAATATGGATGCGATTCGCCTCGGTTACGACTATGCGCGCACGAACTTCGTTTGCCCTTTGCCATCGAAGGTTGAGGCGATGGACGGCACGAAGGGAAGTATTGTCATCGACGGTAACACCGCTGCTGGACTGGGCTGTATGTTTGCCGGCGCGACAGTAGGTGCCTGGTATCCGATTACTCCGTCGACCTCACTGATGGATGCTTTTCGGGGGTTTTGTTCCAAGTATCGAGTTGATCCCGATACGGGTAAGGCAACATTTTGTGTCATTCAGGCGGAAGACGAGTTATCAGCAATTGGTATGGTGCTGGGTGCGAGTTGGAATGGTGCGCGGGCATTTACGCCGACAAGCGGTCCTGGTATTTCGCTGATGAGCGAGTTTCTTGGTTACGCCTATTATGCAGAGTTGCCAGCGGTAGTTTTCGATGTGCAACGCACCGGCCCGTCCACCGGTATGCCAACTCGTACACAGCAATGCGACATCATGAGTTGCGCGTATGCGTCCCACGGGGATACGAAACACGTATTGCTGTTCCCGGCTGATCCGGCAGAGTGTTTTTATACGGCGCAAACGGCATTCGATCTTGCCGAGAGATTACAGACGCCGGTTATGGTGCTTTCTGACCTCGATATCGGCATGAATGACTGGATGGTTACGGAATTCGTGTTCGACGAAGAGCATGTTCCCGATCGTGGCAAAGTCCTTACGGCTGAGCAGCTTGAGGATATGGAGGTTTTTCATCGCTACCTTGACGTTGATGGCGATGGCATACCCTACCGAACTCTACCTGGAGTGCATCCGAAAGGCGCTTACTTCACTCGCGGATCAGGGCACACCAGGTATGGCGGCTACACGGAAGATTCTGCCGAGTATCAGGATGTCGTCGATCGATTGCTCGTGAAATGGGAGACGGCTCGTTCGATCGTTCCACAGCCGGAAATCAGATTCACGCCGGATACCAGAGTGGCAATCTTGACCGTCGGCAGCGGAGATGGCGCCTGCAAAGAAGCGCTTGACCGATTACAGGCCGTGGGCGTAACCATGAACTATTGTCGGGTGAAGGCTTTCCCATTTTCTGATGCAGTTACTGAATTCATTGACCAGCATGATGTTGTTTACGTGGTCGAGCAGAATCGTGATGCTCAACTTCGTTCTCTGTTGATTCTGGACAGCAACGTGGACCCCAAGAAACTAGTACCCGTGCTTCATTACAACGGCATGCCTCTGAACGCAGGTTTTGTTGTCGATAGGGTCGTTTTGGAAATAGCGAAAGGACGTGCGGCATGACTTACATTCGAAAACCCAAAGTATCGCACCCGAAACTGCCGCGTAATAGATTAGGGTTGACTGCACGCAGCTATGAGGGTGCCGTCTCCACCTTATGCGCCGGCTGTGGTCATGACTCGGTTACTGCAGCGATCGTGCAAGCAGTGTTTGAGTTGGATATCGAGCCACACATGATGGCGAAGATGAGTGGCATCGGTTGTTCATCAAAGACGCCTGCTTATTTCGTTAGTCAGGCACATGGTTTTAATTCGGTGCATGGGCGCATGCCCTCTGTTACTACTGGCGCGAATGCGGCCAATCGTCAACTAACCTATATCGGCGTGTCGGGTGACGGTGACTCATTGTCGATCGGTGCCGGGCAGTTCATACACGCCATTCGCCGCAATCTAAATATGTGCTACATCATTGAAAACAATGGCGTTTATGGCCTCACTAAAGGGCAGTTTTCTGCCTCGGCGGATATCGGCAGCTTACCGAAGAAGGGGGCGGCGAATAATCAGGAACCGATTGATGCGGTGAGTACCGCGCTAAGTCTCGGCGCGACCTATATTGCGAGAGGGTTTTCTGGTGACAAGGAGCAGTTGGTTCCCTTAATAAAAGGCGCGCTGATGCACGAAGGTTTTGCGTTGGTGGATGTAGTGAGTCCTTGCGTTACTTTTAATGACCATGTGGGATCGACCAAAAGTTATGCTTACACGCGCGAAAATTTTCACGACGTTGTTGATGCAGATTTCGTGCAACCGTCTGAGGAAATTACAGCGGCTTACGAAGCCGGATCGACGATGCCGATTAAGATGCACGACGGCAGTAAGGTCATGCTGCGGAAGATTGATGAAGAATACGATCCGACAAGCCGGGCGGTCTCCTTCAAATTCCTGCGGCAACGCTACAATGCTGGCGAAGTCGTTACAGGATTGCTCTACATAGACGATTCCCGTCAGGAAATGCACGAGTTGATGGGTAACTGCGAAACTCCGCTGGCCCAATTGCCGCTGGATACGCTGCATCCCGGCGAAGACGAGTTACATAAGCTGCTGCAGCGCTACCGCTAGTCGCGTCGTCGCGAGGCTCATTGCCCGATATTACTGGGACACGGTGCAGTCTCTCTGCATCGCGGTGGACTTGAATGCCTGTTGGGCTACACTGGAACCCGTGTTAGCCGGAGATCAATTGCAATGGGAAATAGTCGACGTTTGTTTCTGAAAGCAGGATTGCTGGGCGGCGCGGCGATTGCCACGTCAGGGGTTGCGCAAGTCGCGGCGGCGGAAGAAAAAGATACTCAGAAAGGTGATCCGCAAGAAGTTGATCCGCAACAGCCACTGAAGATTCTCGTCCTCGGGGGAACCGGGTTCATTGGGCCGCACATGGTTCGCGAAGCGTTACGACGTGGGCATTCAGTGACGCTGTTTAATCGCGGCCGCACTAACAGTGCTCTTTTCCCTGATCTGGAAACGATCAAAGGCGACCGGGGCGGCGACCTTGAGGTACTGGAGGGCAGGAGCTGGGATACTGTCATCGACAACTCCGGCTATGTGCCTCGCCATGTCCAGAACTCCGCGCGCACTCTCGCCAACAGCATGTCTCATTATTTGTATGTCTCTACAATTTCGACTTATGCGAGTTGGGCGCAGCCGAATGACGAAGACTCGCCGCTTGCCACGATCGACGATGAGACGATTGAGGAAGTGACCGGGGAAACCTATGGTCCCCTGAAAGCCCTGTGTGAAAAGAGGGCAATAGCGGAAATTGGCGAAGACCGCCTGACGATCTTGCGGCCGACGTATATCTGCGGACCGGGTGATCACACTGATCGTTTCTCTTATTGGCCGGTGCGGACCATGAAGGGCGGCGAAATGCTGTGGCCGGGCAGCCCGGAACACACGATGCAGATCATCGACGTCAGAGATCTGGCCAATTTCGTTATAGATTGCGCGGAGCAGCGCATCATGGGTACCTACAATACGGTCACCCCAGCCGGCGGATATACGATGGGTGACCTGCTCGCAGACAGCGAGGCAATAACGGCTTCTAGTGTCGAGGCCGTATGGGTGGATGAGGCCTTCATTGAAGAGGAAGGTGTCGGAGGTCTGCCTATCTGGCATGCGAGTGTTGGAGATACAGCGGCCATCTCAAGTGTCAGTGGAGCGCGCGCCCGCGCGGCTGGTTTAAAGAACCGGCCGGTTCGCGAAACGATCAGGGGCCTGATCAGCTGGTGGAATACCTTGCCGGAGGACCGTACGAAACAGCCTCGCGCTGGTTTATCGACCGAGCGCGAGGCTGAGTTAATCGCCAAATGGAAACAGCAGCAGGTTTAAGTTAGTTCCAGAGCCGTTTCCACCATGGCGCCGGGGCTGAATCCGGAGGTCCGCCATTGGCGAACGGGATCTTCGAGCGAATGTCGTCGATATCCCAGCCAGTCAAATTCGCCAGAGTTTGTGCCTCACGTTCCTGACGCTCGTTGAGCTGAGCTCGATACTCGCTGTCGTCACAGGTTGCGGTACCCGTGTACGGATGTCGAATGACGTATCGACCTTGATAATTTTCGCGATTGCCGGTCTCCTGGAACATCAGGTCTTCCGGGAAGTGTTTTTGATCGTAGCTAACGTGCAAACGAGTGACGAAGACGTTTTGCGGTTGCCCTGGCGCGACGACAGCATCTTGCCGCGGATCGCCTACCCAAAATACACCGAGTCTTCGAAGCTCGTCCTGACTGAGAGGGTCAGCAGCGCACGGGTCACACCATGCCATGTCCCATGCGTACTCGATGAATACCGCACGCTCGTTCTCTGCTTTGGTCTGTTTTTCGAACATCGTTCGGTAGAAGTCGCCAAACTCAGCCTGCACGAATTCAGGTACCTCAGTATTGCTGGGCAGCTTGACGGTCCGGTAGTTCGTGGTTTCGACCTGGCCCGTTCGTGTTAGCGCGTAGACATAGAGTTCCTGCTTGCCACTCGCATTCAGCGTGCCCAGACGAATCGGCAACATGAATTTGTTGCTTTCATAGGCAACCTGTAATGGTCGCAAGTAGGAGTAGCCCAGTTTGCTTTGTTCGGAGAGATTCACTTTCGCAACGAAGAAACGCATATCCTGCTTGAGATAGCTCTCGACAATTTTTTCTGCGCCGTTCGGAATCTTGTAGTCATTGTCATTCAACCAGCGGATGAGCCCACTACTCTCCTCGGCCGAGAGCACCAGGATGTCATACTCACCAACGGTGTAGCTCGCCTCAATGGTCACGCCATCGGCTTTGGCTTTCAACTCCATTTCCTGCACCGAGGAAGCGAGTGCAGCGTCGTTGCTCATCATGCTTCTCTTGTAATAGCGGGCATTGCACGGGTCTTCATCGTGGTACTCGACCAGTCGCGGTGCTGTGTACGCGTCCAGGTGTTCGACGAGCGCCCTGTCGGCGACGTTTATCTGGCCGCGCTCAATAAACGTCGGCACTGGAATGACCACGGCGAAGTCGTCGACATCGCCCTGAAAGTCATTTGCCATGGTGATAACTGTTCGGTCATCGTCGCGAACGAGGACTACCTGAGATGCCTTGTTGAACAAGCTGGTATCAGCACGGGCGACGTAGAAACCGCAAAAGGCCTGCGCGGTCGTACACACGATGAGCGTTATGGCGGTTGATAAAAGTGTCAATAAAATTCGCATTACGAAACTCCTTTGAAAATATCATTCTTTCCGTTGATTGGTTGCTTCCATCGATACAGTTGGCCTCGCGAGACGAGGTCAATAAGCGGTACAAGCGGTGCTGAGATGATTAACGCGAGTATCGGACCGTTGGGTTCATAGAAAATAAACTGGATGGTGTAGGCCACGCTCGCGACCAGCGCGCCGTAAACAACACGACCAGTTCTCGTGTCCGGACTGGTCTTGGGATCTGAGATCATGAAGAACGCAAAGATCAGCAGGGCGCCGTTTTGCAGCTGATGTGCCGGGATGCTCAGCGGGTCGTCCAACCACAGCGCACGACCGATCAGTAGCAGCGCATACATGGCCAGGAACGCGAATGTTGTCTCAGCGCGCCTCGCGCGGGTCAGGACAATGAACCCCAGGCAGGCCAGTGCAAAAGCGCCTGTAGCTGCGCTACCCCACTGCCCGGACGACACCCAGGCTGCATCACTTAGCAGCATCAGGCTAACCAGCGCAAAGTTCGCGGGATTGAATACATGCTTGCCGCGGACTCGCAGCAGAAACTTGCTGCTAATAGCGATTGCCGCCGCCAGCGCTGCGACTGCAACGACATCAGTGCGCAGTAGCAAGGTCAGGCTTAACGCCGTGATTATCGGACTCAGCGGGTCGAAGCGAATGCGACCGATGTAACGACTTGCAAGGTATTGCACGATCAAAGCACTGAAAACAATGGCGAGCGCGTTCTCGAGTCGAATACCGAAATTGAGTACAGCAATGCCGAACGCTACCAGTACGGTAAGCACCATAATTTGATAATAGCGAGGGTCTTGTAGTCGGGCGAATGCGTTCATGCCCTATACAAACGCTGCAATTCGTCAGCGGGGTTCAGTCAGCCGCAGTTTTTTTCTACTCGGGTTGTTTGCACGGCACATAAATCAGGTTCGAATTATGTCGCGTACAGGTCGCGCCATGCCGCTGTCAGGGAAAACCGTCTTGTCGATGAAGTTGGCAGGCAAGTCGAGGTGCTCTGCCAGAACTCCCTTAAACAGGCTGCGAATATCAAGAGTCGGCATTAGATCGCGGCCGTCATAAAGGTCTGATTTTCCGAGTCCCGGCCAGTCTGTGATGACGCGGCCACCGTCCACAGCTCCGCCAAGCAGTATTGCCGCCGTGGCAGTGCCGTGGTCTGTGCCGCGCGTTCCATTGACATGTACCGTGCGTCCGAACTCGGTGACTACAGCAACGACAGTGTCAGACCATTGCGAACCCATGCCATCTTGCAAGGCGGTCAATCCTTCATCGAGGGCAGCGAGACTGTTGGCCAGCGAGCCCGTGCTCGCTCCCTGATTCGCGTGTGTGTCCCAGCCGCCGATTTCCAGCACAGCAACCTGTGGGCCGTCTGGGGCGGTCAGAAACTTGGCGGCAGCATCCATTGATACTCTGACTTGTTGCGCATTGTTGCCGCGTCGACCGGCACTACTCATACCGTCCATTGTGTCGGCGATGTCCTGCGATTTCCGCGCTTGTGCCAGCCGTGTCGCGAAGAATTCATCCTGCGCATACATGTCCTGCAGGCGATCAAGAGTATTGTCCTCAGCATCCGGCAGCCTCGATGGTGCCCAGCTGGTAACCGAGTTTTTGCCGCGAAGAACCAGCGGCGTGTTTTGCGCAAGCGCAATAGCGGTTTCGCTGCCCAATGATCCGCCGAGTGGCTGCAGCGCACGATTTAGCCAGCCGTCGCGAAGCATGCCGACCTTGCTGGCACCATTCTCCAGCACATCCTGACCGTCGAAGTGGGACCGGGACCGGTACGGGCTGGCTACTGCATGCAGCAACAGAGCCTGATCATTCTGATAGCTTTCATAGACGCCGGACATGGCAGGATTCAGGCCGAACATCCCATCCAGCCGCAAGAGTCCACCGTCTATACCCGGTTTCGCGATGGCCAGTTCGCCGCGGACCCTGGTGTAATTACCGTCGCCATAGGGTGCAGCGAGCGCAAGTCCGTCGACGGCACCGCGCAATATGACCAATACGAAACGGGCGTCGCTGTTTGCGTTGGCGAAAGAGAGTGATGGCACGCTCGATGCAATGACGCCAAGCCCTGCGGTTCTTAATATGTCTCGTCTGCTAAGCATGCCTATCTCCGTTGAAAGTCTGGTGATGCGAGAAACAAGGTCATTCCCTGTTGCTTGCTTTCTGCTCGCGAGACTGCCTTCCTGCTGTTGCTGCTGAATGCTGAGCCGAGGGCGGTCGTGCCTAAATCAACTGGATTGACACGATCTCCCACTACACTCGCGACAGTGTTTGACCATTCGATTCTCTTCATCAGCGCATCAGCACCACCCCATTCCGCGGCTGTATCGGGCCAGCCAGCCGGAGATCCGGGTCTGAACGGCGTTTGTCCCATGAGGTCCAGAGCGGCGACCGTAAAGCGTGCATCGTCGGGAACGTGGTCGAATGCGCGAAATGTTGAGATGACGAAATCGTGCGGGGTTTTGTACTTGGCATAAGTGTCCAGCCATGGCTCGGAAGATGTCACCAGTGCCTCGTAGACAGACGGCAAATCGCCATCCGTTGCCAGGAATACACTCGCCAGTCGATCGACAAGTTTCGCTGGAGGTTCATCAGCCACGAAATGCCGGGCAAGTTTATCGGCAAGAAACCTGGCTGTTGACGGGTGCGTCGCAAGATCATGTAGTACCGTTTCACCTTGCTGCACGCCTTCCTGCGAATAACTGGTGCTGAGCAGGCGCTGCTTGCCTGGCTCGTGGATCAATTCACGGAATTCGAACTTGCCCGGCTCACCATCTGCAAAGCGCCCTGATTCGGACGCGCCGCCCACCGACCATCCTGTGATTACTTTTGCAAAGCTGGTGACATCCTCTTGTGTGTAACCGCCATCAACACCCAATGTATGCAGCTCAAGAATCTCTCGAGCGAGATTTTCGTTGAGGCCAACGTTGCGACCCGTTCCGCCTCTGCGGGCACGTTTTCCAAGCGTTGAGCCCGGGCCGACGGAGCGCTGGTTGTCCAGATAGATAATCATGGCCGGGTGCTGTTCTACCGCTATCAGCAGGTCCGCAAAACTCCCAGTGATATTCGGGCGAATCGCTTCGTTTTCATACAGGCCGGCCATCGCGGGTATCGGTTGTTTGTCACCCGATACGGCGAAGTGGTTCGACCAAAAGTGGACCAACCTTTCGTGAAACGGGTAGTCGGTATCTGCCGCTGCTCGATATCTGGCATTCATCTGCTCAACGTAGTGGCGGCGTACAATGCGTCCGTATTTCTCTACAACATCCGGTGCTGGATTACTGCTGCTATTCTGCTTTGCTTCACGCTGTGCGCGACGCAGGTCCTGTACCTCAACAATAACGTCGCTTGAGTCGGGTAGCTTGCGGAACTCTGCCGCCAGCTGCGACGGACCCTTTAACTGATCCAGCAGCCAGGCTTGTGGGTCAGGATCGACAGATTCCAGTTCGCCCGGTCTCGCGCCCAGTCCGAATCGATTTGTTGCTATGACGGTTGTTGCTTTCAAGTCCTGCCTCCTGACCTTGCGGCAGTGATGCTGCATTAGGTCTAATATAGAACGAGTATCCGGAGATTTCGTTGACTCACATGAGTCACGCTGCTGTCCGGAATCGATGCGAACGTCAATTTTTAATTTTAAGACATTGTTTTTAAAGGAAAAGAATGTTCAACAAGAATATCGAAATCCCTGCATCCAAATTGGCCGTGATGATCATCTATTGGTTAGTAAGCAGGCTTTCATTAATTTTTGAGGAGATTGAAAATGCACGTAGCAGGTGAATGGATCCCGATTGTGATGTTTATATCGATGGCTGTAATCATCGGTTTGTTCTTTATGTTTCGTTATCGCGCCCGCCGCGACTTGCAGGACACGCTGCGAACAGCTATCGAAAAAGGTCAGGAATTGACGCCTGAGATTATCGACAGGCTGGGTTCGCCGCCGGCACCGGCGGATCGCGATTTGCGCCGATCAGTAACATCGTTCGCAATCGCGGCAGGAATTGCGGCGTTGGCCATTGGTGTCGGTCAGTCAGATGACGAGGCGTTAGCGGTACTTCTTTCGCTGGCTGGGTTTCCGCTCTTTGTTGGTATCGCCTTCCTTCTGATGCACAAATACGGCGCGAAGCGGTAGCTTCGGCGAAAGGAAAGATGGAGTCGTGGTAACAGACGACAAACTTCTCGTTGCGAGGGTGGTAGCGAGCCAGGATTCGACCGCTTTCGGTGAGTTGGTTCGACGCCACCAATCGCAGGTCAGGAATTTTCTGCGCAAACTTGCACGAGATCATTCGACAGCAGATGACCTTGCACAGGATTGTTTTGTGCATGCCTGGGATAAGATGCATACCTATGCGGGTAGTGGGTCGTTCATCGGCTGGTTGCTAAAAGTTGCTTACACAACATTTCTGCAAGCCAAGCGAAAGTCGAAGCGATACCATGAAGTGTTGGAAGAGGTTGGGCACGTCGCAGCTGATGAGGCAGCAAGTTACACTCAGCAATCCACCGAGCTGGCCGACCTTGACAAGTTTTTGGCAATATTGAGCGATGAGGATCGAGCCGTGATGGTTTTATCGTATGCCTGCGGTCTTTCGCATCGTGAGATTAGTGACGCAACAAGCATGCCTGTGGGTACCGTAAAATCCGTTATTTACAGGGCCAAGGAAAAAATCAGGACAAGCTTTGAAATCGAAGATCATAAACATGGCTGAGAAAACAAAAGATCCAACGGATCAATTATTGGAAACGATGTTTCGCTCGGAACCTGTTGCCGACGATGGCTTCAGCGATCGAGTGTTAACCCGGGTAAATCGGGCCGCATGGGTGCGGCGGCTTGCATTGCCAATCGCAATGCTTGCGGGAGCGGCTGTAGCCGTTAAGCCGGCTGGTCAGCTCATTGAGATCAGCTCACGGATACTGAGCCTGCTGCCAACCGAAGTGGCAAGCGTGCCATTGAGTCTGTTACCGCAACTTCCGACCGTGATTATGGGCGGCATGTTGTTCGCGGTTGGTCTCGTATTTATTCAGTCTCTGGCTGAGTAATCGCCTGCAGGCATCGGCTGGGAGGACCGCAATCGCAGCGATCGCTCGTTGCTGCGGATTCTGTCAATTATTTTTGACAATCGAATCCTGATCTTCTGTACGGATGTCGTTGTCACGGACGACGGGCTCGGATAAAGTCGGCCTATGAACCTTCGAGAACAAGTTGAGGAGCTGCTGCCGAACTGGGAACGCTGGTATCCCAGTTTGTTCGACGCGGCCAGCGACTTGGGTATTATCAGGGCCGCCGTCTGTGACCCGAATTCTTTGTTGCTAACAAGTCGTCATTCGAAAGTCAGACAGCAAGCTGCTGACGCTCATCGCGAAAAATGGGGCGGATCGGAGCAGGATTGAGCATAGGCTTGCTACCGTCCGGCGTCTTACTTCGTCTGTCTTACAACTTCTCAATACACGGATCAAACTAACGTCATGCAAATTGACCTCGCAACTATACGCGCCCAATTTCCCGCCCTTTCAGAGCAAGATAATGGACAGGCGCGCATATATTTTGACAACCCAGCGGGCACACAGGTGCCTGTTGCGGTTGCGGAGAAAATGGCAGAAGTACTGTTGCACAAAAATGCGAACCTCGGCGGGCAGTTTTCCACGTCGCGGCTGGCTGATGAGGTCGTCAGCAGTTCACGCGACGCCATGGTTGATTTTCTGAACGCACCATCACCGGATGAAATTATATTCGGCCAGAACATGACCGCCCTGACGTTGCACATTTCGCGTTCTATAGGGCGTCACTTGAGTGCTGGCGATGAGATCATTTTGTCGCAAATGGATCATGATGCAAACGTCCATCCGTGGATGCTGCTGGCGCGTGATCTGGATCTCAAGATCCGCTGGCTGCCATTTGACCCGGAATCATTTGAGTTCGATCTTTCGAAGCTGGATGAGCTGCTAAATAGCAAGACGCGACTGGTGTGTGTCGGTGGCGCGAGCAACCTGACGGGCACGATTAACGACATCAAGACAATCAGCAGTAAGGCGCGCGAGGCGGGCGCATGGAGTTATATCGATGCCGTGCAGTCAGCGCCGCATATCGCGACCGATGTGCAGGACATTGGCTGCGATTTCCTGACCTGCTCTGCGTACAAGTTTTTCGGACCCCATCAAGGGGTTCTCTGGGGTCGTCGTGATGTGCTCGAACAACTAGAGCCATACAAAGTTCGGCCTGCGCCAGCAGAGCTGCCGTGGTGTTTTGAAACCGGCACACAGAGTCATGAGAGCATGGCCGGGTCGGCTGCAGCGGTCGACTATTTTGCGTGGATTGGTGCCACGCTTGCCGACGCTTCGCAGCCAGCCTATGCGCACCTTGGAGCGCGTGCCGGACAGGTACGCGCAGCGATGGATTTCCTGTTTGACTATGAATCGGTATTGGCGCGGCACCTGATTGATGGCCTGAATCAGATCTCGGGGGTCAAGATCCAGGGGATCACCGCAGATGATGCCATGGATCGCCGCGTGCCCACCGTCGCATTTACGCATCGGGATCATGCGCCCGCATTCATTGCAGAGGAGCTTGGCAAACAGAACATATTCGTCTGGAGTGGCCACAACTATGCGATAGAGGCGGCCAGGATATTGGGCATCTATGATCAAGGTGGTGCAGTGCGGGTTGGGCCGGTGCACTACAATAGTGTTTCCGAGATCGATGTGTTGTTGGACGCGCTAAACAATCTCTAGCTGCGTGCTGCGGCAGTTGTCACAAAAAGAAAGACCGCATTACTGCGGTCTTTCATGAGATTTGTATCAGTAAAAAGCGAGGTTCATTGAGGTTCTGGAGGTCCCTCCATCATCCTCACAAGACTCATCGATTTTCCTGATACCTTTGTAATCTCACTAGACATGAATCACCTCCTTTGCTTTGCTTAGCCCGCGTCGAGTATCTAACGGAAAGCAGCGAATTCCAAGTAAAAAAATACTTACGAATCAGGGCTAAACAATTGCTTGTCGATGAGATATTATTATCGGCTCCGCGTTCTGTGGGGCTCCAGCAAAAATCAAAGGACACCAGCGATGAACGCATCGGACGCCGATATGCCTGTGGTATCTGCAGGCCCAGTCACTAGCGAGGAAAGATTGGTCAGTGTTGACACGTTGCGCGGCGTGGCAGTGCTTGGCATCCTGGTCATGAACATCTACGGCTTCGCGATGCCCTTCGCTGCGTACTCAAATCCATTATTGATGGGCGGAACCGATACGCTCAACATGGGCACCTGGTTTTTCACGCATGTTCTTTTCGATCAGAAATTCATGAGCATCTTTTCGATGTTGTTTGGCGGTGGTCTGATCATGATGTCTGAGCGGGCCGAAGCGAAGGGCGTCAAGTATGGCCGTTTCTATTTTCGACGCCAATTCTGGCTCTTACTGATTGGTATGCTGCATGCCTACCTGATCTGGTTTGGCGACATTCTGTTTGTGTACGCATGGGTGGGCATGCTTGCCTACCTGCTCAGAAAACGCAGTCCTCGCTTCTTGATTATTTTGGCGTGTCTGTTGTTGCCGGTGTCACCACTCCTGCTTTACGGCTACTCCGCAAGCATCGATGAAATGCAGGTAAGCGCTACCAGTATCACAGAGAAACAACAGGACGGTGAGCTTAGCAACGAAGACAGGAAGGTGCTCGACGATTGGGAGGCGACGAAAGCGTTTATCGCGCCGAGCAGCGAAACGATACAGAAAGACGTTGTTTCCTACACGGGTGGATACACGGACAATCTTGCACACAGAGCGCCAACGGCAATGATGTTGCAGCTCGGTTCGTTCTTCGTCTATGGGATCTGGCGCATCGGTGCTTTGATGTTAATCGGTATGGCTTTGATGAAGTTGAGAGTGTTTTCTGCGGAACGAAGTGCAGGGTTCTATGGTTATCTCACGCTATTCGGCTACGGGCTCGGATTACCGCTGGCGGCATATAGTGCCATTGACGCCTATGCGCATCAGTTTGACGGCCTGTACATGCTTCGAGTCGGCGGCATAGCGAACTATTTCGCGAGCATCCTGACGGCGTTTGGCCATATCGGTCTGGTCATGCTGATGGTGAAATATTGTGTGTGGCAGAAGATGTTGGCGAGATTTGCTGCGGTCGGACGAATGGCGCTGACGAATTATCTCTTGCACTCAATAATCCTCACAACGGTATTCTATGGATTCGGCTTCGGGCTGTACGGTCAGGTGCCGCGATTCTGGCAGATGTGGATCGTCGTGGCAGTGATTGCGCTGCAGTTGCTGATCAGCCCATGGTGGCTAAGTCAATATCGATTTGGGCCAGTTGAGTGGCTGTGGCGATCTCTTAGTTATGGCAAGCGCCAGCCAATGCAGTATTAGGTGGCGCGTTCTTCCTGCCTCTTCAAGTAGTGGCGCGGTTTACTCAACCACGTATTCCTCAATCTCCAATTCCGGGTGGTGGGCTGGCACGGCGACGCGAAACCAGATGAATGGCAACAATGGATTGGGCAGGAAATACATCCAGCCGAGGCTGCGAACGCGCTGGCCGTCAGGCAGGTGCAAGTCCAGCCAGACGTACAGGAACTTGTAGATACACAGGCCCGGTATGTAGTTTTGCCGAAATTGGCGGGTCAGAAGGTGCTTCCGCCCAATATAGTAGTTGCCTTCAAAGCGCGTAATTCCCCATCCCAGCGGACCGTCAGCCAGCTTCTGGCCGGACGGCTTGTGTCGAATTCGGACGTGCTTACCTGACTTATTCACAATCTACACCGTGCATAGGGAATCCCCCGTAATTCGCTACATAGACCCACCGGCGCCGATACTTATTACCGGATTTTATTGGGGCGATTGCAACCGCCAGTACCCGCGAGGAGCGCTCAGGCAGCCATCCGGCATGCCCGGCAATGTAAAAAAACCACCAGATTCATCCCGCCCGCACGGTGAAATGGACTGCTTGATGTGTATACTCTTGTACTTGCCCGCTTCATTGCGGGCTCGAATAACAACTACAACAGAGAGTGAGAATACAATGGCAATCGCTGATCTTAAGAATGTACTGAAAATCTTCGGCGGCTCGGACGTCAATGATGGCGAGAAGGGTGAGTTATTCAAAGAAGTTCTGCTAATGACATTAGCCAGGGCTGCAAATGCGGACATCAACATTCAAACAGTTGAGGTTGATCGGATCGCAGAAATTCTCAAAGAACATACCGGGCAGGACTTCAGTTCAGTTGACATCCGTGTTGCGGCACGTGAAGAGCTGTATGCCGAGGCTACACTGCGCAAGTATCTGGCAAGTGTGCGCCGCAAGCTGACGGCTAGAGAACGTGCTGAAACCATGCTCGCGCTCGCGGATGTATTCCGTATTGATAAGTCTGTCAGTGTCCTCGAGGTTGAGTTCTACAATCGCGTAGCAGAAGCGCTGCAGGTATCGGCAGCAGATCTTGCTGGCCTGGACGCAGGCGAAGTCAGCTAAAGACTCTTGTCGATTGCGCCGGACTTACGGCGCAATCGCCGAACCAGGGTCGCCGCACTGCTCGCAGTGAACACCCGCAAATAGCGGGTCGTTAAGGTGCTGCCGAGTTCCCGATAGACAACGAAAAGCCCTGATCCGATAATTATTGTCGCTCCGACGATGACCCATCGGTCAGGTACCTCATCCCAAATGAGGTAACCGGCTATGGCGCCACCAACTAAAGCGGTGTACTCAAAAGGCGCTAACATTGCTGGTGATGCTCGCCGATAGCCTCCAATGATGCCGATCCATGCGATGACCGAGCAAGCTGCGGCGAGTACGAACAATAGCCAGCCAAAAGCGTCGGGCGCGATCCACTCGCCGTCACTGACCATGATCGCTGATACGAGCATGGGCCCGGCCGTTACATAAACCGAAAGCGAGAAACTGTTCTCGGTTGTCGAGAGCTTACGGGCAGTAACTGCGAGCAGCGCATAACAGAATGCGGCAGACAGCACGGCGAGATCGGCCAGCGTGATATCGCTGTTCCCGGGGCGCAGTATGATCAGCACGCCGACGAACCCGACCGTCACCGCTGTCCATCGCCGCCATCCGACATGGTCGCCAAGCAATGGAACCGATAACGCCGTCACCATAAGCGGCGCCGTGAACCCAAGCGTTAATGCGTTGACCAGCGGCATCCGAGACAAGCCGTAGAAAAAGCCAAACATTGCACCGGTCGCCAACAGGGTACGCAGCAAATGCCAGCGCCACTTGCTGGTGATGAGGCTCTCGAGTCCGCCAAAATAGCGTGCCAGGGAAAAGAAAATCATAACGCCAATGGCGCTGCGCGCGAGCACGAACTGAGGCAGCGAGTATGTTTCCAACAAGCCCTTCGCGCACAGGTCGAGACCGAGCCCGCCGACGACGCCAACCATTAAATAGGCGATTGCCTTGGCAGTCGAATCCTGCGGGATTTCATGAACCATTGCTGCCCCAGCCTGCTGAATATGAACGCTTGCTTAACATCATGGCATGCCTCGAACGAAGTGCAAATCTATTCAGCTCTGATTCAGTGCCTGCATCGTTAAATGACTCCACTAGCCACAGGATCATGAACAGAGGACAGGCAGATGAAAAAAACTATGGGATTAAGCCGGAGGTTGCTGACACTGATTGCTGGTGTACCGCTACTATTGATTGCAACGACATTCACGCAGGTATCTTTCGCGCAAAACGTTGCGGACGTTGAAGACCGCATATCGTCAAGCCGGCAGGGTACGGCAGCCGATCGTGATCGCGGCTTGCTTGGCGAAGCTAAGCAAGACTCCTTCGACGCTCTTGAGACCGGCGGTCAGAAAAGCAGTACGTCACGCGCGGCCAAGCAGTCGCTCGACGGCGCGGCGCAAGCATCGACACCCAACACAGACTTCTGGTTCTACGACGCCAGTGTTGAGCTGTACTTTGATAGAGACAATGACGGGTACTTTTATGGGCTTGATCTATGGTTCGATGTGGACACCTACTATGACGTAGCTGATGTCTACGCGGTCGTCTATCTGAGTTACGAAGGTGGCGAGTGGAACGAGTTCGCCGCAACCGACGATTTCACGTTGTACGGTTCTTCCGAGGATGACGACTATATTATCGAGACCGACTTGATGTCGGGTTACCCAACGGGCTCCTACGACCTCTTGATCGAGCTGTTCGACGCCTACGACGGCACCTTTATTGCGAGCATCGGCCCTGCTGACACAGCAGCCCTGGGCTACCTGCCGCTGGAAGACGCCAAGCGAGATGAACCTGTGATTGTGCGCGAGGTTGTGGTTCACAGCGGTGGCGGATCAACAGGACTGCCAGCTTTGTTGTTTCTCATGCTGATCGCACTTGGCGCGGGACGACGTCCGACTCCAGCCAGAGCGCAGGCATGAGTCGCCTGCGCCTTTCCGTGAGATTGTTGGCTCGGCCCTAGTCGAAAAATTGCGCCAGGAAAGGGCTCAGGAAGCGATTTTTGGGATCGACCTGACGGCGCATCTGGCGAAAAAACTCGAGACGAATCGAATAGGTCTGCCCGACATGGTCGGAGCGTAACGCGCGACTTTGACTGATGATCGGCGTGCCAGCCCAGAGTTCGGCAAACTCGGCAAGATCGATGACGAAGTCCTCCCAGCCCTTGGCCTGAGTCGATGATGTCGTCAATGCAATCATCGGCTCGTCGAACGACGGTGACAGGACGGCTGTCTTGTCGCGGCATATTCGATAGCCGACAGCGGGCATGTCACAGCGATAGCGCGAATGTTGGTATATATCCTCGCAGAACTCGCGATAGGCTTTGGCAATAACGGAAAAGTTTGCTGCAGGAAAACACCAGGTCGAGGAGAAGCAGCGACTTCCTGTGGCGCGATTGCCCTGCTGAGCCGCGGCGTTATTGCCATTGACGACGAGGCGTGAATTGACAATACCCTGTGTTGCTTCACTAATGCTGTCGATCAGCTGGTAGCGCACCGATGGTATCGGAACAATGCGACTCAGTGATTTGAAAACATTTGGCATCACAGTGCTTTCGCCCCAATCTTTCAGTTTCCAGGGCGTCGTGTAAGTGTTGCCGGGATCGACCTCGTAGCGCCGCAGATCCAGGTACACACGATCCCGGTATGGCATAAGATAGAATTTGAATCCGACATTACTGTCATCGAGAGTATTCACGACGTCAGCGAACTTATCGATGCTCAAGCGGCGATGGCTTGCTGAGAAAGTTCGAATAGGACGCACTTTCAGCGTTGCTTCGAAAATAACACCGAGCATTCCGTAGCTCATGCGGAATGCGATCAGTAAGTTTTCCTGCTCCGGTTTGATGTGCAGCACGTCTCCCGTGCCGGTAATCAGTTTCAGGTCAATAACCTGGCTTGATAAATAGCCTCCGCTGCCACCAATGCCAGTACCAAAGCAGGGCGCCGATATTGCCCCCCCAAGTGTTCGACCTTGCAGTTCGCAGCCGCCGATCAACTCCAGTCCCTGCTCTGCCAGCGCATCAACGAGTGACCCCAGTCGTATGCCTGCTTGCGCCGTTACCGTGTGATTGTAGGTGTCTATATTGATAATGCGGTCAAGGCTGGTCATGCGCAATATTGTTCCACCGGTCGTGGTATTGCAGTCGGTGGACGCTGTGCCAGAGCCACGTGGGCGGATGGGAAGCTGCGTTCGCGATTCCGGGTCAAGCTGATGCCGAAGTTGGTTTAGATCCGTTGGTTGCTTTTCCACCCCACCTTTGATCTTGCGTGCGACGGGATTGCGACGCGACGATTTCGCGGTCTTGTGCAACTTAAGTGCGGCCATCAGTATCTCCAGCAGTAAATTCCGCTAAATGCCAAAGACACATCAACCTGGATCGCCGAAATACGACGCTTTAGTGCTCGCACAACGGGGTGAGCGAGCAAATCGTGTTGGTGGCCCCGCTGCCCTAGGAAAAACCCTTAGGCCGGAAGCTTTGCGACCCTGCCTTTCAGCAGGTGTGCCTTTGTCATACGAAACTAGATACTTGCACAGCAGTTTCTACGCTGTCAACGCGTCAAATGCATGCGCATGCTTATTGTTAAACCATTTCGTCAGGCGCCAGTTTCGTCCCAAAAAAGCCCGCTGCAACAATGTGTAACAGTCCCTTTTGTTTTGCTCCGTGATGTGTCGTCCTGCGACAACATTCGTGCACCCGGGGTCGGTTTAGGGGACCATATGCGGCGTGGGCATGCTAACTACATTGATTGGTACGCGCGTACCGGAGAATTATCGCAAGTATTTTGATCTGCCGGCGCGAAAAGAGGCGTGGAAAATCTCAGCAACGTCCGCATCGACGATCGCACGTGCGTGCCAAAAATGGCTTGTCTCGAATCCGGGAAAGACCGGTGTTTACCGGCTGGATCAGGGGCTGGACGCGCTGGGTGCGCGACTCGGATTGATTGAGCGCGCCGAACGAAGCGTTGATATTCAGAGCTACCTGCTTCGAGACGACCTTAGCGGCAATTTGATCACGCTGCGACTGGTAGAAGCGGCAGACCGTGGTGTCCGGGTTCGGCTATTGATGGATGATGCGCTGACCGAGCAAATTGATGGTGGCCTGCTTGCGATTAACGATCACCCAAACATCGAGGTTCGAGTGTTCAACCCGTTTCCGCGGCGTCGATCTCGTGTGGTCAGCTTCATAGCAAACTTCAATATTCTGAATCGGCGTATGCACAACAAGTCTTTTACGGTCGACAATCAGGTGACGATCGTTGGCGGTCGAAATCTTGCCGATGAATATTTTCGTACCGGCGGCGATAGTGAATATGTCGATGAGGATATGCTGGCCATCGGCGCGATCGTCGACGAGGTATCGGACGGTTTCGACTTGTACTGGAACACCGCGGAAGCGATTCCGATCAGTGTGTTTGACCCGTTCGTTGCTCATCTGCCGATGGCAAGTATCGCGGCAGAGGGTCGCCGCTTTCTCGCGCAGCATGGCGGCAGCCCGTATCTGAAGCAGGTCAATGGCAGGCTGATCGAGCTATTGCTAAAGGGTTCGCTGGATCTGATTGCCGCCGATGCGCGGGTCGTGCTGGATCCCCCCGAGCGTGTGCGGCATGGTGTTAAGCGCAGGGCGAGCGAAACGACCACGTGTTTACAACAAATGGTCTCCGCGGCGACCAGTGAGGTGATTATCGTCTCACCGTACTTCGTTCCTCAAAAACAAGGCGTTGCGTTCTTTGCTGCCCTGGTGCGAAAAGGCGTGCGTGTCATCGTAATTACAAATTCGCTGGCATCAACCAATCATGTCAGTGTGCATGCCGTTTATGAACGTTACCGAAAGCCATTGTTGCGCCAGGGCGTTGAGCTGTATGAACTCCGCCCGGGACTGCGTTCGACGGCCGAAGGCGCGGAGGGCAAGGCGAAAACCAAGCTCACACTGCATTCGAAGGTCGCGGTGGTCGATGGCCGTAGTGTTTTTGTTGGATCGTTCAACCTCGATCCACGATCGTTGTACATTAATACGGAAATGGGCATTGTTGTTGAGTCACACGAACTCGCTGCATCGATGTCGAGCGACATCGCTGGCGCGCTGGCGAAGACAGCGTACAAGTTGGGTCTGCAGCAGAGCGGCGGGCTGCAATGGACCTCGCAGAACGACGGCGTACAAGAAATTTCAACGACAGAACCGCAGGCCAGCATTTGGCGTCGATTGTGGACTCGACTCCTGAGCTATCTGCCGATTGAAGGGCAAATGTAGCTTCGTGGTCTGCGGACCGCCGTCAATGATTGTGAAAGTTGTGGTCTTGATTGAGAATAGCCTGCTAAATATCACAGGAGAGCAGCATGCGGTGGCGCGGCGCAAGACGTAGCACAAACATAGAAGATCGGCGCGGAACTCGATCGGGTTCACGTGTTCTGGGAGGTGGCCTCGGGACGATCGTATTGGTTCTTGTTGCAATGTACTTTGGTGTAGATCCAACCTTTCTGATCGAGGGCATGCAGGCGACCACCGGTTCGTCACAGTCGAGCGGGACCACGCCATCGGCTGAGGATCTCAAGAATGACCCGCGGGCTGACATGATCCATGTTGTGATCGCGGATACCGAAGATGTGTGGCACGACATATTCAAAAGCCAGGGACAAAGTTATCAGGAGCCGACATTGGTTCTGTTCTCCGGATCGGTACGGTCTGCATGCGGCATGGGGCAGGCAGCGATGGGGCCCTTTTATTGTGCGGCAGATCAGAAGGCTTATATCGACCTCAGTTTTTACGACGAGATGCGAACGCGCTTTCAAGCTCCCGGCGATTTCGCACAAGCCTACGTGATTGCCCACGAGATCGGACACCACGTGCAGAACCTGCTTGGGATATCGAGCGAGGTGCATCGCATGCAAAAAGCGACCGGCAAGACGCAAGCAAATCAGCTCTCGGTTCGTCTGGAATTACAGGCGGACTGCTTTGCTGGCGTGTGGGCGGCGAGGGCAGACAAGGCGCGAGGACTAATTGAGGCTGGCGATGTCGATGAAGCGCTAAATGCTGCGAGTGCTATCGGCGATGATCGCCTGCAAAAACAAAGTCGAGGTACTGTCGTGCCTGAATCGTTCACGCACGGCACATCGAAGCAAAGGCAATATTGGTTTCGCGCCGGCCTTGAGAGTGGCGACCCAGATGTTTGCGATACGTTTTCGGCAGATCGAATCTAAGCTCACTTCGACATCAGGCGTAAAGACTCTATGACGAGCGCGACTCGGGACATTGCGATTGCGGCAGAGCAGGCGGCGACCAGGATTGCCGCGTTGATCCGCGAGACTCCGCTGGAGTATTCGCCGCTATTCAGCCGCGAAACAGGTGCGGAGATTTATCTCAAACTGGAAAACCTGCAGCGCACTGGATCCTTCAAACTGCGCGGCGCAAGCAATCGTTTGATGACGCTGACGCCTGCCGAGCGGGCCGCGGGTTGCGTTGCAGCTTCGAGCGGAAATCATGGTGCAGCAGTCGCTTACGCCATGCAGCAACTCGGCACAAAAGGTGTGATTTTCGTGCCAGAGCAGACGTCGTCCGCAAAGGTCGAGGCAATTCGAAGCTATGAAGGTGACGTTCGCTTCTTTGGCACCGATGGGCTTGATACTGAAGTACATGCGCGCGAATTTGCGGGCATTGAGGGCATGCAGTATTTGTCGCCGTATAATGATGTCAATGTCATTGCCGGACAGGGCACTTGCGGCGTCGAGATCGTGCATCAGCTGCCTGAGGTCGCATCGGTGTACGTCGCAGTAGGGGGTGGCGGGCTTATCAGCGGCATAGCCAGTGTCCTGAAGACGAACAACCCGGATGTGCGGATCGTCGGCTGTCAGCCGGAGGAGTCCGCGGTTATGGCGAAGTCCATAGAGGCGGGTCAAATTCTGGACTTGCCTAGCGGTCCAACGCTATCGGATGGTACAGCGGGTGGCATCGAGTCGGGTGCAGTAACGTTCGAGCTTTGCCGCAACCTTGTTGATGAGTTTATTCTCGTGAGTGAGGAACAGATCGCGGCAGCTGTGCGCAGCTATATTGATGCGCAGCATCAGTTGATTGAGGGTGCAGCAGGGGTAGCGATCGCTGCGATGCTGGCTGATGCGAATTTGACAAAGGGCGAGAAGGCCGTGGTTGTTGTTTGCGGCGCGAATATCAGCCGTGACGCTCTGAAGAGCATTATTTAGAGTTATTCATATTTCTTATTGAACCGCCGGGCGCCTCGGTCGTCCAATTCGTTGAATTCTGGCAACGAGACAATAATGACAAGATCGATCTATCTCAGCATCGCATTGCTGCTGGCCCAAACCACTGCAACCAATGCCGCAACGGCATTCGTCAATGTGAACGTGGTGCCGATGACATCGGAGACCGTCCTTGCCCAGAAAACCGTCCTCGTGGAGGACGGAATCATTGTGCTCATTGGCGATGTTGATGGCATCCCGATCCCTGAAGATGTCGAAGTGATCGACGGGACCGACCGCTACCTGATTCCCGGGCTTGCGGAAATGCACGCGCATCTTCCCGGTGCCGGCACGCGCGACATTGAAAGAACGCTGACTCTGTTCGCCGCCAATGGCATCACACGCGTGCGCGGCATGCTGGGTCAGCCCTCGCACCTGCGTTTACGCCAACAGCTTCTGGATGGCGAGGTATTTGGTCCGCGCCTGACAACCTCCGGTCCATCGTTCAGTGGCAACAGCGTTAGCGGGGCCGAAGATGCGATACGCAGAGTCAGGTCACAGCACGCCGACGGCTACGACTTCATAAAACTGCACCCAGGCCTGAGTGCGGACGAATTCCAGGCGATTGCTGATACGGCGAACGAACTTGGAATGCCTTTCGCCGGTCACGTACCGGCCGCGGTTGGCGTTGAAAACGCCTTGGCGGCAGGTATGGCGACCATCGATCATCTTGACGGCTATTTCGCCGCATTGATTCCTCCGGATAGCGACGGGGCGGGTGGTTACGGCGGCTTTTTCGATCTGTATCTCACGGACGAAACTGCGATTGACCGCATTGCGGAAATCGCAGCTGCAACCGCGCGTGCGGGGACCTGGAACGCTGCCACAGAGTCACTGTTTGAACACCGCGTAGCGGAGGCCACTGTTGCTGATCTACGCAACCTTCCGGAAATGCGATACATGCCCGAGTCGACAGTAGACGCGTGGGCTGCAGCGAAGGAACATCAGCTTGCAGAACGCGGGTTTGATGCAGATATGGCAGCGCGAGCCATTGAGCTCCGGCACAGGCTTATTCTTGCTCTGCACGAAGCCGGCGCTGGCCTGCTTTCAGGCTCGGATGCACCGCAGGTTTTCAATGTGCCCGGATTTTCGTTGCACCGCGAGCTGGGCTTTCTGGTCGCTGCAGGCTTGACGCCTTTCGAGGCTCTACAAACCAGCACCACCGCCGTTGCCACATTTCTCGGGACGAATACAGGCGCGGTTGCAGTGGGTCTGGATGCGGACCTGATATTGCTGGATGCCAACCCTTTCGAAGATATCGAGAATACCCGACGTATCCACGGTGTCATGCTGCATGGCGAGTGGAATTCTGCCGCGGAGCTTGAAGAACGACTGGCCCCGTTCAGACGCTAGTTGGGCTGCTTGCAACCAAATCGTCGTGACTGGCGTCTAAATACTATACGCAGTCGCAATAGAAGCAGACAAGGGGATGGTAATGCGCAGTTATATAGTAATTCTGATGTTCGTAGCGAGCCTGGCAAGTGCGGAATTCAATGGCTACACGGAGTCGCGCAGCCTGCAATTGTCGGCTGAGGGAATTAGCGTACTTGAGCTGGATACGGGTGCCGGGAGCCTGGTCATCAGGGGTGTCGACAACGCGCAGAACATCCAGGTCAATGCCGTGATCAGAGTGCATGAAGAGGACGATGCTGCCGCACGAAAATACGTCGCTTCGACGCTGGAGCTTACGCTGGTCAGGAAGCGTGACGTAGCCGCGCTGGACGCTGGTTTTGACCGCAAGTTCTGGGGTGGAAATCCGGACAGTTCCATTGATGTTGAAGTTCTTGTGCCAAGCGGTATAGCGCTCGAAATCGATGACGGGTCGGGCCCGATCGAGATACGAGACGTCAATGCCAGCGTTTGGGTCGATGACGGTTCAGGTTCCATTGTTGTGCATTCAGTTGGCAGTATCAGCATTGATGACGGCTCCGGCTCTATCGAGATTCATGCGGTTGCGGGTGACGTATCAATCGACGACGGTTCCGGCGGAATCACCGTGGAACAGGTCGGCGGGAGCGTGATTATTGACGACGGCTCTGGCTCAATTGACGTTTCCGATGTCGAGCATGACCTTACTATTGTTGACAGCGGCAGCGGCAGTCTCTCCGTCGCAGATGTTCGGGGCAGCGTAACAGACGACAGTTTCTGACCAGAAAGTGCTGAGAATGTCGGCTCAGGAACGCTTAACTGATTGATTATTAGTTTATTTTAGCCGGGCGGGCGATCTCGCCCCCGCTTCTCCCTGTTGGCTGCTAGAATCAGTCGATGTCTTGCCTCGGGCACGTCAGGCCCGAACTCAAGGCAATAGCAGAGATCGTCACTTCAGGCGGCATAAGGGAGGGGCCATGAAACTCGTAAAGCACTTGCTCGACGCCAAAGGTCGGAACATTATTTCGGTTGATCCAGGGCTGTCCGTACTGGATGCGATAAAACTCATGGCCGATAAGAGGGTGGGCGCACTCATTGTCATGCAGGCCGATAAACTCAACGGTATCGTGACTGAGCGAGATTACGCGCGCAAAGTCATTATCAAAGGCCGGTCGTCCGAAAGTACCCGGGTTGACGAGATAATGACGGCCGACGTTCTTACGACGACACCGGATCAAACGGTTCAACATTGCATGAGCGTCATGTCCGAAGGGCGTTTTAGACACCTGCCCGTCGTTGATGATGATGCTGTCGTTGGGATTATTTCTATCGGCGATTTGGTCCAGGCAATCATTGCCGATCAAAAGGAAGAAATCGAACACCTTGAACACTATATCAGCGGCTCTTGACGCAGCTATTTCAGGTGGCCCGAACAACGGACTGATTTGATGAGCAGAAAGCCGGGAATAAGGCCAGAAGTACTCAAGCTATTTGACGGATACGTGCACGGCGCTATCAGTCGTCGTCAGTTTCTGGATAAGGCCGCCGCATTCGCGGTCGCAGGCGTTTCGGCCGCGACGATGCTTGCAAGCCTCAGTCCCGACTACGCGCTCGCGCAGCAGGTCGCGCCGGACGATGCGTCAATCAAGACCAGCTACAAGAAATATGCATCGCCGCGAGGCGCCGGAGTCATGCAGGGCTACTTCGCGCGCCCGGCGGTCTTCGATCACAAGTTGCCAGGCGTCATCGTTATTCACGAAAATCGCGGCCTGAACCCGTACATTGAAGATGTCGCCAGACGTCTGGCTGTGGCCGGATTTATCGCATTTGCTCCGGATGCGCTCACGCCGTTAGGTGGTTACCCAGGAAACGATGATGAGGGCCGAGCTCTGCAGAAGCAGCGTGATCCCGACAAGATGACAGAGGATTTCGTCGCGGCTGTCGAGTTTCTGCAACAGCACCCGGATTGTGATGGTGAGGTTGGATCAGTCGGATTTTGTTTCGGTGGCTGGATGTCACTGCAGCTCGCCGCAAGGGTTGATGATCTCAGGGCTGCGGTCGCTTTCTACGGCAGGCATCCGGATGCGGAAGATACGGCGAAAATCAGAGCGCCGTTGCTGTTACACCATGCTGGCCTGGACGAACGGGTGAACGAGGGTTGGCCGGAGTTCGAAGAGAGCCTGAAATCCTATGATCGCGAATACGCCAATCACTTCTATCCCGACGTGAATCATGGTTTTCACAACGATACGACGCCCAGGTATGACGAGGCTGCGGCGCGGCAGGCCTGGGAAAGATCGCTTAAGTTTTTCTCTGAGAGTTTGATGCCGGACAACTAGTTAGCTCTGCAGAAGAGCGGGTACCCCGATGGGACGCATGTGCATTCGATACGCCACGGCATCCGTTGTACTGCTGTTAGCGACGCTGTGCGTCGCTGGCGAAGCGTTGTCACAGTCTCCGGATGGCGACTCCGAGTATCATGATCGTGTTCCGTTGCAGACCATTGTGCCGACTTATCCGGAAAAGGCTCGCCGGGAACGTATCGAGGGTACGGTTCAGGTCTGTTTCAATGTTGACAGAAAAGGCAAGACGTACCGGATCGCGGTTCGCAGCAGCAGTCACCGGATGTTCGAAAAGCCGTCGATCAAGGCCGTGCGTGAATCAAGCTACAAACCGTTAGCCAAAGACGTCAGTGTTCCCGGCATCAAATCATGTCGTACGTTTCGCTTCTTCCTCGATCCGGTTCAGAGCGAGCATAGCGATGACTCAAGTCCTTCAGCAGAGTAGCTTCAGGTGATCATCAGAGCTGTCCTGATCGTGGCCATTATGGCCGTCTGCCAGCCACTGGCGGCGCAGCAGAACAAGACGGTTATCGGGCCGAGCAATGTTGCGCTGGCGGACGGAGCCAACGAGCTATTGGCAGGTAATGCGGAAGAGGGTATTCGGCTGAGCCTGATCGGGTTGCAACGCAACGCGAGCAAGGAGGATCGTAGAGTTGGTTTTTCCAATCTCTGTGCCGGCTATATCATGCTGGAGCAATATGAATCGGCGCTCGAATATTGCGACCGAGCACTCGAGCTTGATGCATCGCACTGGCGAGCGATTAGCAATCGTGCGCTGGTCTACCTAAAGCTGAAACGTTATGCAGAAGCGGAGCAGGATCTGCGACGAGGTCTGCAAATTGAGCCCAACGCCCGAACTCTCAAAAGAGTAAGCCAACTGCTATTAGATGCAACAGACCCTGTTGCGCCAAGCGTTATTATCGACGATCGTCGCGACACGTCGGGCGCAGACGATGAGTAGCTTAAACTCCTGCTTCAGGCTTCCAGTCCGGCCGCGAATCTGGCGGCCCTTAGCGTGTTCGCCATCAGCATTACGATCGTCATTGGGCCAACGCCTCCCGGTACGGGTGTAACCGCAGCGGCGGACTCACAGGCTTCGGCATAGTCGACGTCACCCGTCAGGCGCGACTTGGTTTCGCCATCCACCGTGACTTCGACGCGATTGATACCAACATCGATGACGACGGCTCCGGGTTTGATCCAGTCACCCTTTACCATGTTGGCCCGACCCACGGCCGCGACGACGATGTCGCCCTCACGGACAACCGCAGCTAAGTCCTTCGTACGGCTGTGCGTCACGGTGACGGTTGCATTTGCCTGCAGCAGCAAGCTCGCCATTGGCTTGCCGACGATATTCGAGCGGCCGATGACGACAGCATTCAACCCGGACAAATCTGTACCGAGGTGGTCTTTGATCATCAGCATGCAACCCGCAGGCGTACAAGGAACAAAGGCATCGCTGGTATTGCCCGAGGTCAGCTTGCCAATATTCACGAAATGAAAGCCATCGACATCCTTGTTCGGCACGACGGCCTGAGTGATCTTCTGCTCATCCAGGTGATCAGGGAGCGGCAGTTGTACAAGAATGCCGTGAATAGCATCGTCCGTATTGAGATCGTTGATCAGTTTCAGTACGTCTTCTTCAGCGGCGTCTTCAGCCAGCGTGTGCTGTTCTGAATAGAATCCGCAGGCTTCGGCCGTACGTTTCTTATTGCGGACATAGACCTGACTTGCGGGATCTTCACCGATGATGACGACAGCGAGACCTGGCTGCAAACCGTGCTCCTTGCGTAACGCCTCGGTCTGCAGGGAAATTTCAGCCGACATCTGTGCCGCTTTTGCCTTGCCGTCTATGCGTTGTGCTGTTGCCATATCCCCAGGTTCCTTATGCTGATCTTCGCCGGTCCGGACAATATTGTCCGCGGCCAGCATGGTACCGCCAGCCCCTGCGCGGGTAAACTGTCGCAATGTCGACGGCCTCCGGCGGCAGCGAGCATTCTTAAACAAGGCGGTAGGTGTTAATGGCGAATCAATGGACCGAACGGTGGCAGCAGGGACACATCGGCTGGCACGAGGCAGACGGAAATGCCAGCTTGAAAAAGAACTGGCGCGTATCGGGCCGACGTGTGCTGGTGCCATTCTGCGGTAAGAGCAAAGACCTGTTGTGGCTGGAGAGCCAGGGCAATGAGGTCACTGGCGTTGAGCTATCCGAGCTCGCCGTGCGGGCCTTCTTCGCCGAAAATCAGCTGGAATTTACCGCTGAGGACGGCGCGCTCAAGGTGTTCAGGGCGAGTGCTCGTCGCATTACCCTCTATTGTGGGGACTATTTTTCACTGCAAGCCGCGCCGTTCGATGCGCACTATGACCGCGGCGCGTTGATCGCATTACCGCCCGGGATGCGACCGGCCTATGCACAGCACACGAGTTCCCTGCTGACAGATGCCGCGGAACAGCTCATTATTGCGGTGGAATATGATCAGGATATTGCGGGCGGGCCACCGTACTCGGTCGCTGCCGAAGAGATCCGAAAATACTGGCCATCTTTGCAGCGTGTTGTTGCCTACGACGATATCGCCAATTGTCCGCCCAAGTTTCGCGATGCCGGGCTCAAGGAAATGTTTGAAGTTGTCTGGCAATCACCGTAGGTCGTTCTGCGCATTCGTCGCGGAGCCATGCTGTCTGGTCTTGCGCTGCTGCAGTGCATACAGCAGCGCAAGCGGGGCTAGCGATGCGGCAAGGTGCTTGAGCGTGTGCCCACTTACCCAATTCCCGAGCTCGTAAATGCCCGCGTCGAATTGCTCAAACACTTTAGCCAGAAAGTAGGCACCAATCATCAGCCAAACAAAAGCCGACGAGTCGAATTTGGAGCGGTGTGACACCAAAATCGCCGGGATGACGAGCATCGGCAAGAACTGAATGACAGCGTAGGGCCTGAGGTCGCCGGAACCAGACGATTCAGTGACTGCCCAGTAAACGACAGAAAGTACGCCGGCGATGAGGAATGGCAGCAACGCGATTCTCGCGACGCGAGCTGAAACATACTCCCCGATAATAACGACAAAGAAACCTGCAAATGCGATTGTCATCGGCAGCCTGTCCCATACCAGCGACTCATTGTCAGGTGCCGCATGGTAGTAGGCAGAACCAATGGCTGATAAGGAGACGCCGATAAAGAAAACAATATATGCCGAGTGCAGGGATGGAACGCAAACACGGTCGCCATGCCGGATTACAGTTGCAGTGCCCCAGGCTCCAATGACCAGTAGCGGCAGGTTGGAAGCGACATCAAAGAAATTGGCGATGCCGAACAGTACTCTGCGGTCGGCGAACGCGTGGTACATCGGATCTTGCGGGACCGCCTCCGAAAAGAGAAAGCCAACGAACAATAGAATGGACATCAGCGCGAAGACCCAGGCGATTCGGCTGGAGAATATTGTTTGAGCGTCAGCCAAGATTGCGCATCCAGCTAGAGGTGCTTGAGCATAAGCAATGCATCACCAGTCACGCGTATCAGTGGGTGGGGCACAAGTGTCCCGCGGCTTTCTTCTACATAGCCGTTTCGCGCGTATAAGCGTTTGGCGCCGGGATTTTGGTCGAAAACAAGCAGGCTGAGTTTGTTCTGGCCGTGGTCCCGGCAGCGTCGCTCGGCTTCCTCAAGTAACTCACTACCGATACTGGCTCCGCGGTACTCGTCAAAAACAGCCATCGAACAAATATAGTAACTGTCAGCCGCTTCAAGCTCCGCGAATGGTGCGAGGATCGGGTCAGTCTCGACATATTCCGGGTCGACAATAGCGGGGAAGGCCAGCAATAGTCCGACGGTCTCGCCGTCACGGTCAACTATTGTTGAATTTCGATAGCCTATTTTGATGTCATCACGTTGATAGCGCCGCTGTGCACAGTCCAGCGGTTCTTCGCTCGGATCGGCATCCCTGCTCCAGAGGTAATCGGAGACGCCGTCAGAGGCGATGCTGATCAATTGGGCAATGGACGGGGCATCGGCAGGCGATGCCGGACGCAGACTGATATCGATCATTCTGATTCACCCCCGTCGGGGCCGTAGAAGATTACCCAGGTCGCGAAGTCGCTGCTGAAATCGACGAATCTATGTTCAACGCCAGCAGGGACAAATAGTGCGTCGCCGGCAACAAAAGACTGCTGTTGCTTGCCGAGCACGAACGTGCCGCTGCCTGACTGTACGACGTAGACCTCGTCTTTTGCATGCGGTTGTTGCGGATCGATCCTGTCAGGCTTGTAAAAGCCGACCTCAAGGGTGCCATGCTCCAGCAATACGCCATAGTCGTCATCGCCAGCCCTGGCGATTGCGTCCAGCGCGGCATTAACCGTAAATCGACTGTCGGGCAATCCTAAATGCCCATCTTCGCCAGTGTATCAACCAGTTCTCTTGCCAGTCGCTCTGCGACAGGATGGTTGGCTGCGAACTGCGACTTGAGTTGTCGCGCACGATCGAGCGCTGAATCGGTATCGACGTCTTCATTCAGGCGCCGGAGCAATTCGCGTGTCTCCGGATTCAGGCTTTCCGCTGCGCCGAGTTCCTTGTTTAGCTCGGCGAGCAACTGTTGTATACGTTCACTCTTCATAAAAACTGCTCCTTTTGTTGTTCTCGGTCCTGAGCCAATCCGCAGGTCAGCCACATTGGCCAATACTACAGCCGTATCGGGTCCCAGTCAGGCCGACGTAACCCCGCATGAACCACTGCAAAGGCGTCGCCGATTCGACCTCAATCTCCTGCTTCTGGCCCACAATATTCAGCCTGATCATGCGACCGCTCTGCCCTTCGGTACAGACATTGACGTTACTCCATGCAACTGGGGTCGGCAAGCAGCGCAACGACTATGTAGAATATTGGCGATCTGATCAAAGGTGGCGAATTCTACGTGAGAAAATTGCTTAAACATTGTCGAGGTGTCGTTGTCTTCCTTGGCTTCACGCTGAACACATTTGTATGCATCGTGCCCATCATCCTGCTGGCACTGGTCAAGTTGCTGCTACCGATTGCCACAATCCGGCGAGAGATAAGCAAGCTCCTGATGCTGATCGGCGAGGCCTGGATTGGTGTGAATTCCCTGATACTGACTACGCTGGGCAACATCGATCTGCAAGCTCGCGGCCATGAAGAGCTGGATAGAAACGCCTGGTATCTGCTGATAGCGAATCATCAGACCTGGGTCGATATCATTATTTTGCAAATGGTGTTTAACCGTCGCATTCCGTTTCTCAAATTCTTCATCAAACAGCAGCTCATCTGGTTTCCTCTGCTTGGCATCGCCTGGTGGGCAATGGATATGCCCTTTATGAAACGATATTCGAAATCCTATCTCGCGCGAAACCCGCATAAAAAGGGCAAAGATCTCGAAGCAACTCGCAGGGCGTGCGCCAAGTTTAAAGATACGCCGACGACCGTTATCAACTTCATCGAAGGAACCCGCTTTAGTGAAGAAAAGCGCATGGCGCGGGCCTCTGGCTACAAGAATCTGCTGCCGCCTCGAGCAGGTGGGGTCGCCCTGGCCATGGCGTCGATGGGAGAGCTGTTTAATTCGATTCTCGATGTCACTCTGGTCTATCCCGGCGGCCCGGCAGAGTTCTGGAACATGTGCTGTGGCGAGCACATCTCGGTCCTGGTGAACGTCCAACCCCGGCCCGTTGACAAGCAGCTCGTAACCGGAGACTACGAGGGAGACAGAGAGCATCGGCGAGAGTTTCACCGCTGGCTAGCAGAGCTCTGGCAGGAAAAGGACGCACGTATCTCTGCTCTGCTGGCTAAATCTCGGGAAAGTGATACGAGGGAACGATCAAAGCCACATTGAAGCCGCCGAATGTCGTAAACTACGACGTACGATCTTCCAGGAAAACAACTCGCAGGAATGTAAATGACCGACAGCCGGCAATACGACACAGTTGCTTTTGACGTGCGCGACAATACGACGATGCTGTTCTTCGCGAAGACATCAACGGGCGGTGATATCGACGAATACCTGCTCCTGATGCGAACAATTGACGACGAGTTCAACGAGACGATTGATATCGAGGTCAACGAACATCGTATTGGTGACCACAACCCAATTCGTGAAGCAAAGTTGCTGGGTAATACCTTGTCCATCTTCTTGAACGAACCTGCGAAAGAGCTGGATGGCGCGTCGCAGATTGTCCTTACTTATGCTGAAACGCCTGAAAACTTAGCGAGTATTGAGGCTGGTGCTTTCCGTGTGCTCGGCGACGCCCTTACCGGCGGAAACGCCTGATACTGGCACACGTGCTCGAGCTTCGTCCCAACTGCGAACTGTGCGACCGAGACTTAGCTCCCGATTCGCCTGACGCCATGATCTGCACCTTCGAGTGTACCTTTTGCCAGCATTGCGTTGACGTTGAGCTCCGCGGTGTTTGCCCTAACTGCGGCGGCAACTTTTCGGTACGGCCAATTAGGCCTGTTGCCCTGCTCGCCAAAAATCCGCCATCCGCAAAGCGCGTAGTTCGCAAGCAGTGACTTGAGCGACGCCGAGTACAGCCTGTACATACTTCGTTGCGCGGATCGTAGCCTGTACACCGGTATTGCCATTGATGTGACAAAGCGTCTGCAACAGCACAGCAGCGGAGTTGGAGGTGCGAAGTACCTGCGTGGCAGATCACCCTTCGAGCTGGTTTTTCAGCAGTCAGCCGGCGACCGAAGCCTCGCGTCGCGACTCGAGCATCGGGTCAAGCAACTCGACAGAAAGCAAAAAGAAGCCATCATCAAGGGTGAATATCTACTCACACAGCTGCTGGCCGACGACTGATCCCGGAAAACTGGCTCCGTCCTCTATCTCGGAGCGGCATCTTTGTTTGGTGATTCCGCTTCCTCTTATGCTTAAATCATAGCTTGGAAATGGCCGGCAGATCGGGGGCCGTTCGAGACGTGTTTATGGGAGTGCGAAGTGCTTGAGATCGAAAAGGTCGATCATGTAGGAATTCGAGTGAGCGTCAAAGAGACTTCCGTCGCTTTCTACGAAACTCTTGGGTTCAAGCTACTTACTGATGTCGGTTTTGAGCATGGACATCCAGTAATCATGCAGCATGAATCTGGTGATGTGCTCAATCTATTGGGTCCAGCGGACACGACGCCAACAGATAATATTCTAATGGACGTTGGCGCGAAGCACGCCGGTATTACGCACGTTTCTTACAAAGTTCAGTCGATCGAACGGGCAAAGGCATTTCTCGATTCTGCAGGGATTCCATTGACAGGCGAGCTGAACTTCAAAGGGCTACACGCAATCTTCATACGTGATCCGGACAGGAATGTTATCGAGCTCGATGGCTATGCCGGAGATGAGCCGGACACTCGCCAGGAAAATGGCGAAAAGGAATTCAATGGCTATGACGAGCACCCTTAAGGGTTGGCTCATGGTCGTCAGCGGCCGCCAAGGTGATACATAAACGATAGGCTGCGTCCGTCGTCAGGCTTTACCCGGTTCCGGCATAGCTAGTGATTATTGCGGATAGCAACCGCAAAGACCGTATCATCTGGGCGGCGGTATACGGCCAATAGCGGTCACTCACAATTTCGAAATCGATTCGTGGTGATTGATGAGGCAATCGAAACGACATGGCTTTCGCAGACTTAGCTTACTAAGTTTGGCCCAGTTTGCGTCGAAGATCTTCAACCAATCTTTTTCTACTGCTAAGCGGATACTCGACAGGTGAGAATGGCATGGCAGCTAATGCATATCGATCGATCAAAGCGAGGATTCGCCGCTTTTCCTCCGCCGAATAGTCAGCTCTCGAACCGTCGTCGGTGAGGCCAATTAGCGCTTCTTGTAAAACTTCTTTCCGGGCAATTGATTTTTCGCTGGATGGATCGGCCACGCAGAGACTGAAGACGCCATCGATAAGATAATTCCATGCAGCCTCGGTGCGAAGGTCCACAGAAGCAGCAATCTCTTCCCCATCGTCCGTAAAGCTATCAGGCAGTCGAAACGTTGAGTCGTTTAATTCGCGTAGTGCGGCGGCGTATCGGCTCTTGAATTGCTTCTTCAACTCACCGTGCGCGCGCAGTGGTCCCGACCGACTGGTTTCTTCTAGTGCGAGTTTGATCCAATGAGAGTTACCCGGATGAAAGTACTGTCCCGGCGCCGCATTGCGCACAACAAGTTCGCCAAAAGCTTGCGATACCAGAGTATCGCTTTGAATTACCGTGTACGAGGCATGCGGCACAAGTTGTTCTGTAACCAGCGAGGCTAATTCTGATGTTGAAATTGAGCAATCAGCAGCAAGCTGCTCAGCAGTCAAGTAGTGGCACTCAAGATAAGTATTCAGATCGCCCATGATGTGTCTCGCACGCCTGGCTCCATTAATTGGCCACTAGTGTCGCTTAAACAACGACCAACTGTCTCGGGTTACAAGCAGCGTTCATCATTTTAACAGCTCAGGAGCAGCAATCGGCCGAGGCTGTGCAAAAACTCCGAAACGGCCTCGTGTCTTCAAGCATGCGCCACGCAAGAATTTGGAATGAGTCGTTCGCTTCGCGTGACGGCGGTCGACTCGTGTCGAGACGCTCACGCAAAGTGGTGCCAAGTTCCAGCATGCTTCTCGGTGGTCTATGCTATTGGCGTTTTACGCAGCCTCGGCCAGAAGCATTGGTATGGACGCCTCCTTACCTTAACGGCATCGTAATGTGCGAGACTGAAGAAGCCTATTTTTCAGTGACAAAAGGAGAAGGAGTCCGTTATGAAGCTTGGTGATGTGCGCCAACGCAGGGTTCTGCTCAAGTTTGCAGGTTTTTGGTCTGTGCGCTCGATCCCAGGCCGACTGCTCCGCTTTACTTGCACGATACTGTCGTCGGCCATCGTTACGCTTGATCTCGCGACTAACGGTTGAAGGCGCTCGACCCAACATTACGGCAATGAAAGCTGTTCGAATACCGCGGTCAGATCATCACTCAGCAAGTAGTCACCGCCATGGTGATCCGTCCATCATTATCCCGGTTCGTCATCGTTCAGCATGAATTCAGTGTCAGCATCTGCGTCGAACAATGACCTGGCCCCAACGCCATCGGTCCACTGCCAGCCTTTCGCCGCAACACCGCCATCGGTCCACATGTAGCCATTCGCAGTGACACCGTTTTCATCCGTGTACTCCGCGCCACTGGCCCATTTGGCACCGTTGTTGAAAATGACGAAACTCGTAGCCGTCATAGCTATTGTGATTGGGCTCATAAGATGGCCGGCCCAAAGCCCGTAATTTGGCCAAGCGACGGTGCCAGCAGTTCCGTTCGCAACGGTTTCTTGTCAATCCCGGCAGATTTGACCGCTTTTCGTTCGGATCGACAGAACGCTTCAGCCCGCAATGCCTAGCTTTCTGGGCCGGTTCTTGTCTTCAAGTTCTGAACCATGCTGCTTCAGCCGCCCTTCGCGTCGGGCGCGAAACAGCAATGACGTAGATTCTATAGCATCGACGTTGAAATCCGCACTCGTCGCAGCATCAGAGACGCCGAGCATGCCGGCCCACGCGTTGCGTTCTCGCTTCGCCTCATACATTAAATTGTCGGCCAGATTTATGACCTGGTCCAGTGACGATCCATCGGCTTGGGCGCGGAATAGCGGGTAGGCGGCAAATCCAATGGAACAGGTGGTGCGAACGACCTGTCCATCGCCTAATGAAAAGTTATGGTTGGCGATGTTGTTGCGGATTCTTTCGGCAAGTGTTTCTGACTCACCTGGTTTGGCTTGCTTGGCAATCACTACGAATTCGTCGCCGCCCCAGCGAATTACGAAGTCTGATTTGCGACAGCTACTCAGGAGCACATCACGAACTTCGAGCAGCATCTGGTCGCCAGCGGCGTGTCCATAGGTGTCATTAATCGGCTTGAAGTTATCGAGATCAATCATCATGAAGACAAGGTCGGCGGCGTCCTTGGAATCAATCCCCAACTCCTGGTCGGCGTACTTGCGCCGAACGACTTCGAGATCACGAGACACCTCTTCGAAAACGAATCGCCGATTCCTCAGGCCAGTCAGGGGATCGCTGAGACTGGTCTCCTGCAGTGACACATTGAGTTGTTTGAGTTCATGGTTGCGCTCTGCCAGTTCCGTAGTCCGGTCCTGAACCTCCGCTTCGAGCCTGTTGCTGTACTCTTCTTCACGGCGAATCTTGCGCCGGTGACCTAACCACAGAGCGATGATGAGTTGGGCGAACATCGCCACGTAGCCCAGGTACGCCCACCAGGTATCCCAGGGCGCAGGTGTGACACGTACGGGCATTGAGAAGCCTGCATCGTTCCACACACCGTCACTGTTCGCCGCCTTCACGCGCAGCAGGTAGTTACCGTCGCTAAGGTCCGTGTAAGTCACTGTCCGGCGATTGCCGAGGTTTATCCAGTCTTTGTCAAATCCGTCGAGCTTGTACATGTACTGGTTGTTGGCAGAGTCGGCGAAGTCCAGAGCCGCAAATTCAAAGCTTACAACGTCATCCTGATAGCTGATCTCGATGCCTTCGTTTTCGTCGACTGGCGTGTCAGACTTGATCGGCTGACCGGCGCTAAAGAGCCCCGTCAGCATGATCAATGGAACTTGCTTATTGGCCTGCACGTCCTGCGGATGAAACGCGTTAATTCCGTTGTGACCACCGAAGAAAAGCTCGCCGCTCTCGCTACGATGGTGTGCGCCGAAGTTGAATTCTTCCGACTGCAAGCCATCGCTGTTGTGCATGTTCTTAACTTCGCCAGTCTTTGGATTGAGGCGGCTGATGCCGTAGTTCGTGCTCAGCCACAGCTCGCCGGTGTCGTCGATCTTGATGCCGTAGATTACGTCGTTGGCAAGACCATCGGTCTCGGACAGATTCGAGAAATAGATGTTTGCAGGAGAAGCTGCATCACCGATGACTCTATCCAGACCGCCACCACGCGTGCCTACCCATACAGTTCCGTCGACATCGACATTCAGTGAGTAAACCGTGTCGTCCGCCAGACTCTTCGGGTCTTCCGGGTCATTACGGAAGTGCTGGAAGCTCTGCGTTTTCGGGTCAAACAGATTCAGGCCGCCCGCGTCCGTTCCGACCCACATCCGGCCGTTCTTATCTTCCGCGAAACT